>ENA-UOXV01000071-UOXV01000071.1-marine-metagenome-genome-assembly--contig:-NODE-71-length-116766-cov-9.864263_pt1 | contig 116766 bp, 112 predicted proteins | sample MGYA00238165_ERZ766961 | MGnify/ENA primary metagenome ERZ766961 (study PRJEB28924, sample SAMN03173240) | marine metagenome | biome: Marine; feature: Water; material: Subsurface seawater | place: North...
CCATTCCCCCCGTTTATGATGCTTTGGCACAACAACAATCAATTGAACACATCCTCGTTCGACACGAACAGTCCGCCATTCATGCCGCCGACAGCTACCATCGCCGAACAAGTGACATTGGAAGCGCCATCGTAACCTCCGGACCCGGAATGACGAACACGATAACGGGACTCGCCACAGCCTACTCAGACTCCGTTGGACTGGTTTTATTGTCAGGACAGGTTCCTCAAAAACTAATCGGAACAGAAGCTTTTCAGGAAGTTGATGCTATTGGCGCCAGTCGTTCGGTTACCAAATTTAATCATCTATTAACCGATCCTCTTGCTATCGCCAAAATAATCGAAGAAGCCTATCACATCGCCCAATCTGGACGTCCGGGGCCCGTACATATTGATCTTCCCAAAAGCACCCAACTCGCCATGGTTCCTAAAACCATCGTCGACCAAATGGGTCGACCGATTGAAATATCATCCACCCCAAAAGTCGAAATTCAAAAAATCAGCGAAGCCGCTGAATCTATTCGAAAAGCCAAAAAGCCTATTTTGTATATTGGCGGCGGCGCCAATGATCCAGAGATTGCACCCATGTCTAAAACATTGGCTGCCATAACCCAAGCTCCGATTACCCAAAGTATGATGGGATTAGGCGCCACTCCCCAAACAGATCCACACTACATCGGGATGCTAGGGATGCACGGAACCCAAACCGCCAATCACACCATGCACAATGCGGACTTGATCATTTGTTTGGGCGCTCGGTTTGACGATCGAACCACAAACGATGTTCACAAATACTGCCCCCATGCACAAATTATTCACGTCAACGCGGATCCCTCTGAGATTGATAAAATAATCCCCTCAGACATCGGCATCGCCGATCAATTAGAAAATGTTTTACCAAAATTAATCGACGAACTGGAAGACTTTGACGGAACGGAAAACACCGCTGATTGGTGGAAAGAAATAGAAACCTGGCGAGAAGAAGAAGCAAAAAAATTAAAGACAAAAGAAACCGATCCCTCCAAAATTGATCCCAATAAAATTATTCAAAAAATCTATGAAATAACCGAGGGAAAAGCGACCGTCACCACCGATGTTGGAGGACACCAGATCATAGCCGCACGAAACTATAAATTTGATGAACCCAATAGATGGATCACTTCGGGGGGACAGGGAACTATGGGATTCGGACTTCCTGCTGCCATTGGAGCACAAAAAGCTCATCCTGAAGAAACGGTAATCTGTGTCACGGGAGACGGAAGCATTCAAATGCTGATCGGAGAACTCTCAACCGCGAAACAAGAACAAACACCTATCAAAATAATTTGTTTCAATAACCATACGCTCGGCATGGTACGACAGTGGCAAAACGATCGTTATGACAGCCGCCACTCCGGCGTTAGCTACGGAGAATCTCTTCCTGATTTCCCTGCATTAGCTCGTTCTTTCGGGCACGTAGGCCTCAATGCCACCACACCCGAAGAAGCGGACGATGCCATAGAAACTTGTTTTTCACCCGAAAACAAAGATCGTTTAGTTTTCCTCAACATCGAAGTTGAAAATACTGACATCTACCCCATTCAAAAGCCCGGCGGCGCGATGAACGAAATGTATTGGAGTCCTGATGAAGATAATATCCCTAAAAAAAATGCTCAAGAACGCGTTTTCAAAACCCCTGAAGAAGGATTTTTTGAAATGAGTATTTACGTCAAAAATGTCCCAGGAGAACTAGAAAATATTATTAGTTTTTGTTCCCAACGAGGCTACAACATTGCTTCTGGAAATATCACGCCCATCCCTGAAACCGATGAATCAATCATCACGCTCGGTATGGCATCAGACACGAAAAAAATAAAAAGACTCCAGCAGCTTATGGAATATCATGTTTGGAACGTCAGTCGTGTTACCGTTCAAAAAACGCCGCATTCATAACTTCTGCTTCCAACTCCACGCCATGCCAAATACGAAACTGCTCTAACGCTTGATACGTAAGCATATGATCCCCCGTGATAACTTGAGCCCCTGCCGCTTCTGCATCCGAAAGGAACCTTGTCTCCAATGGTTCATAGACAATATCAAAGGCTATGTGCGTCGGTCGCCAAAAATCTTCTGGAAGCAGCGACTCCCACTTCCGCAACCCCACCGACGTCGTGTTAATAACAATATCAATATTTTCAGGGGGAACCACAGACCAGTCTTCTAAAAAATTTACATTCATATCTTGGGCCAAAGCTCGCGCTTTGTCGGCCGTTCGATTCCAAACCCAGACATCAGCCCCACTTTTGGAAAGTGCAAACGTCACCGCACGACTCGCCCCGCCTGCACCTAAGATCAAAACAGACTTCCCCTCAAGGGAAGTTCCCAGCGTCAGCAAAGCTTTCAAAGCGCCTAATCCATCCGTATTCGTTCCAATAAACGTCCCGTCTTTCTCCCGATAAATCGTATTCACCGCCCCAATAGCACTCGCGGCTTCGGTCTCAGCCGGGAGCAACTCTCGAATTGATTCTTTGTGAGGAAGCGTCACAGCAACCCCCTGATAATTAGGAAGTTCGTCACGCACCCAAGAGGCAAGATCTTCAGGCTGAACCTCTACAGCCTCAAAAGTTGCATCAATATCCATCTCTACAAATCCCGCCTCATGCAACGCAGGCGATTTAGAATGTTCAATCGGACAGCCAATAACACAAAAATTTTTCATCGCCTCCAGCTTATTCAGAAAATAAAAAATTGCTATTAACTTGCCATCAACCAATTTAAGACACGCCCCACACGAGATTTAACACCCTTCGCTTTGGTTTTGCCCCAGAGCGTAAGCGCTGAATGAGAACGCTCTCTTTTGGCCGTATTTATCTTCATATCCACGCCCCGCTTCTGAAGCTCATCTTGAAGCGGTTTTTTCACTTCATCTTGACGCAACGCGGACACCAAAAGCGTTTCCGTATCGGTTCCAGAATAATTTTCAGATAAAACCGGCTGCGGCTCTTGCACCTCTTTGGAAAAATAAACAACTCCTTTTTCCACCGCCTCCACAGGACCATCTTTCTCCCTCCCTTCCACATAAAAACATCTATCCGACTGTTTTACTATTTTTTTATAAGGCAATTGAATCTTATTATCAATTTCATGGTCGGTAAGACGCAAATACATAAAGAAAAAATCTTCTTGTGCAAATGTATCCATCGTCAATCGACGCGACCAAGCCTGAACCGTAATACGTTCATTATTTTCATCAAAAGAAATACCACGATTGTTCAAATGCTGAGATAAGCCTTCTGCTGGATAATGACGAAGCTCCTGAATCTGATCGACTAAACTCGCCTGAGGACGACTGATATCCGACGAAATACCACTCGCCTGAGGAGGAAGCTCTAAATACTGAACCGATCCTTTTTCGACCGATTCTACGGGGCCCTGATCTTCAAATCCCAAAACATACCACAGATCATCCGATCCGCGAGAAATCTGCAACGCATGCTGTCCCGGTCGACGAAACATAACCGAGTCCAGACCGGCAAAATCATCCAACGAAATAGATTCTTCACAAGAAAGTTCGATTGTCACTCCCTGCATATCCACCGTAATTCCTCGCTGAGCTAACAACCAAGAAGCTCTTTGGAAAGTCTCTGCTTCTGCCGGAGAGTCTCCATCAAATCCCATCGACACCTGCTGCAAAAGACTACTCAAGGACAAAGGCTGTGCCACTTTAACTTCCTGATTTGCTTCCACCACAAACTTCACCGTCGTCCCTTCGATTGATTTAACCGGCCCCTTCGTGATATCTTTTTTATCATAAAACAAACCATCACTTCCACGCGTCAACAAAGGCATGGGAATCTCCCCCGACTGGATCAAAATGTTCTGAATCGGAAAATCATCAAGCGCCTCCAAATCAAACCGATGAATAAATGCCTCTCCCACAATTATCCGCTCTCTGTCTGTCTGGATACGAAGCCCAAGCTCCCCTAATTCCTGATGAGCCAATTGCTGATCCCCTTCAAAAAATCTCTGAAACAAATCCGCCTCCGCATTAATATCTTTTAAAACATCATCCACCTCTAGTTCCACCAAATCTTTCTCCGTCGGGGCCGCCTTGAAAACAAGCACCCCATGTATAACTTTTATCACCGGGACATCTTCTGCCCCCCCAACCTCATACCACTGATGATCCAGATCTTGGCGAAGCGATGCCGAAGGAAGATCCCCCGAACGACGAACTTCAATCGGCGAAGGCGCCGAATCAAAGGATTCCATGGAAACCTCATCCACATCGGGAAGAAGCATTACACCTCCCATACTCACCTCAATACCACGAGCAAAAAGCTGCGCCTTGCGAGGTCGAGTCGCTCTCACATCAGGATTTTCAAAATACTCTTGAAGATACTGAGCCACCTCATCCACAGAAGACTCCCCCTGAGCAAGAAGTGCGTCTGCAAGATCCACATCATCTCTCTGAATCGGAAAGCGATAAATCAAAAAAGCCATCAGTGTGTATTTATTTTAAAAAAGTTTTGAGCGATTTGTAAGGGAAACCGACAACTCCGTCAATGAAATGACCTTGAGCAAAAACACTTTCATTTAAAATAATATTTTAATGAAAAATTTATATTAAAAAATAATTCTATTTTAACTTTTCATTTCGAACCTTTCCCCGTATCGTTTCTACAATGATATTCATTCTTGGTCTCGTCATCGCAAGTCTCTTAACCGCGCTTGCTCTACAAATATTCCCGCGAATAAATCTTCTCGATTTTCCAGAACGTTACGGACTCCATCGAGCCCGCCTTCCCTACCCAGGAGGCCTTATATTCCTCTTCCTCGCGTTAGGAGCCTTACTCTGGCAAGAACAATGGGTCATTGCCGGGATAACCCTTATTTTAGGCCTCATGAGTTTTTGGGATGACAAAACGGATCTCCCAGGAAGCGCCCGACTCTTACTGCATGTCATTTTTGCCGCGATCGTTTTTGATCTGGGCATTCGTATCGCTTTTGTGGGGAACCCTTTTGATCCAGGCACCAGCATTAATCTTATGACCTGGCCGGCTATGTCCCTGGTTCTTACGATTCTTTGGATTGTTACGATTCAGAATGCACTCAACTGGTTTGATGGGATCCAAGGCTCCGCTGTTGGCGTCTCCGGGATTGGATTTTTAGCCCTTGGACTTTTTGGTATTTTCCGTCCAGAAGTTGCCTGGGAAGCCCATCTACCAGAATTCCTCAATCTCACGTGGTTCCTCTCCGGATGCTGCTTCGGTGCTTTTTTATTTTTCTGGAAAGGCAAAATCATTCTCGGCGATACCGGAGCTCAAGTATTGGGTTTTTTATTAGCCATCCTCTCTATCTTTGCCGGCACCAAAATCGCCACGACACTGCTAATCTTAGGCCTGCCACTTTTAGATTTTGTTTTTGTGATCCTACGCCGCATCTTCATCGACAAAAAATCACCCTTCAAAGGCGATCAGTCCCATCTGCCCCAACGCCTCGCTCAAAAATTCGGCGAACCCAAAGCCTGCCTCCTCCTCGTCAGCTTCTCCGCCATTCTCGGCGCTACGAGTATTTTTCTCACCGGAACCCACAAGATCCTGGCCCTGCTTCTTATCCTGCTCCTCATCAGCAAACCTATCCTTTCAAAGCGATGAGTTTTGACCGTTCTTCAATTATTCTTGATTATCAAGAGCCTGAACCTGCTTCGTAAACGCTTCATCATTCTTCAATGTCTCTGAAGCATATTTCAAAGACCCCCCGACTGCTTCACCACAGTAAGAACAACCTCTTTATCATTTTTCAATTCATCGGAAGCATATTCAAAAACAAGTCCATCTTCCTCCATCGCCGCCAGAAGATCCTCTTTATTACTTATCCGTATAAACAAATTCTCTTTAGCATTTATTTCATTATCAGCACACCGACTCTAACAATTTTTTCAACTTATCAGCACAAGCTTTGAGCTTTTGTAATTCCTCTTCACTCAGGTCTACTTCTTCAACATAATCCACACCATTTTCACCAATACTGGCGGGCACACCCAGTGCTATATTTTCAATACCATACGCGCCCTTAAGCGGCACCGAAACGGGTAATACTTCTTGTCGATCTTCTAAAATAGCTTTCAAAATTCCCACCGCCGCCGCACCAATACCGAAGTACGTCGATCCCTTTCCTTCAATAATCTCATACGCCGCTTTCATAACCGATTCCTGCATCTGGTCTTTTTCTTCTTGTGAAAACACATCCGATCCTTCAACCGTCGACCACGCCACAAACTCACTGTCCCCATGCTCACCCATCACATATCCAGTTACCTCTGTAATATTTTTATTTAATTTCTCTGCCAACCGCCACCGCAATCGCGATGTATCAAGAGACGTTCCCGTCCCAAAGACCTGTCCTTCAGCCAAACCAAAAATATCCGACGCCACCTGTGTCAAAATATCAACAGGATTACTCACGAGAATAACAATCGCTGAATCTTTCAGTTGTCCCAAAGAATCACGAATCGAAGTAAGAATCTCAATATTACGCCCCAAAAGATCACACCGAGACTCTCCCGGCTTTTGTGCCGTCCCGGCGGTAATCACAAAAATATCCGCGTCTTGTAAATCTTCATCACCAAAATCCACGCCTTTTACTTTCGCGTCCGGCGAAAAAAGTAATGAATCTTTCAGATCCAAGACCTGCGCTGTTTCAAATCCTTGATTCTGATCCAACAGCAAAAACTCCACGGGTAAATCTTCAGCAATCCCTGCACTCACAATATGGGACCCAACATTTCCGGCACCAATTACCGCTATTTTTTTCATGATTTTTTCTTATCAGATTCTGAATTTTTAGAACTTTTATGATCATCCTTTTGCGTCCAACGCGTTATTTTATCCTCCACAACCCCTCGTGGCTTGGCATATCGCTGCCGGGAGAAATTCAAAATTTTCTCCACCCGATCTTCCGCATCTTCATCCGTATCGAGCGAAGGAGGCGGGAGGGTTTTTCCGGAAAAAATAGGCGTCGTCAGGCCCTCCACCATAATACGATTATAAACAGAATATTTGGGAATACTGGCCAGATGAATCGGCTCTACCCGCTCTTCATCAAACTGTTGAGAAAAGACCTTGGCATCATCAATTCCGATCTGAAAAGAAACCAACGTCCCCACGTTTCCAAAAACAGCCGCCGCAACCTCCTCGGACATCTGGGCCACATACTGATTCGCCATCGTCAAATTCAACCGATACTTACGGGCTTCCGACAAAATCGTCGAGAAACTATCCGTCGCAAAATTCTGAAACTCATCCACATAGAGATAAAAGTCCCGACGATCTTTTTCTGGAATATCCGCGCGACTCATGGCGTCAATCTGAAACTTCGTAATCAACATCGACCCCAGTAATGACGAATTATCCTCCCCGAGTTTTCCTTTCGAAAGATTCACAATGACTATTTTTCCTTTGTCCATTTCAAACCGAAAATCAATGGTTGATTTGGGCTGCCCCAAAATATTTCGAATCATCGGCGAAGAAAGAAACTGCCCCACTTTGTTCTGGATCGGCCCGACCGCTTCCGCGAGCTTTTGTGGCGCCAAGGCATTAAACTCCGTCTCCCAAAAACTCCGCACCATAGGATCGGTCACAAATTTCAAAATCTTAGTCCGATACGATTTATCCACCAACATCCGAGGAATCCCGAGCATCGTGGTGTCCGGCGCCTCTACAAGTGCCAAAATAGTATTTCTCAAAAAGTGCTCAAGTCGCGGACCCCACGAATCAATATACATCTTTTTAATCACGCCCAAGAGCCCCGAAGCAATAAGTGTCCTCTGCTCCGTGTCTTTCCCCTCAAGCATATTAAACGCCACCGGATGCTCTTTGTCCGCCGGATCAAAATAAATCACATCATTCGTTCTATTTTTAGGGATAAAGCGCAGCACCGCCTCAGCCAAATCTCCATGAGGATCAATCACACAAACCCCTTTCCCTGCATTAATATCGGAAAAAATCATATTTTCCAACAGCGTTGATTTCCCCATTCCCGTTTTTCCGATGATATACACATGGCGTCGTCGATCATCTGGACGCAGTCCATATTTTTGCTTCATATGTCGAAAATTTGTCTCCCCCAAAAGCGTCACATCCGGTTCCTCATCCGAAGGTAAATCGGCTGGTGGTTCAAATTTAGGACTATCAATCCACTCAATTCCCGGTGTAGAAACCGTCTCTGTCGGAAGATGAAAAACCGTCGCAAGCTCTTCTTGTGAAAGTGCGAACGGATTTTTAGGAACGCGATCAACAATACGCTGAAACTGATCCGAAGAAGGCTTGTCCGTAAAAGTCGAAATCGTAAAGTGATTGGTTCGGGGCAAAGAGAACTGCTGAAAGGTCCCGGCAATTTCTCTCACCTTGGCTTCTGACCGCAAAGCATCATCATCCGAATGCACATAAACCGCCCGAATATTCGTCGAAAAATTCAACCGCGTCAGCTTATCATAAGAAGCCGAAAAACTCGTCTCTCGATCATGCCGTCCGGAAGTCTGGGACTCTCGATCCAACTGAGCACTGTCTTCATCGTCCACAAATCCGGCTCCGGCTTCATTAAGCAGCGGACCGGCTCCCCATCCAAAAAACAAATTAATGAATCCCCATTTCCAAAAACGCTTCACGCGATCCCCACGAGTGTGTGCCAATCTCGCCTGCGTATACATATGACGAAACCAATCCCATTTCCACGGTCCACCTTTAAACAATCGCCGTAAAACTTTCTGCGCCACCGCATTCCACACCGGCGAAATAGGGGAAACCACAATCTGAATCATCGCAAAATCATCTTTTCTCGGCAGATGTGAAAGCGCCGCAGTAATAGATCCCAACGGATCTTCAAAGAGATGCTTCGCCCCATCCACAAACTGTGGATGCCGCTTGAAAGGAAATACTTCCGGCTCAGCCGGACGCAGCGTCGCCAAGAGCACTTTCTTTTCGTGTAAAAGCTCAGGGGTCAAAAAAGGCGCATCTTCTGTTATTTCCACTTCGGGATACTGCGCATAAATCTGTGACGTCAGCAAATTTTTCAAATGCGCCGGCGTTACAATACAAAAGTGAACTTTCCCGTGATGACGAATAATCTCAAAACTGACGGATTCATCGCCTGTTTTAGACTTACTCTTCATCAAAAGCCCATGCAAACTCGCTAAAACTTGCTCAAACGCCAAAGGACCACGCTCACAATTCCGTGGAACGGAAAGCCGAAGCAGTACTTTGGGGGGCCGAGAATCTTTTGTATGTAAAGACATCCTTTCGAACAGTATGGTATCGAAGTTCATCGAAACCAGCAATTTTCTATTTTTTCTTCTTTAATTTTTTCTTACGGCGACGATCATTCCGTCCCTCTAAGTAAGCCGCCATGGGCATCGATCGCCCCCCGATGCGCATACGCACCGTCTGCATGTCTTTTCGACGTATCCGAGAAATCGAACGATCCAGAGCCGGCGTAGATTTACGCGCAAATCGAGGCTGTTGATACTTGCGATAGGTTCTTCTCGTTCGTTGTGGACGAAACTCATCTCCAGCACGAAGCTTTTTATATCCCACAGGAAGCCCCGAAGGCTTCACAACCTTCGAAGGTTGTCTATGATACGATTTTTTCATCGCTCGATATTTGGTCTCAAGCGTTTCTGGCGGATCCATCTTTATATCTAAAACTTGAGCTTTAGGCTGTTTTTTTGTCGAGGACCTTCCTCCTGTCTTTTGATACTGCCCCCAACGCTGACGATAGGGACGATACCGAAGCTGATTTTGAATACGATGATCATCATAAGTCGAAAGAGGCAGTCTCCCCGGAAGATAACCTCCAAAAACGGTATACCCATTACGATTAATATAACTCAAGGTTTTCCCCTTAACCCCCTGATTCATTTTAGCCGCGAAAGCTTTGGATTCTTCTTCCGTCCAAAAATGATTGGTTCCCACAAATTCATCACGTTTTGATCCCGGCGCGCGAATAACATTTTTTCCTCCAGCGGGAATTTCAATAACGCCAATACGAGAATCACCAGATTTATAAGAAGACGAAGTCCCATGTGAGGTGATAACACCATCCACATACTGAGAATGACTTTCAATATTATCGGTACTCCCGGTCGACTGAATCTCTCCCGCCCCCAAAATACGATACGTATTATCGCCATTATCGATCACTTGCACCGCCTGATCATTCACAACAACCGATGTAATTTCACTCAGGCTTGAAATAATAAATCCTCCCTCAGTACCGCCTGAAGTAATACTAATTTCTCCAGAAAGACTGGTGACAACAATCCGAACGGAATGATACGTCTTCGTCCCATTAGGCTGTCCCACGGTATACAACGTCTCAATCAAAACATCATGCGTAAATCGCTGAGACTCCTTGGGGCTTAAAGTGACTTCCAAAACTGCATCCAATTCAAGATCCTCTGTCTCGGTCGTAACATCCGTTTTGGCCATGTAGTACCCATGATGATGAAACGCTATATTGTAGCCCTGATCAGGCGCGACGATAATTCGATAAACACCTTCTCCATCGGTCGAATCAGAGCAAGTCTGTTGGCCCGTATTACAGGTTTCTCCAAAACGAGAAACCGCCTGCACATGAACCGACTCAATAGCGTCTCCATTAATATTCGTCACCCGTCCCTCCAAAAGAATCCCATACAACTGTGTATAAACAACGGATTCACCGGTCTCATTTCCCGCTTTATCGGTCAGATTCAAACGCAAATAATAAGGCGAACCATCCGCGGGAGCATTTTGGGGCGTAAACCCGGTCACATTTCCCAAAAAAGTCGCCAACTCGAGAACGCCATTGACCGGATTCTCAAACCGAACATGCATCTGATTCAATCCTGATCCCTGCGCGGTCATCGTCGCATTAAGATCCTGCTGACCATTAAATCTAAAATCTGCTTGTCCGTGATACTTAAACACATTGGTTTGCGCCCCACCCAAATCCGTCACACTCGGAAGCGTGGGAGCCGTACGATCAAAGAGAACACTCGTCCCATCCGTCGTCGCGATAAGTGTAAGATTATTATTCCCCGCCAAGTCATACAGCGGAACATTAAAAGTCGCGATGCCTTCCGTATCAGTGTTTCCAAACGTGATCGTCCCCTCCCACGTCTTCTGATCCCCCGAAGGATTCGTAAACGTGACATTTTGTCCGTGAATAACGCCCTGTGGAACGCGCAATTTTTCCAATGAAACAAACGACACCGTCATGGTATGGCCCGATTTGGCATAAAAAGCAGGGTCATCCGCGATATAAGTATTGTCAGAAGAAACCGAAACCGAACTCACCATAGGATCCGTCTTATCATATGTCACCGATGATCCATCCGTCGTTCCCGTCACCGGATCAGCCGTATTCCCTACAAAATCATCATAATTAATTTCAAAAGGCAGCGGTCCCTCAGGCTCTGTTCCATCCAACGTTAAAATCGCTTCAAAGGCATTCCCTCCTAAATCATTAATCTGGGTCACCACTTTTCCCGCAATTTTTACGACCAAATTTTTTATTTCCTCCTGCGACGTAAACGAAAGCGTCACCACATCATTCGTCGCCGCATAGGCCGGATTCGTATTATTTGATGCAATATTCACAAAACTCAAAGGCAAAGCAATATTATCGGCAATAATAGTATTGCCAGTCAGCGGACTGAGAGACGTTACGTGAAGCGTATTGCCCGCAAGATCCGTGACCGTGAAGTCTACATTATTCGGTGTCACCAGACCATTATCAGTAGGACCGACCTCAAAATATGATTGATGAATATCTACCAAAGAAGAACCATCATCAAAATCATCCAGCAAATCAGAAACATTGTTAATCGTGGTCGGAGTATTCACTACCACCGTCACATCTTCATCAAAAAGAACCGTGTAAAAAACAAAATCCCCATCTCGTACGTACTCCGTATCACCCGGAGGAGGAGTAAGGCCCGAAGACAAAACATCAATCAATGATATTGAAGGCGCGACCGTATCTAGTTCAAAAGGCGTAAGCGTAAGCGGCAATGAAGTATTCGTGGAAGGATCCGTCACCGTCACAATACAATTGTCATACACTCCATCCGCTGGCAACGGTCCCAACGTAATCGTATTATCACCCGCCGTAACTTGCTGAGAAGGAAACCCTGCACACTGCCCTGAAAACTCCAAGATTCCATCTTCATCCGAGTTAATAATTACTTCTGGGGTAATATCATTCGTAAAAGGCGGGACCGGATTTGTCTCCGATATAACAGGCGGATCGTCTTCCAATTTATACAAGATGTGCACCTCTGGGGAGAATCGGTTCGAAAGTTGTCCAAAATAAGAAGCCTGCGCCTGAAAAATATTCCATCCAACATGCAGGTTCGTAAAATCCATGGTCCAGTTTCCCGTTTCATTGAGCGCCGGAACATTAAACCCAATAAACCGACCATCCCAAAGAACATGAATACGCGTCTCGAGTTCATGGGTTCCACTCAGAAGAATGACAGGACTATAAACAACCGACAGATGCGCCGGACCATCCAGCGTCGGATTCGCAACAGGAGTGAAAATGTCATTATCCCCCTGTTTATAGGGCGTACGAAGATTCGGCATTCCATCCCCATCCGCATCACTATCCCAGTCCAGAACATTGATAATCCCATCTCCATCCTGATCATTTCCGTCTTCGTTATAAAACGTATTCCAAACACCATCCAGGTCGATATCAAAAACAGGATCTATCACATCCAGGAGACCATCTCCATTCCAATCTCCATCCAAAAGAAGCGTTGGCGTCCCATCACAATCATCACCGGAAACAAAACATGATTTATTCTCCGTCGTATCACTACTCCGTATAAAAGTTGCCTGTGTCACACCACCATCATCGATCAAAGAAAGCGTCTGCGTGCCGGCATTATCCAGATCAAATTTATAATCCATCGTCGTCCGAATCGTATGATAATTCCCATCTAAAAGCGTAAACGTATCGGGAAAAACAATCTCTCCTACACCATCGGTGAGCTTCCATCCTCCCAGATTCGCTTCACACAGACCGGCATTATAAATTTCTACATACTCATGAATATGATCAAATCCCTTGGGATCAGGAAAAACTTCTGAAATTTCAATAACCGGTGGAGGCGGCGTCCCAATACAAATGGCCGCTTGTGCAGACTGGATTCCCAAAAAGAAAAGACTCAAACCGAAAGCAATTTGAAACAAACGTTTCATACACAAAGAAAAAAATCTAAAAATATTGTTTGTTTCTTTGTGTGTTTGATTTTCAACAATACATATAAACAAAGATGACAAAGTCGTCAATGTATTCTAAAGATGCTTTTTTAGATTCTTACTTGCCAGTTTTTAGAAAAACAGTAGAGTCTCCTTCGCTTATAAAACACTCTGTTTATGAATCAAATCTTTACCAAAATTCGACAAATCTGGAAGACAAAAGGCCTTCGGGACAAGCTCATCTTTACCATTCTGATGATGGTAGTATTTCGTCTCGCCGCCCATATAACCATCCCAGGAGCGAATCTTGAAAAAATTAGATATATTTTTGAAAACGAAACACAGGGAACATCCCCCCTTGGTATATTCTCTCTCTTGACGGGAGGCGCCATGGAAAACTTCTCGATTGTTCTTATGGGACTTACTCCCTACATCAACGCCTCCATCATTATGCAGCTTTTAGGGGTTATCATTCCCTCTATCGAAAATCTTAAAAAAGAAGGCGAAGCCGGTCAGAAAAAAATCAGTCAGTACACACGACTCCTTACGGTCCCACTGGCTTTCGTCCAGAGTTACGGAATGATGGTCTTGATTAATCGATTTTCTCCGGGCGGCGCTATCGTAGATACGGGCGATATAGCGGTCATGCTTCCAATGATGCTAACGGTTACCGCCGGAACCATCTTCCTCATGTGGATTGGAGAACTCATCACCGAGTACGGTATGGGAAATGGAATCTCTCTTTTGATCTTTGCTGGAATCGTTTCAACCGTTCCAACGCAAGTCGCCGGAGCCTTCTCCAATGCATCACCTCCAGTGATTCTTGGCCTCACGGCTGCAACACTCGCCCTAACAACCTTCATCGTCTACGTATCTGAAGGAGACCGGAAAGTTCCCGTTATCTACGCTTCTCGTCGATCTAAAGTCCAACAAAAATCATTCCTCCCTCTCAAAGTAAATCAGGCAGGTATGATCCCCATCATCTTCGCCATCTCTGTGGTTTCCATGCCTTCTGTCGTGGCAACATTCTTCGCTGAATCTCCAAAAGAAATGCTCCGACTCGGAGCGGAATGGGTCAGTGCAAACTTCAACCCAGGAACTCCGACCCTTTGGTACAATGTGGTCTACAGTCTTCTTATCTTTGCCTTTACATACTTCTACATTTCCATCGTCTTTGAACCAAAGAAGATTGCTGAAAACATCCAAAACCGTGGCGGATTCATTCCTGGATACCGACCCGGCCAAGAAACGAAAAAATTTCTTGAAACCACGATTAGCCGCCTCACCTTCTGGGGAGGTCTCTTTCTCGCCTTTGTCGCAGTGGCACCTCTCTTTTTCGAACGTTGGATTAGCGACAGCAGATCCGTGACACTGTTCATCTCAGGCGCCAGTATGATCATCGTCGTCTCGGTAGTACTGGACATGATCCGTCGTATTAATGCACAATTGGTGATGCATGATTATGACAAGCTCTAAAGAATCACTCCAAGCCTGGCTCCAACACAATAATCACAAAGCCTTTTGGGTCACGAAGCCCGAGAATGTTTTCTGGCTCACTGGATTTTCCGGCAGCTTCGGAGCCGTTCTTGTGCCAAAAAAAGGCCCCCTCACGCTTATTTCCGACAGTCGCTACAAAGAAGTCGCTGAGAAATTATGCGTCCAGCAGAACCTAAATTTTCAGCTTTTTGATGAACATTTAAAAATTTCACAAAAAGATTTAGCCAGTGAATCTTCGCTCACAATATCTGAACTCAAATTTTGGCGTAAAAAACTAAAGGCCAAACTATCGCCTCAAAAAAATATTCTTGAGCAATTAAGACGCGTCAAAACATCTCAAGAAATAAAAATAATACAATCAGCCCAGGCGCATGTAGATCAAATACTGCCTGAATTTGTAAAAAAAGTTTTACAAAAAGGCGTCACAGAGGCAGAAGCGGCCTTTAAACTTGAAATAGACCTGCGAGATAACGGCCTATACGGCCTGAGTTTCGATCCGATCGTTGCTTTTGGTAAGAACTCAGCGCTCCCCCATCATCATCCCAATAACACCAAATTAAAAGACAATACCAATATATTAATAGACTGCGGCATTAAGTCCCAAGGCTACTGCACAGACATGACACGCAACTTCGCCTATGGCAAATTATCAGCCGAATACCAAAACAAATATGATTTATTACTCAAAGCCCAAGAAGAAACCTTAAAACAAGTAAAATCTGGTGTCTCTCCTAAAAAATTAGATCTTTTTTGCCGTGATAAATTAGGCGATCAGGCTAAGTTTTTCACCCACTCTCTCGGCCACGGCGTTGGCTTAGAAATTCACGAAACACCCGGCCTAAGCAGCAAATACAAAGCCCAAAGCGGCTTCCCCTCAAAACTCCAAACAAACGAAATCATCACCATCGAACCAGGTCTCTACTTCCCCGGAAAATTCGGCATCCGGATTGAAGATTTAGTGGTGGTAAAAGAAGAGGGGGGTGAAGTGTTGTCAAAGATGAAGAAACCCCTGTCTCCTCTCATTTGCAAATAAGCAGCTCCTTCAACATTAAATCTAGATTAAATCTTTGAGGATTTTTAAAAGTACCGTTATTTTGTCTGAACCTAGATTCTTTGGATTGAAAAGATTTCTTGAAGATTTCCATCAAGGTTCATCTTTTAATCAAGCAAATCCGGATTCAGACAAAAAATCATGCATAAATACCTCCTCGCCACCCACCGTGCCATAAACCTCACCCCCAAGCGTTTTGAGATCCTCAAAAAAGGCTATCAAAATGATTGGAAAAAAGTCTGGCGACAGGTATATGCGAAGAAAAAAGAAAATATAAATCCGGATAAAATTTTGCAAGACTTAGAAGATCTAAATATTAAAACTTATATTCTCGGCGAACCAGACTATCCACTAAGCTTAGCCAATATAAAATCTCCGCCGGTCGTATTATTTTGCCGAGGCGAAATACAAGCTTCTGATTTCCCGAGCATCTCGGTCGTCGGATCACGCAAAATATCAAACTATGGCAAACGTGCCTTAGAAGATATCGTCTCTGAAATAGCCCGGAGTAATATTACTATTATCTCTGGAATTGCCTTAGGCGCGGATACACTGGCGCACAAAATAGCCATAGAAAATAACACCAAAACGATGGCCGTCCTCGGCAACGGCATTGATCATATTTATCCTAAATTCAATGAAAAATGGGCCGAAAAAGCTTTCTCCGAAGGCCGACTCACACTGCTGTCAGAGCACTGGCCCGGAGTAAAAGCCCGGGCAGAATTTTTTCCTATGCGAAATAGAATTGTCACCGGCCTCTCGATCGCCACACTCATCATCGAAGCCGCGGAGAAATCAGGAAGCCTGATCTCAGCAGGGATGGCACTAGACCAAAACCGAGACCTATTTGCCGTCCCGGGCGAGATTTTTTCACCCCAATCAGCCGGAACCAATCGACTTCTAGCGGAAACCAAAGCCCAAGCCGCGATCTCTGGATCACAGATTTTAGAAATGCTGGGCCTTCAGAAAAACCACTCCCAACAAAAAGCGCTCAAACAAGAACTCCCAACCACCGGAGTTGAAGCCGAACTACTCCAATTGTTTAAAAACGAGAATAGCCTTCACGTCAACGAAATCATCCGTAGAGCGCCTTTTGAGTCTCATGTCACCTCTGCCACGCTCTCACTCATGGAAATCAAAGGCTGGGTCAAAAACATAGGCCATCAAGAATACGCTCAAAACTAGACACAAAGCCCTTTTTCCCTACAATCTTCGCGACTATGAGCAATATCCGAAACTTTTGTATTATCGCCCACATCGACCATGGGAAATCCACCCTGGCCGATCGACTCCTAGAGATCACGGGCACGGTGCAAAAACGCGATATGAAAAAACAGCTCCTCGATACGATGGATCTGGAGCAAGAACGAGGGATTACGATTAAGCTTCAACCCGTGCGTATGAACTGGAATGGCGTCCAGCTCAATCTGATCGACACGCCTGGCCATGTAGATTTTTCCTACGAAGTCTCACGAAGTCTCGCTGCCTGTGAGGGAGCGATACTTGTGGTTGATGCCAGTCAGGGGATTCAGGCTCAAACACTCGCCAATGTCTATTTAGCATTAGAACACGGCCTGAAGATTATTCCGGTCTTAAACAAAATTGATTTGCCAGCAGCAGAGCCTTTGCGACGCGCCCAAGAAATTGAAAAATTACTGGGATTCTCTGTCGGAGATATTTTGCACGTCTCGGCGAAAGACGGGACCGGAGTCGAAGAACTTCTCGACGAACTCGTCAAAGAAGTCCCCACACCGGACCACAATGAAATCTTCACCATTCAACCCGAAGCTTTTGAGCATGCGGGAGAAACCAAGGCGCTTATTTTCGATTCAACCTTTGATCCCTACCGAGGCGTCGTCTCGAGTGTTCGAGTCTTTTCAGGAGAAATAAAAAAAGGCGACAAACTTCAACTGCTACGCGCCGGACGCAAAATCGAAGCCCTAGAAGTAGGATCCCTCGATCCGCAATATAATGCGCTCCCCATCCTCAAAACCGGAGAAGTAGGATACATCGTCACCGGACTCAAGAATGTAATCGATGCCAAGGTTGGAGACACGCTCTGGCAGGGGAAAAGCGAAAAGCCCCTTTCTCTCACCGGATACAAAGAAGTTACCCCCTTTGTTTTTGCCGGGATCTATCCGATTCAAGCCGATGATTTTTCCAATCTTCGAACCGCCATCGAAAAACTTTCCCTCAATGACGCTTCTCTTCGGTATGAACCCGAAAACTCCGTCGCGCTGGGTCATGGATTTCGCTGTGGATTTTTAGGGCTCTTGCATCTCGACATCGTCCAAGAACGACTCGAGCGAGAATTTGATCTCGATGTTCTGATCACAACCCCTTCGGTCTCCTATGAAGTACTCCTTACAAAAGGCGAAATACTTCACCTCTCCAATCCCGGAGAACTTCCCGAAGCCGGAACCTACGAAGAAATTCGTGAACCCTGGATGAAAATTGTCATTCTCGTACCTTCTGACTATATCGGAGGCGTTATGGAGCTCTGCACCTCTCGCCGAGGAATTTCTACCAATCTGCAGTACACAGATGAAAAACGCGTTGAGATTTTCTTCGAGATCCCCCTCGCCTCAATCATCACAGACTTCTATGACGACCTGAAGTCGATTACCGCTGGATATGCCTCCATGAGCTACGAACCCCTTGAACTTCGGCCGGGAGCCCTCTCGCGACTGGATATACTGGTAACAGGAGACAAGGTAGATGCTCTTTCTCAGATAGTTCACAAAGATGACGCCTACCACGTAGGAATTTCTTGGTGCAAGAAACTCAAAGAAATCATCCCTAAGGCTCAATTTGCAATTGCCATTCAAGCCGCCATCGGATCAAGAATTTTGGCACGAGAAACTATTTCCGCCCTCCGCAAAGACGTAACCGCGAAGCTTTATGGCGGAGATGTCACGCGAAAAAACAAACTCCTGAAAAAACAGAAAAAAGGAAAAGCCCGACTAAAAAAATTCGGAAAAGTCTCTATTCCTCAAGATGCCTTCTTCGCTATGATGAAGAAGTAATCAGTCTTTTTTAGTTTCCTCTAAATCGCCACCACCATTTTTTCCATACCGGAACACCAATCGCTTCTACCGGAGCCGGGCGAAGACGCTGATTTGTATTGGGAATAATATCTAGTTTCTCTTCAATGAAAACCATCACCCGTTCGCCTGGTTTTTTACGTCCCATCTGAATCTTCGCTTCTTTGTCTACGCGCTGAGGCGTCAGTAAATATTCTGCCTCACGCTTCTTAAGATTAATACGATCTTCAATGGCCTCATTCTGATCAACAATCGCATCTAACTCATTCTGAATCTGCTGATTTTCATAGAGCGCATTTACAAGCGAATACAAAAGCCAAAACAACACCACAAAAATAGTGACCAACAAAACCACATTTTTGGAAGAGTGAGATGAATCGTTTCGCATAAAAAAGAAGAAAGCTTGGGAAAAATACCAAATCTCACTACAATTGGAAAGATGAAACTTCTTGTAGGATTGGGCAATTATCCGGATGAATACACTGAGAATCGACATAATGTCGGATTTTTGTTTTTAGATTTTTTAGTAAAAAAATTCGATCTCGAACCTTTTAAGTCTGAAAAGAAATTTTTTGGACAGGTAAGCACGGGAATTATTCAAAACGAAAAAGTCATTCTTATCAAGCCAGAAACCTATATGAACCTTTCTGGGAAAGCCGTTGCAGCCATCACTAATTTTTACAAACTCTCGCTCGAAGACATGGTCTTGTTTTATGATGATATTGATCTGGATTTTGGAATTATACGATTACGAGAAAAAGGACGATCAGGCGGTCATAAAGGCGTTCAATCCTTAATTGAAAACCTCGGGAGTCAAGATATCATCCGCATAAAATTCGGTATTGCAAACGAAGATCGAGAACGCATTCCTACCGAGAAATTTGTCCTTCAAAACTTTCGTACAACAGAAAAAGAAGCCCTCCCAAAACTCTTCGCAGACGCCTCTGAAAAACTACTGGCCCATCTCGGTGAATGCTAACCAACTACCGCTCCGTCTACAAATCATGGGTCTTTTCCCAGCAGAACGAGAAACATCATCCTGTGGGTCGTATTGTAGATTTTGTAATCAATCCCGATAACGGACACTTTGAAGCGATTTGGATTGAAAGCCAACACGGCCTTCGCCTTCTCGCGCCCCAAGACATTCTTCGGTGGGACGAAAGTGAGCTTATTATTCATGCCGAAAGAGACCTCGCCAACCCCAAAGGATTCCCCCGACTCAAACCGATTCTTGCCCGAGAAGTACCGCTCCTGGGTGCCAAAGTTTTTTCTGGAGAAAAGTTTATAGGCCGTGTCAAAGATTTTGCTTTTGATACGATTTCTCCCAAACTTTTAAGCCTTCTCGTGGGACCCCGATGGTGGTTTTTGGGAACCAAACAGGTCATCCCACGGAAACGTATCCAAAAAATAAAATCCCAAGGCATTTGGATTTCTGAAAACGTCATCCCCATTTCAAAGAAAAAAGAAACCCCTATCCCCCTCGAAAACCCTATCCCAAAGGTTGATAGTTAAAATAAACAATTTATTATCCTTCTACATGATTTCATTCAATCACTTCCTCCGAGAAAAAGGTGTCTCTAATGAGCTTCGATCCCTGCTCTATCATATTTCTCGATCGGTGAAATATATTAACTTTTCACTACGAGCTGGAAATACGGGGAAAAATCAAAGTCAAAATGCCTCCGGAGAAGATCAGCTCAAGCTCGATGTCATGGCCGATAGTATTATCATGGATGAATTGAAAAAATCAGAACTCGCCGCACTGGTTATTAGTGAAGAACAAGACAAAGCACTCAACTTCCCCGCTCCACGCGGAACCTTCAGCGTGAGCTATGACCCACTTGATGGCAGCTCTCTCGTCGATGCCAATCTCGCTATCGGCTCTATTTTTGGAATCTGGGAAGGAGACCAATTAATGGGCACCACCGGCCGCAAAAAAATGATCGCTTCTTGTTACGCCGTCTACGGACCGCGCGTTATTTTTGTTATTGCCGTAAAAGGAAAAGGAGCGCATCAATTTGAACTCAATGATGTTGGGGAATTCATTCTGGTCGAAGAAACCCTTCACATCGAACCCGATAGCAAATATTTTTCTCCGGGAAATCTCCGTGCCACCGCCGGCAACGAAAAATATCTTGCCCTCGTCCAAAGCTGGATCGCAGAAAAACGAACCCTTCGATACTCAGGCGGAATGGTGCCGGACATTCATCATATTTTATCCAAATCAGAAGGTATTTTTAGTTATCCTCGAGACCAAAAACATGAACACGGAAAATTGCGATTACTCTTTGAATGCGCCCCTTTTTCTCTCGTCGCCGAAGAAGCGGGTGGCACCAGTCTCGACCAAGAAGGAACCCCTGTTTTGGACATAGAAATAACCGATCCGCATCAACGAACACCCATCTTTATCGGCTCAAAAAACGATGTCGAAAAGTCCATTGCGACGCTGCAATAAAATGAATCTCTCCACCGCCATCGATCGGTACCTCAAAAACCTTCGTAACATCAAAAATGCGTCGCCCTACACCCTGCGAAATTATTCAAAAAGCCTTAATTTACTCGTAGAATCTCTGGGGGAAGAGGCGGACATCCAAGACATTACGATCGATACGATTGATCAGATCCGCGATCTTATTTTTGAAAAAAAGACCCGCGATGGATCTCCGATTGCTCGCAGTACACAAAATATCTACTTAATCCCAATTCGCGCTTTTTTGAAATTTTGCCTCCAGAGAGATTTAGCACAAAATATTCTGGCCCCCGAAAAGATAGAACTTCTCAAAACAGATCCCCGTGATGTTTCAGGGCTTCGCGACGAAGAACTCGAAAGACTCCGAAGCCTTGAAGGCAACAAAAATAGAACCATAGAAACCCGCGACCGAGCTATGATTGAAATGCTTTTTTCAACCGGAATCCGTATATCAGAGCTCTGTAATCTCAACTGTGAACAGGTCAATCTCAAGACAAAAGAATTCACGGTCTTGGGAAAAGGAAAAAAAATTCGAACGGTTTTTATGACCGATCGTGCCGCGAATCTTCTGAAAGAATATTTGGCACAGCGAGATGATAATTTTCAGCCGCTTTTTATAAATGCCCGCACGAGAAAAGATGAGTTTGAAACCAAAGGCGAATCCCGCAGGCTCTCACGAACCAGTGTTGAAATTATGGTCCGAAACAGAGGCCGAAGAGCCGGCATCACAAAACCCGTAACACCACACGTCTTACGCCACACGTTTGCCACCACCTTACTTCGAAATGGCGCTGACCTGCGATCAGTACAAGAGTTGCTCGGCCATGCTAGTATTTCTACAACTCAGATTTACACGCACGTTGCGAATGCGGATCTAAAGCGGGTGCACCAACAGTATCTGGACTAATTCCGCAGTGCTGACGCTCCGGCAGCACTTCTTCTACGCGTGTAATTTTGGCCCCCAATGCGGTAAGATTTTTTGCAAAATGCTCATACCCTCGATCGATATAATCAATATTCGTCACCTTGGTCTGACCTTCTGCAATAAGTCCGGCTAATACCATGGCGGCACCGGCTCGCAAATCCCAACTCTGAACTTCCGTTCCGACAAAATTCGTTTTTCCAAAAACTTTTGCCTGATGGACATTCAGAAATTCAACTTTCGCCCCCATCTTTTCCAGTTCACTCAGGTACGTAAATCGTCCTTCATAGAGCGTTTCAAAAATCATGGATTCGCCTTCACACTGAGTCAATAAAAGACCAAACAAACTCTGTAAATCACTCGAAAAACCCGGAAAAATTGCCGTCTGTATTTTTCGAATCGCTTTCAGGTTCGGACTTTTACGAACATGGAGCGTATTCGGTTTCATATCAAATTGTGCGCCCGTTTGCTTCAACACTCCATAAAAAGACAACAATTCATTGTGATCTACATTGTGAATTTTTATGTCGCCTTCTGTCAGTAACGCCGCAATAGAATACGTTCCCACAAGAATCCCATCGGGAGGAATCGTAAACCCTCCTCCCTGCAATTTCTTACTGCCTGATATTTTCAAATGATGCGTTCCAATACCCTGAATTTCAGCGCCCATCGTCTGTAGCATTTTAAGTGTGGCACAAACATGCGGCTCCGCCGCCGTAAAGAAAAGCTCTGCCGCATTACCACTCCCCGCAATAAAAAGACTTAAATTTTCGGTCCCCGTAACCGAAGCTTCCGTCAAAAGCAGTCGATCCGTTGCAAAATCTTTTTGATCATATTTCAAATGAATAGTCTCTCCCTCTGAAACTATTTCAGCTCCAAGTGTTTCCATTCCTTTGGTATGAATATCACAACTTCGAGCCCCAATAATATCTCCGCCCGGTGCAAACAGCTCACATTCTCCAAACCGAGCCAACAACGGCCCCAGCATGAGAATAGAAGCTCTAAATTTTTTCACATCTTCACAGCTTTTTAATTTTGAAGGATCAATGTTTTTGGCCTGAATTTTGACCATTTTTTGCTCTTTATCCCAACTTGTTTGAGCCCCTAAATAATCAAAAATTCCTAACAAAACACCAATGTCAGAAATTTCTGGAACATTGTGAAAGGTGCATGTTTCTTCCGTCAAAAGCGCCGCACACATCATCGGCAAAGCCGCATTTTTTGCGCCAGGAATCCTAATCTCCCCCGAGAGCCGAGCACCACCTTCAACCAAAAAGTAATCCATAGTAGCGCCATTATGCGGATTCCGCGATTTCAATCAAATCTTTTTAAGAAGTCCAAAATCGCACGAACTCCTAGTTGCATTTTTCACCAATTTTGGTAAAAAATAAAGTTACCCTCATGCAAAAAGTCGAACGCCTTTTCGCCCAACTTTTAGAAAAAATAAAGGTCTATCAGCCTCATTTTAATCCAACGCGATTAGAAGAGGCTTTCGCCTTTGCCAAACAAGCCCATCAAGGCCAAACACGTGGATCAGGAGGTCCCTACATAGGCCATCCGCTGGCAGTGGCCAGCATTCTTACGGAGTATCAAGCCGAAGAAGACACTCTCATTGCGGCTATCCTTCATGATACCGTCGAGGACATTGAACATATTTCGTACCAAACAATTGAAACAAAGTTTGGCACGGTCATTGCCAAACTCGTAGAAGGCGTTACCAAAATCAGCGCCGGCCAAATCAAAGCCTCTCTTGTCAAAGAGTCCTCCCTCGACAAACCCCATGACGTCGAAACCATTCGGAAAATTTTTCTCGAATCCGACCGAGATATTCGCGTCATTTTGATCAAACTCGCCGATCGGCTGCACAATATGAAAACGCTCAGTGGGATTAACGACCTAGTCAAACAACGCGTAAAAGCCGAAGAAACCCTCAACATATTTGTCCCCGTCGCGATGCGGATCGGCATTTGGAAGATGAAAAATGACCTCGAAAAAGAAGTCCTTCATTACCTCTATCCAGAGCAAGAACAAGAAATCCAAACCTTTCTCCAAAATATAAAATCGAGTCAAAGCCAACTCATTCATCGCCTCATTCATAAAATAGAACACGCGGATGACAAGCAGAAAATTCAAAAAATTCATATCTACAAGCGCAGTCTTTTTACACTCAAGAAACTCCTTGATCAAGAAAAAAACCTCCATCCGGGGCGAACGTTTAATCTTTTTATCTGTCTCAAAAACGAAGAAACGTGTTACGCAACACTAAAACTCATCCATCGTCTTTTTCCAACCCGAACTCTGGAAGAAGACTTCATTTCTAATCCTCGCGAAAATCACTACAAAGCCTATCACATCAATATCGTCACCCAAGACGGACATAAAGTACAACTCCGCCTGGGAACCCACGACATGTATCTTCGTAGTATGTACGGTATTACCCATGCCGTTTTTCAAAAAAAAGAAAGTCACTCCAAGGCCAAGTTCCTGATTCCACTCGAACTCCTCAGTAAAAAAACCAAGCATTCTCCCGAGGAATTTCTCGAGGCGGCCAAGAGTGATCTCCTTCAAGAAAAAATAGAAATTCACTGTGATAATAAACATTATTTTATTCCCGAAGGCGCCACCGCCCTCGATGCCATTTTTCATATCTATGGCGCCAAGGCCCTGCATACCACGGAGATTTTTCTCAATAATAAATCCATTCCGTTTAATCAGGAAATCACACACATTGGTGTTTTAAGAGCCGAATTCAGTCCTCGTCTCACGGTAGAATTCGACTGGTTTTACAAAATAAACACCGCCAACGCCCGCATCGCCATCCAGGAAGCCCTCCAAAAATGGAACTACGAAAAGAAAGTTGAAGTGGGCCACCAGATTTTACAAAAAGAATTTGATGCACACGAAAAAGGAAAAATAGAACTTCATTTCAAGAAAAAGAATCTTGATGACTATTTTGAAGTTAAAAATATCAATGATCTATCCGCCCTCGTAGGAGAAGGACGCCTTAAGCCGTATGATATTTTTCTCAAATGCTTCCCCGAAACGGAAAAAAATACACTGCAAAAAATAATCGACCACGTTGATAATTTTTTTGGGAAACTCCTCTTCCGGAGAAAAAAAGAACATATTCGATTTCAGCTCAAAAGTATTGCAGATAAAAAAATAAATATTTTAACGAGGATTCACAAACTTGCCGAAAAATTTGAAATTCTTATATCGAAAATCACATATCTCAAAAAAACGGAAACTCAGACCTGTTCGATTCAAATCCATTGCTCTTACGAACAAAAAAAAGACTTTCATAAGTTCCAATCGATGCTGGAACAACAAAGCGGAGTGATCAACGTAAAACCATTGATGTCGATAAGAAAAAGAGCCTTCTTTCTTCTTTGGCTCATAACAACAATCACCCTTTGGCTGACCTTTCCTCTTTTATTTCACACGATAAATCATCTATTTGAGCTCTCTCTTTATGGATCTTTTTTTGCCTGCCTGATGCCTATTCTCCTGGCAAATTATCTTTTATTCAAATTTACGAAAAATCATTTCCTACAAATAAGAAATACTACGTGGATATTCTTAGCCAATATCATTGTTAATTTCATAGGTATGGGGGCGCTGATGCTGTATTCCACCTACAAAAACATACCTTTAAATATCTCTTTTATATTTGTAATATTTGCCTGCTTAAATGCAATGTATCTCTACGAATTTTTAATACAAAAAACACACAATCAACCAAGGATCCCTCAGGTTAATTCTCCCAAAAAAATATCATTCGGAGCTTTTTCAGGAGCTGCTATTGCTATCATTGTTTTAGGAATCAATCCCATTATCATTCGACATTTAGTACATGATCTAAATATTCCCGTCTCAACAACTATTATATCTCGATTTTTTCTTGGAGGAGGGATTCTTTGGATTATTCACTTTTTCACTCAAAATAAAAATCACCCCAAAACCAAATTCACCTATGACTATCTCTTTGGACTCATGGTCTTGGGAATTCTTGGAAATTTCATTCTCTATCACTGGGGCATGAAATATACCACCGCCACCAATGCGAAGCTCATGGAAAATTTCACATCCATCATCGTGCTCCTTTCTGCAGGGCTCTTTATTCCTGATTACATTCGAAGAACCAGGGGAAGCAGTAAAACCGAATGGATCAAAACTTTTATCATTGTCCTTCTGGGATCAGCCGGGATTTCTTTCATTCTCAATTATTTTCCAAAAGGATCGGTTGAAAATTATGAAATAAAATTATTCGGAGATTCAATAGAAATTATAGCCACCTTTTTCTTTGCTATGTTTTTCCTCGCACACAACCTTTATGTAAAACAAAATCGACAAATTTCGAGCATAGAAATTATTGCTAAAATGTTTCTTTGTGCCGGTGCATTAGCCCTGCCCTTTATTCTTTGGGAAGGCGTCGGAACCGCATCTCAATATTCATGGAAAGCTCTTTCTTTACTTGGATTTATTGGTATTTTTTCCAGTGGCTTAACCTATGTTTTATGGAGTTTCGTAGCACGAACCCTCGATGTGGTAACCACTTCACTTCTCTTTAATTTTGCCGTTATCATAACGATCATTGGAGAACATTTATTTTTCGATCTTTCCCTGAATATTCTTCTTTTAATAGGTGCTACTTTAATGATATACACAGCCGTAGCAGCAGATCTCATAAATAAAAAACGTCTCTCCTAAGACATTTCTTGCTACAAATTATGGCTCTGATTACAATGAACTCACATATTTTCTAACCTCAAAAACATGATCCTCTCTCTCGACGGATGTGGCTGCGGCAGCGATGATAGCTGCGACACAGAAGAATAATTAAAAAAGGCGATTCATTCGCCTTTTTTTTAACCTACAATCGCTTTGATCCGGCGAACCCCTCTTCCACAACTCTCTTGTTTTTTAATCTTAAAACTTCCTAATTGTCCAAGATGCTCTACATGCGGTCCCCCGCATATTTCTTTTGAGTGCGTTCCCATCGTATAGACTTTGACGGTGTCACCATATTTATGCTCAAAAAATCCCAAAGCACCAGAATGCTTCGCTTCTTCCACACTCATCTCTTGTAAACTTACCTCTGCATTGGAAGCAATCGCTTCGTTTACATAATCCTCTACGAATTGTAATTGCTCTGGCGTGAGTTTTTCTTCATGCGAAAAATCAAACCGCAGACGATCGGCTGTAATATTCGAGCCCTTCTGCTGTACATGATCCCCCAAAATTTTACGCAATGCTGCATGCATCAGGTGAGTCGCCGTATGAAGCTTCACCGTTTCGTCTGATCGATCGGCAAGTCCTCCTGAGAACTTCTCTTCCGCTCCCGATCGGGAAAGCGCCTGATGGGCTTTATAGGCTTTGTGAAAACCATCTTCATCTACTTCCATATTTTTTTCAGCAGCGAGTTCCACCGTCATCTCAATCGGAAAACCATAGGTTTCATAGAGATAAAAGGCTTTATCCCCCGGCATTTTTCCTTCTAATTTTTCAGAAAGTTTTTTAAATTCACGCTCTCCAGACTCAAGCGTCTTTCGAAACTGAGTTTCTTCGCGCGCCAATTCTTCCAAAATAAAATCCTGCTTTTCTTGGATATTTTTATAAGCCGAACTTAATTTATCAAAACAAGGCGCCGCTATCTGTATGCACAGATCCTGATCAATCCCTAATTTCCGTCCATGCCGAATCGCTCGACGAATAATACGCCGCAAAATATATCCCTGATCGACATTCGACGGTGTCACACCGTCAGAAAGCAATACCACTGATGTTCGCACATGATCCGCGATAACCCGTGAAGAATGATGGACATCCGACTCGGCAATAGGATCCTCTGCTATTTCTGGATGACCGGACAAATCTGCAATCTTCTGCAAGATATCAGTAAATGCATCCGTCTGATAAACAGACTTTAAGCCATTGATGACCGCGACGGTCCGTTCGAGGCCCATGCCCGTGTCTATGTTTTTACTCGGTAAGGGCGTCAAAACGCCACTCGCATCTTTATTAAACTGCATAAACACATCATTCCAAATCTCCACCCAACGCTCATCCTCCCAAGATTCCTGGAAGCTTTCGGGAGCCGGTTCTTCCCCCGTCCAGTAAAACATTTCTGTATCCGGACCACACGGACCGGTATCGCCTTTAGCCCACCAGTTTTCAGAGGCCGGAAGAAACGCTATCCGTGACTTGGGCATGCCCACTTCCTGCCAACGATCAGCAGAATACTCATCGCGAGGCGCATTTTCATCCCCTTCAAAAACAGAGACCGCAAGCTTTTCAAGCGGCAGTTCTAAAACCTTTACGAGAAACTCAAACGACCATTCGATCTGCTCTTGTTTAAAATAATCTCCCAACGACCAATTTCCCAACATCTCAAAAAACGTCAGATGCGTCGCATCCCCTACTTCATCAATATCAATCGTCCGAATACATTTCTGCACGTCTGCCAGACGATTTCCCTGCGGATGAGGTTCTCCCATGAGATACGGCACCAGTGGGTGCATCCCTGAATTATGGAAAAGCGCCGTCGGATCATTATCCGGCAAAACCCCCGCACTGGGGATAATCACATGATTTTTAGATTCCCAAAAATCAAACCACTTTTTTCGAAGATCGTCTGTTGTATATTGCATTATCTTATGAGATCAGGCTTTCTACTATTTATAAAAAACACGAACCGATCGCTGCGCACCCTCTCCCACCGAATCCGTAGACAAATCGTTAAAGTTATTGGCCACCCAAACGTGAACCAATCGACGAGTATAGGGGCTCATCGGGTGAAGCTTGATTTCTGATAAATTCTGTTCCCGCATCAGATCAATGATTTTTTGAGCTTTTTCATAAACACGATCTTCCTGTTGCCCACGATAATTATCCACATCCACCGTAACAAATATTTTTTCCTCCTGTTGTTGCCACAAAATAACCTTCAAAATCGTCTGAATCGCACTGAGAAGCGATCCATTTTTTCCGATCAAATGAGAGGGTTCCGGCGTTTCCACACTGGCTCGGTAATGACCATTCTCTTCGGCAATCATGACGCAGTCATATTCTGCGCCGAATTTATCAAGCAAAAGCTTGAGGGCTTTTTGTATAATCGTTTCCATGGCAAAAAGGGGAAAGAAGTTCTCTCACAGATTAATCATTTGCAAAAAAAGGTCAACGCCATTACACTTAAAAATGTTCTTAATCTTTTCCTCATGATGGAACTTATCACCGCCTTCCCCATTCTTGTCTTCCTTATCATTGTGCTCGTAGTTATTATTCGGCAGGTCAATGAATACCAGCGAGGCGTGACCTTCACGTTTGGAAAATATACCTCCACCAAAATGCCCGGATGGCGCATTGTCCTTCCGATCTTTCAGTCAATGACAAAAATCGACATGCGTACCAAAGCCGTCGATGTCCCCGACCAGGAAGCCATAACCAAGGACAATATTCCGGTCAAAATTAATGCAGTCATTTATTACCGTGTTACCAACGCCGAAAATGCAATCCTTAAAGTAGAAAGCTTCTTTTGGGCCATGAGCCAAATGGCACAGACCACGATGAGAAACGCCGTGGGAGAAGTGACGCTCGATGAACTTTTGCAAAACCGCGATGATATTTCAAACCGTATTCAGATTGTCATCGACAAAGCGTCTGATCCTTGGGGAATCACTGTCGAATCAGTGGAACTCAAAGACGTCATTATCCCAGAAAATCTCAAACGAACCATCTCCAAAGAAGCCGAAGCCGAACGAGAAAAACGAGCCGTCATCATCAAAGCCGAAGGAGATCGAATCTCTGCCGATAATCTCGCTGCAGCCGCCAAGATACTCGACCAAACCCCCGGCGCCATGCACCTACGAACGCTTCAAACCGTCAACGACCTCAGTTCCGATCAGTCCAACACGACGGTCTGGATGCTCCCGATGGAAATGCTCGCGGCGCTCAAAGGGTTTGAAAAGAAAAACTAGAGACTCCAAATCGACTGAATCTTTCTCTTTTTTTCATACGGACGTTGGACCCGTGTCAGATTAAGCTCAATTTCGGAAGATCCTTCAGTATTGAATTCTAAAGTTCCCGTGAAGAAAATAAAACGCTCTAAAATCCCTTGCCCAGAGCGAATATCGACAATTTCTTCACGCTCAACCTCAATCACTTTTCGAAAAAGAAACCCGGTCTTCCGATAGATTCTATTTTCGGTAATAAAATAATGCGTAAAAAGAAAATTCAGCGTAAAGCGTAGCACCGTCAGACTTCCAGCAATCGCAATCGGAACCCAAAAGAAAGCATTATCTTTAAAAAACCAACCCAACCACCCAAAAAGCGCCCCACAAACCACCACCTGCCACACATAAAACACCGGCCCAATCCCAAACCTGAAGAGTATTTTTTCCCCGGGGTGAATGAATTTGGTGAGGTTTTCGAGAGTCATAGCGCTATTATAACACTACTCCTCAATAACTCGAATATTCTGCTCTGCCACTTCCTTTTCTGGCATAGCCGAAGGGGATCCGAGCATTAAGTCCTGAGCAGACTGATTTTTCGGAAAAGCAATGACTTCACGGATATTCGGCTCATCGGCGAAGAGCATGACCACACGGTCCAGTCCCATCGCACAGCCCCCATGCGGCGGACATCCGTAGGAAAAAGCCTTGAGCATGTGTCCAAATTTTTTCTGAATCTCTTCTTCGTTTAATCCCAATCCTTGAAAGATCTTATGCTGCAGTTTTTGATCGTGGATTCGGATCGATCCGCCGCCTAATTCCACCCCGTTCATGACCACATCATAGGCATAGGCTCGTACGGCCATAGGATCGGTATCCAAGAGAGGAATGTCTTCTACTTTCGGATGGGTAAATGGATGATGCGCCGCCTGCACAGAGCCATCTTCTTTAGCCTCATACATCGGGAAATCATACACCCACAGATAACAAAATTCTTTCTGGTTTTTTAATTCAAATTTATCTCCCAAGGCACTTCGTACCGCGCCCAAAGGTTCTACTGCCGTCAGAAAATCTCCGGCGCCAAAGAAAATCAAATCGCCGTCTTCAGAACTTGTTTTAGTTTTCAAAGCTTCAAGAAATTCAGGTGTTGAGTTTTTGGCTACCGGACCGGATTCATCCCCCACACGGTACCAAGCAAGACCGCCCGCTCCGTTCTCACGTGCCAAATCCGTTAACGCATCAATATCTTTTCGAGAAAGTTCGCCGTGAGCTTTCGGAGCCGGCAAAGCAAAGACACGATCTGATTTTTCAAAAATACCAAATCCAGAAGTTTTCGCTTCTTCTGATACATCTACAAATTCAAGATCAAATCGAAGATCTGGTTTATCCGAACCATATTTTTCCATGGCTTCCTGCCAAGTGATACGTTTAAATTTTTCGTCGACCAAGAATTTTTTCCACTCGCGGTCTTGTCCCAATTTTTCCATTAATTCATGAAAACACATCTCAACGTTATCCATCACATCGTCTTGTTCGACAAAACTCATCTCCACTTCAAACTGCGTAAACTCAGGCTGACGATCCCCCCGCAAATCTTCATCACGGAAGCATCGCGGCACCTGAAAGTATTTATCAATGCCTCCGACCATAAGCAACTGTTTAAGCTGTTGTGGCGACTGCGGCAACACGTAAAAACTTCCCGCATGCAGTCGACTGGGCACCAGATATTCACGGGATCCTTCCGGCGTACCTTTCACTAAGATGGGTGTTTCAATATCCCAAAAGTCTCGTCCATCAAAGTAATCACGAACAATTTTAACAATATTATGTCGCAGCTGGAGATTTTTCTGCATGCGTTCGCGTCGCAGATCAAGATACCGATACTCTAATCGCAAGTCTTCACGCACATCATCTTTATCCAGTTCAAACGGCGGCGTCTGCGCTTCGCTCAAAACTTTAATCTCATCGACAAAAAGTTCGATTTCGCCGGTATCCATTTTATCATTCGTCATACCTTCTCGTCGCGCTTGAACTTTTCCCGTGACAGAAATTACCCATTCTGGACGAATCTTTTCACCGCCTCCATGAGCAGACTCTGAAACTTCTGGATCAAACACAATCTGTGTCAGCCCGTACCGATCTCGCAGATCCACAAAAATAATCCCTCCATGATCGCGTCGGGTATCCACCCAACCAGAAAGAGTTACCGTTTGATCAATATCTTTTGCTGTAAGTTGGCCACAAGTGTGAGTTCGAAACATAAGAAAAAGGCTGAATAAGCCTAGGCATTATTCTTATTTAAGCCGAAAAATCAAACTACCGCGCAGCTTTTTCTATTTCATGATCAATTTTTCGATCATTTTCAGAGAATCCCAAAAGCAAAAACGCCAGAACAGAACCAAAGATCAAACTCAAAAGATTAAATCCAAAAAGAATACTGTAGGTTCCCAAAAGATCATAATGACCTGCTCCCAAGAGCAATCCCAAGAAGCTCAAGAACGGAATCAAACTCACGGCAATCGCAATTCCTACCAAGTTCAAACTACTTAAAGGCCGAAGCCAAGAATAAATCGCCGCAAATCCACTAATAAAAGCCGCTACCAAAAAGAAGAAAAACGCATCAGGCGAAGCGAATTTTTCCGGGAAAAAAGTCAGATCGACGGTCTTGTCCCAGAGTAAAAGCATTTTGGAAAAAAAGGCCGTCGTAACCACAACTCCCAAAATGCCTCCTGCTAAACTTTTAATCGCATAGGTGATAAGCTTAGAGTGCATCAACAATAATCCGGCCGAAAGGGCCAAAACAGGATTGAGCAAAGGCGCCAAAACCATCGCCCCGATCAAGACCGCAATATCTTGAATCAACAGACCGACCGCCGCCATGAGTCCGGAAAGAAGCGACATAACAAAGAATCGAACTTCGAGCCGAGAGCCCTGAATAAGCTGTTCCACCGCTTGGCTCGCTTCATCCGTTTTCCGCAGTGTTCCCAGATAATCTTTCATCCAGGATTCTGCTCGATGCACAGGCGCTAAAACAATATTCACATTCATCTCCTCATTATAGCATAAATAAGCGACAAATGACAAGAATGAAATTGACTTATTCCCTTGGTTTTTTATCGTAAAGGATAGTAATTATAAATTATATATGGCCTTCCAAAATATTTGCATCCTCGGTCACACAGGAAATGTGGGAAAAGAGCTGGTAAAACAAGTTGTCGCGCTTGATGGCGAAGATCAAGGTCATGACAACCCCACCCGCATCGTAGGACTGGTCAACACCAAAGGATTTCTTATCAATCCCACCGGCATCCCCAATCCAGAAGCACTCACGGATCGCACGACATTTCAAACAACGGCCACACCACACACAACAGAAGATCCTCTCCAAAATGTCTATAACAACATTTGCTCACTGGGACTCAAGGACGATATTGTTTTTGTAGACGCGACGGCCGACGCCTCCGATACAATGCTTGGACTTCACAGACTTGTTGTAAGTAACCAACAAAAATTAGTAACCGCGAATAAAAATCCGATTTCTCTTTTTACCTACGAAGATTTTCAAGCACTCACTGAAAATCGGAGCCTCTACCGGTTCAATGCTTCGGTTATGGCAGGTGGCGACGCCATTCCTTTTGTGCAAGACGCACTCGATACCCAAAACAAACTACACACCCTTCAGGGATGTTTTTCGGGAACACTTGGATACATCACCAGTGAGCTCCAAAAAAATAGAAAATTCTCAGAAATTGTCCGGGAAGCCAAAGAAAAAAAATTCACCGAACCCCATCCCTGGGATGATCTCAATGGCCTCGATGTCGCACGAAAACTTTTGATCCTGGTCCGGACCTCAGGCCTACCTGTAACCAAGGAACAACTCTCTATCACCCCGATGATTCCCGCTTCCTATGGAGACATAACCGACAGTGATGAATTTTTAGAGTCTCTCAAAAAAGAAGATGAAAACATCTCTCAACAAGTTAAAAAGGCCGAGGACGAAGGGAACGTTTTACGCTATGTGGCCGAATATGATTTTAATCATCCAGAAGCCGGCCTCAAGGTCCAATTCAAACCCGTCAAAAAAACATCGCCCTTAGGTCAACTACAGGGCACGAAGAACATGATCCAAATTCAATCCTCCATACGAAACATCGATATCACCACTGAAGGCGCCGGAGTAGAAATTACCGCCAACGCCCTCCGACGAGACCTCTTGTACTTCCTTCCCAACCGAAAACACCAGTAGGGGGATCACGAATCCTGCTTCCAAAACACCCCATCCCCGAAGGGATGAGGTGTTGGAAAAAACAAATTCAAAACTAAACTTACGGAAGGATGAAAACATCAAATCCCGCAGAGAAAAGATTCTGCATGTTGTTAATCGAAGTGACATTCGCGGCAATAGCCGTGTCTGCATCAGCTTCGTTTTGATCAACATCAGCCTGTAAAGCTGCAACAGCTGCATCTCGGGCTGCTGTTTCCACAGCAATAGCCGCATTTCGAGCCACTACTTCTGCCGCAAGAGCTGCATCCGCATCCGCTTCGTTTTGATCAACATCAGCCTGCAACGTTGAAACTAACCCCGCATTCGTAGCGATGTTTGAAGTATTCGTTGAAACCTGTGCCAACCGACTGTCATTAGACTGAACCGCTTTCCCGGCAGCAATTTCACCATCCGCTGCCAATCGAACAATACCCGCGGTGGTCGTACTTGCGTCCTGGAAGAAGTCCGCACCGGTTTTAACCCATCCGTCACCAGAATTAGCATACGTATAGATTTCTCCCGTTCCGGTCACGTACACCGTATCTCCAGAGATAGGAGAAGCATACGTTGTGCTAAGCGCTGAAACCGTAGCAACTGGAGATTTCCAACTCAAGCCCTGAATAGCACTGGAAACCAAAGTATCAACTTCTGTCTGGGAGTAAGTATCCGCATCCAAAGCTGCAATAGCGGCCGCACGTGCTTCCGCTTCCGCGGTAATAGCCGTACTTCGAGCCGCTGTTTCTGCTGCAATTGCTGCATCAGCATCAGATTCATTCTGATCAATATCAGCCTGCAAAACCGCATCAGCAGCACTTCGAGCCGCTGTTTCAGCTCCGATCGCTGCCAAGTTGGCTGCGATATCCGTATCATTGGCTGCAATAGCCGCTACGTTCGCCGCAATTTCTGCGTCGTTCGCTTGAATCGCTGCTAAATTAGAAGCAATAGCTGCTATATTCGTAGCGATATCACCATCATTAGCCTGGATCGCTGCCAAGTTAGAAGCAATATTTGAAACATTCGTAGCAATATCTGTGTCATTAGACCCAATAGCCGCCAAATTCGAAGAGATATTTGAAATATTCGTAGCGATATCTCCGTCATTGGCCGCAATAGCCGCCAAGTTAGAAGCAATATCAACAATCGCCTGTGCGATGTCACTTTCGGCTGTCGTCAATCGCGTATCAAGAGCCGCTACAGAAGAATCAAGATCACCCCCTGTTTTGGCCCAAGCGGAACCTGAATAGGTGTAGATACGTCCTTCTGAAAACACAAACGTAACATCTCCAGCGGCTGGAGAAGCAATCGCATTCATAGCCGTAAGGTCTGCTACTGGGTCAAGCCAGCTGTCGTCCGTGATAAGGGAACGATCAAATTTTCCGTCCTCATCAAGATAAGGAATTTCTCCGGCATCAAAACCAAGAGACTTTCCTTCCAAACGAGAAGCATTCAATGCATACGGAGTAGCCGAAAGAGATTTTCGGTCAACAGAAGCATTCGTCGGCAAAGTATCTAAGACAAAATAAGCCGTATCAGCCGCCGAAGTAGCTTTTACTTCTGCCTGAAGGAAACGATGCGTACTGAAATCAAAGTTTGGAAGCGTTGTAACACTTCCGACTTCAGCCGTAAAAAATCCTTGTGCATCTGTTGTGATCGAAGTCACTTCCTGCCACGCCGAGCCCACGAGCGCGCCACTTCCATCAACATCCGAACCCGCAGAAAAATCTGCATCAGCCCAAATAGAGAAACGAATAGAAAAACTTTGATTAGCTGCCGCCGTGGTTGCACTCGTCAACAATCGCCCTCGAAAGGGAACTGTTGTTGCTACCGCTGCTTCAGCCTGGAGAGGTGTGGCAATGAAGCTCGTAATGAGCATCGCTGCCAAGACCCCCCCGTGAAACCGGGTTGAAAACATTTTCATGTTTGTTTGGGTGTGTAAAAAAATAAAATTATGAACGCTTAGGCAGATATAACCGATTAAAGGATGGCCCAATTTAAGTCAATAAATACATGATAAATTAATGAAAAATTAATGTAGAGTAATTAAAGACCCATAAATCCTATTTATAGAGCCGGTTAACTCTATTTTTATCTCGTCATGGTGGCAGTGGATAAGGGATAAAATGAAGCATTAGTAAGTTCTAAAGCCTGATAAAAAATAATCAGACGAGCCCTGCAGTGCCCAAAAAGGTTTGAGCCCATCAGTGCCAAGAGAATAATCAGAGGTAAAGTCCACAAGCGTCCGGATAGACTGGTCCCAATCATCCGCATCAACTTCATCAATAAGCCATTGCTGACTAGATCGATCCTTCGTTGGACGAATTTTGACGCGGTAAAAAGTTTCTGCACGCCACGGTTCGGTTCGCTGATAAAGGTCATACCATTCCGAACCATCCTCAGAATGACCAAAAAGTTTATTATCAATATTTTCTCCTTTCAAAAATAATCCTGTACGAACGCCCTGAAAGGTCTGTGTTTTTTGATTCTGAAGTTCGAAACTCTCATCCGCGAGTCCGAACATCATGTGACCCTTCATATTGCCGGTATAAACCACAAATTCAAAAGTACTATGTTCACGAGGATTGAATAACCCCCGAGGAAAAGACAAACCATAGTCCCAACGTTTTTTCCCCGATGTTTTTATGCGAAGACCGTGAAGAGAATCCTGATGAAAAGTTACCCCAGAAGTCCGTTCGATCTTGAGATCTTTCAAACGCGCATATCGAAGATCAACCCAAGAATTATCCTGAAATCTTCCGGGCAACTCATGATCCCCAAAGAGAGATCGAAGAGATCCATCCTTCATCCCCACGTAATATTCTTTGTTGGTCGAATCCCAATAAAAAAGACCGGGTGTCCCCGTTCCCTGTTTGTGAACCAAAAGCAACGAACGATAGCTGTAAGATCCTTGAGTCGGCACAGGAGCCGGGGCTGTCGCGCTAGATGCCGATTGAACAGAATTCCAAGAATCTCCATTAAAAACCCGCAAATCCTGATCGGATACCACATAACGAACCTCTCCCACCTGCGCATTTTCTAGATCAAGATCTTCTGACGTTGCCACCGGATGTTTCCAAGAAGAATCTTCGATTTTCGCCTCAACCGTTTCCATTCGCTCTTCCAAAGAAGAAAGTAATGTCTTCACACTTCCCGGAAGAACAGATTCTGAAATCTCTCCATCTTCATTCAAAGTCGGAACATTGGCGGATCCAGAGTTATCGCCTCGAAAAGGAAGCGTCACCAAATGAATCCGATCGACAATAGGATTCTCTGGTTGAGGGTCTAATATTGTATAATCTAACTCCAATGCCGGGCGCGCATCTAACTGAAGATACTGATACGTATCAAAATTAAAGGGAACCGGAAGCGCGTTTTGCGTCCCAACACGAATTTCAAAATTTCCACCGGACCCTGTGTCCACCGAATGAACTTCGGTCCAGAAAGCTTTCGAAACATCTTGCGGATCAAAAGCATTCGCATCCGCATCCGTCCATAAGCTTACTCGCATATCAAAAAATCCATGGCGAGGACGCAGATCCTTATCAATTACACGCCCCCTCATGACAAAGTATTGTGGATTTGTCAAGGCTTGTGCGGGTTGAGGCGTCTGGATAATTGCGAACATAAAAAGAAAAATGAAAATGAAAAAACTTTTTTTCATCAAGAAGAAAAAAACAAAGGACGAACTCGGCGATCATAAAAATCGACGAAGAATTCCTCTTCGGAAAGAGTGAAATAAAAACCAACCATAAAAAACACAACCATCAGAAAGCCAAACAAGGCACTCAACACCTGAACTTGTTTTTGTTTTTTTTGATAATGAGCAATTTCCAAATCAAGATTTTCCCAACTCGTAAGGTAGGTTTCAAGCGATCGTGAATCATGAGGCGCTGAAGACGCTAATGATAAAGTCTTTAATTTCAAGAGCCCTTCTTTGCGATCTCGCTGATCCGCTTCCACACGATCTTCAAGCTGATTCAACATGTTACGAATCGAAAGAATCGTTTCCTGAACATCCGAAGAAGATGAGGACTTCTTCGACAATCGCGGAACGGATCGAACCACCGGTTTAGATTTCTGTTTTTGAATCTTTTGAATCTTTGGAGCCGAAGCAACTTCTCGTGGGATTATTTTTGGCAAAGGATTTATCACCGGAGGCGTTACGACCAAAACAGGTTCCGAAAGAATCGGCGCCGAAGGCTTCGGCTCCATAACAACTTTTTCAGAAGATACTGATGGCCGCCGCGATCCACGATAAACTAACAAGTCTCCCGGGACCTTGTCAGAAGATCCTCCCGAAGTTCCCAATATTGTCTGTGAAGGAGGCACCACTACCGGCTCCTCTACAACAACTTCTTCTGTCGAAGTCACCGGATCTAAAAAAGAAGGAAGTACCCAAGAAGTATTATCTTCATAATCTGAAAGCGCCTCCCAAGAACCTAAAAGCGCAGATTGATCTCCCACAACCCAACTCGTATGTTCTTCATAATCACTCACATCATAAGACAAAGACGCGGGAAGAACATATTCTGAAAGTTCTAATTCCGTTCCTACTTCCTGTGCATGAACAGAAACCATCGAAAATAATAATCCGACACAAAGAGATCCCCAGCCTTTTGAAAACATAATTTTCAGGAGGTGATAAATCATTGTGTTAAATATTAAATTTTCATTAAATCTAAACATTTTACCAAATCCAGAAGAATCACGCAAGTCCTTTTGTTTGCCAAAAGAAATCTCATGCCCTAGAAAGCAACGTGAATCTTATCTTTTTTCTCCATGCAAACATTTCACCAACGCTTCCGAGTCTTGATCATAGGCACACTTCTTCTGCCTTCATTAACCCTCGCAGGGGTTCCTTTTAAAGACGTCGTAGAGAACCACCCGGCCTATAAAGCCCTTACCAAATATCATGCCCAAGGCATCTTCAATGGCATGGAAGGACAAGCCCGTCTTGATGACGGAATTTTAAAACAACATGCCATCTTGTTTTTGCTCAAAGCACTGGGTGCCCCTCCCACAAATAACGAGGCCATCGCTCGAGGAATCATAAAAGCGGCTCCCGAATCCAACCAATATCTCACCCATGCCGAATATATAAAGATGCTCAGTCTGGCATTTAAAGTTCCAACCGAAAGCCCCCAGAAACCCGGTGATGCAACACAGCCATGGTTTGTTAAACCCTATGTCGTAGCCCAGAGCATTACCGCGGTCAAAGAAGAAAAGCCTTTTGATTTTGCCACGCGAGGATTTGTCCTGAGAACCACCGAAATTTATGAACGAATCTTTGCGGCCACAGACGCAGCGGCACTTATGGACGAACAAGAACTCCGACTTATGACCACCCGAGACCTTCTGGTCGATACAAAAGCCGCTCATGAAGATATCCAAAAAATCATATGGATAAATATTATTGAAACCGAGAACATCCCTGATAGTGCACGACTCAGAGCCATTAAATATTTCAATATGGCAACACTCGTCCTCTTTGAACTCCGTCGAGAACCCTCCATTGATCTTCGTCCAACATGGGAAGGCCGCTTGCAAGTGTTTCTTGATAAAGCCGTAAAAAATCTCCCCGAAAGCAAACCTTTTTCCGACGACCTTGCAAGAATAGGGAAAAGTCAATAGCATACAAGGCCTAAATTAAGCCACTTATCGCAAATATTAAATTTATATTAAATATTTGCGATTATGAAATTTAAGGATATATTTGAAAAAAGTACTGTTAAAAGACTCTCCGTGCTTCCTTCTTCCTCCGATCCTTCTCTTAAAAACAATGGCCCTGACGTCTTTTGGCGCTCAGCGGGTCATCAAATGAAAACCTCATTGAACCTCATTGCCTACCGAATGCAGGAACTTTTGGAAGATCCCGATCCGCAGAAAAAAGAAGAAATACAAGAAGAGATGCAACATCTATCATCACTCCTCTCTGGAGCGCTGTCTTTTTCCCGTTCGGGACAAATGAGTCAAGACATCGCACCACCCCAATCTATTGATTTTGGAAAAGCACTTCAACGCATCATCCAGAAAGCCCTTCCCGCAAAAGATCAGTCCCGCGTCCAGATTCATATTCCGAAAGAAATTATCATCGCAGAAATCAATGAAGCTTCTTTCTCAGAAGCTTTCCGTGCCGTCCTCGAAAATGCCCTCTCCTACAGCCAAGGACATTCCGTTGAAATCAACCTCACCATTGAAAAAAAGAAAATACTCCTTTCTATAAAAAACGAAGGCTCTTTTCTCGCCCCTTCTCAAAGCAAAGACATATTCAAACCCTTCTTTCGCGGAGACTCGGATCTTCCCGGAACGGGACTTGGGCTCTCCATAGCTCAACGTATTATTGAGCAACACAACGGCCAAATTGAAGCTAAAAGCGACGGAGCTCATTGGACGGAATTCGTTTTCACACTTCCGTTGATTTCTCTCGTAAAATAAATTAATTTTGTCCCATGCATATTCTGGTCGTCGAAGATGAGCCGCGCGTGCGAATGGTTCTTTCTAAATATCTTTCTCGCCAAAACTTCACAGTCAGTGAGGCCATTGATGGCACTGAAGCGATAAAAAAAGCAAAAAACAATGACTATGACATCATATTGCTCGATCTGATGCTGCCCAAAAAATCAGGATTTCAAGTAATAGAAACCCTTCGAAAAAAAAACGTAACAACTCCTATCTTAGTCGTCTCTTGTCTCGAAAGCCTTGAAGACAAAGTCAGCGCCCTCAATCTTGGCGCCGATGATTATGTCGTAAAGGAATTTGATCTTGATGAAATATTAGCGCGTATAAAAGCACTCCTCCGACGACCTTCTACGCAGCGCAGTAATATTTTTACGTATGGAACGCTCAGTCTCGACCTCTCTCTGATGCAAGTTCGTATGGGATCAACAGAGGTTGCCCTCTCCAAAAAAGAGTTAGGAATTTTAGTCGAACTGATAAAATCCCCCGAAACCGTTATCTCTCGAAAAAAAATCATCAGCACTGTTTGGAACGATCAACAAAACACACAATATTCTAACACGGTTGATGTTCATATGGGGTCCCTTCGCACAAAATTAAGACAGGCTTCATCCGGCAAAGAACTCATTCACACCGTTCATGGACAGGGCTACATTTTAAGTGAAAAAAACAGTTGATCTTTTCCCTGGACATCGTTTAAACTAACGCCGATCAATACTTTGACGTCTTTTTTTTTAACGCCAAGCCTTTTTCTCTATGCTCTCAACAACGGGTTCTCAAACAAAAAAAAAATCCCACTTTTGGCAATCTTTGCGGCATGAACTCAAGACACCTTTGGTAAACATAAAAGCCCTCCCACAACTCATCGAATGGGAAAAAATAGACGGCGATAACAAGCTCTTTTTAGAAGAATCTCTCTCTGCTGCCCAAGAACTCGGGACAAAAATGGATCGTATTTTTGAGGCCTGGCAACTCGAAACCGAGCCCCTCACGATTCAAACAGAAATTATCACCCTCGAAGCATTTATAAAAAACATTCATCCGCCTAAAAATCTTTGCATTCACTATCCAAAAAATCTAACTCAAAAAATAAAAGTCGATGTTCCACTCATGCGAAAAGCCTGGAAAGAAATTATAAATAATGCTGCTTTTTTCAATACAGAAGAATCAAGACTTCATATTACGGTGACCAAAGAAAAACAAAAAATAATCATGAAATTTCAAGATAATGGAATCGGGATTGCTCCAGAACACCAAAAATCTATTTTTGACATGCTTTTTGTCGTTTCAAAAAGTCGAAACCAAGTCGAATCTGGAACCGGTGTAGGCCTTGCTATCACACAGCATATTATTCAGGCTCACGGAGGAACTATTGAAGTCACTCAAAGCGAAAAAAACAAAGGAACAACTCTTCAAATAGAAATACCCACCTAATTAGCTCCAGAAGAAAAACTGTGGTATAAACAATCTGACAATGATTGACCCACAGCACTTCACTCAGTGCTTACTCGCGTGGTATACCACCAATGGTCGAGACCTTCCCTGGCGCAAAACAGAAGATCCGTATGTGATTTGGATCTCAGAAATTATGCTCCAACAAACCCAGGTCCCACGCGTCGCTGAGCACTTTTATCCTCGTTTTTTGGAAGCGTTCCCAACGCTCGAAGCTTTATCAGAAGCTTCTTGGGAAGACGTCTATCCCGTATGGGACGGACTGGGCTATTATCGACGCGGAAAAAATGTATTAAAAGCCGCCAAAGTCCTCATGCAAAAACATGCCGGTATTTTGCCCCAAACCCAAGAAGCCCTTGAGGCATTACCCGGAATCGGCGCTTATACCGCCACCGCTATTCGCGCCTTTGCCTTAGATCACAAAGTTCCCGCCATCGATACCAATATTTCAAAAATAGTTGAAACGCTGTGGCCCAACAAAGACACGAAAGAAATAGCCCACGAGCTCGTAGAAGCCGCCTCCTCTGGCCGCGATTGGAATAATGCTATGATGGATCTCGCAACCGCTTTGCGCTCAGGAGAAACCATTCCTGGTGATCTCGGCATTTTTTTCACAAAAGAACTTTCTGAAAAATTTTTGCCCAAACGAAAAAGCAAACCGAAATCAAAAAGTACAAAAAATAAAAAACGCCGAAAACATGTGATTGAAGTCGGCATCGCCTGTATTTGGAAAGATGGAAAATACTTGATTCAGACCCGACCCGAAGGCAAAAGCTTTACCGGCAACTGGGAATTCCCCGGCGGTAAACGAGAAAAAGGCGAAGACATCCGCGCCTGTGTAAAAAGAGAAATTAAAGAAGAAATCGGCATTGATGTCTCCGTCCGACCGGCCTTTTTCGAAAAGCTCTGGGACTTCGACAAGATCCAACTCCTGCTCAAATTTCACCGCTGCCAGATCCAACGCGGAGAACCCGAAGCCCTCGAAAAACAAGAACTCCGCTGGGCCGCCCCTGCCGAATTCGACTCCATCGAATTCCTCAAAACCAACCACGAAGCCTTAGCGATTCTGAAGAATATGAAGATGTGATTAAATCATTGACTTCCTATTAAAAAAATCATAGCATCCCTTTGTTCCAACTGGGAACCCTTAGATCCTCATTGCTCACTGTAGATGCAAGACTCTACACAGATGGGGATTCTTTATAGATCATAAAAACTAAGAAGTTGATATTTACTCCCCCGATTATCTTTCTTTTCAAGAATAACCATTCGATAAAACTCACTTTCCAATAAAAGCGCATTTTTATGTTTCCCTGGAGTGAGATCTAATTGCATAAAGAAACCAAAAAATTCTACCAATTTGATCCTTCTCATAACATCATTTTTTTTATATCGAGTCCCCATTCCATCGATTCCATATTTTTTAATAAATTTATCCAAAAAAACTTTTCGCCCATTCCTCAATGTAATGTAATAAGCCCCATTTTTAGATTGGGGATACTGTCTTTTGATAAAAGACATTGCTCTAGAGATCGTATCTTGAAATTTCATTTCACCATCACTCAACATAAAAGAATGTAGGTATTTTCAAAATTTTTAATCTAAATTTAAGATACGAGTATACTATCCCTATGAAAGTTTTCCTCATCCACGGAGCCTACGGTCATCCAGAAGAAAACTGGTTTCCCTGGTTAAAACAACAGCTCGAAGCATCAGGCTGGACTGTTTTTACGCCCACATTTCCCACGCCTGAAAATCAAAGCCTGGAAAGCTGGAAAAAAGCCTTCGCGCCTTATCTTTCAAAAATAGACGAGCAAAGTATCTTGGTCGGACACAGCCTCGGTCCGGCTTTTATTTTATCAATTTTAGAAGATCTAAATTTTCAAATCCCTGCGTGTTTTTTTGTCGCGGGATTCACTGGGAAAACATTCGCGCACACTGTAGAAAATTCTCACTCTATCAGTCAGATAACGATCCTTACATATCACTCACCAAAGCCGAAGAATTGTCACAGAACCTACAAAGCCCTCTCAACATCATCCCCAACGCCAGCCACTTCAGCCAATCGAACGCCTACACAAAGTTTCAGAAATTGTTTCAAGACATGGTTGACATGATCTAAAAAAAAGTATTATAAAAATAAATATTACTTATTAATAACTTATATTTATGGAAACTCTCAAGAAATTTCCGACAAATCCCCTGAGCGTCAACGATGCCTTAGTAGAAATCAGTGATGCCACCGGACTCACCGATCAAACATTGCTTCAAAAAATGCCGCTTCTAAACGGTCACGAAGGAACCGTAACCTTCACCGCAGATCCACAAGCGCTCCGTGGTGGATTCGTTGTAACCCTTGAAGGAAAGACCGGTTCAGAATATATCGTCTCCTTTCGGTCAAACGGAGAACCTCTTTTATTCCAAAGAGCCGTTCATTCAAAAACAGAAACGCGAAGCCCACTCCCAACGGCGCCCCAGAACGTCAACACAGCCTTGGCAATACTCAAGCATACAACCAGACTAGACGATCAAACCCTGATCGAACAAATGCCGCTTCTAGACGGTCACGAAGGAACCGTAACCTTCACCGCAGATCCACAAGCGCTCCGTGGTGGATTCTTTGTAACGATTGATGAACAAACAAGTCCAGAATACGTCGTCTCCTTTACTTCAAACGGAGAACCTCGCACCTGTTCGGCAGCAGATTGGTCCTAGATCTGTTTCGAGGAACAAATTAATTCAAATACAAAAAAATACCTCGCCACCGCGAGGTCTTTTTTTTTACATCAAGCTAATCTTCTTCATCTAGTAAATCCTGGTTCTGACAACTACAGCCCCGCAACCTCCGTCGCCACTTCTCTCTGCAAGGCTTCGAATTTATCAATTTCTTCGTTTTTGAATTCTTTCATACGAGCGATTTTTTGAATCACAGAAAGTTCTTCAAGCTTACTGAAATCAAATTCTTCTCGATCAGCCAAAGCATCTAAAGCCGTGTTATACAAAGTTCCGATAGTCTTAAGCATATGATACTGCTTATCAAGACTGGTGTACGCATCATCAGGATTAAACGAATCCTGGTAGAGGAAGTCCTCTCGAATCGCTTTTGAAGTCAAAAGCACCAATCGTTCTCGGAAGCTCAAGGCATCCGGTCCCACCAATCGCACGATCTCTTCTAATTTAGATTCTTCCTGCAAAAGCGTCATGGCCAAAGCCCGCACTTCCCAGTAATCAGCCGCAACATTTTCTTTCATGTAACGCTCAATATTTGGCGTATAGAGAGAGTAACTTTTCAACCAGTTAATGGCCGGAAAGTGACGCTGGTAAGCAAGCTTCGCATCCAGTCCCCAGTAGGTCTTCGTCACACGCAGCGTGTTCTGACTCACCGGTTCGGAAAGGTCTCCTCCTGGAGGAGAAACCGCTCCGATCACCGTAAGCGAACCTTGTCGGTCATCCGATCCAAGACAATCCACCGCGCCAGCACGTTCGTAGAACTCCGCTGTTTTTGATCCTAAATAGGCTGGATATCCTTCTTCCCCCGGCATTTCCTCAAGACGTCCTGAGATCTCACGCATGGCTTCAGCCCATCGTGACGTAGAATCTGCCATAAGCGCCACGTTGTATCCCATGTCTCGATAAAACTCAGCAATGGTGATTCCTGTATAAACCGAAGCTTCACGAGCCGCTACGGGCATATTAGATGTGTTAGCGATCATGATCGTTCGACGCATAAGGGGGTCGCCTGAGTTTGGATCGATCAAGTGAGGAAATTCATTCAACACTTCCGTCATTTCATTTCCACGCTCACCACATCCGATATACACAATCACCTGCGCATCACAATATTTTGCCAAAGTCTGCTGCGTCACTGTTTTTCCAGAACCAAACGGTCCAGGAATACAAGCCGCACCTCCTTTTACAAGAGGAAAGAATGAATCAATAGAACGACATCCTGTTTTAAGAGGCAGATCTGGAACTCTTTTTTGTGCCATTTTTCGAGCAATACGAATGGGCCAGAACTGTCGCATAGAAACATCATGCACTTTTCCTGCCTCATCTTTCAGTCTCGCAATCATTTCCGTCACATTAAAATGTCCGGATTCAATTTTTTCTACGTTCGCATTCACAATACCCACGGGCACCATGACTTTATGCAAAATCAACGTCGTTTCCTGAACCGTTCCCAAGACATCTCCTTCACTCACCCTATCACCAACACTGACCGATGAAACAAAATCCCATTTTTTATTTTGGTCCAATCCATCAGCTTCGACTCCTCGTGCCAAATAGTGTCCAGATTTTTCTTCCAACGTCGCCAAAGGGCGCTGAATCCCATCGTAAATAGACTCAAGAAGTCCGGGTCCAAGTTCAACCGACAAGGTCTGTCCGGTAAGAACCACTTTTTCTCCCGGCCCAATACCCGCCGTTTCTTCGTAGACCTGAATGGAAGCATGTCCATCCTCAAGACGAATCACTTCGCCCACAAGGCCTTCTTCTCCCACACGGACAACTTCGTACATTTTGGCCTCTTTCATATTATTGGCCACGACCAGGGGACCAGAAACTTTAACGATAACGGGGGTTTGTTCGGACATAAAAAAAATAAATTATTAACTTAAGATATCACTTCCAATCGCTCTCTCAACAATTTTAGAAAGTCGTTTGACGGAGAAACTATCCTTTCCTCCCTTTGAATCAGGAGATGGAACCGGGATCACTGCCGGTAAAGATTTTTTGGCCAAGCGCTCCAGAAGATCTTCCGGGAGCGTCTTGTAATAGGTTTCTTCAACAAAAATAACGGCATACTCAGCGGTTTGTGCCTCATCTCCTCGATGACGCCCCATAAGATCCACAACAACATTGCGGGCTTCTTCATCTGAAAAAACAGAAAACACTTCTGTTCCCAATGCTCGAAAGATGAGCACCGAACTTTCATTTCCAATCACCGCCAACTTAAAAGATTGATCACTCATGGTTTAAAATTGCTCAAGAGTTTTATAAATAACTTTCGGATCCAATCCGTGAAACTTCGCAAACATCACAAATTTTAAAAGACGAGCATTCTGCAAACGTCGTTCAATGTAATGAATAGCGACCGCTAAAGAATCCGTCTCTCCCTCCTGAGCCTGACGAATAAATTGATGATACTGATGATCCAATGCTTTTTCTAAAGCATGGATATTCTCTTCGGGTGATTTATCAGCCTCAATTTGACCCGAAAGTGCCCAAAAAGAAGTTCGTTTTACCAAGCCTACGAAATCAGCAAAAGTTTCAATCTGATGAACCTCCGACCAATCCAAGCGTCCATACGACAAGAAAGCCGCCTCTTCGAGAGGTTCTTCTATCACCAATAAGCTTCTCGCCATCATACGAAGATTCGTCATATCCGCTTTCAGGGCCAAAAGATCATCCAAGAAAGGATCTTTGATACCGGAGAAAATACGAGACAAAAGATCAAAATAAGCTTGATCACACGCAAATTCTACAAAACGAAAATGCTTCTTCGTCGCTAAAAGCGATTCTGTGTTTTTAATAATTTCAATAAATTCTTCGGGGAAATCATCAGCGAACCGCTGATGAAACACCGCCGAATCAAGATCTTCAGCCGTAATATTTCCAAGAGAAGAAAATCCTTCTTTCTCAGAAAATTTCCCCAATGATTCTGCCGCTTCCAAATGCTTTAATTTCAAAGCCCTCTTAATATTATTGAGATCGAATTCATACCACAACATGCCCAAACCTGGATGATTTCCGGTCCCCTCTATTAAAAGCTTCTTCGTCTCTTCCAATCCCTGCGTAATAATTTTTGCAAAATCCTGTGCCTGCACAGAGTCATCAAAATACTCCGCATACTGAAGCTCCACCAAGACACGAAAAGCGTCTTCCGGTGAGGAAGCTCCGATCATACGATCCAGACGATTCACGTCGAGCAATTTATGCTCCAACGCACGCACCTGACCGTTTACAAAGAGAAGAGAAGTCATAGTCTAGACAAGGTTGAGTGAGTCTGCCAGATAAGTAACCAACGATAATTTATGCTCAGAAAAAAGAAGGTTTTGAAGACTGTTGTCAATTCCAGCACCTCCGATCTTGGCACGAAATCCTCCAGAAATCGTATCATCCTCAATCACATCGCACCCCTTGGGTGCATGCTTTTGAGTCACCGCCAAACGATCCTTCGACACAAAAATCTTTCCAGAATCCTGGGCAAAAGGAGCGAACAGTTTGTCTAACAAAGCCCCATAGGCCGTATCATCCAAAGCTTTCAAAGACTGCTCCAAACCAGACAAAGCCTGATCAAGAACCTCTTGCTTCACCGTAAGAAGTTTTCGAGATTGTTCTCGACGAGCCATCGTCCTGGTTTTCGTTTCCAAAGTTTCAACCGCTCGATCCATCTTTGCGGTCCATTGCTCTTGTTCAAGTTTCTCTTGAGCTTGGGAGGCAACACAAAGCGCCTTTTTTTTGTTTTCCGTTTCAGATTCAATCTCTGAAACAACACCCGCTGCTTCATCGAGAATTTTTTGCAGAATTTCTTGCAAAGCCATAATAAAAAAATTTAAGAAAGAAGAACTTACGCGCCGAACACTGGAGCTCCGACCTCAACAGACAACCAAATAAAGAAGGCTGCCAAAAGACCGAAAATAGCATAGGTTTCGATAATAACGGCCAAAACAAGACCTTTACCAGAAACACTCTCATCACGACCAATCGCACCAACAGCACCTGCGGCTACTTTTCCCTGGAACCAACCAGAAAAGAGACCTGACAATCCCATGATAACACCGGCAAAGAGAAGCAATGCTCCAGCCTCAAAAGATACATCCGCTGCAGGTCCGCCCAAAAGGTTCGCCTTCATAAGGATCAAAATAGCGACCAAAAGGCCGTAAACTCCCTGTGAACCGGGAAGGGCTGTAATAAGCAATAGTTTTCCGAACACCTCTGGGCGCTCTGCTAAAACACCTGCTGCTTTAGTTCCTGCGGTACCAACACCAATACAAGAACCGAGTCCTCCGAAGACCGCTGCAAAAGCAGCACCAACGACGGTGAGAACGAGACCTGACTCAAACATAATAAAAAGAATAAAAAAATAAAATTACGAAGATGAATTGAAGAAGAGATACTTCTTCGCCCGCATAAACGGAGAAAATTTCTTACCACTCCCTTCATAAAATTTACCGAAGAACTCGATAAACTGAAGGCGTCCAGAATGAACGAACGCTCCCAAAAGAGAGAGGAAGAAATTCAATGAATGTCCAAAGAGCAGAATCAATACCGCTACAATGAAGCCCAAAACAGGATGAGGCATAAGCCCTCCCAACACACTGGCCGTAAGATTCATGGCCATGCCAATCACTCCCGTTGCAAGCCCCAAGGCCATAATACGAGAGTAACTCAAAATATCAGAAAGATACGCGGTAATATTGTACAAGCCCAAAACGCCCATGACCGGCTTCAAAAACCAGTTTTTCTGGCTTCGTCCCTGAGTCAGAACCAAAATCACAGCCCCCGCAATGGCCAATTTTCCCATGAGAGCCGCGGACAAGCCCAAAGGCGCAGCCAGTGCAAATCCCACCAAAGCTATCAAAAAGAAAAGCCAAGCGCCTGGATCACAAAGAGCGTCCAGCTTCTGACCATTTTTCCAGAGTCTCACAATTTCCAAGAAAACTCCGAAGAGCAATTGAATCATTCCCAGCCCCAAAGCTAAGGCAAGAAAGGTCATGGGACCATCGCCTTCCATGGGATTCAAAACCTGTCCCTTAAAGAGTACCGTACTTACGCCTGCTGTCTCAGTAACGGTTGTCATGAATCCAGGCGCCTTCGACGCCTCCATTCCAAAGTAGCCGCCCAAAAGGACGCCTCCAATGATCGTTGCAATACCACAGTACAACATCGCCCGAAAAGAATTTCTTAAATTCGATGGGAATTTTCCAAAAATCAAAGCAATACCCATAATCAACGTCAACAATCCTCCATATCCTACATCAGACAAACAAAGTCCAAAAAATATGAAAAAGAAAGGAGAAAGAGCCGGCGTCGGATCAATATCTTTTGCACCAGGAATTCCGTACATTTCCGTAATCATTTCAAACGGCTTACTAAAAGCGCCATTTTGTAGCAGTGTGGGTGCCTCTTCTCCCTCTTTCGCTTCAATGCGATCCAAGACAACCTCTCCCACAAAAATATTTTCGGTCCATTCTACCAAACTTGAAACAGCCTTTTCTGGCATCCAAGCCTCGAAAGCGAAAAGATATTCTGACTGAAAAATTTTATACTGAAGATCGTTTTTACGTTTTCTCCAAGAATTGTAATCGTAAAGAATTTTGAAATTCTCAACCTCGGAAGCCATTCCACGAAGCTGCACCGAAGCCTCCTCGTGACGCTTCTTGCAGGCCATCTCTTGCTGATTCAAATCCTTTAAAAGAGCCGAGACAGACCGTCCTTCTTCGTCGGATTCTTCACAAGACCATTCTACCTCAGAAAAACTATACTCAGAAAAGAGTCGGCTAATTTCTTCTTCCAACGACTTAAGTGCTGTCACACGAACAAACATGCGATCAGAAGCCTGTGACAAAATTTTGATATCCACTAAATGCGAGATCAAAGCGAGCTTTTCAATACATTCTCCGACATTGCTTCCCGCAAGCGATCCAATCCATGTAATCGTCTGATCCGTCTCCAAAGCACTTCCCCATCCAACCAAAAGGCTTTTATAAGGGACGAGCAAGGCTCTACGACGTTCTATTTTTTGTTGTTCATTCTCTGTTTTCACCAGAATTTCTTCTGATTTTTCACAAGAATCCAAAAGCGCTTCCGCTCGAGGAGAGAATTCTTTTAATCTATTTTTGGCTTCTGATTCTTCACAGACAAGTTTTCCCCCAGACAAAAGACTTTCCAGTTTTTTCCCAGGAAGTGCATACGGTGAAAGCAAACGAATCGCAAAATCAATACGCGCCAAATCAAAGACACCAAAGTGGTCTTCGTGTCGCTGCAAGGAATGCTCAATAAGTTCTGGTGTCTCAACAATCTCCATAACACCTTTACGATGCAACTCTTGCATCAGAAGCTTATAATGCTTCCGCAAGCCAGTCAGTCGAATCTTTTGGAGCAAAACTTTAGCCATGCGTTTAAAGGAGTTCGTTCAAAAAATATCCCGAAGCCGCCGCAATGGCGCCATCTATTTTCGGTTCAAGCTTCGCGCGAAACTGTTGGACCTCTTGGTCACCTTCTCGCTGCAAGGTCTCATAAAGAGATTTGTTTTCTTTCTTTTTAATATCCAGGGACTTTTTGCCTTCTTCTTTCATCTTTCCAAAAGAGGCTTCACGAGTTTTAACAAGTGATTGGTTCTCTTTTTCAAGATCTTTACGTTGTTTTTCCTGGGCTTTCTGAATCAAACTTGCCGCTTTCGCCTCTGTCTCCTGTACCTGCGATAAGAAATCATCTTGGACAGTACTCATGAAAAGGGGGGATAAATCAAATCCGCCACATTCTTACGAAAGAGCAATAAAAGTCAACTATTTTAAAGGAAAATTACAAAGCCAACAACGTCATCACCTTATGCCCCACGAAAAACATATTCGCCACAAACCCAACCATCGGAACCCACGACCAAATCACAAAGGTTCCTTTTGGAGCCGGACCACTACGCTTTACCTTCCACAAAGCAAGATTCACTAAAGCAAAAAGCGTGAGCGTTATGAAGCTCGTGATGGTCGCCAATCCCTGCATATCAATCGCCAGTGCAAAGAACAAAATAATCCCCACAACGACCCAAATAGAAAACACCGGCGTTTGGCGATGCGAACAAATCATAGAAAAACATTTTGGAACCCACTGAAAACAACTCATGCCATACAGCACACGAGAAGCCATAATAATCTGTGCCATAACTCCATTTATGACCGCAAAAAGACCGATCAAAGTAATCAACACGGGATCTTTTCCCGTTGCTGCCACAAAAACATCCGCCAAAGGAGCTCCTGAGGCCAATAAATCTGCTGGTGCCAGCGTCAAAACCGCCACGACCGCAATCCCCATATACAAGATCGTGGACCCAATAAGCGCAAATATAATCGCTCTGGGCATAACCTTCGTTGGATTCTTGGTCTCCTCCGCCACATTCACCATATCCTCAAATCCAATAAAGGCATAAAACGCTAAAAAGGTTCCCGCAAGAAATCCCGCCATCGTTCCCATAGATCCGACTGATTCTGGAATAAAGAAAGACGGCAAGGCCTCAGGTAAGGCAGAAAAACTACCACGCGCCACCCACAAAATCAAAACCAACCCCCCCACCTCAATCAGCGTAATAATCGTAATCAACCAGGCTGATTCTTGAATTCCCCACCAGGCCAAAGCTCCCATGAAGATCAAGAGCGCTACCATAACCATCCAACCCTCTACCCCCGGAAAAAACTGTTGAAAGTACCCCACAAACGCATGCATCAAGGTTCCCGCCGAGACAATTCCCGAAAGAGCAATTCCCAAACCAAAAAACAAAGAAAGATTTTTAATTCCAAATCCCTGCTGAATATAATTCGCGGCCCCCGCACTCTGTGGAAAACGAGAAGAAAGCTCCGCATAAGAAAAAGCAGAAAACGCCGCCAAGACCCCCGCCAACAAAAATGCCGTCGGTGCCATCATCCCCGCCTGCCCGGCAATCTTCCCCACCAACGCATAAATCCCGGCCCCAAGAATAGTTCCCAGTCCATAGAAAGCGACCTGATAAAACGAAAGCGAGCGTTTGAGTTGTGTTTGTGTCATAAGAAAAAATTACAATCAAAATCAGTATAACACGAAAAAGCTTATTTTATAAAATCCCAAAAGTTCAGACAATTATTCCTTCGGCCCAAAGATCTCCCTTTGCTTGGCCCCTTTCGGTGGCCCCACAATACCTTTGGCTTCCATTTGGTCTAAAAGACGTGCCGCGCGAGCATACCCCACCTCAAGTCGTCGCTGTAAGAAACTCGCCGATGCTTTTCGTGTTTCCATCACCGTATCAACTGCTTTTTGAAAATAAGGATCCAAATCATCATCGGAAATATCTCCGGACGTCCCGGCGGTCAGGACACCGCCCTTCGCCATCCCTTCGATCGAGTGCGTCGTAATTTCGTCATTGGCGACCATTTCTGGAAACTGAAGCTTGATGTGATTCGTCACACGTTCCACTTCTTCATTGGAAATATAAATTCCCTGAATACGAGACAAGCTTCCCGAGTTTCCATCCAAGTACAACATGTCTCCAAATCCGAGCAAATCCTGAGATCCATTTTGGTCAATCACCGTCCGAGAATCAATCCCCGAAGAAACTTTGAACGAAATACGTGCTGGCAAGTTCGCTTTAATCAACCCCGTTACCACATCCACCGACGGCCGCTGCGTGGCAATTATCAAGTGCATTCCCACGGCTCGTGCCATCTGGGCAATCCGACAAATCGCCGCTTCCACGTCTTTCCCGGCCACCATCATCAGATCCGCCAACTCATCAATCACAATCACGATATACGGCTCTTTTTTGTCCGGAAATTTTTCATTGTATTCATTAATATTTCGACATCGAACCTCGGAAAAAGACCGATACCGACGGTTCATCTCAGCCACGGCCCAAGCAAGTGCCGACACACATTTTTCCGGTTCCATAATCACCGGCGTCAATAAATGCGGTAAATTATTATAAAGAGAAAGCTCCACGCGTTTAGGGTCCACCAAAATCAATCGCAACGTTTCTGGAGAATTCTGCCAGAGCAGCGACGTCAAAAACACATTCATCGCCACAGATTTCCCCGATCCCGTTTTACCCGCAAGCAACAAATGCGGCATCTTCGCCAGATCCACTACATTCGGTTTTCCGGCCACATCGCGCCCCACCGCCAACTTCAGCTGCGCCGTTTCATTTTTCCAAGCTTCAGATTCCAAAATCTCTCGCATCCCCACAATCGCCCGATCTGCATTAGGAATCTCAATTCCCACCAATGATTTCCCCCTGATTGGCGCCTCGATACGAAGACTTTCTGCGGCCAACGTCAGCGCGAGATCATTTTTCAAAGCCGTAATCTTAGTCAGCTTCACCCCCGCCGAAGGCTCCAGCGTGAACTGCGTCACCGTCGGCCCCACATGCACCGATTTCATCGTCACATCAATCCCAAACTGATGAAGTTTTTGACGAATTTTATCCGCCTGATCCCGCAACAAGTCCTCATCCACCGTAATCGTCGCATGATTTTCTTTAAGTAACTCTAGCTCTGGCGGCTCCCACTGCCCACTGATACTTTTGTTTTTGGCTCTTGTCAGTTCATCCTCCTCTTCTTCTAGCTCAATCTTTTTCCCCGAAGACTTCGTATTTTTTGTTTTAGCATTTGTAGAATCAACAATCTCAAGATCATTTGAAAACTGATATTCTGGCTCTGGCTCTTTCTTATCAGAAACAGTTTTGAAAGCTTTTTTCTTAAGACCTTTTTCAGACACGACTTCTTTTTTAGCCTGAAACACAGAGAGTATAGACGATAACCGAACCCCAAACCCCAAGACAGAAGACACCCAAAGAATCATGGCCAAAAGAACCCCCGCTACAAGATCTCCCAAATACATCCGAGGAAAATAGGTCACCGTGAATCCCAGCGCCCCTCCATACAGTTCTTTTTGGGTAAAAGAATCAGAAACCGGAACAAACAAATGTCCCAATCCCAAAACCGACACCACAAAGAAACCCAATGCCACCACCCGCTTAGGCGGAAACCGAAGATCCGCCTGAAAAAAGACAAACCCACTGAGCGTCGCAAAAAAAGCCGGTAAAATCCAAATACCTCGACCAAAAACAGACCGCAACCATCCTTCTAAATTCTGAGAAAAAATCGCTTCACTAAACATAATCGCGACGAGAAATACCGCCAACCCCAACCAAAGCGCCCCCCATAACTCTTGGTGCAAATGTTCATGAAAAAAAGATTCCCAGTGCTCCTGTTTATTCTTTTGTCGAGTAATCTTACTCCGCGCACGATCCTTGGCTTTTTCCCGTGCCAAAGCCGTCGCTTCTTTTTTACGCTCCGCTTGAAGCATTTTCTTCGCCTGTTTCTGGGCCTCTTTTTTAAGCACCGAAGCAGGAATTTTTACCGAAGGCCGTTTACGAGGACGTCCAAACATCAAAGAAATCATAAGGGATACGTGACAAATGATAAATAGAAAATTAACAAACTTGACTTTTGTCTATTTATGGTTACTAGTCTAGATGTTCTTTGACATTCTATTTTCGTAATGAAGAGCTCTCTGCTTTTTGGTATAGGAAAGTGCGAGCGACGATCTTTTGTCACTCCGCCCTTTTCAAAAAGAAAGCAGGTATACTCTTCGTTACGGTTTCATTTTCAAGCGAGTTGGTAGCTTCCTGTCTATCCTCATACATACGTAGGCAGAAAGCCATCAACTCCCCCCTATCAAGTGCCTTCTGGTGATGGCCCAGGAACACACAATCATCTTTTTCTGAGAAAGGAGATAAAAGATGCAACAAGCAAACCTCACCATGACCGTGTACGTACACGGTCGTCCCATTACGGAGTATCGCCATAAGGGCGACACCTTCGTCATGGGACGAAACGGAAGCGAGTACGAACTCGACTTCCGAAACAACCATCCGTCTCGGCGGATGATCATCTCGGCCAGCATCGACGGATTGTCGATCTTGACCGGGGAACCGGCAAAAACCCATGCTCAAGGCTATGTCCTCGAGCCAATGAGCTCCACCCGAATCAAGGGCTGGCGCACCTCGCAAGAGGCCTGTGCTCAGTTCGAATTCGGGTCAATACCGAAGGCCTATGCTACCCAGCAAGGAGCCCCCGAATGCACATCGTGCAGTCGGGGGCCTTCTTCTATGGTTTCAAAAATATAATCACAACCTTACGCCGCTGGCGTTTCTTCTGAAGAATTACCTTTAGCCTTAAGATGTTTTGCAAAAAAATCTTTCATACGCACGCCTACTGATTTTAAATACTCAGAGACTTGATCTACTTGGTCGGCTCTTTTTTCTTGCGGACTCTTCGGCAAATACTTTTCCCCTGTAACAGATCTCATAAGTTTCATAAGCTTATCAAGCTCTTCACGCTTAACATAAACATCCGACAATACCTCCACAAGATGCGTAGCCGCCGTACTAAATTCTCCCTCGAATTCACCATGGGTAACAAAGAACTCACATAATTCTTGTGCATTCTCCACCATACCATCATACGAGGAATCCCAAACACCTTCATTGTAATCCCGTGCGACCCCAGCAGAAAGCTCACGAACCGCCTTAAGATCAAGGCCTTCCAAAGAAAATCGTCTGTCATCAATATTGACTTCCATTTTTTAAAAAATTAAAAAGTAAAAAAATGAATCACACAAAATATATACTAAAAAACCAACCTTGTCAAGTGGTCCTGAGAAATACCTCTTCTGAGAAAAACAAATTTGACTTTAGTTCAATCTATATTTATATTAGAAGATCCTCCCACACCCCTTTTCCTCTCCACCATGAAAAACCTACCCCACAAGGCTATTCCATCATGGGAAACCATCCCTGGATGTTTCAAGATTCGTTCTATCACTACGCGCCTCCGCGAACCAGAAAGCGAAGATTTTTTGAGACAACTCCAAGCCGTCATTCATCAACGTCGAACCACGCATCCGATCAAATCACACGTCCGCCGTATGTTTGATCGAGGATTTGATGAGATTGTCCGCAAAGTCGGTGAAGAAGCGATCGAACTCATGCTGGCGGCCAAAAACGATGACCGAAAAGCTTTTCTTCACGAATCCGCCGATCTCATGTTTCACTTCCTCCTTCTCTGCGAGGCCAAAGACGTCGCCTTCGACGAAGTCATTGATATCCTCAAGAAGAGGAAACAAAATCGGAAGTAATAAAACATTATGATAAGATGAGAATAAGATGAAATATTCTCAAAAAACTTCAGGCTTTGGATTAGCGCAACTCTTCTTTTGGGGAACACTTTTACTCGGTGGAGTCACACAGCAAACTTTTCTCCAAAAAGCATATTCCCCCCAACTCAAGACTCCTTCCATCGAATATGAACTGGACGCAAAAATCACAAAACGTTTGATTCAATCATCCAATCCATGCCAAAAAGAATCTGGAATTTCTAAGGTAATTTTGAGTAATATCAATGAAGCTATTAACGCTTCCCGTGTTCGAAAAATAACACCCAAAACTGAAGGATGTATTTTTGAAGACACCCTTTATCACACTGCGGACATAAACGGTGAAGTAAAAACTTCATACCAATGTCTTTTCCCGAAAGACCAAGATCTTCAAGCCTACCTTTTAAAGTTCCAAGAAGATATCGGTCACGGTCTAGACAAAATCGATTGGCCAAAGGGAGCCAGTAATTGTTGGGGAGAAGGGCCCTCCTTCGAACAAATGAAACGCCCAGTTTCAGATAAAATTCTTCAAAATATTTCCTACCTAATTAATGCTGCCAAAAAAAATCAAGAAGCCTCGATGTCCACCCCAAAGACTCTCCTTGAACCTTCTAAAAACACCGTCGAAGTCATGCACATACAATCTCTGAAACAAAGTAATGAAAATTACTATTTCGAGGACACTTTCGCCAATATGGAAATAGGAAAAGAGATGCGAATCACAAAATGCCTTTTTGAAAATTCTACCAATCTCGTGACTTATTTAGAGGAAAATAAAGAGAAACTTTCCGAATTCCCTGAATCACTATTCACAGAAGAAGTAGAACCTTACGACCAATATCCGCCGCAAGCCATTCAATGCTGGGGAAATGGCTACGAAGCACTGAACGCAACCCAACATCGAGAAACGCTGGCTCAAAAATTAAAACTTATTCCTGAACTTGGTGATTCTATTCCCTTTCGACATGACATCACTGGAATGTTTGTAGAATACGCTCCACTTGCTATATACATTGATGTTAAACATCGTTTAGATCTTCCGAAAAAACCTGGCCCACTGGGACGTCTGGAAACACAGCAAGATTTTCTTACCAGAAAATCTTTTCTTCATAGGTTTCCCCCAGGAAACTCTTGCCCGGTAGATTTTCGGGAAGACTCCCCCAAGGGCTTCTGTGAAGTCCGAGAGTATCAAGACAAAAAAGGACTTTTTGAAATGTTTATAGAACCTTCCGATCACGATATCCTAAACCTTCGATTTACTTTTTTTGTCGGAGACTTTCAATTCCGCCTCGAGGCTTTTCATCCAGATGAAAAAGCGAAAGCTCTAGGAAAGGCGCGAAGAGGTTTGATGGGCAATCTCAACAAGGAGGAGCTCTCCTTCGAAAATCTCAAGAAACTCTATGAAGCGGTAGAAAATGATTCTGAAGTAGAGACGTCTGACGATCAGGATGACTTTTATGAAGTGTTTCGTGCTTTTCAAAACACCCTTCAGTCCTCCAAAACACAAACGTATGAAAGCCTCCATGGAACCGTTTCTTTTGAAAAAATGGACTTTTGGAAATTCTATACCGAAATCAAATCCAGTCGACCACTGCAATCAGGATTCTTTCTTTTAAAAGACCCTCAAAAAAATGCTTGTGCTGCCAAACTTTGGAGACAACACGGGATTATTGGAATGATGGGAGATGAGGACATTGACGATGATTGGGGATATGAAACGCATGAGGAACTATTCAAAGCCCTTGAAAAAGATCCGTCTTGGTTGAAAGAAATACCCGATTTCTCACATATGACCTACGAGGGATCCGAAGTACACGGGAAAAATACTTACCATGCTTTCTCTTTCCCCCATGGAAAAATGTATCTCAGTAAAGATTACGCCCTTGGAAATAAAACGATTCTCATTAAGGAGTTCGGCGAGCTCCCAGAGTGCCAAGAAGAACGAAAACACGTCAAGACACTCCTGCGAACACTTCACTTTGAACGAAAAGAACCTTAAAGACTTCCTCCAAACCGACTTTTTTTGTTTCAAACCCCAATCTTCCACACCCCTTTTTCCCAAAAAGCTTCAATCGTCTGACGCTTGGCTTTGTTTAATAGATTCGGATACGACAGCTTCTCTCTTTTTGCATAGTCCGAAAGCTTTATAATTTCTTTGCCTTCCAGATAGGCCAATCTTTTGTGATAACTATTACAAAGCGCACGCCCCACAATTTCCTCCATGATTTTTACATCTCCTTTTTCATTAAAATTACGAAAGGCCTCATAGTATGTAGCCCGATCAATAAACTTAATATTCATTGGCACATGACCTTCTTTGATCAATAAATAATTATTTAAAACACGCCCGATCCGACCATTTCCATCCATAAAAGGATGAATCTGCTCAAACCCCAGATGAAACAGCGCAATACGAGAGATCACACTCTCGGTCCCCGATGTCTTATAAACAATAAGCACTTCTTCAAGCTGAGAAACAATCTGCTGTGGATCCACCGCAATATGACTCCCAACCCGCACCCATTCGCCCTCCTTCCGGAACCGACCGGCAATTTCATCCTGAATATTTTGGATCAACATCTTATGAAGCAGGCAGATAGTCTCTAAAGAAAATTCAAGAACGCCTGATTTTGTATTAATATAATCCACCACCCGCGCTAGATTTTTTGCTTCAAAAAGCTCTCGCTCATTCACAAAACGGTTCAGATCAACTTTCTGCAAAATTTTATCCGTTTCTTCCAGACTCAACGTACTATTCTCAATCGCATTCGAATTATACACCTGCTCAGAAACCTCCGCTTCATTGATCATTTCTAACAAAGCGCCTTTTCCTAAGGCCGCCCGATGAAATCGAGACTGTAAATCTTGAATGTGCTGAAAAACATGAAAAACCTTACTCATGACCACATCTTATCAATTTTTTAACACTTATGCAAGCAAAAGCGTTAAAAAAAACAAATAAACATATATTTTAACGATTTTGGGTGCAAAAACATTATTCATTGTATAATATGCAGGGTCTATTAAAATATATCCTGATGAGTAAATCTAAATACAATACATCCTGTCCGTCTGGATTCCCAGAGTTTGGTCCCGCTGAAGAACGCATCCAGACCCAATGGTTAAGCATCATTCAAGAAACCTTTAGCACAAATGGCTTCTTACCGGTCAATACGCCCCTGGTCGAACGCGAAGAAAATCTCCTCGGTAAAGGCGGAAACCCCAAAGAAATGTATGTCTTAAAAAGACTGCTCGACCAAGACGATAATCAATCACATACCGGAAACGCCCTGCGATTTGACCTCACGGTGCCACTCGCTCTTTATGTAGCGAGACATTTTTCGGAGCTCACATTTCCTTTCAAACGCTATGCCATCGGCCCTGTGTTCCGTGGAGAACGCCCCCAAAAAGGACGATTTCGACAATTTACCCAGTGCGATATAGACATCATTGGATCGGAAAAACTGTCTTTTCTTAATGACGCCCAAGTCGTCAGCGTGATCATTCAACTCTTTGAAAAATTAAATATTGGAAAATTCGTCGTACGCCTTAATAACCGAAAAATACTCACGGGTCTTTTCGCGGATTTAAAAATTCCAGAAGATCTCATAAAACCAACCTTATCGGCGGTCGATGACTTGGAAAAAATCGGCGAAGAAGGTGTTGAGGACGCCATGAAGCTCCTCGGCCTAGATAAAGCCCAAATCCACAGCATCCTCAGCTTTACGCGCCTGAAGGGCGACAGCGAAACAATGCTTCAAAAACTTGAGAAATTCCACAGCCATGAAACCTTTACCCAAGGCGTAGAAGAAATGCGTACCGTACTGCAGGGACTTTCTGACATGGAGGTCAATCCGACACGCTACCAGCTCGACTTCTCTATTGCCCGAGGATTGGATTACTACACGGGGACTGTTTACGAAACCAAACTTGTCGGCCACTCCAAACTCGGATCTATTTGCTCCGGCGGACGCTATGACGACCTGGCGGAAGTCTTTACCGGACGTAAACTTCCGGGCGTAGGCATCTCGATCGGATTAACCCGCCTGCTCTCTCAGCTTTTTGCTGAAGGTATCATCAAACCCGATCGAGCCTCTCCCTCAGAAATCCTCATCATTGCTACCAGCAAAAATGAAATGTCCACCAGTCTCAAGCTCGGCCAAGAGTTACGCAACCAAGGCGTTCACGCTGAAAATTATCTCGAAGATAAAAAACTCTCCAAACAATTTGATTACGCGGACAAACTCGGCATCCCGATCTGTCTGATCCTGGGAGAAAACGAAGTTAAAAACAAAACCCTGACGATCAAAAATATGAAATCAGGGGAACAAAAAGAAATCCCTCAAAGTGAAATATTCAAAGCGCTCAACGCTTGATAAAAAAACTGAGAAATAATATGTTAAAAACGATGATAGAACCCTACACCGTAATCATGGAACAAGGAGAAGATGGCTATATCATTGGCAGTGTCGTTGAATTTACTGGGTGTCGAACACAAGCCAAGACAAAAAAAGAACTCATGAAGAGAATGGCCGAGGCCGTGACTCTTTTTCAAGAAGAAGAGGCCCCTATGACCAAATTTCTTGGCATTCATCAACTTGAAATTCCCGCATGAGTAAGTTGCCGCTGCTTTCAGCGAAACAACTCATTAAAATACTGAAAAAAATGAGCTTTACGCTCAAACGACAAAAAGGAAGTCATGCTTTTTTTGAACATCCAGATGGAAGAACCACTCTCGTCGCCTGTCACCAAGGAGAAGTCATCGACCGAGGGCTTCTGAATAAAATTATCAAACACGATCTCAAGATAACCCGTGAAGATTTTATCAACTACACATGAAACCCTTCAAAATCCTCTCTCGTGAGAAAATTTTAGACAATCCCTATTGTCCCATCGAGAAACAAATCGTAGAGCTCACCACCGGCGACAAAGCCGAGTGGTTCGTAAACAAGGCTTCGGATGCGGTCATCATCATTCCGGTTTTAAAAACCGGCGAAGTTTTACTGCAAAAAAATTACAAACATGGCTCCGGAAAAATTGTCACCGAATTTTGCGCCGGCATGATCGACCCAGGCGAAACGCCCGAACAAGCCGCCCCGCGAGAACTTTTAGAAGAGACAGGCCACACCGCCGAAAGCTTCACCAAACTCGGCGAAGTTTTTGCCAATCCCACCGGATCCAGCATGAAATATCACTTTTTTCGAGCTGAAAATTGCGAAAAATCAGGCAACCAAAGCTTAGATGAAGCCGAACAAATTGAAGTTTTTAGTGTTAAAAATATCGCCGAAGCGAGAAAATTGCTGACTGATTCTGAAACACATACATCCGCTGGAACACTGGCCGTTATGGGCTTCATGCCCTCTTAGTCACATTTGACAAAATCTGCGATAAGAATAAAAAGGGACAAATGAAGAAATTACAATTGAGTGACTTCAGAACAGAAACACTCACCCAAGAAGAGACCGTCGAAACACACGATAAAACCTCCTGTGTTTTTCGTGTGCCTTCTCACCTCGAAGGGAAATTGTGTGCCTTTACACAGAAATATTATCACCAAAAACCTCGATCTCGCAAAGAACGTCTCGGGTCGCAACTTCCTCGTGTAAATGTTTCTGCTGGCCTAGATTCTCCGGGAGGATTGGGTGGAATGAGTAACGAACTTCCTATCCCCTGCAGGAGAGAGATCCCAAAAAGAAAATCCAGAACCATGACAATGAGGATGCCCGAAATCCAAGAAGGAGAAACGCTCTCACTGACCTGCAAGTTTAATGCAGCGAGAGATCACACAGGAGAATTTAATCATCAGTATTCAATACAAGAAGTTGCCCCGGAAGACTCTGAAGTACAAACCTTTCAAGGATCCAGAAATGGAGATCCTATCTCGGTGCAGGGCACTCCAGAAGAAGCCTCCCTCTTTCTACTCACCCGAGAAGGACGCGGGGCAAATCTGCCACAGGTGCCTAAGATAGCCGCCGATGCCAACGGTCTTTTTCTCTTCACTCCGGAAGATACAGACACTCCATTGCAACTGGAAAAACCTCTCTACACATTTGATGCCACCCATCACTCCTGGGACACGGTAAATCAAGAAGCGGCCCTGACCACGGAAGAAGTCATACAAAAAACACAAGCCAGAATCAATCACATTCTTGAACACGCGCCAGAAATACAACCCCGAACCTTTGAATATGCTTATTATTTCCCGGATACTGACCGAGAGGATCCCTCTTACGAAGACAGTAGGCAGGACAAAGGTCTCTCTTGGAAGCTTCAATCGATCGGTCTCCACGGACAAGATGGAAAATTAACCGTTTCTATTCCCGAACGTTTTGCCGGATCAAAAGCAGAAATTCTTCTCGACGGAAAAATAATTGAGAGATTTGATGTACCGCTGCAGTTAGGAATGACCAATGTAGAAAAAACAGTACGTCCCAAATCAATGAAAGAAGGAACACTAAGCATTCGTTTCACTCAAAACGAAGCGTCTGAAACGAAAGAGTTGTAGACATTTAAGACTCTTCGAATCAACAAAAAGTTATTGATTGATGAGAAGGTATGTTGAGAAAGTAAGAAAAAAAGGTAAAAAGGTGTAATGAAAAATACGATGACCCAGGTCTCCGAACAATTCCCCTCCAAAATAATCTTTGCGGGAGATGCTTGCTATTCACAGTATGAAGGCTATGCCGATCAAACAATCCAGGAAGCACTGAGCTTCGAACAATCCCCTGAAAACAAAGGATTTTCCTTTGACGTGCCCCCGGAATATCGAGGGCATATTTGCACGGTAACGATAAGTTATTCCATTCGAACGGGCACCAACAGATATTACAGCGGAACCTCTCCCACAAACGCCAGTAAGTATGACGAAAAATTTGAACCTATCTACACACGGCACCAATATAAAATTAAACTGCCTATTCCAAAGATTCCCGCAGAAGAATCACTTCGCGCTCAAGTACAATATGAAGATCCGGAACAAGCGACCGGAATGCCAACACACCAAGTAAAAGATTACAATTTCTGCATAGGGTTCACGCCCGTATCAGAAGTACCTGTGGAATATTATAAGGGAGAATTATCTGGAGAAGAAGCCTTTATCAAAGCACCTCAGGGCACCTTAGGCCTACTGAATTCAAATTATATATTTTTTACTTCTGAAAAAGGACAAACCTATAGGCACACAAGCCCCGATATCAAGCTTGAATCAGATGAGAATTGCCAAACTTTAATTCTGACCGATCCAAAAACTCCTTTTCAACAAGACGACATCTCTGAAAAAACGATCGAAGAAAATCCAGAGATACCCCTCCTGGATCTCACCAACCCCGAAAACATGGAGCAAGCGTGGAAAAAAAAAGATCGGGATGCCTTCCCAATGGATCTTTTTATACAGAACGCCGAGAGGATTCGAGCCATTCTTGAGAAAGCCCCTGTGATTCAAAAACGAATCTTCCTTGTTCCAGCTCACCCAACAACCTCACTCCAAAATGGCTTTAACACAGATATTGTCACCTATAAGAATCGATCCCAAGAACTTGTAACATCCCTTACCGTCAATGTTCCTGAACGATTCAGTGGTTCGGCCTGCCTGATCAAAGAAACTCGAACCGGTCGAATACGAAAACAATTACGCATCCCATTCAATCCCTGTGGGTATCACAAAGAAAAGTATGAATTTAAAAAGGTATATCCGGACAGCGACCTATCCATTGAGTTTCCGATCAATCCTCCTACAAAATTTTTCCAAACAACCGACCCAAACACCTGGATCGAAATTTTTCCTCCCGACAAACTAATTCTTACGCACCTCTATCCCGAAGGCCCCCGATTAGAAAAAGGCGCTCGCGGTAAAGATCAGGCTCCTGAAGGAGCAAATATCTTACACGCAACTGATTTCAAGGCTATCACCGCCGCTTGGCATGCCGAAAAAAATCCAAATACTATTGCCCAGTACCAAGAGGTTTTATCAAATCCAGAAGCAACCTCTCCTCTCGAAAAAGAAACCGCTCTTCGTGTATTAAGCCTCTTAGAACAAGTTCCATGCCACGCAACCTAGAAAACGACGATCAACTCCTACGAGTAAATCCACTCCGAATCCATCGAACACAGAAGGCCTCTGATCCCATTACCTATGTGGATCTTATGAGTGACCCAAAAGGCGAAAAGTTTGTTATTCGCAAAGGCATGACCATGGGAGAACGGCCTCTTGAGAAGGAACGTCTGGATCAATTCGAACAAGAATTCAATACCACACAAGAAATGGGGGGGCTGACATCACACGTTCCCTATGCCTGGGACTTAAGAATAAACCAAAATCAATCAGAGATTTCTTTCCTCTGTGATCATATCAAAGGACATTCTCTCGAACAGATTATAGAAAACGGACCATTACCAATCGCATACATCCGACAGGTAAGTTTACGCGTTGCTGAAGCACTGAGGATTACGCACCAACACGATATTATCCATCGAGACATCAAGCCCGGAAATATTATGATTACCCATGAAGGTGAAAGTCCTCATGTACACCTGCTCGACTGGGGCGCTGCCTGCGAGTACCCAACAACAGATCCTATAAAACCCTATGGAACCCCCGCCTACTTAGCCCCCGAAGCCATCCAACAAGATGATGAAAGAAAACTCAACTCAGATGTGATTACCCCTGCCGTTGATGTGTATGCCCTGGGCATTTTAATCTACAAAATGCTCACCCAAGATCTTCCTTTTGGCGCCCAGGACTTTTTGAAGTCAGCTAAAACCAAAAAGAATCCCTGGCCTTTTTCTTATTTTGGATTTGAATACCCCGCAGAACTTCAACGCGTGATCTTTAAAGCCATTCATAAACATCAAGATACCCGATACAAGACCGTTCAAGGATTTAAGAAAGCGCTTGGTAATGCATTTGCACCTATCGCAAAGAATCCCTCCAAAACGATTAACGATTTCAGAAGAATTGAAGATGAAGGACCCTCTCTCTCAGATCTCGAAGACATAGAATTCCTTGACGAGGATGAATACAAAGCCACTTTAGCCGCAGCCGCTCGAGGCGAATAATCACTCATATGTTCTTCGCGCAGACTGAGCAATAATTTCTTTTCCCTGTCTGATCTTTGCCGGCCAAGCACGGTAAGCAGAAGAAAAAATTTCTTCCTCAGCCGCCCCTCCGTTTTCGACCCGTCGAATCCACTCAGCACGAAAGCCATCATGTGCCGCCGACAAAACTTCCATTTCTCCGTCTGGTAAATCTTCCGTCTCATAGACAATCGGATCGGGCGCTTTTTCATAATCAGAAATAAACGGCCCCTCAAAAACGACATCCCGACCATCATCTGTCCCATAAAAGACAAAATATAAATCATCGTCTTCCACAAAAGCTTGGATCAAAATATCCCCTGGGGTGTCATTATAAAATTTAAAGTCTTGTCCCCCCAGATAAATCGTCGCATCCAGACCAAAAGGCTGATAGTAAGGCACGGCATACGAATGATTCCGTCGATTTACAATCGGTAACCCCCCAGAAAAAGCCGCCCGAAACACCGTTGTAGAAACCTGACAGACACCACCACCTAATTCTTTTTCCGTCTTATCGCCCTTGATCACCAGTTCTTTTACAAAACCATCTTCTTCTTTTACCGATTCCAAGATCGTATTAAAAGAAAACCGACGTTCATGAGAAATGATCAACCCATTATATTTCCGCGTTGCCGCCAAAATATTCTGACGACGCGCGTCAGAAGAACCAGTAAAATTTGATTTCCCAACCGCAATAATCTCTTGAATACCTTGTTTTTCTAACAACGGATGAACCACAACTTCTGAAAAAATCTTCTCGGCCGGCACCCGTACATGCGTATCGCCCCTTTCGATGGCCTGATTAATAAGCGCCACCAATCGATCATATTCAATATCAAATCCATCATGCGGCGATCCTTCAAAAACGACATTTTTATCTTCATCAAAAGAAATTTTAACCGCTTGATGCTCTTGTTGCCGCAACAAAGAACTCGCCCGAAAAAAAGACTCGAGTTCTCCCGAAGCCACTTGAGTATGAAAATCAGTCTCCACCAAATCCATATTCACCGGTAAATCTCCACCAAAATCAACCGGGAGCTTAAATTTCCCAATCTGAAAAAAATGCTCAGGCGCCTGCTTCAAAAGTTTGTCTTGCGCCTGGAAATTAAGCGTCAATGACCGATCCGGAAACTTAAGGTGCATTTCCCCAACACCACGAGCAAATCCAATCCCCGGTAATAACAAAATCAAAACTCCAAAAAATTGCTTCATAATCGACTTAAAAATACGCTAAAAGAGAGCCGAAGACAACTTGACTATTTAGAAAAGATCATTAGAAATGTTACAATGCCAAGATTTCCGCGAAATCCAGAAAAAAAACTCACGCCCATGGGAGAAATTGCCCAGGGAGGGCAGGGCGAAGTCAGCCTTCATTTTGATGATAAATCGGGGATCTATTACGTTAAAAAGCAAGTGAAACCAGGATCCGAATCCGCCGAAGAGAACCGTATAAACCGCCTTCAGCGAGAATTTGCCTGCTTACAAATTCTGTCCCATCCCAAAGTCCCACAACCCGTCGGCCGCGCGCCCGAATATGACCCCAAAGCCCATTTTTGGATGAACCACATAATCGGGATGGACGGACAAGAATTGATCGATTTGAATCCCGAGGGAGTTCCTCACGTCCTGGCCCTCAATATAACACTCAAAGTCGCTGAAATAGTCGAAAGCTGCCTCAGTCAAAGAATTCTTCACCGCGACATAAAACCCGCCAACATCATATGCACGCCACTCCTCAAGGACTATTATGATGTCCATTTGTGTGACTTTGGATCGGCCAAGCTGCGATATGAAAAATGGACCGAGCCCTTGTGGCGGCCCTTTGTTTTTGGAAATGAAGGGATCGCGCAGGCCGATTTTACACAATATGATCAACTCATCGGAACCGCCTACTACATGGACCCCCAACGCATAACCAATGCCCTCGATGAGTCCTCTCAGGGCGACAAAAGCGACATATACAGTTTGGGGATAACCCTGTACCACTTCCTAACAGGAAAGGTGCCTTTTCATAATGACAATCAAAAGCAAGAAGAGATAAACGTTTCTACCATCCTCAGAAAACAACTGCACGAAGAATTAGATCTCACAGGACTCCCCGATCCCATTCAAAAACTCCTCCAGGCCATGTGCGCCAAAACCATCGAAGAACGACTCAGCTCCATACGAAACACGATTCTTATGATATCCAGAACAATACGACAAATAACCGCCGAATAAGAAGACTCTCACTAAGAAATGCTATTGATAAACTTATAGCAAAACAATCTTGACAAAAGACCTCCTCATCCGTAAAGTCCGCCCTGTCCTTTAGGAAAAACAATCATGTTAGCAAAAAGACGATGGCGTAAACGAATGCGAACCCACGGTTTCCGTGAACGCATGTCTACTAAAAACGGACGACGAGTGCTCGCCGCTCGACGATCTAAAGGACGAAAACTCCTTGCTGTGACGCCAAAAGAAAAACCTTGGACCTAATGCTCCCACGAGCCTTCCGATTTACTACGAAACTCTTTGATCGTCTTTTTAGGCGTTCGAAGCGTTTTCGCGCGGGACCCTGCACATTCCTACTTTCTCCTGCCAAAGGCGCGCCTCGCTGCGCCATCGTTGTGGGAAAAAAAGTAAGTAAAAAAGCTGTTATTCGGAACCGCATGCGACGACAAGCCTATGAAATTTTACGAACCCAATGGATACCAAAGCACCCCACACAAAACGTGATCTGCCTTTACAGCCCTCGTGAAATACCAGAAAATGCCAAAGACTTCGAACAAGCGCTTCATCAACTGATGACTTCCCTTGCCCCCTCTTCATGACACAACCCAAAAAACCCGGTTTTCTCAAAAGTTTCCTTGGATGGTTTATTGTTTTCTACTTGATCCTTTCGATCGTCCAATACTTCACATATACAACCGAAAACAAAGAAGTAACGATCGAAAAAGAAGTTCAAATAAAACTCGTTGATAAAAGTATGAATCTGGGAAATCTTGCCCAGTTTAAAATTGAAAACTTGGCATCCGCGCCCCTAAGTTTTGCTTCCCCTTGTGAAGAAGCGGGAAGTCTCAAAGTCTTCCGACTCCTCAATGGCCAAGAAGTAGAAGTTTCAAAATTTGAAAACTGCGAAAGTGCAGATCTACCAGGATTCACCCTGGAACCAGGAGAGGATCAAGTCTTAAGCTTTGCCGAATATAATCATGTTTTCTTTTCAGAGTCCGGACGATATCAACTTGAAGCCACCATGCAGACCGGTGATACGAGCAAAGTCATGCGATCTGAGATATTCGAATACGATAATCCCGGCATCTTTCGACAACTTTTCAGAGGCCTCATTTCGAAACCTTTGTTTAATACGCTCGTTTTCTTTGTCGACAAACTTCCCACCCATAGCTTCGGATGGGCCGTCATCCTGTTAACGATCTTGGTGAGACTCTTGCTTTTTGCTCCCAATCAACGAGCTATTCGATCACAACATGAACTCCAAAAATTCCAGCCAAAAATCGAAGAGATCAAAAAGAAATACGCCAACAACCAACAAATGCTCGCCATGAAGACCATGGAGCTCTACAAAACCCACAAGATCAATCCTATGAGCTCCTGCCTCCCCATGCTCTTGCAGATGCCATTCCTCCTCGGATTATACTTTATTGTCAGAGATGGCCTTTCACCGCATCTAAACTTCTTGCTCTACAGTTTTCAGGCTGGCATTGACCTGAGTCTCGTACAAACAGAATTTTTTGGTCTCGATCTCGGCGTCCCCAATATTTTAGTCCTTCCAGCCCTCGTTGGTATCGCCCAATGGGTCGCCATGAAACTCACGTTCTCTATTCAGAAAAAACGAAAAATAGGCAAAGAAAACAAACCTGAAAAAGCCCCCGCAATAGCCGGACAAATGCAACAGATGAACAAGATGATGATCTGGGTCATGCCCCTCATGATCGCCTTCTTCACGGCCAGCTTCCCAGCGGCTGTGGGAATCTACTGGTTGACCTCAACCCTCTTCGGTATTGCCCAGCAAAAAATCGTCTACTATCAGATGGACAAGCCTCAAGTACGACGGGTAGAGAAGTAGTTATAAAGCTTTACGCCACCGTCCGAAACATATCCTCGATCGTCTCGGCGTGACGGATCTTTTGGATATCGCCCGAAGAAGTTTGTAAGTATTCAGCCGAACGCGGCTGGCCATTATAGTTATGTCCCATGGAAAACGCATGCGCGCCACAGTTATGAATCGCCACAAAGTCACCCACTTCAATCAAAGGCAGTTCACGATCATGCGCAAACTGATCATTATTTTCACAGATTCTTCCGACAAGATTTACTTTCTCAAGAGATGAATCTTCTGCATCTTTGCCCAGCACACTGGCATGATGATACGCTCCATAAATAGATGGTCGTGGCATGTGATTACAGTTCGCATCCAGACCAATAAATTTCTTGTAGCCATCTTTGATCACATTGACCCGTCCGACCAAAAATCCACTATCACACGTCACCCAGCGTCCGGGTTCGATCATGAGTTTCGGCTCAGCAAGCCCTGTTTTGGCGGACTGTTCATCAAACGTTTTTCTGATCGCCTGCGCGACTTTGGTCAAATCAAGAGAGGGCTCTTCTGGCTTATACGCCACACCAAATCCGCCACCGATATTCATGTATTCAAGTTCAATACCGAGTTCTTTCTGCAAAATTGCATAGATCTCCCACAGTCGCGTCGCCACTTCTGAGAAATAATTTTCATCTAAAACATTACTCCCCGTCATCGTATGAATACCGAAACGTTTTACACCGAGCGCCTGCGCCTTTCTATACGCTTCTACGGCCTGTTCATGCGGCACACCATACTTCGCATCATCTCCGCCAAAAAGAAGGCTCTTCATCCCGCCTTTCGTGATTCCGGGATTAATGCGAAAAGATAAAAAATCCGGCACGCCCAAATCTTCCAGACGATCTAATAACGAAATATCATCAAGATTTAAGAGCACTTTATCATTCTCCAACACTACTTTGAGCTCTTCATCCGTCGTATAGTTACTCGTATGCATTCCCCAGTTATCAAGCTGTTCCGTCATCCAGGCCTCCGACTGACTACTGCAGTCAAATCCAAATCCTTCTTCCTGAATAATTTTTAAAATATGTGTATTCGGCGTGGCCTTCATCGCAAAAAGCGGGGAAAACCCCGGGAAAAGCGGCTTAAAAAGAGCCTGAATCTGCTGACAATGATCACGAATTTGATCTTCTTCGTAGAGAAAAAAAGGCGTTGGAAATTGCTCGGTCGCCGCTAATAAAACTTCGTGCGGACACCGCGTAACATCAGGATTAGTCATAGATGTATAAAGATTTATGAATGTTTAAAATTTTTGAAAGTCTCTAAAAGCTGCGCTTTATTTTCAGGCATCATGGTCGTCATCGGCAAACGAAAGACTTCCTCACACCCCCCTTCTTCCGCCAACAAAGTCTTGATAGGCTGTGGATTCGTCTCAATAAAAATATCTTCAAATAATTTTTCTAAAAAAGAGTTTGGCTGCAGATCCTCCAAATATGTTTTCACCGCCTCTGGAACAATGTTTGAAGCCACAGAAACAACCCCATGCCCACCAGATTTGCACAACTCCAAGGTCATGCTGTCATCCCCACTCAGAACCGAAAAATCATCCGGAACCGAAGCGATAACTTCTTTGATTTGATCCAGATCACCACTCGCTTCTTTCACGCCCACGATGTTATCAATTTTTGATAACGCCAAAAGCGTTTCCGTTTCAAGATTAATACTCGTTCGGCAGGCAACATTATACAAAATAACCGGAATGGTTATAGACTTGGCAATAACAGAAAAATGCTCATAAAGACCTTTCTGCGTCGGTTTATTGTAATAAGAATTCACGAGCATCACTCCATCGGCGCCAAGCTCTTGAGCTTTTTGAGAGGCCTTGATACTTTTGGCCGTACAGTTACTGCCGGTTCCAATAATAATTTGCGTTCGCCCATCGGCTTTTTTAATCGCCGTCGCAATTAATATTTCTGATTCTTCTTCGGAAATCGTCGGCGATTCTCCCGTCGTGCCCAAAACAACTAAGCCATCAACACCAGCCTGAATTTGTGATTCAATCAGCGATTCAAATACTTCTAAATCTAACGATTCATCCGTCTTAAAAGGCGTCACTAAGGCCGTATACAATCCTTTAAAAATCATGAGAGAAAATCAGTCATAGTATAAAATCCTGGTTTTTGATCCACGAGCCACGCCGCCGATCGAGCAGCTCCCGACGCATAACCATCACGGTTTCGCGCTGAATGCTTAAGCTCAATAACATCCGAAGCACTATCAAATCCAATCGTATGAGAAAAATTCGTCACCCCGCCTCGTGTAGAAGAAAAGTGTAATTCATGCGGTTGGATTTGACGCTGTAAAGATTCTTCGACCACCTCTGTTTTACGATCCAAATTTTTTAATAAAATATCTTCAAGTGTTTTCGCCGTCCCCGAAGGCGAATCCGCTTTAAATTTATGATGCAGTTCCGTCGCCCACACATCATAGTCTTCAAAACCATTCATCAATTGCGCGGCTTTCTCGACCATCTGAAAATACAAGTTCACACCGATCGAAAAATTCGAAGCATACATCGCTTTCCCCCCATATTTTTCAATCAGATTTTTTACGTCCTCTAAATGCTCATACCAGCCCGTCGTAATAATCAAAACCGGCTTCCCCTCAGTAATAATGTTTTCCACATTTTTTACACAGGCCTCCGGAACCGTCGCCTCTATGACGATGTCCGCATTAGACAAACTTTCGGTGCAAATCTTTTGATCGGGGCCTATTTCACCCACACATTCATGGCCCAAAGCGACCAGCTGCGCTTGCGTTGCCTTTCCCATTCCGCCGCAGCCCACTGATACAAATTTCATATTATAAACATTTATGAGCTATCAAAACTCCATTCAAAGCCGCCCCTCTCAAAAGCTGATCCCCACAAACAAAGAAGTCCAATCCTCTGTCTCCAAAAACATCATTCGCCCGAATCCGCCCCACCTCCACATCAAACTGCTCGGTCGACGTCAAAGGCATCGGATAGAGCAGCTTTTCTTGATCATCACAAAGCTTTACGCCCTGCGCAGAAGCTAAAATTTCACGCACTTTTTCAAGATCCACTTCTTTTTCTGTTTCAAGCGTGACCGATTCTGCATGCGCCCGAAACGTCGGGATCCGGACCGCCGTACAAGAGATCGGCAGATCCGGAAGCCCGAATATTTTCCGTGTTTCCCACGTCACTTTCATTTCTTCTTTGGTGTATCCATTGTCCTGAAAAACATCAATCTGAGGGATCAGATTAAACGGAATAGGATGCGCAAAATGCTCATGCGTCACCGGTTTATCTTCTAAATAATTTTGCGTCTGTTCCCGTAATTCATCCATACACGCCTTGCCGCCTCCCGATGTCGCCTGATAAGTCGAGACAATCACACGCTTCAGTCCAAAGGTTTGATAGATCGGCCATAAAGCCATCGCTAAGATCGCGGTAGTACAGTTCGGATTGGAAATAAGTTTCGCGTCACCAATCGCGTCTGCATTGATCTCAGGGACGATCAAGGGTACATCCTCTTCGTACCGAAAGGCCGAAGAATTATCGATGACGATGGCCCCTTGTGCACTCAGCGCACGCGCATGTTCTTTGGCAAACCCGCCGCCCACAGCCAAAAACACAACATCCGCTTTCCCGGCTGCTTCAACCGAAAAGAGTTCTATTTTTTTATCCCCAAAAGGCGTGGCTATAACTTTTCCCGCCGAACGCGCGGAGGCGTATAAATGCAGATGGTCTCCATCGGTTGGAAAATTTGTGGCGTTCAGACAGTGTAATAATTCCTGTCCGACCACGCCGGTGGCACCGATAATCGCTACTGTTCGCATGGGCAATGTTGGGTGAGAGAAGTATGAAGACTCCGAATGGCATCCTGCACTTTCGGCGTATCAAGGACCAAAAGCTGGGCAATCTCCGAAGCATTCTGAGAAAAAGCACTGATACTCACATTTTCTTTCGCGACCGCCTGGAAAATCTGAGCCGAAACCCCGGCCTGACCGTGCACCGACCGCGGAGAAACAATACAAATAATACTTTTGTCTTCCTCTATTTGCAGGGGCGCAATGTTTTCCAACGCTTCTAAAAATCCATTTTTACCCATGTCTTCCGCTGACATACAAAACGTAAAAATAGACTCACTCGAAGCAATGAGATCCATACGCGCTTCACATCCACTCGCCAGATCAAAGAGTTCTTTATAGACAATCCGCTGTGATTTGAGCGATCCAAAAAGATCGAGCGAAATCATGACCACCGGCTTGGACGCGACCGAAAGCATTAACGTCTGACATTTTTCTTCGTGGACTTTGGTAATCCGCGTTCCCTGTTTTTCGGGCGCAAAGGTGTTTTTGATCCAGACTTCTCCGCCCCCTTCGATCACCGGCCGAATGGTCCGTGGATGCAAAACTTTCGCGCCAAAAAAACAAAGCTCGGTCGCTTCTTCATAACTAATATGGGAAATCACATGCGCCTCCGGCACAATCCGAGGATCAGCAGATAAAAAGCCATCCACATCCGTCCAAATCTCCAAAGTTGGACAGTCCAGACTCACCGCCACAATCGCCGCCGAATAATCCGACCCACCACGCCATCCCAAGAGCGAAATAATGCTCTGCGGATTCGTCCCAAAAAATCCCGTCAAAACCGGAATCTGTTTTTGTTCCAAGAGCGGATTAAGCGCCTGTAAAAGATCAAGTTTGGTTTGATCCCAGTCCACTTCTCCGCATTTATAACTGCCCCCCGTCGTCCGAATAAACTTTGTATCTTGCTGAATCCCCGGAAGACCTTCTTGTTTCAAAATTTCAGCCAAAAGACGCGTTGAAAGACGCTCCCCAAGACTGGCTAAATACGCCAACGATCGGTCCGAAAGCTCTCGGATCCGAGCAATCCCCTGCACAAATCCGTGCAAATCTTCCAATAAAGGACGAATCGCGGCTTCCACTTCTTCTGTAATCTCAAATACAGCGGCCATCTCAAGATGCTTCGTTTCGATTTGCTTTAACAGGGAATCAATGGCGGGCATACTGCCTTTTTCGGCTAAATCTCCCATCTCTAAAAGCAAATTGGTCACCCCACTCATCGCCGAGCAGACGATCACCGGCACCTGTTCGTCTTCATAGTTTTGACGAATAATAGACGCTACCTGTCGCAATGAATCTTCCGACCCCATCGACGTACCACCGAATTTTAAAACCTTCATGGTTCAAATATTAAAAATGCTCACGCAGTAATGCCGCGGCTTGTTCCACCTGCTCCAACGTTGGCATGAGGGCAAAACGCACAAAGTTTTCCCCTGGATTTTCACCTTCAAAATCAAGTTCCGAAATCCACGCTCCTGGCGTACACACAATCGCAATCTCAGGAGACAATAATTTTTTCGCAAAGTCGACCCCTGTCATCCCTTCGGGCGCTTTTTGCCAGACATAAAAGGTCGAATCAGGAAGACATTCGGGCAGACCAATGTCACGAAATGCCGACAATAAAATATCCTGCTTGGTTTTATATTCTTCTCGCATAGAAGCCACGTGATCTTCATCTTCCAGCGCGACAATCGCCGCATCCTGAGAAGCGTTGATCACGCCTGAGTCCACATTCAATTTCATTTTCTTAAAAATACCAACCAGATCCGCATCTCCCCCAACCCAACCAATACGGTAATTGGTCATATTATTTCTTTTTGAGAGCGAATAAAACGTAATCACTCCTTCTTTCGCCACTTCCAAAATCGAATGAGGCTTGTCCCCAAAATAAATATCAATATAACACCCCTCATCCGCCGCAATAATCAGATCATGGCTTCGTGCCCATGCATAAAATTTTCGATACCAATCAAGACTTGGAGAAGCTCCTGTCGGAGAATTTGGATACTGAGTCCAAATCATGACCGCCTTGTCGGCCACCTCGTCCGGAATAGATTCAAAATCAATTAAGAAATTATTTTCTTCTCGCAGTGGCACATAAAAAGGCGTCCCCCCCGCAAATCGAACACCATTTTTCATAGATGGATACCCCGGCGTCGGAACAATAACCGTATCTCCCGGGTTTACATGACAAAATCCATAGTGAAACACCGCTTCTTTGGAGCCATTGGTGACCGCAATTTCCCGGTCCATATCTAACGCTACCCCAAAAGAACGCTTCATATAAGCACTTGCCGCCTCACGAAAATTTGGATTTCCAAAATTACTCGGATATCCAAATTGAGTATTTTCTGCTAATGATTTCTGAGCCGCCTGCACAATAAAGTCCGGCGTTGGCGACGTTGGATCACCCACCCCAAAATCAATCGGCGTAATATTCTGAGCTTTCAAATTCGCCACGAGCTTATCAACTTCCGCAAAAGGATAAGGGGGCGTATCAGAAAGAGGGCGCGAAATGGGAAAATTCATATAAAAAATCTTAGACAACGAGGAAATTTGTATCACTTTGGCCTTTGTTTGTACATGTTTTTTACAATTTATTTGTTTTTTAACATATTCTGTTATATTTATAACAAATGATAAAAGTTTCTGATGCCATCAAAGACATTGTTAACGAAAATCATTTTTTAGAATTCGGACTCGCCCATCGCATTTGTAATCTCTCGCAATTAGCCAAATTTATCAAACCGCTCGTTGAAATAAGAACCCAAAAAGAAGTCTCAAGTGCGGCTCTTACGATGGCCCTTTCCCGAATCCAACAAACCCAACACGCAAAGCAGGTGCAAATGACCGCTTTTTCAATCCAAGAAATGCGAATCTACCGAAACCTCGCCACTCAAAGTTTCCCCAAAACCAAAGCCAACACCAACGCCATACACAAAATTCAAGACTGGTGCCATGATCTGGGAATTTATTTCGTCCTCTCGGAAGGCGCACGAGAAATGACGTTTATCTTCGATAAAGAAGCCCGATCCACCGTGAACCGATTCATGAAAGAACTCTCTCTTTATCGCAATGACTATATATCCTGTATCAGTGTTCGGTTCGACGAAAAATTCATCTGGGTCCCCGGACATCTGTACTCTATTTTGCAAAAACTCAATTTTCAAAACATTAACCTGATCGAAGTATCTTCCACCTATACGGAATTCAACCTCTACCTCGAAGACAAAGACATTCAACTGGCCTTTGAAACGTTGCAAAAATGCTTTCGGATAATGGACTAAAACAATTGTCTGAACCCGAATTTACCAAAGATTTAATGTTGCCGGTAAACTTTCACTCCAAACAACAACGCTGAGCCCCAGTTCGCCACAAAGTTCCCCAAGGCCAATCCTAAAATAGCTTTTTCTGGCGGCAAGACCCAGAAACATAAAACCGCCGCCAAAACCGTGGCTCCACCAAGGCTGATACTGCTCACCCAAAGCGGCGTATCCGTATCATCATTCGCTAAGAAAAAACGAACCAAGACCGGAATCGCCACATACGCGGGAGCCGAAAGCGCCGTCCAGACAAAAACGGTTTTTGTCATTTCCAAAGCCGCCCCCTCAAGCGTAAACAACAGTGATAATAAAAAATCAGCCGCAAAAAAACTAAAAACCATAAAAGGCACCGAAAATAAAAGTCCCCAGAGCAAAGACTTTGTCAGCAATTTTGTTTGCGCGGGAAAGTTATTTTTAGCCTGCGTAAGCTTTGGAAAAATTGCCTGCGCAATAGGAAATCCAACGATCGACATCAGAACATGCCCAAAAACCGAACCAATCGAAAAGGCCATCACTGATCCCACCGCTAAAAATGTCGCGATCAGAACATCGGCCGTTTGATTGATCTGAAAAGCCGCACCACTAGCGATTCTCCGCCAAAAATCAGCCCGAAATCCATTCCACGCACCCACAGGCTTCTTCCAGACAAAGTGCCAATAATGTCCCAAGAAAAAATAAGCCGCGGCATTAAGCAGAACATGCAATACCGCACCGATCATAGCGGCCCAACCAATAATCATAAGTCCAAATTGATCGCCGACCAGAAAAATTCCCACACAAATACTCGCCATGTATAAAATTGGCGCCAACGCCAAGGTCCAAAAACGGTTTTGATACTGATGAAAAGCCGAAAAAACCGAAGATAATGCGAGTAAAAACACCGACCCAAAAAGCCAACGTGAAAGCTCCGTTACTGCCAATTGCTGCGCAAAATCAAATCCGGCGGCAAAAAGACTCACGAGAACATCAGCCTGCCACACACCAAACAGACAAAAAGCCCCAAACCCGAGTAACACAAGATTCAAAAAACTAGAAAAAAAAGCCTCTCTGTCTGATGCCTGAACTTCTGAAATACGCGGTAAAAAAAGACTCGCCACCGTCCCACTGACCAAAAAGAAAAAGAAAAAATCAGGAATCCTAAAGGCGGCAAAAACAAGATCCGTCCCTCCGCTTTCCCCAAAAGTTTGTACCAAAAGACGATCTCGCCAAAGACCGAAAATTTTAGAAATGACGGCCGAAAGCCCCAACAAAGCTCCCCCAGAGGTAAGAAGTTTTCTCATACAGGATCAGACTAGCAACACCAAAGATTAAATCTAGATTAAATCTTTTGCCCTCGCAGAGATCTTTCCTATTCTCACTTCTATGAAAACGCTTCTCGCCGCCTGCGCTCTCATCTGCATCACCGAAATATCTCCTCACAAAATAGGCGACCAAGAAGAATGGTTTGAAATATACACCGAACAAGAAGATGTAATTATTCAAAACTGGAAGATTTCCAATGGCAAAAGCGTGAAAAAATTTGAAACCATCCAAAAAGGCACACAAGAAAACTATTTTTATTTCCAACCCTCACCCCTGTCCCTCCCCAACGATGGAGGGACGATTCAGATCCTCGATGAATCCGATCAAATTATCGATGAAATCATCTATCCCAAAACAAAATCCGGCACGAAGAACAAAATTCCTTACGCAGAATTTTGGAACCGAGACCAAAATAATAAGCTCACGCCGCTTCTCCTTCATACACAAGGCCGTCAAAATGATGCGCTCCCAACCCATCATGAGGATCTTCAAATATTCATTTCAGAAGCTTCCCCGAAGCACGAAAAAAATGATTTTTTAGAACTTTTTATCGCCTCCAGTCATTCAGACAAAATAAATCTTAAAAACATGCAGATAAAACATAACGGCAGTCTTATTCAGTCCTGGAGCCATGATTTTTGGGTCCAAGAAGAAGATTTTATAAAAATAGAAAACCTCAAGCTTTCATCCGGATCGGGGACGATTGAAGTTATTCTCAATACGGGAACATCACAGGAAACCCACGAAGATTTTATCTGCTGGAAAAATAAAACCCTCAGCAAAACAGAGCAAACCCGCGTCGATAAATTTATTAAAAATAATCTCTGGTCCGGACCCTGCTTCGAAATTCAAGAGATCAATACTAATGAATCGATCGCACGCACCGAACCCCAACGAGACCAAGACCAAAGCGATGATTTTTTTCGTCATTTCCACGGAAGCCTCGGGCAACCCAACACCGATTCAAACGGCCCCCCACAGGCCATCATAACCATCCAACGCAGCGGACGAACACAAGGTGGGATTCCTTTTTCTTTTAACCCAACCGGCGAAAATTCAACCGACCCAGATGGCCCTCATGACATAAAACATTTTCGTTGGTACCAAGACCATCAGCTCTTTTCCGAAAATAAAAACCCCTCATCTATAAGTTTTCAAACAGCCGGAAAATTTATAATACGATTAGAAGTTGAGGATTTCAGTGGCGAAATTTCAACCACCGAAGTGGTCCTCAAAACAACCACCCCCGGATCAGCCCCGAGTGGTTCTTTTGGACAAAATTCTCTCAAAAAAGAAGTTCAAAAAAAACTCGCAACACACAAAAAAGCCCCTTCTCAAGAAGATCCCTTCACAAAAATCATCAACACATCCCTGCCAAAATCTCCGCAAGATCTTTATCCTCCCATTGCTCTCAAAACACGCCCCTGGACTTCGGCCATTCAAAGAACCAGCAAAAAGTATCGCGATCGATTTTCCGATCAAGAAAAAAAATACCTGACCAAAAACCTCGGACGCGTATTTTTAGAATAAAAAACATCCGCCACACATTACCTTTCTATATTCAACATGCCTTCTCTCCACTGTCCCGGCGTCAAGATCGTATGAAATGGGTCCCCTGGGAAATTCACCACATGAACATTTTTGATAATGGCTTCTCGGTTCCCTATCAAAAGTTCTTCCACCCGCGGAAACATACGTTCGTAAGGAACCATACTATTGAGCACTAATTGCCGAGCATCCCGTTCCGCGATGAATTTCAAATATTGTTGATCCAAAATAATTTTTTCTGCCAAAGCCTTGTCCGCCACCCGCTGATCAAACCCACGAACACCCGCCACAAAAGCCTGCTGTCGAGCTTTGCGATCGGGCCCCAATGCCACCGCCTTAGCCGAAAGATCCTGCACCTGTGCCATCAACTGTGCCCGAATAACACGCCCCCGTAAAATCAAAGAGCGCGTGGAGACCAGCGTTCGATCAAGATTCACTGTTCGGGATTTCTCATCGACGCCAGCTACAAGTTGTGGAAGGGGCACTTCGAAAAAAGAACGAGAATCCTTCAACCAAGCAATGGATTGTGAAGTCACCTGAGCATCCTGATAAAAGATCATACGCTCCAGCCATTCATGCCATCCCGAAGCTAAAATCAAATCCTGTCGCTCCATCGGGATAGCCGGGACAACGGGGCCAAAATTTTCCAAAGACGAAAAAGAAAGAACCAAAGGAGTATCTTCTGCTAATAATACATCCGCCACCTCTTGCCCAAGAAGTTCAACAGAATCGTCCTGCAAAGAGAAATCTTCCTCCAAAATTTGAACCAACTCTGGTTCTGCCTGTATGTCTTTGGAAGTCTTTTCTTCAATGGTAGAAGGCAGAGGCGACCTTGATTTTTTATCCATAACACCGGTCAGAGGATTCTCTGATGGATCCCAAATAAACCAAATCAAAAAAACAAGAATCGCCAAAAACAAAATGGCTTTGATGATCCGCAAGGCAACCCGCTGAAAAATCCACAAAATATCTTCTTGATCAAAATAATCTTCTCCAACGTCCTTCGTTTCATCCTCCGGCCCTAAAATCTGTGACAATCGGGCATCTGTATGCTTTTTAACCGCATCCAAATGATGAGCCGCATCTTTCACAGGCGCGGTTGCAACCGGATTCACAGCCTTCTCCACAACCTCTTTTTTCACAGGCTGTGCTTCTGGTTTTGCAGGCGTTGCTGCCGCAAAAGGATTTTCGGGGGTTGAAGACGGTTCTCCCATCTCCTTATTATACCATAAAAAAGCACCTCAAAGCAAGCAATTAACGGCTTACCCAAGCGACTGCAATAGCATCCGCCGCATCATCTAATTTCGGACAAGCCCTTGCCCCAAACGTCAGTTCGACCATTTTCTTCATTTCCCCCTTCGAAGCCTTTCCGTTCCCCGTGAATCCGGCTTTTATCTCCACGGGTTTCGGTTCTTTCAAAATCGCTCCAAATTTCGTCGATAAATAGATCAAAACCCCGCGAACATGCGCCACATTCATCCCGGTTGTGACATTCGCGACAAAAAACAAATCCTCAATTCCCACTACATCCGGCTTATATCGATCCAAAAGTCCCTGAAAATCTTCCGCAATCTCTCTCAACCGCTCTGCGAAATTTGTTTGAGGTTTCGTGGTTATAACCCCCGAAGTCACGAGTCTGGTCTCGGCCCCCTGCACGTCCAAAACCGCGAATCCACACCGCCCATAACCCGGATCAATACCTAAAATAATCATGTTTTCGCAAGGGCTAAGTCTCGCACAAAAGCAGAGCTATTGTTGTATCCCGAAGCTTTGGCACGTCGTTCTATTTCCGATTTTTCGCTCTCAGTCAGTCGAAAACGAAACACTGAAGATTTTGATTTTTCTTCTTTTACAATATCCAAATGCATATCAAGAATATTTTCCACATCATCTAAAAATAAAGCGAGATCTTCACGCACATAACTCGTTGAAAATTTCAATCCAGGAATAGAAATTTCAATAATATCCGGATCATTTTTATCTAAATCCTGAATAAAATATTCATAGTAACGATTATTGTATTTCACGTAGCCGAGAGGTTTTTTAGTCATCAAGCAAGAGGAGATTATGAAGCTTGAGCATAGAAAATGCCATTTTTTTATAACCATCTTTAACGTCTTTTCCATGGAAAGAAAAAACCATTTCACAAGACCCTTTTTTGAAAATAACATGCGAACCCTTTCCGGATCGTTCAAGAAAGTCTCTCTCAAGAAGCAACGTTCGAATCTGAGAAAATCTTAAACTCGTTGGCTGCGCCATGAATTTTTCAAGGAGCTTTTTATTCTTGGTCATAAAAGTAGCTACATTTTACACTTAATAGCTACAAAATACAAGGGAAATATTTACACAAATATTGCAACTTCTTTCAAAACATTGTATTAGAAAGACATCACCCTCCAAAAAATACCCGCCAACACGCCTTTTATAGATCTCCTCGATAGAGATGGGGGGAGTATGCGAGATCATATCCCAGGCCCCATTCGTTCGCCTGAAAATGCCAAAGAAGGTATTTGGGAAGTCGACTTGTTTCAATTTCCAAGAGAATATTATAACCAAAACCTACAAACCTATCATTCACCAAACCTCCAAAGAGCCTTTTTTTACTATGATTGGAAGTTTGAATTCGCCGAACGAGGAAGTTTTAATTTTGGAAAAGATGGAGTTCAAATAACAAGCGCACTCCCCAAAACATTGAAGATATTTCGAGATCGCCTCCAAAAAGCATTAGACACCGCTGCTTTTCCCGATGACAACATGGCTTTTCATGAACGCTCCACCGAAGTGAATGCTCTTAAATGTCCCAAAAATTGCTCAGCAGCGTGTCTTCATAGTCTGTATACAGATGATATGAATTCTGCCTATGGTCAATTTTTCATGGGGAATGTTCACTATCAAATAGAATCTCTGGCCGATGGACTTTTGAAAATGGGATTAAATGACACATTTGGAACGCTGTCGGACCTTCTGCAATATGAGGGCCGAGAATTGAATACTATGGGCAATACATCGGATAGAGCGGTAACAAATCCTCCTAGAGAGATTCCCCGAGAATGGGCCGGTCTTGAGTACACGGACCTCTACCAAAAGGCCGTAGAACTTAGAAATCAACGAGCGGAAGCTGTGAGGGACCAAATCGTACGTCCAGTACTCGCAATCATAGATGCTCTGTCAGGATAAGAATTGACATTTTTAAAATTTAAGCTACAAGTTCACTGTCGGATTCGACACAGTCAATTTTTTGCCCGTGTCACTTCTGCACTCGGGTTGTTCTTTTAACTTTCAAACCAAGGAGTCTTTTCAAATGAAAAAACTTTCAAAAGAAAGAGGGTTTTTCCTCCAATATCAAGTGGTTCGTCCTCTATCGATGGTAACTATTGCCATCATGACGGCCCTCACATATCCAGAATGAATGGAGAGTATCATAAATGGATTCTGGATACTTTTGCTCATGATGATCTTCAATCTTCTCTTAATGAAGTTACAACTCATAGAGATTAAAAAATATGGATATCCTCAAGTAAATAGACATCAAATAATCCATTGGATCATGGGGATAGGCATCGTCTTCTACGATGGCACACCTCCAGCCTACTTTATCCTGGCTATGTGTATCGAAAAAGCTATTTTCCTAAAAATAGTAGATGATACTCCTCCTGAAGAAGTAATAGTCCTAATTGTGATAGAATCGGATGATGCGCCGAAACCAATCCCTCTGAAAGACCGTCCTAATTACAAGGACTACTTCCGTTGAGAACCCTCTAAACCAAGGAGTCTTTTATGAAAGATTTTTTACAACAGCACAGAGAGTATCTCTGGAGAATGAGCTATAGACTCATCATGCTGGGAAGCTTTATGACTTTGGGATCGCCTTTCTCGGCAGTCTTGTTCCTTTTCGTCATCCTCTTGATTATGGACAGCTATCGGACAACCTGGGAAGACTCCTCTCACAGAAGAAAAAAGTTTTTAATCTGCATTCTGATCATCTGGTGGATTGCCATTCCTCACCTCATTGGGTTTAATGTTTGCGAATACTTTCTCCTCATGATAATGAGAAAAGTATTTCCCGAACAAGGATCAACCCCAGTTAAAAAAGGCGTCAACCAAGAGAATTGGAAAGATTACATGCGCTGAACAACCCCCCAACTCAAAAGACGTACCGGCCGAGGCCGGTACGTCTTTTCAACATATTTCAATACAAATTTACACACCGCCTTTGCCAAACCACTCTTCAGCTTGGCTCCAGTTTACAACCTTCCAAAACGCCGCAATATAATCCGGACGTTTGTTTTGGTAGTTCAAGTAATATGCATGCTCCCAAACATCCAAACCGATCACACGCTTGTAGCCAAGGCTCAGCGGTGAATCTTGATTCGCGGTTGAAATCACCTCGAGTTTTCCGTCTTTCAGCACAAGCCATGCCCAACCACTTCCAAATCGTGTAGCGGCCGCCGCATTAAATTTTTCCTGCAAAGCTTCAAAGCTTCCAAACGCTTCGTCGATCGCCAAAGCTAAATCACCCGAAGGCTGTCCACCGCCTTCCGGCGATAAAATCAACCAAAAGAAATTATGATTACAGGTGCCTCCGACGTTATTTTGCACACCCGTTCGAATATTTTCTGGAATCTGATCTAAGTTTTGCAAGATCTCACAGGCTGATTTATCGGCAAATTCAGTACCTTCTAACGCCGCATTGGCTTTTGCGATATAACCCGCGTGATGCTTCGAGTGATGAATCTCCATCGTCTGCGCATCAATATGCGGAGCAAGGGCATCATAAGAATATTTTAACTCAGGAAGAGTAAACATAAGAAAAAAAAGTCATAAAATAAAGAAACACTTAGGCGCCTTTCGCCTCTTTGACGGCTTTAACGTCTTTAATATCTTTAACGTCTTTGGCCGCCAACTGATCACGCACCTGTTTGTCCATTGCTTCGGCTAATTTCGGATCTTCTTTCAACGCATTGATGGCATTAAGTCGTCCCTGCGCCAATCGTTTTTTGTTGTAGCTGTAGAAAGCACCTGCTTTTTCGGCGACCCCAAATTTTTCAGCCGTATCCAACAAGTCTCCCATACGAGAAAACCCTTCGTTGAACATAAGATCAAGAATTGCGGTCTTAAATGGCGGTGCCACTTTATTTTTTACAATTTTAATTTTCATCTGATTTCCCTGGGCTTCTTTTCCATCGCCCGTTCCGGTTTCAATTTTTTGTCCTTTTCGAACCTCAATACGAACCGAAGAATAAAACTTCAACGCATTTCCACCCGTTGTTGTTTCAGGATTTCCAAACATAACACCGATCTTCATACGAATCTGGTTGATGAACATAATCGTCGTTCCCATTTTGGAAGAAATGGCAGTCAGTTTTCGCAACGCCTGACTCATAAGTCGTGCCTGAAGTCCCATCTGGGCATCTCCCATAGCTCCTTCGATTTCAGCCCGTGGCGTCAAAGCTGCTACTGAATCTACAACAATCAAATCCACCGCGCCAGAACGAACCAAAGCTTCTACAATTTCTAAAGCTTGTTCTCCTGAATCGGGCTGTGAGAGCAATAAATTTTCTGTATCAACACCTAGTTTTTTAGCATATTCGGGGTCAAGCGCATGTTCAGCATCCACAAAAGCCACCGTTCCACCTTGCTTCTGGAACTCAGCCACCGCGTGCAAACATAACGTCGTTTTTCCTGAACTTTCAGGACCGTATACTTCAACAATACGTCCCTTGGGATATCCGCCACCAAGCGCTAAATCAAGTGATATCGCCCCAGAAGGAACCGTCTCAATCTTCGCTACTTCGTGATCACCCAATCGCATAATCGCACCCTTACCAAAAGATTTCTCAATGTGGGCCATTGCCGCCTGTAGGGCATTTTTTTTCTCGTCAGCAGTCATAATAAAAAGGATTATAAAGTAATGGCGCGTTGCTAATGCATCATAGAGTAATTTTTGTTTTGGAAAAGTTTATTTTCGAGGCGCCTTTTTATATGTTTTTTTATATGTTTTTTGGGGAGTTTCTTTGGAGGGCTCTTTTGATACTTCTTCAGATAATTTTTCAGATGATTTTTTCTTATCGATACGATAAAACCCCATCAGGGCTTCTTCTCGTCCTCGAGCTATTTTTTTCGATCGACACTTCCCACAAACAGTGCGGGTTCGACCACGACGCAATTCCATAATCCCCGGCGGCACGATCTCTCGACAGTCCTGGCAGTAAACCTTCATCGTAGACGTCGGCCACTCTGATTCATCTTTCGTTTTGTAGAGTTCGACCACCTCATGATTCATAACATCACAAACTTCATCCAAAGCTTTATCCAGATGTTGAAGTTCAATTTTACCAGTCGCCTTCCCCGCGCGCTGCGCTTCGTGCAAAAAGGAATCCTGAGTGACGGGTGTATGAATATCTGTCATATTAATTATTCTTGTGAATCCTCACCTCCTCGAGCAGATGAGACTTTAGGATGTTGAAAAAAACTTCGCGCCTTTTTTTGTTTTGATTTTTGAATGTGTAAATAAACGGCAACCGTCCCTACTATTTGGGCCAAGATCAGCAATGCCAATCCAAACCGAAGAGAAGAGGAAGCATAATATCCAGCCCCAACCCTCAGAAGAACAGACCAAGCCAGGACGGCTAATAAAATCTGCTGAAAACTAATGCCTAAAAAAATATAATTTCGATCCACCGGAAACTGAATACGATTCCGATCCATTAATTGATCGAGAAAAAGGAGCACCACAACCAAGGATACCATAAAAATCAAAGCCCCTATCAAAAATGTTTCCCCAAAAAAAGCATTGTAATAGAAAGGCTTCACCCCGAGTGGCTCAGCAGAAAACCAAGGGAAAAAACAAAGCACCACCGAAAGCGCATGAACAGAAAGTAAGACCTGATGTTCCAAATCAAGCTTTCTATAGTTATGCCGGGCAACACTGTGAGCTTTGCGCATCATATCACAAACAGCATAGAACTTTGTTTTTATTTTGCAAAAAAGAACGAAGAGCCCTTTACAAGACCCCCCTGAGAGTTCTAGGATGCACGACGAATGACAAAGAAATATTTCACGACTCCGATCTACTATGTAAATGACAAACCGCACATTGGACATGCGTATTGCACGCTTGCCACGGACACATTAGTCCGATACTGGCGCCAAAAAATCGGCACCGAAAACGTCCTGTTTGTCACAGGAACCGATGAAAATTCACAAAAAACAGTCGATGCTGCCGCCAAAGCCGGACAAGAAATTCACGAATATCTCGACGAAATGGCGGCTATCTGGAAAGAGACCTGGCAAACCATTGGCATTTCTTTTGATGACTTCATTCGCACCACGGAACCCCGACACATCAAAACCGTGACAGACATCTTTCAAAAAATCTATGCCAAAGGCGATATCTACAAAGGAAAGTATGTCGGCAAATACTGCACCGGATGTGAGACCTTTCTCAAAGACAGTGAACTCGATGAAAACGGACATTGCCCGGCTCATCGAAAAGCCCCACAAATCCTCGAAGAAGACAATTACTTTTTCCGCCTCAGCAACTACGAAACCCCTCTCCTTAAACGCTTTGAAGAAGATCCAAACTTTCTCCTCCCCGAATCACGCCGCAATGAAATCTTGAGTTTTATTCGGAGTGGACTGGAAGATGTTTCTATTTCTCGAGAGACGGCTGAGTTTGGTATTCCGCTTCCCCTCGACGAAAAACACAAAATCTATGTCTGGTTTGATGCTCTCATTAACTATATATCCGCCCTCAGCACAGAAGGTCGAAAAGATTTTTGGAGCGAAGCAACGCACATTATTGGGAAAGACATTACGCGTTTTCACTCCGTCATCTGGCCCGCCATGCTCATGAGTGCTGACATTTCTCCCGCCAAGGAAGTCTTTGCCCACGGATTCTTTACGATCGATGGCGTCAAAATGAGTAAAAGCCTCGGGAATGTCATCTCACCCGTGGATCTGTCTGAAAAATTCGGCAATGACGCTCTCCGAATGGGACTGCTCTCCAGCTTTGAATTCGGAAACGACGGCGATTTTTCTCTCGGAAATTTCGCGCAATTCTATGAAACCCAACTCGCCGGTGGCGTGGGGAATCTCTTTAACCGGGTGATTGTTTTGATCCATAAATTTATGGACGGTCGTCGTCCCCAAGCCTCAGAAAAAAAAGACCGACACTGGAATAGGTTTTGTGAAAAAATGGAAAACAAACAGATCCGCCAAGCGATTGAGATCTTTTTTGATCTCGTCGACACCGCCAACCAAACACTCAACAAAACCGAAGTCTGGAAACTCGCAAAAATAGATCTGCCCGCCGCAGAGAAAGTGTTTGGGGATCTTCTTGGGAACCTAACAGTACTTACAAAAATGTCAGAAATACTCCTGCCAGAAAGTCACCAAGCCATGAGCGATATGATCGGAAACGCAGAGAGCGTTGGCGAAGCAAAGATTCTCTTTGTACGACAGGCCTAAGATACCAACGACACCAAAAAAATGTCACGCTTTGATCCTCGAAACGTTATTCTTTTTGCACCCCTTTTTGCATCCCTTAATAAAATAATATTCTCTTTTTAAAATTGATTATTATAAAAACATTTGACAGAACGGTAAAGAAATGGCTAGAATCGCCCCCGCATTTCATGTTTTCTAACCCCCCATTTTTCATGAAAAAAAGTCTTCTCCTCCTTGCAGCCCTTTTGGGACTTGGATTCGCCTTTAATACCGATGCCCTCTTCGAAGAATCATCCATTGTCGCTGTTCAGCTCCAAAAACCCATCGAGCGATCAGAGGACCTTCAGTACCTTCACCGTGGTCGAGGTGCTAAAAACTGGGAACCTACCCGCATAAACAAAGCACGACACATGCTTCCTCGTCGTATGCGAAACTCAAACAACAGAATCCTCTGGGCACGAAAAGAACAAGCCGGATCGGATGACGTAATGGCACCTGCCAAAAATATGAACTACAGTTTTCACTGGAAAAATCGACGATTAAAAATCGGAGCCGAATACCAGATGGAATACTACAATCTTTACAAAAAACCAGAGCTTGCCGCAAAGAAAACAATTGCACGAGCCTCACGATACAACCGACAACCTGCAAACAGTCTTGATTCAGACCGAAGCGGAAGAGAAAAACTCTACCGGTTGTACTACAGCCAGTAAGCAAAACGCTGAAGATATAAAAAAAGCCGATGAGACAACCTATCTCATCGGCTTTTTTCTTACTATTTTTTCTTAATATTTCTTCTTCATGTTCTCCCGAGCGTCTCGCATTTCCACCGTGATAGGCGTCCCCTCAAAACCAAACTTTTCTCGAAGCTTGTTTTCAAGATACCGCTGATAACTGAAATGGAACGCTTCAATATTATTCACAAAGAAAAGAAACTTAGGCGGCGCACTGTCGACCTGTGAAACATATTTTATTTTCCCACGCTTCGTTCCGATAGAAGGATCCACATGTCCGGAAGTAAGATCCGGCAAAGACCGATTGAGTTCGGCCGTAGCAATCCGTTTTTTACGCTCAACACCAATCACGCCGACCGCCGGAAAAATATCATTCACCGCACGCCCGGTCTTCGCCGAAAAGAAAAGAAACTTCGCCCAAGGGCAAAAAGGAAGTTTTTTTATCATATAATCCTCATATTTGTGTCGCATTTTATCCAGATCTTCTCCCCAATCCGTCACTCCAGGAATTTCTCGTTCGTCTGTTTCTTCTTCCGCTCGTGATTTTTCCTGCAAGAGATCTAATTTATTCACACAGATCAAAACACCTTTCCCCGCTTCAATCACTTCGCCAATAATCGACATATCCTGACGCGTTACCCCATCCAAAGCATCAATCAAAATCACACACACATCGGCCCGTTCCATCGAACGCCGCGTCCGCACCGAACTCCAGAACTCCAGATCACGCCCAACTTTCCCAGGACGTCTCAGTCCTGCCGTATCGATCAATAAGTAATCCTGCCCAGCCTCATCAGTATACGCCACATCAATACTATCTCGAGTCGTTCCCGCGACATTCGACACCACCACACGTTCTGATCCGGTAAGCTGATTAATCAAAGAACTTTTCCCAACATTGGGACGTCCTACAATTGCCAACCGCAAAATATCATCCGAAGGCACTTCTTCACCTTTCTCGAATCCAGCTTTGGTAAGCGATCCTTCAATCGCCTCCTGAAGATCCCACATATTCGTGTAGTTTTTAGCCGAAATCACCAACGGCATCCCGAGTCCCAACTCCGCCAAGTCCATCGCACGGGTCTCGTCTCCATCATCGACCTTGTTCGCCACAAAAAGAAAAGGCGTCTTGGATTTTCGCAATCGATCCGCAACCGCTCGATCATCCGAGGTAAGCTCCTGCGTACCATCCAAAAGAAACAGAATGAGATCCGCCTGCTCACAACTAATTTTTACTTGTTTCTGAATTTCTTCTTCCAGGGCTTCGCCCTTAGCATTCGTAAGGCCCGCCGTATCGAGCAACCAGTAATCCGCGGTCGCTCCATAGATTTTGTCCATCAAGGTATCCCGCGTCGTTCCCGAAATATCGGATACAATCGACTTACGTTCACCCACCATCGCATTAAAAAGCGTCGATTTTCCAACATTCGGACGACCCACAATCGCCACCAACGGTAAAGTATCTATTTTCATCCACGGGAAAGTAGCAGAAACCGCCTTCTTTGGCAACACAAAGGGGGCCGATGAAGTTTTATTTAAGCCGGAAGATTTCTCAAACATCATTGATAATTCCTCCCCATTCGTTGATAATTCACCCCGATGCTCAACCTTTTACGCAAACTCATCCCCGAACGGTCGCCTCTAAGACTGACCTACCATAAGATCTCCGCCATGATCGCGGCGATTTGGTATGGATCTCCGGCGAAAAAAATGCGAATCGTCGGTATTACCGGAACCAGTGGGAAATCCTCCACAGTAGAAATCTTGTATCAACTTCTGCACAGCAAAGAGACTCCTTGCGGGGCTCTTTCGTCGATCCAGATTCATGTGGGAGAAAAAACACTCCCCAATGTCTCACTTCGAACGACTTTTCGTCCCTGGCTCACCCAAAAGCTCCTCCGACAAATGTACAAAGCCGGCTGCACCCAAGTCGTAATAGAAGTTTCTTCTCATGCGCTCGACCAAAATAGGTTATGGGGGATTCCTTTTGATACGGCTATTCTCACGAATATTTTTGATAACGAACATCTTGATTATCACGAAAACTTCAAAGACTACGTCGAAACAAAGAAAAAACTTTTCACTCAGATCAATCGATCCACCCGAAAAGGATCCGTCCCGAAAACAATCATCGTCAACGCTGAAGCCGAATACGCAGAAGATTTTCTCAAGTGTGCGGCCGACAAATCCGTCACTTTTTCTCGTCCCAACAATGCTGATTTTGAAGTGGCCGACATTGGTTATCTTGCCCAAGGATCGCAACTCGTCATCAAAGAACAAGACGAAAGATACCCCATCGAAACACCACTCCTCGGAGCCTTGAATGCAGAAAACACACTCGCGGCCATAGCCGCCGCACGAACGCATGACGTATCTATCAAGGATATCACGAAACGCCTCAAGGCTATGCCGTCAATCCCAGGTCGACTCGAAAGCATTCAAGAAGGCCAACCCTTTACCGTTCTCGTCGACCATTCCTACAAACCTTCCGCCCTAGAGGCCGTACTCACAACCCTTAAAAAACTTACTAAAGGCCGCGTCATTATTGTTTGGGGTGGAGCGGGAGGACGCGCTCAAACCAACTGGGAAGCCTCCGCTCGCATCATTGATGATCTGGCTGATGAGTTCATCCTGACAACCGATGATCCCTACGAAGAAGATCCCAAAGAAATTGCCCGCATCATCGGCGAACAACTGACCAAGAAAAAAGAAGGCTCTGGACTCTTTAAAATTGACGATCGATTTGAAGCCATACGCTATGCCCTGTTTAGCGCACAGCCAGAGGATATAATCCTGATAGCCGGTCGCGGAATCGAAGTCACGCAAACCATTGGAAAGAAAAAAATTACATTCGATGATCGAGAAATTTCGCGCGAAATTCTGCGATCTATTAGCACTTGGGAATTGCCGAATGCCTAATTTTGATTAAACTACTTACAGTTCTCACTTAACACTGTTTATTCTCATGTCTGATCTTCAATCACAACTCACGAAAGCCCTGGATCATCTTCAAGAAACTTTCTCCACTTTTCAAACTGGACGGGCACACCCATCCATTGTCGAAGGAGTAGAAGTTGAAGTCTACGGAAGCCAAACACCCATTCGGTCCGTGGCGAATATTTCTTGCCCCGACAACCAAACACTTAAAGTCGAACCCTGGGACAAGTCCTGCATCGGAGACATCGAACGCGGCATCAATATGGCCAACATCGGCCTCAATCCACAAAACATGGGGGAATACATCCTTTTGCCCGTACCACCGCTCACAGAAGAACGTCGCAAGCAAATGGCAAAACTCGTCCACGAAGAATCAGAAAACGCACGCATTACCATCCGAACCATCCGACAACAGTTCAATAAAGACATCCAAAACCAAAAAGAGAATAAAGATATATCTGAAGACGAAGCCACAAAAGCAGGAAAAGATCTCCAGGAAAAAATCGATGAGGCGAATAAAAAGATCGACGATCTCATGCGTCAAAAAGAAGCCTCCGTGCTCCAACCCTAAGCTGAATGTTTGGCAAAAAATCACGCTCTCGCCGACGAGAATTTTTACTCGAAAGCACTTCCCAACGACCTTCCTCTGGAAAACGTTGGAGGAATCGACTGCTCAATACGATTGTGCAGCTTTTGTTTCTTAAATATATCAAAAAACTCTTTCGAGCGTCTGTCCTCGGTGGCCTCTGCGTCATTATCATGATTGGATTTATTGCCTTTGCAGTATTTTCGCCCTACTTTCACCTAAAAAAAATAGAAATTATTCGAAATAATCCACAGCTTCAAATCGATGAAATCGAAGAAAGTTTACAGCCTTTTTATGGAATCAACCTTCTTTTGATGTCTTATGTAGAAATAAAACAAACCCTTCACGACAACTTTCCTGAATTTCGAAAGATTGAAATTAAAGAACAATGGCCCTCTACGCTCGAACTAAGCATTCAGATTTCACCACCCCTCTTTACTCTGCATAATATTGAAACCGCGGATTTTGCCATTCTCTCCGATGATGGCGTCATTCTCCAAGATCATCCGGACGAAGATCTCCCTATTTTAAAAGTATTCCAACACGAAAAAACAATACTCCCACGCACCAAATGGATTCCGAAAGAAGAATTAGAACGACTGCAAAAAGCCGCTGAACTCCTAGAATCACTTCAACTTACTATCACCGAGCAACATCTTTACTATGCGGCCCGAGAAGCTCATTTTATCACCAAAAACCAAACGGCCCTCTGGATCGATCTTGGTCGGGAAGTTGAAGAACAGATCAAAAAATTAAAATTTTCCAGCGAAGATATCGGCCTCTATACCAAAAACCTCGAATACGTAGACCTCCGAATCCCAAAGCAAATCTTCTGGAAAGCACGATAACACCAAACTAAAACAGCAAGAAATAGAACCCCACACCAATCAGCGAAGAAACCGTCATGTATTTGAAAACCTGACCGGCAAGTTTTCGTGTTCCCAAAACCCAAACATAAAGAACCTTCACAAAAGTATTCACGATCAAGGCAATAAAAATAGCGGTCGTCGTCGTAGAAACAGAAAGATCTCCCCGACGAAGTGATTCAAGCGAAGAAATAACAATCGCATCAATATCAATCAATCCTGAAAAGACCGCCGCCACATAGACTCCAGTGTCTCCAAAGTGCGTTTTACCAACCGCTATCGCCAAAAGGACCAAGATAAAAATAAGACCAAACTTTAAAGCTGGTGCAAGTTCAAAAGGGCTACTGAGCTTCACCTCTTTAGCATGTTTATGAAAAAGACGTGGCTCATCCTGCTCAAACCGAAACAGATACCACGCTAAAATTAATGAAATCACGGCCATAATAATCGGAACCAAGAGAAAAACCTTCGGCAAACTTTGTCCTAAGACAAAAATTTCTCCTGCCACTCGTAACTGCATCGTTGCCGTCGCAATCAAAATCCCCACCGTAAAAATAGTGGTAACCGAGGCTTTTTTAGACTGAACCGACAAAGCCGTTGTAACGCCGATACTTGAAACCAATGCCCCCAAAAATCCCATCAAAGGAACGCCACCTTTCGTCCCTAAATATTTGATCAAAAAATATCCCAAAAATCCTAATCCAGAAATCAAAACCACAATCAACCATACATTAAAAGGCACCAGGGCCCCCCAAGGATCAACCGGAACTCGTGGCAAAAAAGGTAAAATGGCCCCCGAAAGTAAAAAAAGCTTCAACGCTCCATGCCATTCAGAGTCCGTAAGCGTCCAAGCAAAAAGACGAAGACCATCCCGAAAAGTATTCAAAAAAGCCAAGAAAAGAGTCAATAAAATAGCAATGAGTTGCATCTCATGTCCGACCATAACCCCAATCCAAAACGTCAGCATGCCTGTGATTTCACTGGTGATACCAATACGATCCATCTTAAAAGATCCATGCGCATGAACAATCGCAAGTAAAATCCCAATCATAACAAAAAATGCTATAGGCAAAAAAGGGAAAACCGGAAAGAGCGTTGAAACAGCTCCCAAGAGAGCCAAAAGAGTCATGGTCCGTAATCCCATGAATCCATGTTGATGATGAAGTTCATCACGATGCTCACGCCCCAGACCCAAAAAGGCACCAAGAAATGTCGCTAAGAGTAATTGACCGAGAACGGGTTTAAGCAAAAGGAATTCCATCTCCTAATTATACCACAAATAAACCCCCTTTAGCAAGTCAATGACGCACTCAAAGCACTATTTCTTCTTCTTTGGATTAAACTTCTTCAGATCTTTATGCGTCCAAAGTCCTTTTTCTTGAACAAGCTTTCCATCCAAATAAACTTTTCCGTTGGCATACTCATGACGCAAGATCAAGTCCCAGTGAATCGCTGAATCATTGCCATTCGGCGCTTTGTCATAACATTTTCCCAACGCCATATGATTCGATCCGCCTATCTTTTCATCAAATAAAATAGACTTCACTGGCTGCTGAATAAAAGGATTTGTTCCAAACGCAAACTCTCCTAGATATCTTGAACCTTTATCTGTATCTAAAATATTAATCAGATCTTTTTGATTTTTATCACTTTCGGCTTTGACCACTTTTCCTTTTTCAAACCAAAGCTTAATCCAGTTAAACTCTTTCCCCATGTACATCGTCGGCGTATTGTACTTAATCACTCCGTCCACCCCCGTCCGAATCGGTGACGTAAAGATCTCTCCATCCGGAAGATTAAATTCTCCACAACAATGACAATATTTTTGGCCTTTTACTTTGACAAGCAGGTCTGTTTCGTCCGCCACCAATCGAATTTCTTTAGTTTTTTTCAAAATTTTCTCCAAGACTTCTTGTTCTTTTCGAACCTTTTTCCAATCTACTAAACAACTATTGAAAACAAAATCTTCCCAGTCATCAAGACTCATGCCCGCATCCTGTGCATCAGCATTCGTCGGATATCGCAGAAGCGTCCAACGTTTGTCATGATAGTAATCAGACAATTTTTTTCGGGCTTTTCGAGACTGAAGCATTTTTTTCTGATCGACTTTGGCCATCGACATTTTATTGCTGTCCGCCACGATCTGAATCATCACATCCGTTACTTTTGCCTTCGCTAAAGCATGCTTCGGAAGATCCGTCAGCTGATGATCTTTCGCATTCGCATAAAAATGCTGCCCTAAGCCATCGACGGCAATGTCATAGCTCACATACGCGCCTTTCTTGATACAAAGCTTATAAAGCTCTTTCAAAAGAGGTATCCCTGCCGTACCATACAGCACAATCAAAACCCTTTCTTTGGATTTTACGCGAGTAGAATAGTTCACAATTAGTTCAGCGAGATCGGTAACTCTTGGGTCAATCATCGAGACAGATTATCAAGCTTTTCTTGCGCCTCGGCAAGTTCTTTTTTCGTCTGCTCCACCAGCGACTCGGGCGCTTTTTCCAAGTACCCTTGGTTCGAAAGCCGCCCCTCCAACGCCTGAATACTTTTCGCCAAAACTACTTTTTCTTTTTCGATGCGCTCATGCTCTGCCTTCTCATCAAACGGCAAGTCTAAGTAAACATCCATACCACCAATCACAAGCTTTACCGCTTTTTCAGGAGCCTCGATTTTTTCAGCAATTTCAAGCGCTGACAATTGCGCCAAAACACAGACTAAATGTGAAACTTTTTCCATACACAAGACGTCTTTCCCCGCTGAAACCAAAACTTTTATTTTTTCTTTCGGATTTATTTTGGCATCGGCTCGTGCTTTTCGAATCTTCGTAATCAAAATCTGAACTTTTTCAAAAACTTCTTCCGCCTCACTATCAGAGAAATCAATCGCCGGATAATCTTCTAAAATCAGTAAATCTTCGGCTCCAAAAACTTCTTTCCAGAGGCTTTCTGTAATAAACGGACAGAGTGGATGCGTGAGCTTCAAGATATAACCAAAAAGCTGCTTCAAAAACGCAGGATTTGGCTCCGCTTTAGACGCTTCGATATACCAATCACAAAATTCATCCCACACAAAATGATAAATCGCGTCTCCTGCCGCTGAAATCTGATAATTTTCCAGATAATCTGAGACCTTTTTTGCCACCGTACTAAACCGACTCGCAATCCATTTATCTGCCAAAGAAGAAGGTTCTCCTTCGCTCTCCCCTTTACGGGGGGAGCTGTCCTCGCTGAAAGCGGGGGCTGAGGGGGGCTGATCGGAGGGGTTTTGCATCGTCACAAATCTTCCCGCATTCCAGAGTTTATTTACAAAGTTCCGATATCCACCGATCTTATGCTCTCCCAAAGGAATAGGATTCCCCGGAGAGGTCCCGATCACGAGCGACAACCGCACCGCATCAGCTCCAAATTTCTCAATCACGTCCAAAGGATTAATCCCGTTGCCTTTTGATTTCGACATTTTTTTACCGTGTTCATCCGTCACCATTCCATGCAGATACGTCGTATGAAAGGGGTTCTTTCCCGTGGCATACCGACCAAACATAATCATCCGCGCCACCCAGAAGAACAAAATATCCCATCCGGTTTCCAAGACATCCGAAGGATAAAACTTCTCAAAATCATTATTGGGTTTACCCGCCGAAGCCTCAGCGCAGGAGGGCCACCCCAGCGGAGACATCGGCCACAACGCCGAACTAAACCAAGTATCGAGGGTGTCTTTGTCTTGGCGCAATACCTCGCCCTCTGGCGCTTTGAAAAAAGAAGTCTCCCAGAGACCCGCATTTTCAAGATGCCAATTTTTACGGGCCAAAAGCAATTCTTTCGCCACTTTTCCTCGCCGAACCGCGTCCATAATAGAATAAAAAGTATTATGCCCAACAATCAAAACTTCACCTTCTGACTCTTTATTTTTAAGAAGTTCCCAAGCTTTTTGCGCCCGTGCTTCAAGCGCTTCGAGCGTTTCTCCGGTGCCTTTTTGCACCGCCAGCTCAAGATTTGAAATCCCAGGAACCATCTTCGTCCCGGTCAGTTCTCCATAATCAATTTCTTTCAGTTCCGCGATCGTTTCAATTTCAATCCCCAAAGCATCACTCAAAACCTGTGCCGTTTGTTGAGCCCGCTTCATCGGAGACGCAATAATCTTCGTAATATTTCGATCTTTCAATGCCTCTGCCAAATCTTTCGCCTGCTGATGTCCTTTATCGGTAAGCTTCGCGTCCATAACACCTCCCGCCACAACCTTGTCTCGATTCGCTTCGCTCTCTCCATGCCGCGCAAAAAGAAGCTTTTGTTCTTTCGGAAGATGAATGCCACCCGCTTCGTCATACCAAACCGGGATCTGATGTCCCCACCAAATCTGACGTGAAATACACCAGTCACGAAGATTATCGATCCAGTGAAAATACGTCTTTTCAAATCGTTTTGGAATCAGGTCCACACCGCCCTCTCGGACAGCATCCGTCGTTAATTTTTTCAGCGTGGTTGTTTCTCCCGTCCATTTATCCGTAAATTCTTTCTCGACCATCACAAACCACTGAGGGCTGATCATCGGTTCCACCACACAGTCTGACCGATAACAAATCGGAACTCTATGAATATAAGATTTATCTTCCCCTGCTAATAATCCTTTCTCTCGCATAATCTCCGCTGATTTTTTCCGCGCCTCGTCGACCGCCATGCCTTCACAGGCCCCGGCCTGAGCCGTCATCTTCCCGTGCATATCAATCTTTTCAAAGAAATGATCTTTGAGCTTGGCTTTGTGTTTTTGAGCGAGCAAGTAATCGTCCGCCGAATGACAGACTGATATCGTCATGGCTCCGGTTCCTTTGTCCATGTCGATCACTTCTTCATCGGCCAAAACAAAGAACTTTCGCTTCCCCGCATACGTATCGTATTCAAATTCCTGACCCGCCAAATCTTTACCTTTTAAAGTCTCAAGTAATTCAAATTCGCCTTCTAAAAAATTTAATTCTTTCGCAAGACGCTCTTTATCGTCAAAAAGATTTTTAGAAAAAATAAACGTCTCTTCTTGATGTTTCACGCGTACATATTTCCCTTCTGGATGAACCACCACCGGAGAGTCCGAACACTTCGTCTCCGAACGCACCGTTCCCACCAAAAATTCTCCACAACGAAGTATATAAAAAGGCTCCGTTCGATCTTCCCATTCCAGCTCATCATCAGAAAGCACCGACTGCGCACCGACGGACCAATGAATCATTCGGTGGCCTCGCTCGATAAGACCATCTTCGTAGAGATCTTTAAATATTTTATTAACCGCGATATTCCGGGCCTCGTCAAACGTGTAGACCTCTCGACTCCAGTCGAGCCAGGCCCCCATTTTTTTCATCTGACCCACAATCGTATCATGTTTTTCTTGGGCAAATTTCCGACACTCCTTCATAAAATCCTCCCGACTGAGTTCTTCACGAGAAGCAATGCCAAGATGCTTAAGCACGACGTTTTCCGTCGCAATGGCCGCATGATCGGTCCCCGGAATCCAGAGCACTTCATGCCCCTTCATTTTTTTATACCGAATCAAAACATCCTCAATCGAAAGCATGGCCGCATGCCCCAAATGCAATTGCCCCGTCACATTCGGCGGCGGCAACGCAATAGTAAAAGGCGGCTTATCCGAAGAATTATCCGCGCACATAGCGCCAGACGCTTCCCAGTCAGCGTAAAGACCGTCTTCGGTTCCGTTGTGATTATAGGCTTTATCCATGGCTTTATTACGAGCCACAGTCTAATTTTTCACCCCAAAAACACAAGCCTTCAGCTACTCATCCTTTACCAAAAGCGCTTCCCCAGAATCTGCAATCGACATTTCCTCAAACTCCCCCAACTTCTGAGTTCTGGCCAACTGTGGATTATAGGCCTGATAGAAAAGACCGATGATTTTTTCGGTACTCAGTCGCTTGACCGTCAAAGAACAATTCTCCAAAGACGTTTGTACAACGTTTACCCGAGAATCAAGTTCTTTTTTAAGATCTTTAAATTCTTTTCGTCGCTGAATCACCGCCAAGATTGAGTCGTCTGGATGAATATATTCCCAAAACCGAGAAAAGAATCCTTTCTTTTCTGCGCGAAAGGGGTTCATCGCGACCACCACATAAAACTTCTTTTCCATAACGTCGGTATATTCTACCAATCGCTGAATGTACTCAATATACTCATCCATCTGTCGACGCAGAAGTTCATTATTAAGTTTTTTCCGCTGACGACGAAGACTCGCTATGTAGTTATCAATATCTAATTTTCGCGAACGAACCAAAAGCTGAACGGGAAAGTTCAAAGCATTCAGAAAATTCTGATAGGCTTTGATAATCGCATTTTGTTCTTCTTCGGACTTCAGGTTAAAGTTCAACGAAGAGATTTCTAGGATCGCACGAACACCACCGCTTTTAAGCACGAGAGTGTCATCATGCGCTCCGGCAAATTGTAGATATCGCTGGGTCGAAGTATGAGGACTTCGTGAACCCTTCCGAATCGTTTCCTTTTCTTTTTTTGTCATGCGTATTAAAAGCCTTTACGTTTTTGAACCATTGATTTTTCACCATCCAGAATCTCGGCTAACTTTTTAATCCGATCACCCGAAAGGTCTTGTTCTACTAATACTTCCTGCTTTTTCTCCGACTTCATCGAGAACCGAGTTGTCATAGAAATAAAAGGATCTCCTCCATGCTGCACCCAAGATCGATTACGAGACCGAAAGAGCATCTGTTCGAAAAGAAGCAAAATAAAATGCAGTAAGCTCACGTGCTTAATCCGAAGGAATGCAAACATCGCACAAATCCCCGCAGGAACCCAAACCATAATTGTCTCCAAAGTCCCCAACTGATACTGCTTACTCAAACTCACATAAATCCAATATGAAATCCCCACACCGATCATCACAAGGATCAGTTGTTTAAGCGTCATAAACCAGAGAATCTGGTCTTCACGCTGCACATCTTGAGGAACTTTGTAGGACATAAGAACAAAAGAAGGACTAAGACTTCTCATGATTATACTCTCTTTTACGTCTTTTTACAAGCGGAAACCCTCCTTCATGCCACTTGCCACCGACCATTCGCTCCCTATACTATTGACTGATAACTGTTAATTGATACTTGCTATGTCCGACCCTCTTGTTGAACAACGTCGCCTCAAACTTGCCGCTTGGAAAGAACGCTTTGGATATGGGTATGCTGAAAAGTTTGACCGAACCCATACCAGTGCCCAAGCTAAAGAGGCCGTAGAAACAAAATCTCCTCGTGTAGCAGAAGATGTTTTAGCCGATCCCAAGGCCACGGCAAAACTCTGTGGTCGTATTATCAATCTTCGGGATATGGGGAAACTTGCCTTTCTCCGTATCCGAGACCGAGCGGGAGATTTTCAGATTTGTTTATCCAAAGCCATCCTCGAAGACGACTACAAACCCCTCGTAAAACTACTTGATTTGGGAGATTTCTGTGGATTTGAAGGTGAATTTTTCATCACCAAACATGGAGAACCCACGCTTTTGGTGACCCAGGTTATTCCACTCGCAAAAACTCTTCGCCCCCTTCCTGAAAAATTCCACGGACTCAATGACAAAGAAGCCTGCTATCGACAACGATATCTCGATTTAATTACGAACGAAGAAACACGGAAACGATTCCAAATTCGTTCACAAGTAATCCGAGAAATTCGAAATTTTTTGGAAGCCAAAGACTTCATGGAAGTCGAAACACGCATCCTCCAGGCCCAAGCTGGAGGCGCCCTCGCCAAAGTTTTTAAGACCCATCACGAAGCGCTTGATCATGAATTCGTATTACGAATTGCTCTTGAGCTTGATCTCAAAATGACCGTCGTCGGTGGATTTGAACGGGTCTTTGAGATTGGAAAATGTTTCCGAAACGAAGGCATCGACCCCTCACATCTCCAAGAATTCACCATGCTCGAGTGGTACGCCGCCTACGAAAACCTCGAAACAAACATGCAGTGGACCGAAGAACTCCTCCAAGGACTCATCCAAAAAGTCCTCGATACCACAAAAATAACCGTTCTCGACAAAGACGAACAACCCGTAGAAATCGACTTCAGTGGCACCTGGAAACGCGTTCGATTCCCCGACCTCCTCAAGGAACATGCTCAGCTCGATATGTTCAAAGCCTCACGAAAAGAGGTCGAAGAAAAAGCCCTCGAATACGGCGCTGATAAAGCAGGTATTCAAAAAATCTCAACTGGAAATCTTCTCGATCATATCTACAAAAAATCAGCACGACCCACGCTTCTTGAGCCGACATTTGTGATGGATTACCCTTCCGAGCTCAAACCCCTCGCCCGTCCAAAAGGCGATGGAACCGCCGACTGTTATCAACTCCTCGTCGCCGGATGGGAAATCGTCAACTCATACGGAGAGCTCGTAGATCCTGAAGTACAGCGCACCCTCCTCGAAGCCCAATCCGCTTCCCGAGAAGCTGGAGACGAAGAAGCCATGCAGGTTGATGAAGAATTCCTCACCGCAATGGAACACGGTATGCCACCGATGACCGGATCAGGAATTGGGGTTGGTCGACTCGTGACACTCCTAACCGGACAGGCAAACCTGAGAGACACGGTCCTCTTTCCACAGATGAAACCCGAACGCAAACAGCTTTCAAGTAAAGAAGCTGAAACACGATACCGATCGAAAAAAGTCATCGTCATCGCCGACGAAGCCCTCAATCCTGGCATTGTCGCCAATGCCATCGGACAACTGGGTGTCAGTATCGGCGGACACAGCACACAGGATCTTTTTGATATCAAAATCCTCCACGACCAAGAACGACGCGTTCACTACGTCGACTGTCTCTACCCAATGGCTAATCTCGCCGGTGACCAGAAACAAATGGCCGAATTTGCCCAAAAATGTTACGCCGCTGACATTCAGTTCTTCGACTTTACGGACATCATGCGAAAAGCTCATTCAGACAAACAAATGCTCGAAGGGTACAAATCTCAAAAAACAAAAGATTTGGGCTATATCGCCGTCGGTGCGATCGTCCCGAAAGACTTTGAGAAAGAATTCTTAGCCACTTTGAAACGCTTCGGTGATGAGGCTTAGTTGATCTTTTGAAAAGCCCCCTGCCTCGTCCTCCACGCCTGATGCCGTATCAAGCAATTTTGCCGCCGGGAAGCTTTCTCGAAACTCAGCAATGTTTTCAACATTAATCCCACCGGCTAAACCAAACTCAAAGCCTAAGTTTTTCACAAAATTCACGGCTTCTTTTAGTTTTTCTTCCTCCACCCGCTGACCCGATCCCGGCGCCGATCCATCCAGCAAAACCAAATCCGGTTTTATCTTTTTTAAAATCTCTAAATCATCACCCCCTACTCTAAGCGCAAACCAAACCGGAATTTTATCCTGAAATTTTTCCACCAGATCCGCATCATACAATTGAATAATATCCAGATCATAATCTTCTATTTTTTGCTGAATTTCTGACTCAGGATTGTTCCAAAAAACACCGACACGCTGAACACGACGCCCTTCCGGAACGTTACTACAAAAACGTTTCGAAGATTTCACAAAATTCAGTCCCACATAATCCACCCCCGCATCTGCACACGCCTGCATCATTTCATTCGATCGAATACCGCAGATTTTAATTTTCATCCGGAAAAAATTCATGTAATTTGGCTTCCAAGTTCCGCCCCTCATCCTGCATAAAGCTCGTACCAATCAGTACCGCATCGGCCAAATCTTGCACCCGAACAATATCTTCTCGCGTGTGGAATCCTGATTCAGCAACCCGAACAATACCTTCTGGAATCTGCGATAATAAATCCTGAAAAACATCCTGGTTTACCGATAAATCTTTAAATTTTCGCGCATTCACACCGATGATATCTGCCCCAGATTTCAACGCCACTTGAAGCTCTTCTGCATCATGAACTTCCACCAGGCAATCCATATTAAATACAGCTGCATACTCCCGAAAAGCCCGTATTTTTTCAGCATTTTTTAAGACACTTACCATAAGCAATACCGCATCTGCGCCGGCCAAACGAGCATCTAAGATCTGTTCTTCACAAAGAATAAAATCTTTTCGCAAAACAGGCAGAACACTCTCCCGCGAAACCTGCTGCAAATCAGACAAACTCCCCCCAAAAAACAATTCATCCGTGAGCACCGAAATAGCCGCCGCCCCATGAGAGACATACGTATCTGCTACATCAACCGGATCTAAATCCTCCCAAAGCGCCCCCTTGGAAGGTGATTTACGTTTAATTTCAGCAATCAAAGAAGGTCCTGATGACGCCAATAAAGCCTGCTTGAAATCTTTTTTCGAAGACGCAGGGTGTGCATTTTTCAATCGCATCGAAAGGTCTTGAACCTCCGCGCGCTTCCGCTCCAAAATCTGATCTAAAATGGTCATAATGTCTTAAAAAATTGCCCGGCCACAACGGCATTAATCGCCAAAAAGTCCAAATGCGCCTTCGGAGACCGCTTGGCAATCAAAGATCGATAAATCTGAACATTATCCTCAATCTTCCCCCCTCCAGATATCGACTCAAAATTAGGCACTCGATCAAATCCATACTGCTCTGGAGTAAACCGACCTTCTTCTGTTTTCCCATCGACGACTTTCCAAAAATACGTATTTCCCACTAAAGAAACATCATCAAGCCCGGTCGTTTCATCGTGGACTAACAGTGCATTTTTTCCTAATTTTCGACACACCTCAGACATCTTTTCTCCCTGTTTCCAACTGGCAACGCCGATCATCTGTCCCCGAAGATTAATCGGATTAAGGAGGGGCCCTAGTGAATTAAAAATCGTCGCATGCGGAATAGATCGACGAATCGGCCCCAAAGGCTTAAGCGCTGGATGAAAAGCCCGTGCATACACAAAAGCCAAGTTTTTACGTCTCAGATTATGGATAACCTTATGCGGCGTATCACAAATCGGAAGACCGAGCTTTTCGATCAAATCAAAACTTCCAATCCGTCCTGTTGCTCCACGGTTTCCATGCTTTGCAATTGTAAATTCTCGTGACAAAACCGTTGCCAAAGCCGTCGAAAGATTAATCCGAGGCAGTCCCGATCCTCCGGTCCCACAGACATCAAAAACCTTCATCGTAGGCTTCCCCCAAAAACCATATTTCCTCGGAAGCCGAACATCATACTGTCGGTTTTGTAATTCTTCTACAAAATTCAAAATTTCGCCCACCGATTCTTCCCGCTGATGCATTTCCACCAAAAGCTCGCGAATCGTATCCGGATGGGAATGCGCATAGTCCAAAACATAGGCCGCAACTTTATCTTTCATACATCAGATACTAAGGAATTGCTGTAAAATCTCCATCCCCACTTTCGTTCCAATCGATTCAGGATGAAACTGAATCCCAAAAATACGTTCATCTGATTTTTCAAAAGCCATAACTAATTTTTCATCATCCTGTGTTTCCGCCGTAATAGTAAGCGCTTCTGGGAAATTTTCTCGCTGAACCACAAGGGAATGATAACGCATGCCTCGAATTTCATCCGAAAATCCATGAAATAAGCCCGTCTTTTGTAATATTTTTATCGGCCATCGCTTCCCATGAACCGGGGCGACTCGCACAATTTTTCCCCCCAAAATATGCCCGATCATCTGATGCCCCAGGCAAACCCCTAAAATAGGAATCTGTCCCCGAAAAGCCTCAAACAAGGCCGGGCCAATACCAACATCAGAATCTTTTTCAACCGTTCCGGGTCCCGGAGAAAATACTAAAAAATCAGGCTGAAGATCCCGCGCTTCTTCCGCTGAAATTTTATCATTCCGTCGCACAAAAACCTCCGCCCCAAGCTCTTGCAGATACTGCACCAAATTATAGGTAAAACTATCATAGTTATCGATCAGAAGTACTTTTTTCATGAAAGAAATTTAAATTCTTCTAGAATATGTTTCTCGTATTCTTCTTTATCATCCCGCGCTTTTCCAAAGAACAACCTGTCAACTTTCATCTTCGTCGGTTTTCGTTTGCGCGCAAACGCTGGATGATCAAAAAGAGCAGGATTTCCCTCTCCGTAAAAAAGAGAAATATGAGGTAAAAAATGTTCGTGCTGAAACTCTGGATTCTGAGCAAACGGAATCTCTTCAGAGATCCGCTGATGCAATCGAAGAAGGTGGCGCCCTTCGTCATAAACCTCTCGGAACAGAACTTCCGGAAAACAATTTACATCCCCCAAAGACAACTCAAAAGGTGGAAATTCTTGCGTCAGAGCTTCTAATTTTTTCTTCATAAAACCCTCTTCATTTCCCTGGAAATGAACGCCCATTCGCCCCGGAAGCGCTACCGTAATACGCATTTTAGCCGGAGAAACCCAAAGACCTTTTTGCTTTACACAGGCAGCAAGCTCTTGTGAAATTTGTTCCATTTCTGTCCGCAATTCTAGAGGTAACGGAATTTCTATAAAAAAGAGGAAATTCGGGTCTTTTGCCCAGGATTTCGTTCCAAACAAAGGACGTTGTTTTTCCCAATTTTTTTCAAATCGTTGTTGTTGATCTTCAAGCTTCATGTGGCACAAACAGCATTAAAAACTTTGATAAGACTTTTCGCTTTATTGTGAACTTCAAGCCACTCACGAGAAGGAATTGAGTCCTGAACAATTCCGCCCCCCACCCGAAAAAAAGCCCGGTTATTATGCCGAAAAAAACTTCGAATAGCGATCGTAAAGTCCATGTTTCCATCCGCCGAAAAGTAACCAAGAGCTCCTCCATACAATCCTCTAGGAGAAGTTTCCACCGATCGGATCAAATCAATAGCCCGAATCTTCGGCGCACCGGTAAGCGTCCCAGCAGGGAAAATCGCTTTAAAAAAATCCACCGCATCTACATCATCACTGATCACCCCTTCCAAATCACTCACCAAATGAATCACATTCGCAAATTTTTTGACATATTTTTCACGCGCCAACCGCACTGATCCAGGAACACAAACCCGCCCCAAATCATTCCGTCCCAAATCAATCAGCATATCATGCTCTGCATTTTCCTTCGGACACTGTCGCATTTCCTCTAAAATTTTCTGCTCAGAAACCTCATCCTTGCCCCGATAACGCGTACCCGCAATAGGAGAATAAAGCACCTGATCCCCCCGCTTCACACCCAAAATTTCAGGACTAGCACTGCCCACCTGCCCTTTATCTCCAAAATCATAAAACACCAGATGCGTACTCGGCTCTAATACCCGCAAAAGCTCATAAAATTCCAACCCATCACGATCCCCAATATCACGAGAAAACTCATTCGAACAAATCGCCTGAAAAATATCGCCCGCAAAAATATGTTCTTTCAATTTTTCAACCGCCGCCTCAAATTCACTCTGTGAAAGTTTTAAATCAAAGGGCGTCATATCATCATTCAGAGCCCTCTCATCAAAAGAAAAATCCAAGAGACCTCCTGCCTGATTCAAAAGATCCTTCGCTTCCGATTCTTCAAAATTCAAAAACGTAATCAATCCCTGAAGATGATCGAAGAAAACAAACCGTGAAAATTCATACAAAAGACCATGTTGCACCCCAGGAAAGGAGGCCAAAGAAGGTTCTATTTCATCAAATATTTCAAAATGAAGCATCCCTAAAAGCCCCCCCCGAAAAGGAAAATTTACATCAAATTTTTCACATTTCTTAAGCGCTTCACGAATCTTATCAAAGCTCTTTTCTTTCAAATCAAGCTCTTGAATTGCATCACACGCCAAAAGCGACATGTTGTTTTTTTCATCAATTTCAAGCGACTCCAAAAGCGCGGTAGGCGTGCCAAACTTCTCTCGCAACATACGAAAAAGTTTGGGAGGCGTCACGCTCGGAAAGTTCTGAATATCAAATATATGCTTCATAACTCTGAAGAAAGAAAAGATTTGAAAAACTGAGCGCCCGTCCCAAATTGCAATTCTGCCGATCCACGAGAAACCTGAGACAAACTAATCCCCAGTTGTTCGGCGATATCTCGCTGAGAGACCCCTTTTAAAAGCAATTCAATAATCTGAAATCGATGCCACAAGGTCTTGCGCTCTTTGGCCGTAAAAAAAGACATCAAGAAAAGCTCTCCCTCTTTAGAGGCGGTTAAGGAAGCTATTTTAGCCCCCATGAACGAAACGGGATTGGATGATTTCATGTTATGGTGTAACGGTACAACAGAACAAAAATAATAGATTTTTACGAAAAATCAACTTTTTTCCCTTCGCCCCCCCTCTCTAACGCTTATCATCATTGCCTTTTCCCCTTTTTTATGATACTATTAGGAGATGGGCTCCAACACTTCTGCCTCCAAAGCTAACGCTATGATTAATCAATCGTTCGAAGAACGATCAGTTGCTGCGCGTGCTGAGCAATTAGGCGTCGGATACATAGACATTGGGCTTTTTCCGTTTAATCCCGATGTCCTCAAAATTGTAGACCGAGATGAGAGCATGGAATCACAAGCCATGCCCTTTCACCAACACGGACACGCTCTCAAGCTCGCTGTGGTGGACCCAGAGAAAAAAGAAACTCAAGACCTCATACAAAGACTTGAGAAAGACAAATGGGAAATATTTTTGTTTTTATGTTCCGCAAACAGTCTTGAAAAGGCATTTCTATTGTACGAATCAAAATTTTTGAACCTGAAGCACATTGCCCGTGAAAAACATTTCGCGGAACAAGAACAAAATCTCAAAGATCAGGAGGTTGATATTGAACAACTTCAAAAAGAAATCGCGCACATCCCTGCAAAAATAGCGCTCAATAAGATTGAAATTGCCGCACTACGTGCCCGAGCTTCTGACATACATATCCAGCCCGAAGAATCACGAATCGTGGTTCGATTTCGAATTGATGGCGTCTTGCACGACATCCTTGAGCTCGAAGAAGAAACCGCTCAAAAACTGATCCTCCGTATTAAATACGAAGGCGGCATGAAATCAAACATTACTCAAAAGCCACAAGATGGGCATGCCGTTCTCGCGGTCAATGACCGAAAAGTAGATCTCCGTATTGGAATACTCCCGACACCAACCCTCGAGTCCATAGTTATTCGTATTCTCGATGCCTACAAAGGAGTTCTTGATTTTGAAGCCTTGGGATTTTCTGAAAGTATGCAGAAGAAAATGAACCAATCGCTGATGTTCAAAAACGGATTAATCCTTATTACTGGACCGACTGGAAGCGGAAAAACAACCACGCTGTATTCCATGCTAGCGAGCCTCAATACACCAGAGAAAAAAATAGTAACGCTCGAAGATCCCATTGAATATCACCTCCCCGGGGTATCGCAATCACAGGTAAATGATGAAGAGGAATACACGTTTGATACGGGATTTAAGTCGCTGCTTCGGCACGACCCCGACGTCATATTAGTCGGAGAAATCCGAACCCTCTCTACCGCACACATGGCTTCTGAAGCCGCTCTGACCGGACACATGGTGCTGTCTTCTCTGCATACAAACTCATCCGCCGGAGCCATTACCCGTCTTCGAAACATGGGCATGGAAAACTTTAATATTGCTCCCGTAATCGGCGCGATATTCGCCCAAAGGCTGGTCAGAAAGGCCTGCCCACACTGTAAACAAAAAATTAAAATCCAAGATTCTCCGGAGCTCACTTCACAGTACGAGCTTTTAAAAGCTCGATACGGCTCCCTCTCGGTCCCCGCAGAAGTCATCATTCCCAATGGATGTGTCAAATGCTCGGGAACCGGATATAAAGGACAAACCGTCATCTGCGAAGGATTTGTCGTCGATCAACGGATCCGACAAATGATCCTCAACGGAAAATCTCAAGACGAAATCGAAAATGAGTTACGCAACCATCACCAATTCCACTCGCTTCTGGAAGACGGGTTAGAAAAAGTCGCCGATCATATCACGACGCTTGAAGAGATTTTGAGAATCACAAACTAGTACACCTGCCTCGCACTTCCTGGCCACAGAATAAGTTCTGCCCGACCAATGATCTTTGAAATAGGGACTGTTGCCTGTCGAGATGCTTCACCACAACCCTGAGCCGAAAAACAAAGACGACTATCGACACTCTCGGTTCGTTGATCCCGCATCAAAAAATACGTCCCTTCTCCAATAATAAGCTGTGGAATAGGGCTATGAGTCTGTCCCTGCTGATCATCCGGAAGATAGGGCTCATAGACCTCCAATAAATCTTCCCCCTGGACTTCGTATATTTTTCCACTCATGAAGCGAAGAGTCTGCCCACCAATCCCCACCACGCGCGCCAAATCAACTGCATCCGTACCCGGAACCTGAAAAGCAACCACATCGCCTCGCTCAAAAGTTTTCGCCCGACGATTGACCCATACAATATCTGGATTATCCGGACGACAAACCGAGTCCGTAGCATTCAGAGTCGGACACATGAGCTGCCCCTGTACCCGCCAAAGTTGTCCCACTTCTTGTTTCCATCCAACCCCTAAAGCACAAATCACTAAAATCCAGATCAACTGCTGTACAAAAGTAATCAATACCGCCTTGTTTCCTGGGATTTTGTAGATACGACGCAAAAGCCACGCTCCAAACCACAACCAAGCCGTCCCGACAATCCATAAAGGCCACCACTCATTGGCGAGAATCACCACCATTCCTGCTAAAAACTGCAACAGAACCACCTGCAAAGCCTTCCCCCAGGTCGCGTTTTTCAAAAAAAGTCCCTTCCGGAGAAAGAGCTGCAGCACTCCCATGCCAGATAAAAACACCAGAGCAATCCACAAAAGAGAAAACAAAATTAAAATACTCATCACTCTCCATCATACGCAAAGATCCAAACTTTTCCAGAGCCCCCCTACTTAAACCCCTTGGGAAGCTGAGATTCAACCGACGTTCGTTCTCCTTTTTTGTCTGGATCGGGAAAGGTGAGTTTTTCAGCGTGTAAAAACACACGATCTGCTGACGCGCCGCCATACAACTCATCCCCAAGAATCGGAAATCCAATCGAGCTCAAATGCGTACGAATCTGATGCGTGCGCCCGGTAGGAATACGAACCCTCAAAAGAGAGGTGTCATCTTGGGAAGAAATCACTTCAAAATAGGTTTCCGCACTTTTCGCTTTTTCTTCATCCGAAACCGTCATGCGCAATTTGTTTTTCGGATCCCGCATGATACCTCCTTCAATTTTTCCTTTCGTGGTCGGACAACCGCTCACGACCGCATAATAAAATTTTTCTACCTCACTCCAATGCTCCTGCAGGTAGTCATAGGTTTTGGTATTCTTCGCGATCAAAAGAACCCCCGACGTCACTTTGTCCAAACGATGCACAATCCCTGGCCGCAAAACATCGTTCCCTGCCCGAAAATCTTTCCCAAATTTATACAGCAAGGCATTCACGATCGTCTTTTGTGAATTTTCAGATTTAGACGGATGGACGGAAGCTCCCACCGGCTTATTAATAACCAGCCACGTCTTTGACTCAGCTAAAACTTCCAAGTCATACTCCCAAATCGGTTGATCACTACTGAGTGAAGACGGCTCAATCAAATCACATTCTATATTTTGCCCCTCTTTTACTTTTTTCCCGCCCAGAACTTCTTGCTCATCAATCCAAAACTGACCATGCTTTTGCCACTGACTGCGTGAAGATTCTGGGAATTTTTGAGCCACCAAACGGTCAACTCTCTGGCCAGCTTCTGATACTGAAACAATAAAAGGTTCTTTCATTTGGGTTTCTTTTTAATCTATACTGCCTCGTGATGCAATACACTCTGCTCCCAACCACCGATTTAAAGATATCCAAAGCCTGCCTCGGAACCATGAGTTTTGGCGCTCATGTAGATGAAAAATCATCGCAAGCCATCATGGATCGATCGTTGGAACTGGGCATTAATTTTTTTGATACGGCCGAAATGTACGCCGTCCCGACCGAAGAAGCAACCTGTGGCCTCACCGAAAAAATCATCGGTCGCTGGATGGCCGATCGGGGGAATCGCGACCAAGTCATGATCGCCACAAAAGTCATTGGCCGCACGCGTTCGGGCCTGGAATACATTCGTGATGGCAAGGCTTGTTCAGACGAATCAAACATTCGCGAAGCCATTGAAGGCAGTCTTCAGCGACTTCAAACCGATTACATTGATCTCTACCAACTTCACTGGCCCGACCGAGCCATGAACCGTTTTGGTCAGCGCAACTATATTCATCAACCTGATGACACAAGCATCCCGATCGAAGAAACACTCGAAGTCCTCCAAACACTCCAAAAAGAAGGCAAAGTAAAACATTTCGGCCTTTCCAACGAAAGCCCGTGGGGAACGATGCAGTTTTTGCAACTCGCCAAAGAAAAAAATCTCCCCCGGATGGTCAGTGTTCAAAATAACTACAGCCTTCTGACGCGCAGTTATGACACCGCCATGGCAGAAGTTTCTCATAAGGCAGAAATCCCACTCTTGGCGTACTCTCCGCTTGGATTCGGCGTTTTAGGCGGCCGATATCTGGACGGAAACTACCCAGAAGCCGGACGATTCACAAAGTATCCCGACTGCGCCGCGCGATACAGAACTCCTAAAGTCGAAGCCATCATCAAACAATACAAAACACTCGCCGAATCACACGGTCTCACGCTCCCCCAAATGGCCCTCGCCTTTGTCTACAGCCGAAGCTTCCTCGCGTCCAACATCATTGGGCCTTCGAACGTAGAGCAACTTGAAGATTGTGTAAGCGCCCTCGATATAAAATTAAACGATGAAATTTTAAAAGACATCGAAGCTATTCATGAGCAGTGCCCAAATCCGTGTCCATAACAATAAATTTGTCACAAATAAGCACTGACAACCGTTATATATTTTAGAATCTAAAAAATACTACCCATGAAATTTATCCATAAAACACTGGCATCATGCGTCTTATTTACCATGAGTCTGACGCTTATCTCTCCGGTAATAGCAGCCGCAAACCTAGGCTTTACTGATGATATTGAAATTACATCCTGGACCGAAGAAGCCATCGAAGAACTCATCGATCAAGGCGTCCTCGCTGGTAACCCTGACGGATCATTTGCTCCCAACCGCCAGCTCAACCGGGCCGAAGTTTCAAAAATCATTGTCCTTATGACAAAGGTTGAACTCAAGACTTCTGGCGGCCCACACTTCCCCGACGTAAGCCCTGACGCGTGGTACTACGACTACATCGAAACCATGTACCACTATGAGTGGATCAACGGATACCCCGACGGTCTTTTTCGACCCGAAGCCGGCATCAACCGCGCGGAAATCGCCAAAATGATCGTCAAAGCTTCAGAAATTGAAATAGACCTTTCTGGTGCGCCTCACTTTGATGATGCTTCGGCAAAAGATTGGTACTACGAATACGTAGAAACCGCCTACAACTATAAATTTATGCGAGGACTTGGAGATGGCGGTTTTCATCCCCAACTCCCGGTAACCCGCGCCCAAACAGCAAAAATTGTTTATGACGGACTCCCTGGATTCGAGTCCTGGATAAGAAGTGAGGGAGGAACCCTTGAAGCGAATCTCTCGCACAACACACCACCAGAAACAACTATTCCTTACAACGCCACGTCGGTTCCTTACACAACCGTTGATTTCACCGCTTCTGATGATACCGATGTTGAAATTTCGGCTTTAACTTTCACGCGTCTAGGACTGGGGGCGCACGATGACTTCGAAAGTGTTTGGCTCGAAATGGATGGACAGCAGGTTGGACAGAAAAAATCTGTAAACAGCGATGATATCGTCGAATTTCGATTTAATCCTCCCATCGTCATTCCTGCCGCAAAAATGCTTGAAATAACCGTAATGGCTTCTATGAAATACACTGCCACCGACAAAAACATCGGTCACTCCAACCACTTTGCACTCCTAAGCAGTGATAACATTGTTTCTACAGCATCTCACTCCAATGTGATTTCTCCCATCGAAGGGAAAGACATGAAAATAATCGAGAACGAGTAAAAAATGGTGTCAAACACCATCTGAATGAATTTGGCTCCCGGGGTCGGATTTGAACCGACGGCCGATTGATTAACAGTCAATTGCTCTACCGCTGAGCTACCCGGGATTATTACCTGATGACAAGAAGAGCTTGTAGACACTTCTCGAATCTCTTCGCAAGAGTGTGTCAACGCGGGATATTTTGGTTATTTTTTACTTTTTTGCAAGTTATTCTTTAGAAGAAAGGAATCTTATTTTTTACGATTTGAAATATACAAAAAAAGAGTCTAAGCTTTCTATGATTTAATCATTTTACTCCCATGCCGAATCCTCCTCAAGTACCCGAGTCAGACATCGTCAAAACCCTCCTCGAAAACAAAGAACGCTACCTCAAAGAAGAAGGCGCAGATCTCCTCCATAATCAATTTGGCCTTGAAGCCAGCGAAGTCGCCGGCGTCACCGCAGAATTCTCAAAAAAACGAGAAGGTTTGTTCGGAGAACTCATGGATATTTCAAGCGAAGTCGGCGAAAGCTGGCTCGTTCGACAATTCCCAACGATTTCTAAATGGATTGATATTTTCCGAAACGTCGGAGGAAAATTCATCCCGGGCCTCAAAGAAGAAGAAAATCTCCACAGTGCTCAAAACGAAATCGAAGGATGGACCGCCTTTGCATCACTCTTTATTCCCGACAGCTGGTTGAGAAATATTACCGACCCGATTTATAACTCAGATATTTTCATGGGCCTTGTGGGTCATTGGCCGGTAGGAGGCGACGCTCTTGCGAGCAAAATCAGTGGATCCAATGGCGATCCTGACCACATTATCGATGCCATTCGCGCGATGCACCAAGACGTCGCCACCGGAAAAGTAACCGGTGAAGTTCTCTTCGAACGTGTTCTCAAAGGCCTTATCCCTAACTTCTCCTAAACCATGACTCACAAAGACCTCGTCAAATCCATCCTCAAAAACCTGCAGCTTTCCACCATGGAACACAAAGAAAAAGCCATGTGGACCGTGATGCTCCCCACTATGAACGAAGAAGAGCTCACCAAGCTCAACACGGTTCTCGAAGAAGAAGTGGATGCCATCATGGATCTCTATTTCGCCAAAAACGCCTAATACAATGAGTTTCATTGATCTAGCAGGAGAGTTTTATGCGCAATTCCCGGCGGTGATTCCGGTCTCCAACACACGGAATAGTACTATCGCAAGGCTTGCAAAGACCCTCCAGAATTCTGTGTTCCTCAGTGCCAAAAAAAAAGAAAAACTGACGAAAACGCTGCCTTTTTTTTGTAACCAAACACTCGAAGAACTCCAAGAGATGCTTCTTCGACAAAATTTTAGATACCTCATTCACAACATATGTTCACACCGGAAGAACTCGGTCAAATAAACCAACTTGAAATCCCTGAAGAAATGGAGGAGCTGCGCATGCTCCTGGGAAGACCGTACGAAGAGCTTACCGAAAACGATCATGAAAAGCTCGAACACCATCTCGAAAAAATGAAGGCCCAAGAAGTCGTTGATAACCGAGTCCTCGAAGACTGGATCGATATTGAATCCGTTGAAAAAGTCTAAAAATATAAAAGACTATTTGCTCTTCCGAAACACCACCACTTCTCGCCCCACAAAGGCGCTTTCTCGGGCATAGACCGAGCTTTTTTTGCCGCCAAAAACAGGATCTGGCGTATACCCCAGGGAGCGAACATAGTCCATAAGCTTCCCCGCGATACTTACCGATCCCGATCCCTGCCGCCAACACGGCAAACAGCAACACACGACAGGAATATTCCCCGTGGCTATTTTTTGAAATAATTTTTCCCACAACGTCAGCACAAACACCGCATTTTCACGAATCTGAGGTGGCGTCGGCGCACTGGCAAAGTTAGTCCCAAGCATGCCTTCTGTGACCACAATTCCTGACATTTTTTCCCACGGAAGCTTAAGCGCATCTGATGTCTGAAATTTTCCCGATTCTGGTGCAAATCCAAGCCGACGCGCAAGATCCGAAAAATTCTGCCGCGCCCCCTGCGCAAAAGTCATACTAAGATCCGATCCTTCCGTCTCATATCCCATCAAAGCCGCTTCGATCGAAATCGTCCCCGACCCACAAAAAGGATCAATAATTATTTCCGCTTCGCTCCCCCCCTTGCAGGGGGAGCTGTCCCGCCTTAGGGGGACTGAGGGGGGGCAAGAGCCGTTCACATCTTGACGGGAGCTGTGAGGATCCTTGCCTTGAGAAACCCCCAAATTCACCAAAATCTGCGCCAACTTCGGCGGCAACATCCCCATCTTCGCATCACGAAAAGGTTTTTCTCGATCCCGAATCGTATAAGACCGAATATCTTGATTCGCCACCGTCTGAGCCAAAAGAAACGAACTGCCGCGCCTCCAGATAATAAATTCAAACCCTTTGCTTAAAAGCTTCGAGCCAAACATCTGACCGGACTCAAGATTAAGTCCTGGCCGGTTCACCGTACGCGTGCTCCGCCCGAATTTTTCTTTCAAAAGCGTTTTGACCGTCGGACAAAAATACCGAAGTCGCTTTTCTCCCATACCAAAGATCGAAATCCCCAAATGAATCTTCCCTTCTGGCTTTTGTTCATTCGCCTGCGAAGCCAAGGCCTCAAGCACCGCCGATTCACTCTCATACTCATCGATCACCCGTGCCATCCGAACCGTCCCCCCCAACCGGTCCAAAAACGACTGAGGATCGCCCTCAGGGATATTTTCGGCCAAAAGAAGACTGGTGTTCGCATCATATAAAATCTCATCACAGAGCCCCTGTAATTCAGCCCGAGAAAGAACCGCGTTGCGACCGAGAAGAAAAAGAAAGTGTGACATCGAGTGGGACATTAGCAAATAGTGGGATTAAATCCACCCTCAACCGCCTCCATTCAAATCCACCCCAGCCCTCCTTTAAAAAAGGAGG
>ENA-UOXV01000074-UOXV01000074.1-marine-metagenome-genome-assembly--contig:-NODE-74-length-115281-cov-9.421467_pt1 | contig 115281 bp, 88 predicted proteins | sample MGYA00238165_ERZ766961 | MGnify/ENA primary metagenome ERZ766961 (study PRJEB28924, sample SAMN03173240) | marine metagenome | biome: Marine; feature: Water; material: Subsurface seawater | place: North...
AGAGCCTCCCGATCGGGAGTAACCTCTTTTCCAGTGCTGAGAGAAAAATCGCATAGAATAAAAAGTAAGTACTTCTCCTAATTATATCATGAATAAACAAGTCCCGCAAGCTTCCCAAACGCCTTTTCTTGTGATACATTGCGCTCCGAATACATGCAAAGTCTTCTGGTCGATGACAAAGGACGTATTTCTGAGGTGGATATCACTCGGGGGGAGCTTATTAAAGCTTTTGATGTCCATATTCGAGATCTCCGACCGGTCGTATCGATGAAACAAGTGATTACCTTCTTTCGCCGTGGAAAAGGTATCATCCTCAACTTTCGAGCGGTTAAGATTCTTATTCGAGAAGATCTCGTCTACGTTTTCAATATTGAAAACAAGAGTATTTCCGAAAAGTTTGTTCCGAATTTAGGAGAAAAAATAAAAACACGAGACAAGGCCTTTCCGTTTGAATTCGCAGCCATGGAATACGCCTTTGCCTACATGGCAGAAAAAATCCAAGAAAAATTCGTCAAAATAGAAGAAAGCTCTCACAAGATATTTCGAAAACTAAACATTGAACTCAAAGACGAAACCTTCGAGCAACTCCTGACCCTCAAAAAGAAACTCTCCCAACTCCGAACCAATGCCAAAGAAATGGAAGAAGCCATCGAAGAAGTCCTCAAAGAAGATGAACAACTCGAATCGCTCTGTCTCTCTACAAAAAAGAAGCCTTCTATCGACGAGATAGAATCCATCCTGGAAAATGCCCTCGAACAAACCGAAAACGTTGCGCATACCGTTCACGAACTCGAAGAAGGAATCGACGATACCCAAGAAATTCTGACCCTCAAAATCGCCACGCTTCGAAACACCATCATCAAATTTGATCTCGTGATCAGTGTCCTCACCGGTCTTTTTAGTCTCTTGGCCGTAGTCGTCGGTCTCTACGGAATGAACCTCCAAAATCACCTCGAAAGTTCAAACGATGCTTTTCGCATAGTTGTCCTCGTGCTCTTTACCAGCTTTGCCATCCTATGGGGAGGCATCTACTGGTTCCTCAAAAAGAAAAAAGTACTTTAGAACAACGCCCCCTGAAGCGCCGAAGAAACTTTAAGACCCAAAGGTTTCGGAGCAAACTCAATCTCCCGTCCGAGAAGATCTTTGGTATTACACGCCACCATCTCCTCGTCAGTTTCCAAAATCAAAAACGCCCCCCGAACCGCCACAACTTTTCCGGACACCCAATTCCCAATACCCAAATCCACCACATGAAAAGGCTTGTCACTCTGTTCAACGAGGTCCAATCCATAAATATCCGACCAGTTTTGAAAAATCGGATCATCCAACAAAAAAGATTGAAGATGTTTTTCTGATCCCGAAAGACAACTCCGATGTTCGGCTAAAACTGACAGAAGCTGCGCCTGCACCTCCGACGACTCAACAAAAGGCAAAAGCCCTGATTTTTTTTGGGACATCTTTACTTTGTCTATCAATCCCGACCGACGAAAAAGTGTTTCGAGTTGCCGAGCACTCACCCCATCCGGAGTTTGGGCAAAGAAAAGCGTTGCATACGCCCCCTGCTCCAGTTGACGCATCGTCTGACGCTCAAGCTTCGATACGCCGACCTTAATCACATCGGGAGCAAACCAGGCCAAATAAACCACATGTTCCCCACCGATCCGATCCAAATCCTCAGCCGTAACATTACTTTGGTCAAAGCCATCAAACGCCGTAAAAATAAAATTTCCTTCCCGCGATCGACAGTATTCACAACGCTTTTTTCCCGGAACCTCGTGCGGACATTTTTTCCAAACATTATCTCGCATGGACCCCCCACAATGAGTTTGGGAAACAATTTCTAAAGAAAGCTGTGCGTTTCTTCCAAAAGGTTTTCGTCCAAATCGACCTTCATGGCTCGCCTGAAACTCACAAGTTTCAGGATCCGTCCAACGAAAATCATAAAGATGCACACGCATGACAGGAAATATCTAACAGAACCCAGCCATTCTGACAAGAAACATGAAAACCAGATGAAATAATTTATTTTTCTGACCAGTTTCTCTACTCTACTTCTGATGATTATATCAACCCTGGATCAACTCACAGAAATGTTGCTCCAACAACGCAATATTACAGCGCCTTTTCAACCGCCTTCTTTTACCGATCTTCATGATCCACAGGACATGTCCGGTATGCGCGAGACCATAGAACGCATTCAAAAAGCTATAAAGAATAAAGAACGCATCATCATCTACGGTGACTTTGATGCCGACGGCATTACCGCCACCGTGATTTTAGTCCATGGACTCCGAAGCTTGGGCGCCAATGTTTCATACAGAATCCCGGATCGACACACACAATCACATGGTCTCAATAAAGAAATCATCGAAGAAATCGCCACCAAAGACGTACAGCTTCTCATCACCTGTGACTGTGGCATCAATGATCACAAAGAAGTTGATTTTGCCGTCGGAAAAGGCCTCGATGTGATTATCACCGATCACCACACCCCTGACCCAGACAGGTTTCCTCTCAAAGCTTTCGCCGTGATCAATCCTCATCTCGCCCACTGTTCTTATCCCGAAAAAAACCTCTCGGGATCGGCCGTTGCCTTCAAAGTCATACAGGCACTCAAAGTCGAAAACATCAATAAATATCTTGAAATTGCGACCATCGGCCTAATTGCCGACTGCATGGAACTCACCGGCGAAAACAGAATCCTGGCACAACTTGGGATCAAAGCTCTGAAAAACACACAGTGGAAAGCCCTCAAAAAACTTTTCTCAACCACCCAAACCGACACCTCTTCCATCAACGAACAGACCATTGGATTTGTCATTGCCCCACGGCTCAACGCAGCCTCTCGTCTGGGGAATGTGTTACTCGCGACACAACTCTTTTTGGGTCCCGAAGCCGAACAATCCCAACGACTCGCCCAACTCGAAGCCCTCAACACCGAACGCAAACGTCTCACTGAAGAAGGTTTTTCCCAAAGTCTTTCACAGATCAATGACAAAGCGCCGGTTCAGTTTTTATTTCATCCCACCTGGGATCTAGGAATTTTGGGACTTATTGCGGGACGACAGGCCGAAAGACTCAACCAGCCGATCATTGCCGCCGCCCAAAACGAAAACGGTGATCTTCATGCTTCTTGTCGCTGTCCAAGAGGTCTTTCTATCATCCAGGCGCTTCAAGCATCCCCCGCTCAATTCATTGGATTTGGAGGCCACGATGGCGCGGCAGGATTCCAAAGCACTCTGCAAGAACGCTCCCGCATTCATCAAGGTCTTCATGAGTATTTTTCAAAACAAAAACCTATTCCCACAAAAGCCCCCGTCGATGCCTGGCTTTCCTCCCGAATGGTTGATTTCAAAACACATGATTTCCTCAAAAACCTCGCCCCCTTTGGCCCCGGAAACCCCGAACCGATTTTTGGGCTTAAAGACGTCGAGATTATTGATTTCAAAACCCTGGGAAAAAATGGAAACCATCTGCGATTTCGCGGAAAAACAAAAGACTCCGAACATGAATTCATGGCCTTTTTTGCCGAAAAATTCATCCAAACCATTCGCCGAGGAGAAACCCAAGATCTACATTTTACGATGAGTGAGAACTGGTGGAAAGGCCAACGAAAATTACAACTCAAATTAGTCTAATATTTGCTTGGTTATTTGTACGTCTTCTTTTAAAATGAAGATAATTCCATGCAAACACAAAAAATTTTAAAAAACATCACGGCTTTGGCGCTTATTCTGAGCATTGTTCCGGCTTACGCCGCCACTCCCAATGATCCCGCTAGTGCCAGTCTGACAACCGGTGGAGACACACCCCATCTCGCCAACCAAACCCTCGATGGGTCTTTTACGCCGGCCTCGCCAGAAGATGGCGATGGGGATGACGTAAGTTATGTTTATAACTGGTATCAGTCACGCACCAGCGGCAGTGGATTTGGACAAAGCGCCACCAATGTTTTTATCGACGACGCCAACCTTGTGAACTACCTACCGATGAATGATGATGCCCTAGATTACGCAGGGACATTCGACGGAACCGTTGATGGGGCCACGCTCACCACCGGTGACGGCGGTATGATAGACGAAGCCTATAGTTTTGACGGCGTAAATGATTCGATAAGCTTCGGCTCCAGCGAAGCCATTGACACGCTTTTTAACGGACAAAATCAGTTTACTTTCGCGGCCTGGTACTATCTCGATGATACCTCCACCTATCGGACCTTTTTTACCAAAGGAGACGTCGGTGCCGGATCAGATTACAGTGGGAGCATAGGATTTATTTATGATAGCTATCATGGAAAATACATTTTCACGATCTACGACAACGATTCTGACACAACAAGTCATGATAAAGACTATCTCGCCTCTTGGTCGTCAGGAAGTTTCCCCACCGGGGAATGGGCCCATATCGCGATCACCTATAATCCAAACACCGTCAGTGCCGAAGCCTATGTCAATGGAAATCTCGTCGCCGGAAAAACGATCATTGATCAAGGTGCCACCGCTTACGACGCCTCAACCCCGATCACCCAAAATGCCGATGATGATCTGTACATCGGTGATAAATTTCTCACGGGGAATAGTCCCTACTCTGGAAAATTCGATGAAGTGCAGTTTTATGATCGCGTCCTCGATGCCAGTAGTGTTGAAAAACTCTACTATGGAGGATCTCTGGCGGGAGAAGATCTAGCATCAGATATTACCAGCCCCGGCGACTACTGGAAACTGGGAGTGAAAGGCTGCGATACTTCAGGCTGCAGTGCCGAAACTTTCGCCACTGAGATTCTTATTTCAGGCATTTCAACCGGAACCAGCCCGGGTCCTTTTATGACGGCTCATACCAGCGGCAATCCTATCGGAAGAATGAGTGTCAGCAATCCCTCAACCACCGTAGGGCTCATGCACAAAGGCCTCATTCTGGATCTTCCGTGCAAATCAAAATACTACAACGCTACGACCAGTCGTATAGACGACCGAACCCCCTACCGAAATCATGGAACCAATAACGGAGCCATTCTTAGTAATACCTATGTTACTTTTGATGGAAGCTCTCAGTACATCCAAGTCCCCAATCTCGACCGAACTACCTTTACCTTTGCCACGTGGGTCAAGCGTGATGGAAATCCTGTAACAGACGAAGGCATTCTTGTCTCCTCTGTATTTGATGGATGGGGCATTTACTTCAAAACTTCTGATCAGATTGGATTTGGAAAAATAGGCGACTCAGAAGTCTATTCTGACACGGCTATCACGGATACACTCTGGCATCATATCATCCTCACCTATGACGGATCCACCGTGAAATATTACATCGATGGCGCTGCTGATGGAACCGACAGCTACAGTAAAACATTCGACAGTAGCGGTGCAAACTACACGCTCGGATCACAAGGGGCCGCCGTATATCTTGATGGTGATATGTCCGGTGTCAAACTCTACGACCGAGTCTTTACCGCCGCCGATGTCAAACGGCTCTACGAAAAAGGGCGCTAAACTTCTCCCAACAGTGCCAAAAGATCTGATCGTGAGATTTTCTCGTCTTTCTCTTCGCCGTATTTTCGAATTGTAAGTTGATCCCCTTCAACTTCTTTATCTCCCACAATGATCGCCATCGGCAATTTAAGTTTTTGTGCGTTACGAATACGTTTGCCCAAGCTATCCGTCGACCGCGCTATTTCAACACGCCCACCGGCTGCTTTCGCGTCGGCCAAGAGTTGATCCGCGAAATCTTCATGCACCTCAGAAACCGGAAGAATCTGTGCCTGAACCGGTGACAACCAAAGCGGAAACGCGCCTCCAAAATGCTCAATAATCACCGACAAAAATCGTTCTAAAGATCCCGCAATCGCTCGATGAATCATGATCGGCTGCGATTTTTCTCCTTTTTCATTAATATATTCCAATCCAAATCGATCCGGCTGCACAAAGTCTATTTGTACCGTTGCAAGCTGCCATTCTCGCCCCAGAGCGTCTCGAAACTGAAAGTCGAGCTTCGGTCCGTAAAAGGCCGCTTCGCCCTCCACACGCTTATAAGCAAGCTTTTCTTCCTGCGCAATTTCTTCCAAAAACTGTTCTGCTTTATCCCAGTTTCCAGCATCACCCAAATATTTATCTAAATCTTGAGAATCTCGCACGGAAAGCGACACCCAAAAATCATCCGGTCCAAACATCCCAAGCTTCGTATAAAAATAACGAATCACATGCACAATGTTTTTACATTCTTGTTTGATCTGATCCATTCGACAAAACACATGTCCATCATCCTGAGTCAGTGATCGCACACGAGAAAGACCGAGTAATTCTCCCGGAAGTTCATCCCGATAACACGTCGTCACCTCAGCAAAACGCAAAGGCAAATCTCGATACGACCGCATACGTGAAGCATAGATCTGCGCGTGATGCGGACAATTCATCGGTTTCATAACAAACTCCGTATCACTTTTCCCGTGCACATGAAAAAGGTCGTCTTTAAACTTTTCCCAATGTCCGGACGTCTCGTATAAATCTTTTTTGGTGATATGCGGAATCGAAACCTTTTCATACCCAAATTGTGCCTGAATATCCTGAATCGTATCCGCAATTTTATTGCGTAGAAAAGTCCCTTTCGGCGTAAAGAGAGGCAGTCCTGGCCCTACTAATTCTGAAAAACAAAACAAATCTAATTCTTTCCCCAGTTTTCGATGATCACGCTTAGCCGCTTCTTCGAGCAACTCTAAATATTCATCCAAGCCTTCTTTGTCCGCAAAAGCTACCGCATAAATCCGCGTCAGCATTTTATTTTTTTCATCGCCTCGCCAATAGGCACCGGCCAACTTCATGACTTTGAAGGCTCCTACCTGTCCCGTAGATTCCAAATGCGGTCCCGCACATAAATCTCGATAAAAGACCTGCCCTTCTTCTCCCACAAAATCATAAAAAGAAAGTTCTTCGCCTCGTCCAATAATTTCTTCTATTAATTCTAATTTATATTCATCCTGTTTAAAAATTTCTCGTGCTTCCTCTGGAGCGAGGGTCGAAGACTGAATCTTAAAGTCTTTATTAATGATCCAGCGCATCTTTTTTTCAATTTTTTTGAATTCTTTTTCCGAAGGAGCCTCTTCGCTAAAATCAAAATCTTGATACACCCCCGTGTCCGTCCACGGACCGACGCCTCTTTTGACATCCGGATAGAGCATGCCCACCGCAGCAGACATAATATGGCCAACGGAATGCTTCCGCCTGATTTCGAGATCGTTTTCACAGTTACACATTGTGTAGATAATAAAGAATTAAAAAAAAATCTCCATGTTCTTGGAGATTCTGTCTTACAACAACTTCTCCAAGCGCTAGCCTGTCGTCGTGGTTGTCGCAATCGTTGTAAATTCAAAGTACATCAACGAGCCCAGTATGAGCTCGTTGAAATAAAAGTCAAAAGACAAATCTTAGTCTTTATTCCTCTGCATCATAGTATCAACCTGAATCAAGAACCCATTATGCCAATCCTCTGTCCATCCAGAATGACTCGTGCTCGAATGATCAGACCAAGACATTTCTTGCCCACCAACCGTTGATTTATTCCCAGAAGCAACATGCGAAGTGTCCCGACGAATCACAAACGTCACCGCCATATCATCGCCAGGTCCATCCTGTACCGTATTATTCAGAAGAAACGCATAGGTTTTCGTTTCACCTCGAGCGATCATTGAATCAACCCCAAAATCAATAGCGACCTTTCCGTTGCTCCCTCCCACCGGAATATTATGCTGAATCGCATTCGCAGGTTTCAAAGTAGGATCAAGCGTTCCATCAGATCGCACCGTTTTAAGATCAAAACTTGTAAGTCCGTCCCCCGTCTTCATCCCCAACAAGCCCACATCAAAAGTCATTTTTCCAAGCTCTACATCCCCAGACTGATCCGCTGTAACCGAAAATCGATACAGCTCCTGAGTCGCCAAACCGGGCCCCGGGAAAACCGGCTGTGTGCTGGCATGACGCACTTCTATCTTCGATTTATAGACAAGAAATTCGTGACCCGAAACAATGCCGACAAGAGATTCCCATCCAAGATCCGGATCGGAAGCGGTTATGTCATTCCCGGTGGTGGCCGTTACGGCTTCAAATCCTCTTGTAGCATGATCGCCATCAAGAGAAAGCTTTAGACGTTTTCCACTTTGATTGGCCTTCGTAACGCTTCGGACATCAACCTTGATGGTGACAAAGGTTGAATCATCTTTCGGAACCCGAATCCTTTCATTATTCCCAAGCTCAAAGTGAAGTTTTCCATCAATCATCAACTTTTCTTGGATCAACTGTCCATTCTCATCATAAAGCTTAAAGTCCAGTCGTCCGCCGACTTCACCGTTATCGACCACTTCATTTCCATCCAGATCATTTTCAAAATAAAGATCCTTAATCTGAACTTCATCATCTTTCGCACTCAAGCGAACTTGTAACACATCAACATCCGTTTGCCCAGCCACAAGCACGTCTGAGAAAACAGCTGAATGAAGCGTTGCCGACAAACTCCCACTCGGCAGAAGATTCATGACCGCCCCTTTGATTTCACTCCCACTCGTGGTCATATTTTCATTGAGATAAGCAAACTCAACCGCATTCCCTTCTTTCGTCTTTCCGGCAAGATCGGTAAGCACCAACTGAAAAGATCCCCCGGCCATTTTTTCAACCGTATCAACAATAAAGACGAGTTCTTTACTCTGCTCAGTGGCAGCAATATTCACACTCGCATCAGTCAAAGTAACGGTTCCATCGGCCGAAAAAGCTTTCGGCGTACCATTCAAAGTACCGTCCACAAATAATCCAATCGTTAGATCCTCTGGTTTTGCATTCCCGGTTGTATTTAGTTTCAAACGGGGAGACCCAACAACAACTTCTTTATTCTCGCCGACAATAAGACTGATCTTCATCCCCGTTACATTATCCACTCCCGCCACAATTGTTTGCGATTCCCCGAGTCCATCACGTCGAGAAGCATGAATTTTGGTAGCCTCTATCGCTCCCTGACCATAGATAAATCCAAAATCTTCTTTGGCGATAACCGTATACCCTTTTCCAGGTTTCAGCGTTTTCAGGGTCTGTAACGCTTCCGGCAAGGCCGTGTTATAGTTTTTACCTTCTCCGACAATTCTATCAATTTTCGTCAAAGCCGATCCAAAAGCTGCCGCCACAGACAGTTCTGTTTGAGGCAAATAACCAATAAGATTCTCTCCCGTTGTCAGAGACAATTGCATATTTTCATTCACAACGGTTCCTTGAACATTAAGAACCATATTTTTACCAACCTTCATACTATATCCTTGTAAAACATCGATAGTTTTTAAAGATCCCGTCCAAGCTCCGTTTTGATACGTTGCTTTCAAACTCTTATCTTTGTTTTCAATAACATCCCCCTCCGTGAAGCCTCCCCCCTTGAGCATATCGGAAACCTTCGTACTGTCAGCGATCCGATTAAAAGAAACCATGTTCCAGCCTTGGGTGAGAGGAATGATAAGTCCTTCCAGTGTGGGGGGTGTAGTTTGACTGTAAGGTCTCCATGTAACATCTTTCGCAACTCGAATATAATAATCCCCCGGCACCATATCTCCGGTAGGATCTTCTGAAACTTCCTCAAATCGAATATATTTACCTCTGCTAAAGCCTAAATTTACATATTGAAGATGAGGCTCAATACTTTGAAAGACTTTTTCCACACTGAGGGCTTTCTCTGTACTAGGATATCTAAATAAATGCCATCCTTCTTTTAATTTTCCGTAACTTTCGAACTCGGGTTTTTCCGTATTTGGAATATGAGCCCCTGCCGGAAGCCATACGATCTCTTTTGTAAGCTCCATCTCTTCTCCCCAAAGAACACCTTCTGACAGAAGAATCGGCCCCTTATCGTTATGCCCCTTGATTTCTTTCACTCCGACTTTAAAATTGCCCGACAAGGCTGTAATCTGCGTTGAAAGAGCGACCTGAAACATTTGTTTTCCTTCCTGCAACATTCCACCCCATCGAGTATCAAGAACAAATTCATTGGCCGCATTCAAAGATACTTTTGAAGAACAAGTTCCCTGAATACAATAAGATGCCAAGATATCCTTGCGAGTCTCTTCAGTAACAATATCTCCTTCAAATTTCAAAGTTACAGAATCCATGTCTCCATTCGCTCCTTCTGGTACCGTGATATACGCCCTAAGTACTTCAATATGATCTGCTCCTCGCGGATATTCCTTCTTCGGAAGCGATTCTAAAGCTCCTAATTCAAAAGTTTGCCCTCCTGTCGTCGGCGGAGGAGTCACCGCATCATCATCCTCATTAACATGGGCGGTTGTTGGCATCTGAATCAAATACCCATTCATCCAGTCTTGCGTCGTAAAGGAATGCTCCGTAGAAGAGCGATCCGACCAAAAGACCTCCTCACTCGCTAATGCCACACGGTTCCCCGGTGCGTGATATTCTCCATCTCGTCCGAATGCTACCGCAATCGCATCATCATCAGACACGGCATTCGCATCATCATCCGTTCCGGATACAAACACCGAATAAGTTACGGTTTCACCCGCGCTCATTTCACCGTTCTGGAAAAGAACTTCCATCGCTACCTGTCTTTTGTTATCAGAAACCTTCGAAATAGTATTAATAATCCCGGCATTCGTATCGACGGTTCCATCCGCGTTCAAACGCTTCACGGTAACAATACTATTCTCTCGAAGCATCATCCCCGCCACGGACATATTAAGGCTCAATTTTCCAATCTCCGCCGCTCTTATCTCTCCTGCCGACACCGTAAATCGGTAAAATTCCTGATACGCCGCCGACAATGGCCCCGTAAGAACCGGCTGCTGTGATGCATGTCGCACTTCAAGTTGAGACTTATGAACCACAAATTCTTCTCCCAGCACCCCCCGTGCTCCAGGCGTTTTTTGCCCCCAACCATCCGATGGAGCCGCAAGATCATTCCCCGTTGAAGCGGTTACCACTTCAAGCCCCTTCGTGGCATGATTATCATCCAAAGACAATCGAAGACGTTTTCCCGTCTGATTTGCTTTGGAAATAGATCTTACATCAACCTTGACCGTGACCAGGACAGAACCCCCCTTCGGGACACGAATCCGTTCGCTATTCCCCAGCTCAAAATGAAGTTTTCCATCCCTCATCTGCTTTTCTTGGATCAACTGGTTATTTTGATCATAGAGTTTGAAATCTAAACGATCACCCACTTCGAAATTATCAACTTCATCATCATTGTTGATGTCATTTTCAAAATAGAGATCCTTGATATGTATCTCATCCCCGGTTGCCATAAGTCGAACCTGCAACACCTCTCTGTCCCGTTGTCCATCAACCAAAATGTCTGACATAAAAATCTTTCCAAGTGCCGCCGTAAGCGATCCTCCTGCCAAAACTTTAATCTGCGATCCTTGAAGAGAATTATTCGAACTCAAGAGATGCCCCTTATAATGCGTAGGCACTTTTTTATCGCCGGCCCTAAACTGTATATCTGTCACTTTCGTCCGAACAGCATCTCCCGCGGAAGCCTCAATCGTGTCCGCAATCAATGACAACCGATGCGTCTGTCCAGCTTTCAGTGTTTGTTTCAGATTCGTAAAGTTTATTTTTCCAGAAGCGGGTGGATTATAAGCCGATCCAATCTGATTTCCGCTCCTCGCATCCCCCACAAAAAGAGCAAAAGTATAATTTGTAGGATTTGTGGATCCTTGTAATTCAGCCGTAAGACTTTCGAGTCGCACATCAGTGTTAGGCGTTACATCCCACTGTAAGACCGTCACATCATCAACCCCGGCAACAATAGTTGAATTTTCTGCAATCCCATCGGTTCGTATCACTGAAATTACTTTTTTCGAAGCCCCTTCTTTTACACAAGCCCCTCGTCGATTGTGTTCACACTGCACCACTTTTGATCGGATACGTCCCTTTTTACAATAATATTCAACAATACCATTCCTATGACTTCGATCAGATCGAACACGCTTTCGTCCACGCCGGTACTGCCAGGTAACCTTCCCCCAGGTATAAGGATCAATGCCTTCATCGGTATCCACACAAGACTGCTGTGTCTGTGGAGATTGTTTTACCGGCGGCTTTTTTGTTGGTGTCTGCGGAGAAGCGACAGTTGAAGTTTCTGGCTTCTTACAAACCCCCATTCGAGCCAGTCCATCAGGACAAGACATAACCGCCGCTGCCGGACGATTCCCTCGACAATAAAACTCAATCACTTTCTTCCCTCGATTCCGATCCCGATACTTTCGAGAACGATTGCCTTTCTTGTAGGTCACCGTTCCAAATTCATAAGCATTTCGCCCTCCATCAGAATCCGTACAAGAAGCACCTCGAACAGAAGCGGCCTGCAAAGAAGAACTATCAAAAACATACTCATCTCCAAACAAAGTATCTTCCAAGACATAATCTTCTTCTTCCAAAAGATCATGTTCTAAAAGATTACTTTCAAAAAGAAGCGCCACACGTGGATCTTCTTGAGAAATATGAGAATACGCTCCAAGACCGATCACCAAACCTAAAACAAAAGTGATAACGACCTTGGCTGACAGCCAGGACTTGATGTTCTTCATATTACAAAAGCAGCAAAAGGATAAATATTTGTAAAAACTTTAACACAAAGGCCAAGTCCTCAGGAAAAAAAGAATTGCTTAAAAAAGAAAACATTATAAAAAAGTATCGACGAGCCTACACGGCTCGCCGATACAAATGTTCAAATGGGGTGTCTATTATTGAGGCAAATCTTCCGATGTTTCGACCGTAAAGGTCTCACCGGAAATTTCTACCGAAGTATGGGTTGAATAATGATAGTTCCATCCATGACTCGGAAACGATAGGTCATTTCCCGTTGCAGACGTAATCGCTTCCAATCCTCCTTCGACGTGATCTTCATCCAAGGAAAGTCGAAGTTGTTTTCCGTTCTGACTTTGCTGAGAGATGGATCGCACGTCAACTTTGATGCTTACAAAGACCGAGTCTCCGTTGGGAACACGGATCCGTTCATTATTTCCAAGATCAAAGTGAAGTTTTCCATTGATCATATTTTTTTCTTGGATCAACTGACCCTGTTCATTATACAATTTGAAATCTAATCGATCACCAACCTCTGCGTTATCAACAACGCCATCAAGATCCAGGTCATTTTCAAAATAAAGATCCTTAATCTGAACTTCATCATCAATCGCTGCAAGTTTAATTTTCAAAACTTCAACATCTTGCTGTCCAGGTTCAAGTGTTCCCCCAAGAAGAGTCGAAACATCAAGTTCCAATCGTCCGGCAGAAACAAGATCCAATCGAGACCCTTGTACCGGTAATCCCGTCACATTAATCTCTCGACCCAGTTCAATGTTTTCGGCTGTAATATCGGTCATATCGATCCTGAACGATCCAGGGTACGAAGCCTCAATCGTATCAACCACCACCATAAATTCTTTTTGTCCCGACGAAGGAATCAAAACCGAGAGGTCGCTGAAAGCGGCTCCACCGCTTTGATCAAGATTTTTTGCACTTCCCTGCTGTGTTCCATCCACAAAGACTGCCGCTGTAAAATTAGGATAAATTTTTGCAGAACCCGTGGCTTCTGATTGAATCCCCACATTCGTAATATTCACATCGCCCCCATCATTATTATCAAGTATGAATTTAAGAACCGTTACATCATCAATTCCAGAAACAAGTTTGGTGCCCGTCCCGATGACATCCGAACGCAAAGCCTTAAGATTGCTGTCCAAAACCTCTACCCAAGAGCTTTCGGCCAACCCCAATAACTGATTCGGATTCATACGTTCATCCGTAGAAACATATCGTACGTTACGAAAAGCATAAGACGAAAGAGTGACCTTCGCTTTCATTCCCGTTTCAGCCTCGTCTTCGATGTTTCCCACTACTTTAAGGATAGACGTTCCGGCAATCTCAAACGTCGTATTGAAATCAAGATACGCCCCAGAAAGCATGCCTCCCTTAAAATCATTTTCGGTATCAATCAGTTTGTCATTGAGGAAAAGACGAAAGTTATCAAACGACTGATTAAGTTGGATCATATTTTCAATCTCTTCCGTGTCCCGAAGACCAATACCAATTCCCTCTACCAAGACCGGCTGATCAACAACGACCCGTGCGGTCAAGAAAACAACATCCGTAGCTCCCGGAGCATATTCTTGGTTTCCGACAGAAGAAGGATCTCGCGAAACATTAAGATCACCTTCCTCAACCGTGTAGGTTTTCATACGTAAGTTTTCAGAAACAAGAGGAATCAATTTAGTGTTTCGTCCTCCCACAATCACGAAAGCATGGTCAGAATCATTAATCGCAAACTGAAGCGTGTTTTGGTCGTCTGAAGTACTTTTAATATCCGCTCGAATCGAAAAGATAGCCGATCGGCCTTTAGCGATTCGATATCCTTTATGCCCTAATTTCATAGAAAGTCCGGTGTCTGAAAGATACGTCGAAGACGAAACCTGCTGCCCAGAAACATACAAAGCGACATTTTCAAGATTCGTTCGTGGCGAAAGCGTTCCAAGATTACGAAGCGAAGCTTTTCGAAAGAAAACATCTCTTTTCTGTGAAGGATTCGTCAAACGAAATTTTCCAATCTCAATGAAATTATCACCCACATCAATGGTCGTATCCGCGCCCAAAGGTTGAAATTGAACAGGCTTCCGATGTGGATGAATCACGGGAGGATGCACCACTGGAGGGGTGACCACTGGAGGAAGAACGACCGGAGGTTCCGGCGTAATAATATGCTCATGAGCAATCAAAAATCGATACAAAGCCAAGGTAACTTCTTTTCGCGTCATCAGTCGTGACGGATAAAGATAACGATCCGCTCCAAAAAGCTCATGTCGAGAAGCAATATCTGTGTACCCGTAGTACCAATCATTGGCGGTAACATCACGATAGACACTCGCTCCTCGCTCAGCACGGCCAAAAGTATTCGAAAGCATTTTGAGAAACTCTGCTCGATTAACCGTGTTGGCCGGTCGAAAAAGTCGGTCCGGATAACCGTTAATAAATTTTTCATTATACATCGCCATAATGTATTTCACATACCATTCTCCATCCATAACATCCTGGAAGACGTGACTTCCTCGGGTCGTATCCGGAACTGATTTTTTTGCGGCTAAAAGCAAAAACTTAGAAATTTCTGCTCGATTCACCGGACGATCCCCCTGAAAGGTTCCGTCTGGAAAGCCCCCAAGAATATGATTCGCATGTAAATAACTTGCTGCCTTGGCAAGGTCTGTACCCGGCGCAACATCCGGAAATGGACTCGTAACCTGATTAATAAGAACTTCATCTTCGTATTCAGCATGAACAGAAGAAAGTCCCAAAGAAGTAAAAACAACGGCTCCTAAAGCAAGAACTGCCAGAGGTTTTTGAAAGCAACGTTTCGTAAAAGATAAGTTTTCAATCATTATAAAAGGATTAAAGAAGAAAGAAATTTTGTGTTTGTTCAGAAAGCCTAACGAGGGAAGATTGAAAAATGTGACAAAAGTTTTCAAAAAAAACAAAATAAACCTTTCATTCCATAGTCATTCCCCTAAAATACGCCCGAATAGTTTTCCACTCTTAACTCTCCAATCCCTATGACTACCCGTGTCGCCATTAACGGATTCGGTCGTATCGGCCGTTGTGCCCTTCGCATTGCTTTACAAAGAGATGACATCGAAGTTGTTGCCATCAATGATCCTTCTCCTGCCGAACAATCATTACTACTTTTTCAGTTTGATAGTAACTACGGCCCCTACCAAGGAACCGCTTCTTTAAAAGAAGAGGGCAATATTCTACGGGTTGATAACAAAGATATTAAACTTTTTTCAACACGAGAAATCACCCAACTCCCTTGGGGAGACCTGGATGTAGACGTGGTCCTCGAATGTACGGGTGTTTTCCGAACCAAAGAAGGAGCTCAAAAGCATATTGATCAGGGCGCTAAAAAAGTACTTCTTTCGGCTCCCGCGAAAAGTGAAGGCTTTACCACGGTTGTTTTAGGCGTCAACGAAGAGATTCTCACGGGCAAAGAAGTATTTGTCTCCAATGCTTCTTGTACGACCAACTGTCTGGCTCCTGTCGCAAAGGTCTTAGAAGACACCTTCGGTATTGAATCCGGTCTCATGACGACGATTCACTCCTACACCAACGATCAAAAAATACTCGATGTCGCTCACAAAGACATGCGACGGGCTCGTGCAGCCGCCCTCAACATGATCCCTACCTCAACCGGAGCCGCGAAAGCCGTGGGACTCGTACTTCCAGAACTCAAAGGCAAACTTAACGGGATGGCTGTCCGTGTTCCAACCCCCACCGTATCGCTTGTCGATCTCACAGTAAAAGTAAAAAAAGAAACAACCACTGAGGAAGTAAATGCTGCTATGAAAGCATTTTCGGACCAACGTCCCGAGATTCTTGGCTACGAAGAACGTCCTCTCGTATCTATGGATTTCAAAGGGGATGCCCGAAGTTCGATTTTTGACCCAGCGGAAACCAAAGTGCTGGGTGATTTAGTAAAAATTCTCTCCTGGTACGACAACGAATGGGGATACAGTTCCCGATTCGTAGAACTCGCTGCACGACTTGGAGCGTGAAGCCTTTTTACTTAGAATCCCTGTGCGGTTCTAATCCATCCTTTATTACTGTCCTATGAGGTATGTTCAGGTCATCCACGATGCGTGGGACCTTACAACTCGTTCACCAAAACTGAAGTGGTTTGTCTTCATCCCCGCTTTCGCAAGCGTTGTCGCCTTTATTGCGGAAAGTGCTTGGCAGATTTTTATGTTTTCTGCAGAATTTGGAATCCTTGAACACGATTCTGCTTTCGGAGCCCTCAAAGAAGCCTTCTTCTTCGTCCAAAACAACGGACTCCTTATGTGGACCATACTGTTTACGGTCTTCATTCTTTTGTTTGAATTCCTTCTTCCCGCCTGGATTACCTCAACCCTCATCTTGAGTATCCGCCATGAATTTGCCACGCCCGAAAAGCCACTTTCCCTGCGCCACAAAATGATCGAGGGATTTCGCTGTTTCTTCCCGGTCTTTGAAATCAATGCCATCCTTTCTCCCTTTGCGTTTGTTACGATTGGGCTCTTTACCGCAACGATGTATCGGTTTTACCACGGTGGACTCTTTGGGGCCCTTCTGCCCATCATCCTCATTTATTCCGCGATCGCATTAACCCTCAATGTTTTCCTGTCCTATACGCACTACTTTGTTATTTGTGAGGAAGAATCCGTCAAAAAATCGATAAAGAAAAGTGTGGCCATGGTCTTTCTCTTTTTTGGACGAACCATGATGGTTATCATGCTCATGATCCTGGTAAACATACGTATTCTTGTGAATGTGATCGTTATCCTGGGGGTTCCTTTGGGCATTATTGCTACGCTCTCCTACTTTGCCAGCTCAGAGTGGTTTACCTTTGCTATGATTCTTGCAAGTATCCTTGGGTTTGCCCTCACTGCTCTCGCAGCGTATCTAACCGCCATTATTGAGGTCTTTTCAACCGCTGTATGGGTTCGAACCTTTTACACCCTTCGTGAAGACGAAAAAAAGTTTCAAACCGATATCAATGAAGACCGACTCACGCAAGAACTCCCGCCCCTAGAAACAGCCCCTGAAGTCCCCGAGAACACTCCCGAAACTATAAGTCCTCCTGATTCACCCCTCAACCCGTAAAACATCGCACAGGCAAATATTATAGACATGAGAAGTTTTTTTGAAGCGTCTATAAAAACGACGCCCATCAGGACGTCGTTTTTTAAAGAACAAGAAGACCCAATCAAGATCTATTCATCATCATCCTGAACCACACCACCTCGTTCTGTAACAATCTTCGCTTCAACCGCCTTTGGAACTTTCGAGTAATCTGCAAACTCCATCGTGTAGCTCGCTCGTCCTTGCGTCATAGATCGCAACTCCGTCGCGTATCCAAACATCTCTGCCAAAGGAATTCGAGCTTTTACAAACTGCGCCAAACCACGAGTCCCACTTTCCTGAATGATTCCTCGTTTCGAAGAAACATTTCCCATCACGTCTCCGATATAATCGTCTGGTGTGGTAATTTCAACATTCATAACCGGTTCCAAAATAACCGGATTAGCTCGACGACCTCCCTGCTGGAAAGCCTTAATCGCAGCAATCTTAAAGGCCAACTCTGAGGAATCTACATCATGGTATTTACCATCGTAGAGTTCAACCTCCACATCAACCACCGGGTATCCAGCAATAATTCCTCGTGTAATCGCTTCTTTAAACCCTTTTTCACATCCTGGGATGTATTCATTCGGGATAGAAGCCCCTTTGATCGTATTTTTGAAGGTAAGCCCAGACCCAAGTTCTCCAGGACGCATATGAATCAACACATGACCGAACTGCCCCCGTCCACCAGATTGTTTCTTATGAACATACTCAGCATCAACCTCTTCTTGAATCGTTTCTCGGTACGCCACCTGAGGCTGACCAATATTCGCTTCCACTTTGAATTCTCGTTTCATACGATCAACCAAGATATCTAAATGAAGCTCTCCCATTCCAGAAATAATGGTCTGATTCGTTTCATCATCCGTATGAACTTTAAAGGTAGGATCTTCTTCGGCTAATTTCTGAAGCGCCAATCCCATTTTTTCCTGATCAGATTTTGTTTTCGGTTCAATAGCAATCGAAATAACCGGCTCTGGAAAATCAATGGATTCAAGCACGATCGGTTGTTTTTCGTCACACAGCGTATCCCCTGTTCGTGTCGCTTTCAATCCGACAACCGCCCCAATATGACCCGCTGGAATTTCTTGAATTTCTTCTCGAGAATTCGCATGCATCTGAAGCAATCGTCCAATACGTTCTTTTTGCCCTGAAGTAGGATTGTAAACATAACTTCCTGACTGAAGCGTTCCTGAATAAACACGAACAAACGTAATACGTCCGACAAAAGGATCGGTCGCAATCTTAAAAGCCAAGGACGCAAGCGGTTCATCTTTATCCGCTTTTCGCGTCAAAACTTTTTCTGCATCGTCAGGATCCCTTCCTTCTGAATCTACAAGATCCAAAGGCGATGGCATGTAACGATTCACATTGTCGAGCATGGGCTGAACCCCCTTGTTTTTCAAAGCCGTTCCGGTTATCACGGGAACAAATTGCCCAGCAATAGTCGCTCGACGCATAGCCGCACGAACATCCTCCACGGAAAGATCTTCACCGTTCAAGTATTTTTCCATAAGCACCTCATCAGATCCAGCAATAGCTTCGATCATTTTTTCACGCCATTCATCAGCTTCTGCTTTCTGATCTTCTGGAATATCCGTCACATCAATATCTTTTCCCAAATCATCATTATAAATGATGGCATTCATCTCAACCAAGTCGATCAATCCTTTGAAATCTCCTTCCATACCAATAGGAAGCTGAATCGGAAATGCATTTTTGGTCAATCGAGTTGTAATCGATTCATAAGAGCGCCAAAAACTTGCTCCCGTTCGATCCAGTTTGTTGATAAAACACATACGAGGTACTTCATATCTGTCTGCCTGACGCCAAACCGTTTCAGACTGTGGCTCAACACCGGCGACCCCATCAAACACACAAACCGCTCCATCCAAGACACGCATGGATCGTTCTACCTCAACAGTAAAGTCCACGTGACCCGGCGTATCGATAATATTGATCTGACAATCTTCCCAGAAACAAGTTGTCGCAGCCGAAGTAATCGTAATACCACGCTCTTGTTCTTGTTCCATCCAATCCATAGTGGCTTCCCCCTCATGTACTTCCCCGAGCTTATGAGATTTACCAGTATAAAAGAGAACGCGCTCAGTAACGGTGGTTTTTCCTGCGTCAATATGTGCGATAATTCCGATGTTTCGGACTTTGTCGAGAGAGAAGTGTTTTACGGCCATGTGAATGAAGAATAAAGGGCAAAATTAATACTGAGAGATTGTAATAAGACCCCTCAATAAGTCAATCCAATCAAAAAACTTACAATTATAAATTGATAATTACAGATTGTTACTTGATAATAATCCTACATGAAACGTTTTTTGCTTCTTTCGATGGCCTTCTTGAGTGCTTTGGTGATCAGTCCTTCTTTGGCCGCCGATCCCCCGCCCTTTGGCGTTATTCCGGCCCCAGAAACAGAAGTTTGTACCCCTGACGCCGTCGATCTAGGATGTAAAATTCAGACCGGAAGGGTTGAACTCCGAGATATTCCGCGCGTCATCATTCATCTCATTGACCTCTTTTCAAAACTCGCCGGAACCATTTCCGTGATTGTCATCATCCTCGCCGGATGGTTGTTTATTGTTAGTGGGATATCCGAAGACAAGCAAAAAGCTATCAACACGCTCAAATATGGCCTCATAGGACTGGCCGTCACCATGCTCGCTTGGGTGATCGTCAACCTAATTCAGACACAGCTGACAAGTTAGTAATTATATGCATTATAAAAAAAACCGCCAGAAACGGTTTTTTTTATAATACTTTGTAAAGTTCTTACTCACTCATGTACTCATTCATTGCCTGGTTTTTAAAGACCAAACCATGATAGACCCATACTTTGACACCAATCGTCCCGTAGGTCGTTTCTGCACGAGCCGTAGCGTAATCAATGTTCGCTCGAAGCGTGTGCAAAGGCACCGTTCCGAATCCGTAAGTTTCTTGTCGTGAGATATCCACTCCGTTCAATCGTCCAGAAACAGTGATTTTTGCTCCTTTCACGCCCGCTTCTTTTGCACGTTCAACAGCCATTTTAACCACTCGTCGGTAGGGAAACCGTTTAGCAACCTGCTCGGAAACAGACTGAGCAATCAACTGAGCGTTTCCATCCGGCTTACCAATTTCTTTTACTGAGAGATCATAGATACCCCCAAATTTAACACGAAGGTCTTTAGAAACAACACCAATATTTTCTCCACCACGTCCAATGATAACACCGGGCTTTCCAGCATGAACAACAATCTGCGTCTTATCAGCGTTACGAGTAATTTCAATACGTCCAACCCCGGCCGTCTTTAATTTTTCAAAGAGATACTCTCGAACACGAATATCGTGCAAGAGCTTATCTTTATAGCCTCTTTTAGCATACCAACGAGAATCCCAAGTCCGGGTAATCCCAATACGAAACGAATGCGGTGAAACTTTTTTTCCCATAGATTATTGTGGTGCCAATTGAACAGAAATATTACAAGTAGGTTTTTGAATTTTGAGCGCTCGTCCTCGTGAAGAGGGCAAAAATCGACTCCAGAAAGCGGATCGATTTACAATGATTTCTTTTATCTTCAGAGTATCAGGTGAAATGTTGTCATTCGCTTGTGCATTGGCTGCTGCCGAAGCAATGACCTTATACAAAGCATCTGCCGATTTCTTAGGCGTGAATTTCAGAAGATCTAAGGCTTCTTGAACGGGTTTTCCACGGACCATCCCTGCAACCACATTGGCCTTACGGACAGACAATCGAAACTGACGAAGATGTGCTTTCATGATAAATATTTTTTAGATTCCAAACTCAATTATTATTTTTGATTAGCGGCAAGTTTTCCTCCATGACCACGGAATTTACGTGTTGGAGCAAATTCTCCTAATTTATGACCCACCATGTCTTCTTCCACAAAAACAGGCATAAATTCTTTTCCGTTGTGAACCGCAAAGGTGTGCCCTACGAATTCAGGAGAGATATCACAGGCTCGAGACCAAGTTTTAATAGGTCTCTTTTTTCCCTCTTGATTCATCGCCGCGACTTTTTTACTCACGCGGGGATCAATATAGTAACCTTTTTTAGCAGAACGGGTCATGATGTTTAATCTTTAAAGTTTAACGTTTAATTATTTTTTAGCTCGATGACGAGAACGAGCGATCAATCGATCAGATTGTTTTTTCCCACGGGTCTTCACTCCCAACGCAGGAGATCCCCAAGGTGTTTTCGGATGTTTCATTCCAATAGACGTTCCTCCTTCTCCTCCTCCATGAGGATGGTCATTCGGGTTCATCGCTTTACCACGAACCTGTGGTCGACGACCTTTATGTCGAGTACGTCCAGCTTTTCCGACTTTCTCAAGTTCATGTTCCTCGTTGGAAACAATCCCAATCGTTGCATAATTGGTTTTAGCAACATATCGAATTTCTTTCGAAGGAAATTCAACCTGCGCCATATCACCGTCAAGAGAAACAAGTTTAGCCGATGCACCGGCCGTTCGAACAGCCTGGCCACCTTTATTCTTTTTAAGCTCAACATTGAAGACAGAAAATCCAACAGGAATGTTATTCAACATCATTCGGTTTCCATCTTGAGCTTTTGCTTTTTCGTCCGTTACAAGCTCATCTCCAACCGCCGCCCCTTTGTGCGCCAACACATAACGCTTTTCTCCATCAACATAGTTGAGTAAGGCGATAAAGGCTGTTCGATTGGGATCGTATTCAATTTCTGCAATTTTTGCTGGAATTCCCAATTTGTCCGTTCCGTTGAAATCAACGTGACGATACTGAGAACGGGTTCCCCCTCCTCGATGACGAATAGTAATTCCATTCTTTCCTCGACCCGTCACTTTTCGACCACTCGAGAGAAGGGCTCGGACGGATGGTTTTTTCGCGGTGACAGCCTCTCTGTCTACTCGACGCATATTCCGCTGTCCATTCGTTGTCGGCTTTTGGATTTTGATTCCCATTATTTAAAAGCGTTAAAATCAATTTTTTCTTTCAGCGTTACAATCGCTTTCTTAGTTACTTTTCGTTTTCGAACGATAGCCCCCTTCGCTCCACGACGATGTTTTTCTGGAAGCGTAATAACGTTCACTGAAAGCGGTTTAAGACCATAGAACTGCTCTACAGCCGTACGGATTTCCGATTTACTAGCATCCGTATGCACTCGAAAAGTATATTTCAAGGCACCTTCCGCATGAACGGCCTTTTCCGAGACCACGGGTTCAATGAGAACAGTTTCAATAGCGACCATTTATGCAGTAGTAAGAAAAGTAGATTCAAGTGACTTCATCGCATCCTGAACAAAACAAATTTGATCTGAATGCAGAACGTCATAAGGATTAAGATACGAAGCAAGAATAGTTCGAACACCCGTAACATTATGACAAGATTTTTCAAACACCTCGTTTTTCTTCGCCAGAACGAAGAGATGTTTTTTTCCTTTTGGAAGCTTATCTAAGAGCGATATAAAGTCTTTTGTCTTTGGGACTTTGGCCGCAAAAGACTCAAGACCAAAAATACCTTTGTCTTTCGCTTGTGAAGACAAAGAAGAGAAAAGAGCCGCTCGACGCTCTTTCTTTGGCATAGCTTTTGAGTAATTAGCATTGTTACGAGGTCCATGAGTAACCCCTCCGCCTCGAAGCAAGTTTGTTGACAAAGCTCCTCGACGAGCACGCCCAGTTCCTTTTTGCTTGAAGGCTTTTTTCGTCGTCATGATCACCTCTCCTCGTGTTTTCGTATGAGCGATAGGCTGCCGAGCATTCGCTAAACGCAAAAGCACAGCACGGTGCATGAGGTCTTCGTTGATCGGTGCTTCAAAGAGGGTCTTGTTCAGATCCTCTGAACCTTTGACCTTTCCGGTAGCATCATAAATATCTATTTTCATTTGGAAGATCCGATTAGAGTAACATATCCACTTTTTGATCCAGGAACCGGTCCTTCGACAACGACGAGATTCTGATCTTTATTGATTTCAATAACACGAACCTCTCGCAACGTAGTACGATCCGTTCCGTAGTGCCCTGGAAGCTTCGTCCCTTTAAGGACTCGTCCTGGTTTCGCACACATTCCTACCGAACCTGGTTCTCGGTGATGATTCGATCCATGAGTTTCTGGTCCTCGGCTAAAGTTATGACGTTTGATAACACCGGAAAAACCACGTCCCTTGGAAGTACTCGAAAGCTTAACCACATCCGATCCCTCTAGAGCATCCGCTCCAACCTGGTCTCCTTTTTTAACGGAAGTACCTTCTTCAAAAGGAAACTCTCGAATACATTTGTACAGCTTTCCGGCTGCCTTTCCTTTGTTTCGTTTTGCCGCACCAAGAACGATAGCAGAATAGCCATCTCTCTTTTGCGTTTTAATCTGCAGCACGTCCGCAGGCAGAACCTGGAGGACCGTCACCGGAGAAACCTTACCGGTTTCCGGAGAAATGTACTGAGACATACCGATTTTTTTAGCAATGGCCCCTTTCATGGTAGGAAGAAAAATTACATCATTTTGATTTCCACATCGACACCCGCAGGCAGCGACAGGTTCTCCAACGACTCAATAGTCTTGGGTGTTGGTTCTTTAATATCCACAAGACGTTTGTGGGTTCGAATTTCATACTGATCTCGCGCATCCTTATGCACAAAGAACGAACGGTTTACCGTATATTTTTTAATTTTCGTTGGAAGCGGAACCGGGCCCGAAACAAGCGAGCCATTTCGTTCTGCGGTTTCAACGATCGATCGTGCGGCCTCGTCAATCACGTTGTAGTCATAAGACTTAACAATGATGCGAACCTTCGGAAGCGCTGGAGCAGCTTTTTCTGCTTTGGTAGCTTTTTTAGTAGGTGGATTCTTGTCCGAAGCCGTTTTGGTAGACTTTGTTGTCATAGAAATTCAAAAAGAGCCCGCAGAGATTACTAACTCTCACGGCACTGTCAACTCTTTTTTATGTTATTAGAACATCCCGAACCTCACCCGATCGCCAATAGCTAAATTAGCGCCCATTGCAATCGCACGGTTAGTCTCCTCTTCATAGTCCCTAAAGTACTCAAATCCAAAAACCGCGACCTGAACCCCTTTTTGTCGAGCCGCCTCAAAGAAACCAGACCATTCACGAACCAAAAACCAAGGAACCGCAAGATACCCATTACTCTGTTTCACCTTTTCAAGAATATTCTCCGGAGGGAGAACATCATACATACAAAGCTGCTCCATTCCCCCAAGTGAATCGTTTTCATTTTCAAAATCAAGCCCCTTAAATCGAGACAAGTGAACCGATTCAATCTGATCCGCAAGATTTGGCCGCCCGAACATATCTAAGGATTCAACCAACTCATCTTTAGAAAAATCAGAAAAAACACGATGCATTGTCAAATCTCCCTTCAAAGGGAAATAACAAAACAGAAGCGGATTCAAATGAATCGATTCTTTCATCTCACTCAATTCTTTTTGTAAAAAAGCGAGAACATACGGATTAAAACTCAAAAAAGAAAATCTATCCAAGAAACTCGCACCAGAAAGAGCCTTCTCTTTCCGAAAAACCTCAACCAAAAGACGCGCCTCATTCATATCTCCTTTTACTTCTAAAAAAGGACGCGCTTGGGGATATTGACGCAAAAGATCAAAAACCTCTGAAAGCTTCGTAAGCGAAGGTTTTTTTTCTAAGAAATCATGATCCTCTAGTGGATCATGATGCAAATAAAATTCCCCCGAAGGTCCAGAACGAACATCAAACTCCACCTCATAATGCCCTTTCTTGAACAACCTTTCAATGTCTTCAAGAGAATTTTTACGATGCCCAACAAATCCCTTCTCCACCACTTGTTGATCAACGGATTCGCGAAAAACATCTCCTGGATCAATCACAACGCCTTCATAAGATTTATTAGACGTTATTCCTAATTGATATATAAGAGATCCGATGGATACCCCCAATATAGCTTCCACAAATTCTACAACCTTAAGCATCACCGAAGGCTGTTTCAAAAAAGCCTCCTTAATCCAAAGAAAATCTTCTAAAGAATCCTGTGGGTGAATCTCTGGGCGATGAAAATCCTCGCGCACAAGATCTTGTAAATCTGTAATAGGCTCCGGACCCACGGGCAGATCAATACGTTGTTCAAGCTGATCCAACGCCAATGAATGCAGCGCTTGCGCCGGAACTTCTTTCTCAAGAACCTCCGAAATATTTTGTTTTTTATCCTTATCTGACACAGAGCTCATCTCCTAATTATATCACATTCAAATGATTTATACAACTCTATAGCGACCATCTTGCCTTTTTCTCCTCACACCTTATAATTCCCCTCGCTCTTCAACATACAAAACATCTCCTCCATGAGCGGTTATCACCCGCAAGTGTCCCAACACGTTGAGACCGAGGATCCGGAAGAACCCTAGACTTCTAGCTATTAGAACCGGCAAACAAAATCAAGTAAAACGCCGAGATGGTACCGCCCCGGTTGACCGGGGCTCTCGACACAATAATCCCTGTGATTCCTGTGTTTTTTTATTGTTCATTATATACATTGCCATGTTCCCCTCCCTCGACCCAAAACAATCCATATCTGCCGGAGAAGAAACTCTTCTCGGCTACTGGAAAGAAAATAGTATTTTCCAAAAAAGTATTGACGAACGATCCCCTCATCATGAATTCGTTTTCTTCGATGGCCCACCCTTTGCCACGGGGACACCTCACTACGGACACATCCTGGCCGGGACCCTCAAAGACGCCATTCCTCGATACTGGACCATGAAAGGCTACCGCGTCGAACGAAAGTTCGGCTGGGACTGTCACGGCGTACCGGTTGAGTTCCAAGTCGAAAAAGAACACAAAATCGGCGGCAAACCCGGTATTGAAAAAATGGGCGCAACAGCCTTTAATGAGCTCTGTCGCTCTATTGTATTACGATACTGTGACGAATGGGAATCCACCGTCGAACGTATGGGACGATTCGTCGACTTCCAAAACGACTACAAAACCATGGACCCAGAGTTCATGGAATCCGTCTGGTGGGTTTTTTCCCAACTCTGGGACAAAGGCCTTATCTACGAAGGATCTAAAGTTATTTCCTATTCACCAAAACTCGGAACCCCATTATCAAATTTCGAAGCCGGCCTGAATTATAAAGACATAGATGACCCAGCCGTCACCATACGCTTTGAGCTGACAGAGGAACCCGGTACTTATTTTCTCGCCTGGACAACGACGCCTTGGACACTGCCTTTTAATGTCGGTGTAGGATTTGGACGTGATACCGAATACGTAAAAGTAGAAAAAGAAGGCTCTTTCTACTGGCTAGCCGAATCCAAAGCCACTCAATACTTTGGCGAAAACTGCCCAATACTTGAGAAAAAAATAGGAAAAGACTTTCTCGATACCGCCTACAATCCGCTTTTTCCTTTCTTCAAAGATACGCCGGGCAAACGTTATATAGCCCTCTATGATAACGCCGACTACATAAGTACTGAAGAAGGAACCGGGATTGTTCACTTTGCCTGCACCTTTGGAGCGGAAGATGCAGAGCTCTGTGCTCGATTTGAAGTCTTCGGCGTCGACGGGATTGATGTGAATGGATACTTTGATGAAACGATTCCTGAACTCACCGGAAAATACTTTCGAGAAGATCCTGAAGTCAAAGGATCGAAAGAAAATAATGCCAATGATTGGGTCCTCAAAGCCCTCAAAGAAAACGGAACCCTCTTTCTTCGTGAACAAATCCGCCACAGCTACCCACACTGCTGGAGAACCGACTGTGCCCTCATGTACCGTGGAGTGAAGACCTGGTTTGTAAATATACAAAAGATCAAAGATCAAATGCTCGCCAAGAACCAAGAAATCAACTGGAACCCAGAGCATTTAAAAGATGGACGATTTGGAAAGTTGCTCGAAAGTGCTCCCGATTGGGCGATCAGCCGTAATAGATTTTGGGGCGCTCCCATCCCCGTCTGGCGATGTGAAGATTGTGGAAAAATCGAAGTCATAAACTCTCGCGAAGCTTTAGAAAAAAAAGTCGGCCACAAAGTTGCCGACCTGCACAAGCATTTTGTCGATGACATGACCTGGGACTGTGAGTGTGCTTCCTCCCCTGACAAGGGGAGGTGTCCGAAGGACGGAGGGGTTATGAAGAGAATCCCAGAAGTCTTAGACTGCTGGTTCGAATCCGGATCCATGCCTTATGGATCTCGTCACTATCCTTTTTCCGGCAAAGAGTTCCAACCCGCAGACTTTATCGCAGAAGGCTTGGATCAAACTCGTGGCTGGTTCTACAGTCTCCACGTCTTAGGCGTCGCCCTCTTTGATCAACCGATCTACAAAAATGTAATTACCAACGGAATTATTTTGGCCGAAGACGGCGCAAAAATGTCTAAATCTAAAAAAAATTACCCCGCCCCAAGTCTTGTTTTTGAAAAATACGGCGCCGATGCCGTGCGCTTTTATCTTCTCAACTCCCCCGTCACGCGCGGTGAGAATTTAAGATTTGCCGAAAAAGGCGTCGAAGAAGTTCTTAAGTCTGTAATTCTGCCACTCCGTTCGGCCTATCAATTCTTCTCAACGTATGCCAACATCGACGGATGGACGCCCACAAAAACCACCTATATCCGTCATGGACAAGCCGATCACAACGTCCAGGGGATCTACTCAGGCGAAATCAATAATCAACACTTCCTGACCAAAACCGGGAAAAAACAAGCGAAAGAAACAGGGAAACGCATAGATGATTTTAATGCTATCTATCATTCACCACTTCATCGGACCCAAGAAACAGCGGAAATCATCGCCCAAACCAAAAACTTTCAGAAAGAAATGAAAGCCGATGAACGCCTCTGCGAATACGACTTTGGAAAGTTGGAAGGAAAGCCCTACATCAGTCCAGAAGAACGCATCAAAAATCCAGAAAAATACGGAACCGAATCCCCTCGTGAATGTCGAGAGCGTATGAAAGCTTTTTTCCAAGAAATAACACAAAAGCACAAAGGACAAAATATTTGTGTCGTCTCTCATGGAGGCCCTATTCGCCAACTCGAAGTGTGGCTCGCTCATGCCACTCATGGCGAAGACCATCTCCTCGTCCCAGAAACCCATACGGGAACCGAACGCATATTTTTCCCACATCCTGATTCTGATAATGAACTCGATCAATGGATTTTGTCCGAAACCCAAACACTTCTCAAAAACATACGAATGGCTTTTGATGCCTACAACATTGAGGGCGGACTCCGTCATATTCCAGAATTTATTGATAAACTTAATAACTGGTATCTCCGACGATCACGAAAACGATTTTGGGCTGCCGGCCTCGGAAAAGATAAACGTCAGGGCTACGAAACCTTGCACTACGTACTGTTAACGCTTGCCAAAGCCTTGGCTCCCATCTGTCCGTTCTTTACCGAAAAGCTCTACCAAGACCTCACCGGTGGACAATCTGTGCATCTTGAGCACCTTCCCCATCCGCAAGAAGACTGGATCAATCCCAACGTAGAAATAAAAGTCGCTCTTTCTCGCGATATCGTCAGCATCGCCGCCGGTATTCGCGCCCAAAAGAAAATAAAGCTCCGTCAGCCCCTGAGTAAGTTACGATTTATGACCACCCAAAAAGTCGATCTGGATCTCGATCTCATTCGAGAAGAAGCGAATGTCAAAGACGTTGAAGTGTTAACCTCCGTCGAAGGCCTGGCCCAACCGATCATTCGTGTAAATGCCAAAAAAGTCGGTCGAAAATTTGGTGCCAAAGTACAAGAACTCATCAAAGCTGGAAAATCCGGTGACTTTGAAATGTTAGAAAATGGCCGTGTACAAATCGCCGGTGAAGAACTCGAAGCCGATGAATATGAACGAGGATTTGTCTGCAAAGAAGGCATCGAAGCCGATGCCAGTACCAACACGGTCGTGATTCTCGATACAGAAATATCAGAAGATTTAAAAGTCGAGGGTTATGCCCGCGAACTGATCCGCGCCATCCAAGAACAGCGCAAACAAAACAACTTTGAAATTTCTGACCACATCCGTGTCAGCTATCAAACCGATTCTGAAATACTAAAACAAGCACTCAATAAATTTGAAAAAATGATTACCCATGAAGTGTTAGCCGACAGCATCACCGCTAAAACACTCTCCGGAGAAGCTCTTGAAGTCGATGGAGAAAAAATCATCATCCTACTGGAGAAGTAGATTCCAAAACTCACATCTTTACCACAGGATTCATAGACTTCACAAACAGGCATTGTCATTAGTGCTTGTTTGTGATAAAACGACAAGATTTAATAATTCAATGACGATATGAAAAATCTTCTTCATTTTTCCCCAGCCGCTCAGACAGCATTTGTATTTCAACATAATGCCCCGGGACACAATCCGGATACACAAGATGCAACGCCGACAACCGAAACCATAACACGAATATACAAACTAAACGGGGAAGAAGTTTCTGAAAAGGCCTTCAATGCCAATCGAGAGCGCTACAAACAAAGAGTCCAGGCCACGGAAGCCGGTCAAACTGATGAGGCACATAATTATGCCGATGGTCTTTTAGGCGAACTTGATACGGATGGCGCGGTTATAAATAGAGTTTACAAAGTAAATGGAGAAACCGTGTCACAAGAAGCCTATGAAAATTATCTCAATACGCCCGTAGATCTTTCTGAAGAAAACATTTTGGCCGATGACAATAACCGTCCTATTGAAACAACCGTGGACCAACCACAACCCACACTCGCGGAAGATGACACAACACCCATTGTATCAACAACAGAAGAACCGACTGAAGAACTTGCGGAAGAAGATAACACCCCCATAGAATCCACCACGGTTGACCAACCGCAACCAACACTCGCGGAAGATGACACAACACCCGTTCGTAAATCCAGAGTCGCAAGACCCACCATCAGAAGTTCTGCGGATCAAAAGAAAGCTCAGGAGGCAGCCGCTGATCGCGTAGACATGCAGGCAAAAACTATTGATCGAGGAAACGTTACCGCCGACAACATTCTCTTCCAAGACGAGGACAGTAATTCTATCCCCGCACTCTCACATGTTAAAAATCCACAAACAAGACTCATGGCCATGCGTGTTGCAAACATAGTCGGAAGAAAAATCGCACAAGATGTCGAGCAAGGAGTATCAACCAAAGACGTCAATGCCTACATCAAAAAAGCCAATGATGCCTTTCGAGACAAACACGATGCAAGGGGGGATGTTTTCAAAAGCATAGAAAGCTAGTCTTTATGGCCACCCCCGGTTTACCGAGGGGTTATTTTTTACGGCCGGAGAAGGTGGAGAAATGATCGTGATGAGTTTGATGAAAGTCTGAATATTAATTGCGGTGATGTCTCTTGATTTTAAAAAAACAGAAGTGTAATCTCTCTTTAGAAGTTAGCCCTCTGTGGCCCCCCCCCGGTACACCGGGGGGTTATTTTTTTATCAATAAACAGAAGGCTTCCTTTAAAGCATCAAAATCTTCTAATCGAATACTAGAAATTTGATATTTCAATCTTTTTCCATCTATGTATCGGACCTGTGGAAGCTTTGCACACTGCGAAGTACCAAATGTATCCACGAAATTAAAATAATAATCACCTTCTTTAACAACCGACGTAAGCGGCACCACCAAACACGCATTCGTATACATTCGAGTAAGAATAACCGCAGGCCGCAAAAACTGCTCACCTTTCCCATGAATTTCCGTCGCAATATTCTGCCCAAATTGAACCCACCAAATTTGAGAAGGTTCAAAATAAGGACTTTTTCCCTGATTATGAGTTTTTTGTTTTATAAGACTCCACACATCAAAACCATCCATGAATTCTAATGTGCCATAAAAAAGATGAATCCAGAAAAATTTAATCTAAATTTAAGATTCAAACTTATTTTACTCAACCGTTAAACTCTCAAAATCTCCAAACTCACCATGCGCTTGAGAATGATCCTGATGATCATTGTAGCCATTTAGATAGGCCAGCGTATGCATCCCGGCGGCGACGCCCGCGGCGATACCGTGTGAAGAATCCTCGATCACAAGGCAGTCTTCGGGTGCGGTATTTATCTGCGCGGCTGCATGCAAGAAAATATCCGGTGCCGGCTTACCTTTGCCCGCGACATCATCCGCTGACACCAAAACATCAAAATATTTTTTGATATCAAATTTGGCCATCACCCAGTCAATCCACACATGCGGTGAGGCACTCGCTAAGGCAATAGGATACTTCCCATGTATTCGCTCCAAAAAATGAATCAAACCCGGAGACAAATCACACTTTGAAAAAACATGCTCAATCCCAAAGTCCAAAAATCCCTGAATGAACGCCTCTTTCTCAATGCCCGTCATCTCATAATCCGACACCATCCAATGGTAGATATCTTGCAAACTCCGTCCTGATAAATATTTTTGATGCTCTTTCGGAAATTTCGGCGCACATGACCGAACATAGACATCTCCAGACTCACGCCAAAATCTTTCAGTATCAACAATAACTCCATCCATGTCGAAGATAACCGCTTTTAGATTGGGAATTTGCATTAAAAATAGTGTAAAGATTCACCTCTCTCTGTAAACTTGCAAAAATAGGCAATTTATGATAAAATAAAAAGATGCGACCCAGTGATACTCAACAAATCAACCACGCTCCTGATTCGGCAGAAAATCAGGAGGAAATAAAAAAATCTTCTTTTTTTGAGAACATTCTGAAGCCTATTGGATGGCTGGGGAAACTTAATCCTTTGGGAAAAAGCGAAAAACAAAAGTTCGTGGATACCTTCATGAAAAACGCAGAACAAGTAAATGGAAGAGTTCTAACGAACGAAGAACTTATCGCGGGACTCACCAAGCTCCAAGAATCCGAAGAATATAAAAACGCCACCATTTCAAATGAAACACTCGATGCGATGATGCCTGGAATCATGGATATTCCAGGAATGATCATTGATGGTATCAGACTCAAAAGAATAGAAAAACGTATGGAAAAAAAAGAGGAAAAAATGAATGATTTTTTTAAAGAAGTAGATGACATAACCAATCACATAGAAGAGTTTTTAAACGAAAAGGGTTTATCTCTTGAAGATCTTGATGATATTAGTGAAGAAATGGAGGCCGAATTAGACGCCGAATATAAACAAAAATATCCAGAAATGGATGCCCGATTCGATGAAGTATTCAACAACGCAGGCCTCGTTCTGCTATCACTCCTTGAAGACATCATCCCCGTTGTTCAAATCGCAGAACCTTTTATGTACAAAACACTTAATAAAATGATAAAGGCTCAACCGGAGCTATTTGCAATAAACATTGACGATGAATAAAACCGATTTCTGCCATCGAATAAAAATATCCCCCGCACTCACAGAAGAGAACAAGGAATATTATTTAAAGAAATCTGAAACATATGCCCCGGAAGTACGAACAAATCTTATAAATGCGCTGATACAAGGCGAAGAAATGATGGCCCAAAAGGGCCGTGAAGCAAAAGACCAGCACCAACAAACAAAACACAGTCACATTCATCAACGCATGCTTCAGGAGGAACAAGAACATCAAAAAGAAATCAAACAATCCGAAGCACTTCTCGAAGATTTTCCTAAAAACCCACCACAATAAACATGCAATTTTCTTTCTCCGGCCAAGACAAACTCGTCCAGCAAGCGGCTCAAATCAAAGCTCAGTATGAAACCCTATCCAAAATACTCCCAGAAGACCAAATACCTCCGCAACTGAAAAAAATAAAACAGTTGGTCGAACGCGCAGAAACAAAACTCCGCTAACAAATGTCCGAACAAATACATCACAATCATGATAATGCAACTCAAACGGAAGCCCCCCCATCCGTTGCCTCAGAAATTATCAACAACATAGAATGACTCGATCCTGAGACAAAAGCGCAGATTCAAGAATCTATTAATGCGACCATGCGGGAACTCGAAGATGGAACACAATCCCTCTCCCCTCGTCAGATAGAAAAAAAACTCGCCCGAGCAGAAAAACATTTTACAAAGCTTGAGAAGAAAACAGAAAAACTCAACGCCAAATACGGCCCCCGCCTAGAAGAACTTGAAGCACAGCTTGATGTGGCCCTCACCGCCATCGAAAACCTGTGTGACACCGCAGAACAATTCCTACAACAAGAATGTGCAGTTCGAGGAATGACGATGGAAGAAATGGAAGCCAATAACGACAAAGAATTAGAAGAGGAAATTTCAAAAAAGTGGCAAGAACAACATGCGGAAGAAATAGGAGCCGCTGAAAAAAGCTGTGATGAACTTTCTGACATTTTCAAAGAATCCACGAAAATTTTAGAGAAATACCTCAAAGTCATGGAAGACATGACCGATATTCTGGAAGAAGATCTCATGCCTGCCATGATGGGAGCCGCTAAAATGAATTAGATTCTCCCCTAAAGTACCACCTCAATCATCGGATCTTTCTTGAACTTCTGAAACAGTAATTTGCGAGCGCCTTCTTTGACCGCTTTTTCCACCGCACTGTCCGGACGAGCTGGATCATATTGGCGAATAAATATTTCTTTGGCGGACTTACGAATCATTTCAAAAATTTCATGTTTCATATCCATGTGACGAAACCCACGCGATCGAACAAGGATATCTTTCACCTTTCCATCATGTTGTTTGATCGTAATAATGATCATCCCCGATTCGGACAAGATGGTCCGCTCGGCGACAACATTTTCATGCAATTTCTCCCCCAATTCCATCATGACGTCTCCGGCGGGAATCGCTTCTTTGTCTTTCATCATCCGAATGCCTTTGTGATTCAGCACCAAACCCTGTCCATTTTTCATAATAAACGTATTTTCAGGTTTAAACCCAAGATCTTTGATCACCAAATTTCGATGACCATGCCGCATGTAAAGTTCTCCGTGAATCGGTGCAAAATATTTAGGATTCAAAAGCTGCGTCATGAGCTTACATTCTTCCGCATGACCATGTCCGGATACATGCGTATCGAGTTGTTTATTATCAATAGTTTTGACGCCCAACTCGGCCAAGTTATTCAACACCGAAACAATCGCGAGTTCGTTACCCGGAATCGGTGAAGACGAGAAAACAATTGTATCTGATGGTTTGAGCTTCACGTCTTTGTGTCGCCCGGCCGCCATCCGCGTCAGCGCAGCGAGCTCTTCTCCCTGCGATCCCGTTGATAAAATCAAAACTTTTGAAGGATCCATTTTGTCCGCTTTATTCGACATACGTTGAATCGATCGGTCCTTACATTTGAGATAGTTCAATTTTCGTGCAATCAACATGTTTTTTTCCATGGATCGACCCGAAAGAAATACCGTTCGTCCCGCATTTTGAGCCGATTCAATGACTTTCGCTGCCCGTCCAACATTGGAGGCAAACGTAGTCAAAATAAGACGTCCAGGGGTCTGCTCAATAAGCTGCTTCAAAGCTCGATCAATTACCGATTCTGAAAGCGTATGTCCTGATTTAAGCGCATTCGTAGAATCAACCATAGCCAAGGCGACTCCCTGCGATCCCAAGGATCCAATACGACCCAAGTCACAAGGTTTATCATCAGAAGGCGTCAAATCAAATTTGAAATCTGAAGAATGAACCACATATCCATACGGAGTTCGTACGGCAACACCGACGCCCTCTGGAATAGAATGGTTCACATGAAAGAATTCTACATCGAATCGTCCAAGTTTTATTTTTGATGTCGGGTTAATCTCTATAACTTTCAAATTCTTCGCGACTTCTTTGTGTTCAGCGGAATTCGCCAAGATAAGTTCTTTGGTCAATTTCGTTCCAAAAAGTTTTGGAAAACCCAGCTCTTTCACCAAATGAGGTACCGCTCCGATATGGTCCAAATGACCATGCGTAAAGATCACCCCTCGAATTTTTTTCTTATTTTGTACCAAGTATTCAATATTAGGCACAAGAACATCCACTCCCAAATGTTCGGTCGATGGGAACAAAAGCCCCATATCAATAACGATAATATCGTCCTCCCATTCCAAGAACATCATGTTCTCTCCTACCTGCTCCATTCCTCCAAGAGGAACAATGCGAATATCACCCACATTTTTGGGAGTAAACGTATCAAGTGGATGACGTCCTCCCTTCGGAGAAGGTACGGGGCCTCGTGGTGCACGAGAAACCTGCGGCGCACGAGGTGCGGCATTAGATCGCGGATGCGGCCGAGAAGGCCCTTCTCGTCGAGGCGGCCTGCCCTCCGTAGCCTTGGCGTAGGAGGGTCGCGCGGGGCGACTGGGTTTTGGTTCAGATTTTTGAGGCCCCTCAACCTTGGGCTTACTGTTAGGAGTCAGTCCAGCAGCACTAAGCCAACTGTCTAACTTACTTTTCTTTTCTTCGGTCATAACTAAAAAATATAAATATATAAAAAATATCTCAGGTGTTTTACTCGCTTGAGAAGGCGACAATAGTATGGATGCGCAAGAAAGATCTATAGTCTTCGAGTGAATGCGCGTGTAAAAGATCGTGTCCCCCCCAGGAGAGTCGGCCCTATTTGTGCCAACTCGAATCGCGTGAAGTATAGGGAAGAATGCGGTTTTAGTCAAGTTTTGGGTTTCTATTTACAAAAAAATACCCCCCTAGGAAAAGAGGCACACAAATATTCAAAACCAAAACGCCTTTCAAAAAACTATTAAAAGACGAGATGAAGTACCGCTAACGTTGAGGCAACAACCACAACGAAAAAGAGTACCAATGAAAGTGATGAAGGATGTACAGAAGGAGATAACATAATTTCATTGTAGGACATATTTCTTTTCTGAAAAATATTTAATGTAAACTTAAGATTGCAGAAAAAGAGCTTAAGAGAGCACTCTAACAAGTATTGACTCTTCGTGAAAACATTTCGGCTCTCAATACTCCGAAAGAAATCTTGAAAAGTTCCTATAAATAGATACCATTCTTCTCGCTCCAATACCCTAAGCGCGTATAGTATAGTGGCTATCACGCGGCCTTGCCAAGGCCGAGACACGAGTTCGATTCTCGTTACGCGCTCCATTCTTCGCCCTGCGATGAGCTTAGCCCGAAGGGCGTAGCAAATCGGAGACGGAGAATGCCCACCGTATCTTGGTTCATAGAAAGGGCTTCGGATGAAACGCCTCTTACTTTCACAAAAGAGACAAGCTTGCGTTTCAAAAAAGCGAAGGTCGGGCCCATGACTTTAGTATGAACATTTTAAGCCCATAAATAAGGGCTTTTTTGTTTTTTATAATATAATGATTTTACAATTTTAGGTTCTTAGCCTACGTTCTTTGTGTATGAAAAAAATACTTGAGCTGATTGTATTTCGTCCGATTGGGAAATTTTCTGTGATTCATCAAGTTGTACTTGTGACACTCGCCACGCTTGGGAGTATCGGATATTACTATTGGCAGTGGAAACAAACAGGAACTTTTGATGGACACCCACCATCGGTAAGTATTTTGTTTGTCCCTATCTATGAAGAGATTCTTTTCAGAGGTATTATTTTGGGCGGATTACTAACCTTGTTTAGACCTAGATGGGCGCTTGTTTGGAGTAGTTTCTTTTTTGGTATTTGGCACCTGAAGAATTTTCCGTGGCTTTCATCTAGTGAAATGATGCATCAAATACTGTATGCCTCTTTTATATTTGGTCCCCTAACGGCTTGGCTGGCGATAAAATATAAAACGATTTGGCCGGGGGGATTGCTTCACTTTGTAAATAATATAATTCTCGTTCCTTTGAGTGCCTATTTTTTGAGTCTTTTGGTGAAATAGGAAACTTGCCAATAATTCTTAAAAACATTATTCTGAAGATATGAAACGTGTCATTCGATTCCATATTTCTAAAGAAGAAAGCTTGTATACAGCTGAGTCTCTTGATGTGTCGGTAGTGACACAAGGTAAGACGCTTGATGAGCTGACCCAAAATATAGAAGAGGCTTTAGCGCTTCATTTTGAAGATAGTTCGGAATACAGTACAGAATTTGAAGAAAAACCAGCGGTACTTGTAGATTACGAATTACCTACATTTTCTTATGCCTAAATTTAAAATTCTTTCAGGTTCAGAGATCATAAAGATTTTTGCCCTGTTTAGTTTTGAAGTTTTATCTCAAAAGGGAAGTCATATAAAGCTTTGACGAGTTCTTTCTAGTGACGAAAAACAAACTTTGACCGTGCCGAATCAAAAAGAAATTGGTCGAGGAACCACAAAAGCTATTTTCCGCCAAGCATCTGCTTATATTTCAGAGGAAGATCTAAAACCTCATTTTTATACGGATTGAAAAAAGTTCGATTAACCTCTCCTTCTACGCGAAAGCTTCGGAGGAAACCCCAGTCAGGCGATAAATTTGCTTCGACTTGCGAAATATGTTATAAAATATTCACTCTATTTTGAAAGAAAAACACTCACAAAAGCGTATTCATATAAGAACACGCATTATTATTTATTTTTTCCAAGATTATGACTTCATCACTTATTCAGCAGAGTCGAAAAGCCAAGCGAGGACAATGGGTTGGATTATTCATCGGAGTTATCGTCATTGCCTCTTTGATTTTTTGGAAATTTGGTGCCTCTCCATCCACTTCATCTGATAGTGAAGAATCACTGGTAGAGACCACGAGAGGAGATATAACCATCTCCGTGGAAGGCGAAGGGAAAATTATCAATCCTGATATTATTAATTTGTCTTTTTTGATTAATGGGACACTGAGAGAGGTAAATGTTGAAGAAGGACAGCTGGTGAAGGCCGAGGATATTATTGCGAAACTTGATACCCGAGATCTTGATTTTGACCTCAAAGATGCTCAAACGCAGGTGAATATCTCATGGGCGAATATCAAAGCCAAAGAAGCCGAACTTACCGACCAAAGTCTTCGTTTGGCGAAAGATGACATGAAAACAGCAAAGCAGTCGGTGCGTAATAGTATTACCGAACATGAACAAGCACTTGATCAGGTGTTTGAATCGGCACGTGTAACCCTCAAAACAACATTTCCGGAGCTTGAATCAGCGCTTCGTAGTGTCGATGAAATTTTTAATATTGATCGACAGTCTTCGCCGGTCAGTTTAGTTTTAAACACTTTTAATGACAGTATTCGAGAGACACGTGTGAAAAATTTATATCAAGAAATAAAATTATCGCGGGATACTCTATGGCAATTATACGAAAGGACTCCTTTTTTAGATGATACGCAAATAGAGGTATTTCTCTTGAACGCGAAAGATGTGGTAGAAAAATCACATAACATGCTCGAGCAAGTGCTGGTGCTTTTTGATGGAGTACTTCCATCGAGTCTTGCGAGCCAATCCCTTATTGATCAAGCTGAAAGCTCTGTTCAATCGGCGCAGGGAAGTATGCGGAGCGAGCTGAATACTCTCACCAGTACACTTCAGGCTATGAGCGATGCGAAACTAAATCATAAAAATAATTTACTGGATTCTGAGCGCTCATTGCAAAACACACAGCTCAAATTAGAAAATACAGAACGAGACTATGAACGACTTGAGGTGAACAAAGAAACAAGCCTGAGAGTTCAATATGCGCAATTATCACAGGCACAGCTTCGCGTTGAAAAAGCGAAATATAATCTCAGCCTCGCCACGCTTATTTCGCCGATTGATGGTGAAGTGGTCATCGTTAATGGAAAGCCGGGAGAAACGATTAAAGCCGATACTGCAAGTGCCGAAAATGCATTTGTACGTATTATTAGTAAGGCCAATTTCACAACGGAGGTTTATGTTGAGGAAGTTGATATTGCGCGTATTGAAAAAGGACAGAAAGCCCAGATAACCTTGGATGCGCTGCCGGACGTAATACTTGAAGGGACTGTGGTTTATGTCGCGAGCACGTCTACGATTGATAACAATAATGTGACGACGTATCTGGTACGGGTGGAGATTGTCAATCCATCAGACGTTTCGATCCGAGAAGGGATGACGAGTTATGTCGAATTTATTCAACAAGATGCGAAAGATGTTTTGCTTATTCCCACGACCAGTATTCTGCAGGATCGTTTTGTTTTGGATGAAAATGGTCGGCACCTTCAAATAGAGGTTGGGGTCTCCGATGGGCGTATGACAGAAGTTCAAGAGGGCCTTTTTGAAGGCCAAAAAATTCAGCTTCGGCCTTCCCTCAAAAATCAACAAGAACGATCCTCTCGTGGTCAACGCAGTCCCGAAGAACGTATGAACGCTATTGGAGAACGTATGCGTGAAAATGGAACGCTTCCTGGGGGATGGGACAATATGTCAACCGCAGAGAAACAAAAAGCACTCGAAGCGCTTCGTGAAGCTCAGGGTGGGGGTGGTTTAACAGGAGGCCGTCAAAGAGGTGGATTTGGTGGAGGGAGAAGGTCGCGTTAATTTTTTGTATGTATAAATCTATGAAATCCAAAGTGCTTATCAACATGACCGATATTCATAAATCTTATTTTCTTTCGAATAAGATGGAAGTTCCGGTCTTGCATGGAGTGGATTTGAACATTCATCCAAAAGAGTTTGTCGCGATTATGGGCGAATCCGGAAGTGGGAAATCAACGCTTATGAATATTATCGGCTGTCTTACACCAGCGAATTCTGGTACTTATTTTTTAGCCGGAGAAGATGTTTCTGAAGCCAAGGATGATGATACGCTTGCCTATATCCGAAACCGTAAAATAGGATTTATTTTTCAGCAATTTAATCTTCTGAACAAAATGTCTGCCCTTCAAAATGTCGCCCTTCCGGGGGCCTACAAAGGAATTACTCGTGCAGAACGTGAACAAAAAGCCGGTGAACTATTGACTCAAGTCGGCTTGGGGGATCGCATGCATCATAAACCAACGGAGCTTTCTGGAGGACAACAACAGCGCGTATCGATTGCTCGGTCCATGATCAATGATCCAGATATTATTCTGGCCGATGAACCCACTGGTGCGTTGGATTCCCAGACCGGGAAAGAAGTTTTGGACCTGTTTTTAGATTTTAAAAAGCGTGGTAAAACGATTGTTATGGTAACGCATGACCCAAAAGTCGCGAGTTATGCTGACCGCGTGATTTTTATGAAAGACGGAAAAGTCATTGATCATCATTATGCTCTCTCCTCATGAATTTTGAAATTATAACAATGGCCTATCATGCACTTCTTTCCAATAAGGTCAGAAGTCTCCTCTCGATGCTGGGGATTATCATCGGGGTGTCTACCGTCATTGCGGTCGTCGGAATCGGACTGGGGGCTCAAAAACAAGTAGAAGAGCAGTTTAAAAATCTTTCAGCAACGACGATTATGGCCATCCCTTCGCGGGGAGGGGCCGGAAGCTCTCGTCTTTCAGAAGACGATCTGTCGTTTGTACTGAGTGAATCAACGTTGATCAAAGATGGAACGGTTATTGTGCAGGGGAATGCAGAAGTTTCCGCCTTCGGAAACAGTGGAAGTTTTTCAGCAACAGGAACTCTACCAGACTTTTTTGACTATGCGAGTCTTACTTTTGCGGCGGGCAAAGCCTACGAAGAAGAAGATCTATTAAGCCGAAACAATGTGGTTGTCATCGGTGATACAGTCGCTCAGGAGTTATTTGAAGAAGGCTATGATCCACAATCACTCATAGGACAGATTATCACCGTGGCACGAAAAAAAATGGAAATCATCGGCGTGCTGGACGTCAACGGAGGAACGGGAAGACTTTCTTATGATGATGCGGTTTTCCTGCCAACCGCTACCGTCAAACGTATTGTGGGAAATCGAGGCTCGTTGCGATTAATGTTTAATGCTTATTCTGTAGATGAAATCAAAATTGCGGAGGAAGAAGTCGTTGATTTGCTCCGTAAAAATCATCGATTACGGGAAGGCAAGGACAATGATTTTCGTATCTTTGATCCGGGTTCGATTGTCTCCTCTGCTCAAGAATCGAGCAAAACGTTGACGTTTCTTCTGGCCGCTGTGTCGATCATTGTTTTGATTGTATCCGGGATCGGAATCATGAATGTGATGTTTGTCACGGTCGCCGAAAGAACCCGAGAAATAGGGATCTTGAAAGCGATCGGAGCGCAGCAAAAAGATATTTTGGCTCAGTTTTTACTAGAAGCGATCATGCTTTCGGTGACGGGGGGGTTAATTGGTATTTTAATCGGAAACAGTGTTATTCCCTTCCTCAAAGAATATCAGGCCGCGTATTCATTGAGTGCGATTCTTTTAGGATTTGGATTTTCCGTGTTAGTAGGCATCTTCTTTGGTTTTTATCCAGCCCTCAAAGCCAGCCGGCTTGATCCGGTGGATGCACTTCGAAGTGAATAATAAAGTTCAATAGGACGAAATGAGGAAATGGGAGCTTGCTCACAATTTCCGAATGAGGAACTCACGAAGTATACGAGGAGCCGAGCAACGGAGTGCTTGCACTCATGTTGCGAGCGACGACGTCACGGAGTATGAACCTCCCCTCCGCTAAAGTTTCGGAGGACAGGTTTATACTTCGCTGACCAGAAATACGAAACTTTTTACATAAAGGTGGCTGACCCCGTTTCTGTTCTGTTCCTATTCTGTTCTCCCATTAAAATTGGGACGATTTTAATTTAACAAAACTATAAATCTCTCCCGCAACATTTACACCAGTAGCACCTTCAAAGCCTTCAAAACCTGGATTTGCATTCACTTCGCATACAAAAATTTCATCATTTTCTCCAAATAAGATATCCACTCCAGCAATTTCAAGGCCAACGGCACGAGCGGCTTCCACCGCCAACCATTCTATTTCCGGATTCAATTCAAAATTTTCAGCGGAACCGCCTGCGGAAAAATTCGATCTAAAATCACCTGCTTTCCCCGTTCTTTTCATGGCCCCAATAGCCCGCCCCCCTACAACAAACACCCGAAGATCTTGTCCGGCAGAATGGCTTATAAACTCTTGAAAAATTAAATTCATTCTCGAATTTTCTTCTTCTATAAGCCCCAAAAGATCTTCAAATTGTTGATGTTTTTTCACCAAGAGCACCCCCTTCCCCGAAGATCCAGATATTTTTTTTAGCACGAAAGGGTACGATAATTCTTTTTCAATAATATTGGGATCTATGGGGAATTTTCCCAGTACTGTCTTTGGAATCGGTAACTTCTGAGCAGATAAAAGCTGAAATGTTTCAAGCTTATCTTTGGCCTTGTTAATTGAATCGGCGGGATTAAGCACCCAAGATCCCAACTTTTCCAAATGTCTTATTACGGCCAATGTGAAGTACGTCGTTCGAGAGCCTGTTCTGGGAATGACAACATCAGGCAGATCCACCCGTAAATCTTCATAAATTATACCTTTCTCATCTTCACGGTTTACCACTATCTCAAATTCAGATGCATAAACTATTTCCGCTTCACTTATTACCGATAGTAGCTGCTTGTTTTCATATTGATGAAACGGCTCATCTTTCTTATCGAGAAGTATCCAAATTTTCATGATTTTTTGCCAATAAGGAAGAATCTGATTTATATGCGCATTTTAAATAAATGCAATATTTTAGGACAGAAATGGGACAGAAATGGGGGGACAGAAATGGGGTCAGCCACATTTTTTCCTCATCCATTCTCCACCAAAAAAGTCCGATGAACCTCCAGCCAGGAGCTCCATTCTTCACTTCGGCTTACCTCACCTCCTTCGTTTGCAAGAAGTTGTTTTTCATGATATAATAAGGAGATGATAAGAACTGAAACCGGCCCCAGACAACACGAAGAACAAACAGGAGAACCTACCAGTGATGATCTACACACCCTAGAGGCAGAAGTAGGAGAACCTACTACTGAGACAGTCGCTGATGATGTCCTCATCGTAGATGCCGAATTAGTAGATGATCATGATAATGTGATGCCAACAGCGATTCCGGAAGTAGAACTAACGGGAACACCAAAGCAAATCAAGGCCAAGAAAAAACTTCGAAAATCTTTAAGATCAGAAAATCGGTTTAAACTCTATGCTGAGATTATGGATGACTATGGAGTGGATCCTCTTACGGGTTTAGTTTTACCCGGGGGCGGTGATGTGATGACGGGAGCCGTATCAATGGGCTACTTTGTAGGAGAAGGCCTCCGATCAGGAATTTCTCTGATAGATTATCCTAAAATGGTTTTCTTTCAGGGGCTTGATAAGATCATTGGACTCGTTCCAGGCGTCGGAGATATGGCAGATCTCGCTCTTCGAGCGAATACGAGAAATTTAAAATATTTTGTAAAAAAATCAGGAAAATGTGAAGCGAGAGCCCTGAAAGAAGGCGTAACGCAGAGAGAAATAAACGCCTTAAAGCAAGAAGCCGAAGCCAGCGTAGCCCCGATTCGAAATTTTATGCAGAAGTATTTTGGAGTAGTAAAAGATACCCATCTAAAGATCCGAAATGTTCTTCATTTGGGAAAGCCTACCCACGAAAAAAAATAAACTTTGTTCGCCATACAAAGTTTTTGTTTTAGGAGTTAATCCAAGTGTTGCGTTTCCCCCTAGAATGTAAGTCACTCGAATTGACATAATAAAAAACCTTCTTAAACTGAAGGTCAGAAATGCAATACATTTACACGATGATGATGTCTATGATGACGCTCCTCCGGGGGTCGAGCTAGACATTTGTAAGAAAAAGAAAAAACGAATGTAGAGCCCGCCTCCTGGCGGGATTTTTATTACTTTATTTTTTCTTTTCATGTCCGTTGAAACAGACGCTTCCGTATTTGATACCGTTATTATTGGGGATGGCCCAGCCGCACTGGGCTGCCTTCAAAACATGGTTCAACAACGACGCGACGACCCTGATTTTTTATCCCAAAAAGTAGCTATTATTGGGGACGGAGGACATTCCCTTCGCTATCATCGCGTACGTGCCAACTCTCCCTATGAAGACTTTATTACCTGCCTCGATGCAGAAGTACTAGATCGCGTAGACCAAGTCATTCAATGGCCTACGCCGCCTTCCCAGATTTTAAAACAGTCGGAAAAAGACAATCTTCCGCTTCTCACGGAAATAAATGAACTTGTAGAAGCTACGCGCAAAGCTCTTATAGATCTTACTCAAGAAATAAAACTGGGCACTCACATCAAAGCTCGGGTGAACACCATCAGCCTCGTGGAAGGCAATGGAATCGAAGTAGATTTTGGAAATGGAGGGAAAACACTGCAAGCCCACACCGGGATCATTGCCACAGGCGGACAACAAAAACTTGATGATCGGTTGGCTCACAATGCATCTGTGGCGGAAAAAGTTTTCTTATCCGAAGACCTCCAACGCACCTATCACCTCTCCAATATAAAAAGTACCCGTGGGAAAACCCTCGATGCCTGCTTAGAAGAAGAGGCCTCTATTGGTATCATCGGCGGTTCCCACAGTGCGTTCTCAAGCGCAAATTACCTACTTGATATTGGAAAAGAAAATATAAAAATTTTCTACCGAAGAATAAAAGTCTTTTTCAAAGATCGAGAGGAATACGAACAGTGGGTTGCGCAGGTCCCCGATGACTGGGCTCATCTCTTTGACTATAATGAGAATACCGATGTCGACGAAGGCAAAATAAATCGCTGGGGCGGCATTCGAGGGGAAGCCAAAGATCTACTCTTAAAGATTCTTACGGGGCAAGAGCCCAAGGTTACCCTACAAAAAACTGAGAATGGGTTTCGAGATCCCCACGTAAAAAAATGTAATGCTATTATTCAGTCTGATGGATATTCACCTTCCCCCATCCCGATTTATGGTTATCAAAAAGTCTCCGAATCTCAAGCGATCGACAATGACACCTTGCAGCTGATAGACAACCACGGTCAACGATTTCCAAATCTTTGGGGAACCGGTATTCGCCGTTCTCAACTCTCTGCCAACAAACAACGTTCCCGAGAAGGCATTAATATATTTTTTCAGGAACACGCGCCTCTGATCATCGATCAAATAAAACGTCAGCTTCAATCTATTCTTTAAATTTTTCTTCTTATGTTTGCTCCTTTTTTACAGACCATCGGACTTCAGATTACGCCTTCGGGGACAGAAAATAATTTTGTAGCAGAAGCGCTTAGTATCACGCCCAAAGAAATAAATCTTTCCGATCTTTATACCTATCCCGTTCCTCAAGTTTCCCAAAGTGGTGGGTGTGATCTTAAAAAATCAGTGGCCCCCGAACCCTATGATCTATCACCTATCTGTAAAATAAATGACGAAGAAAACAAAGCGGATCATCCCAATACCATCCGACTCTGGCGACTAAATCAGATTATTCAAAGCATCGAAAAACGCACACAAGTAGACTGGATTGGCATCTACCGAAAAGCCATCAATACACAGGATAATCTTGTGCTGGTAAAAGAAGCCTATCACGGAGAATTCAGTCGAGCAGAATTTCCACTCAATGAAGACTTTGCTAAAAATTCTAATAATTCAACCGTGGGACTAACACAAAAAGCCGTTGTATTTCAAGATTTGGGTCAATATCAAGGACCGTATTATAAATGTGATTCAAAAGTTCGGGCTGAATTTTGTCTGCCGATTCTCGATGAGGAGAAAAATCTTCTGGGCATCATTGATGCAGAGGCCTGGAAAACCGATTTTTTTACCGATGAAAACCTCCTTGAAATCAGTAAAATTGCGCATGACCTTGGTCAAACCGATCTTTTAAAAATATAAGAAAGATTAAAAAGAGAGTGCTTCACAAATCTCCTTCCGCTCCATCGCGGGGACAAATCCTCCGGCATGTTTATGAAAAATACGATGCTCCTCCGTCCCCGCATCAAACGCTACCGGAGGCGCGAGGGAGTATAAATGATCATAAGCCGACAAAGCCTGATCACAATCCCCCGCCCCCAAAAAAACATCACCCATCCGCGTATACAATTTTGGAAGGTTCGGCGCTTTAAGTTGCGCTCGCGAAACCGACGTATCCCTTGCCACACGATCCCCTTGCAAAGCGGCCATCTGAAAGTTTAAAATTTCATATTCAAAATCCTGCTGCGTAATAATTCCTAGCTGCTCTTTTTGAAACGACAAAAATACATCTGGAGTCCTCTCAATAAAAAACAAGTCCAATATAATTTTTTTGGGCGAGGCAAAAACAGGAAGCATTCGAGATGCTTTTTGAAAAGACTCATACGCCATCTCTTTTTCGAAGACATAAGACTCAACCCCCGCATGCAACGCTCTCTCTCCCGAAAAAATGGATCCGAAAAAAAATAAACACACACTGCCGAAAAATATAAAAACTCCTGCCAGAATGCCTCGAGAAAGCCTCGAGAAAGAAGTAATGATAGATTTGAAAACACAGATTTGGGACAAAAGAATGGCCCAAAAAGCCGCAATAAAAATCCAATGCTCAACCTTTGAAAAACTTAACTGAAGCGAGATAAGTGAACTAAAGAGCGCCAACCCAGTGATCTGTATCGTGAGATTTTTATAAAGCTGACGAGACCCAATAATTTTTACCAGAAAAATAATGGGAACCAGATACAGAGACAACCCCAAAAGACCACGTTCTACGAGCGTATGGAGTACTTCATTGTGCGCATTCAGTGGATAAGTATAGAATTTCTCGTATTCAAAAACTTCTCTGGGCATAACGGCTACAAAAGATCGATAAAACGTTTCCAGGCCATTTCCCAGAAAAAGCGTTGAGGCTTCCAGCATCTGCGGTATCTGCTCCCAGATAAGAAGCCTGGAATGCATCGATCGCAACTCAGGCCACCGAGCCCAGAAACCGACCATCCACAAGAGAATAACACCCGAAAAAAAGCCATACTTATAACGCTTTTCCACAGTAAGAAGAGATGAAAGATACAAGATCAAACTGATCCCCACACCCAAAATACTCGCTCGATTTTTGGTCAACAATAAAGTAGTCAAAAGCAGCATAAATAAAATCCCCTGCCGCCAAGACGTTGGCATCTCCTTCCATCGAAAAAACGTAATAAAGATCGGAAAGATTAAAAACTGGCCCAAAAAATTGGGCTGGCCCAAGGTCCCATAAATACGAAACAAATGCTCACGATTATCAACATCGACCAAAGGATCCAGATTCCATCTCTGAAAAATAGCGTGCAAGCAGATAGGAATCGCCAACACCTGTATCCATGAAAAGAATCTCTGAATCGTCTTAGGATTCTGAAAAATATGCAGACAGATGAAAAAATGGATCAGCAAAAAAAGAAAAAACAAAAGCCCGCTATTTTCTAGATATATCCCCCACAAACTCTGCAGAGGTGCTTGTGAAAAAATCGTCGAAAGGATCAATGAAACTATCAAACAAAGTACATATAAAAACAACTTTTTATGCGTATAGAAACAAATTTTCTGTTTTCGAAGCACACAAAAACTACCCCACAAAAAGGCCAATCCCAAAAACAACAACGCCCACAGAAATTTCCCCGCCGCATAAAAATGATACCCCCACGGAAAAACAATCAGAGGGATCAAAAAAATGCCTAAATACCAACGATCAAAGGAGATCCCTTTCGAAAGCATTCTTAAAGTGAACACTGAATAGCGCCTTCCCACAACGCGTTATATCGTTGCTGACAGGCTGAAACTTTAAAATCAGAAGACGTCCCAAATCGAGCCGTCCAGTTGCCTTCATTAAAAAGAGAAAGAAGTTTGATACAAGATTTTAAATCTGGATTTTGATAATTTAAAACAATTTGATCAGGATGACCGCCGGAAGTAGCCGGAGCTTGATCCCAAAGATCTGGAAAAATACGTTTACAAGTACTCGGCAATCGAGAGTCTCCAAAGCGAGCCGTCCAATTCTTTTGATCCCATAACGATTTCACCCGTTTACAAGCAGCATAACTTGGATCTTTTTCTTGCGTCACAGGCGACTGAGGTTGTGCATTTTGATTTGTATCCCATTTATGAGGAAAGGCATTTTTACAAGCCGATACAACCTTGGTGCTACCGAATCGATCCGTCCAGTTCCTCTCATCCCACAGAAATCTAACTTTTTCACAGGCCACGAAATTCGGGTTCGATAGATTTCCTACCGAAGGCGGTGTTTGCCGAGAATTTTTATTCCAAAGATTTTTAAAATGTTTCGCACACGCTCTTGGTGCTCTCGTGTTATACCCAAAACGCTGCGTCCAACCACGATTCCAGAGCGCTTTCACTTTCTTACAATCTTGCTCGGAAGGATGCAGAAGATTTACGCGTGGAGCTCTATTAAAGAGACTTGCCTGCACGGATGAAAGCTCATTCATTGAAAACATTGTCCCCAGACTTCCCAACATAATCCCGGCCAAACAGAAAACAATTTTCGTCACCGTATCAATGGATTTTTTATTCATAATAAAAGAAGGAAGACAAATACACATTAATTATCACGAAGATGAACGCAACCTGTCAACATCATTTTAAAAAGAGCGACCCTTTCGGGCCGCCCTTCTTTCAACCAATAAATTGATTACTCAATTTCTTCTTTGGTCGATACTTCTTCTGCACCTTCTTCAACCTGCTCAGACAAAGCCGAAAATTCTTCTGCCGACACGGCAACTTCTTCAAAATCTTCAGACTGTTCAATCAACTCTTTCGTTGATTCTCCCTCCTCTTTTTCCAATTTTTCTTTTTTCAAAGAGGCGGCATCTCGTAAAGGCGTTTCGCCATCGCCTTCAAATTTGAAGTTACTAATCACATCACTTTCATCTTTGTAGAGTTCAACTTTAAGACAGAGCGATTGAAGCTCTTTGATCAAAACATTGAACGATTCAGGGATACTGACCACTTCAATCGGTTCTTGTTTAACCACCGCTTCATAAGCTTTTGATCGACCTTTCACATCATCGGATTTGATGGTCAGGATTTCTTGCAACGTATGCGCTGCTCCGTAAGCCTCAAGCGCCCAAACCTCCATTTCTCCGAAACGCTGTCCTCCGTTTTGAGCTTTTCCTCCAAACGGCTGTTGCGTTACCAAAGAGTAAGGTCCGACCGAACGTGCATGCATCTTATCCTCCACCATATGGCTAAGCTTAATCATGTACACGATTCCCACGACCGTTGGATGATCAAAAGGATCTCCCGTTCTCCCATCATACAATTGAAATTTTCCATCCGTAGGATGATCTGTATGATCCAAAAATTTCTCGATCGTATCGACTTTGATACCGTTTAGAACCGGCGTAGCCATATTCACATCAAGCGTTCGCGCCGCCATTCCTAAATGCGTTTCCAAAACCTGTCCAATATTCATACGCGAGGACACTCCCAATGGATTCAGGATAATATCCACAACCGTTCCATCTGCCAAGTGAGGCATGTCTTCCACCGGAACAATCCGTGAGATAACACCTTTGTTTCCATGACGTCCTGCCATCTTGTCTCCGGCTTCCAAGTGACGCATCTGTGCGACTTTAACCTGAACACGTTTCAAGACTCCTGTTGGAAGATCATCGCCCTCTAGTCGGTCCAAAATAGAAACCGCAATCACTTTTCCTCCCGATCCACGAGGCAATCGAAGCGAAGTATCTTTTACATCATGCGCTTTTTCTCCAAAGATCGCCCTCAAAAGTCGGTCCTCTGCTGTAAGTTCCGTTTCACCCTTCGGTGTTACTTTCCCTACTAATATATCACCCGCCAAAACCGTTGATCCCACACGGACCAATCCAAGTTCGTCCAAGTTTTTTAATTTTAATCCGGCCACATTTGGGATATCCGATGTAATTTCTTCTTGTCCCAATTTAGTATCTCGCACGTCAATTTCGTATTTTTCAATATGAATCGAGTTGAAAAGTCCCTCTCGAACAATACGATCGGAAACAATCACCGCATCCTCATAGTTATATCCACTCCATGACATGTAGGCCACCATCAAGTTCTGTCCCAACGCCAATTCCCCTTTTTCGACCGAAGCTCCATCAATCAAGACATCTCCTTTTTTAAGCTGATCTCCTGTTTCACAAGCGGGACGCTGTGTAATACAAGTCGACTGATTCGTTCTCCAGAAATTAAGAATCGGCAGTAAGTATTTTTTTCCGGACTTTCCAACGAAAACAACTTCTCGCGCATCTACTGATTTTACTTCTCCGGCTTCCGGAGCACGAACACATTGATCTAATGAAGTAATCGCTTCCATTCCCGTTCCAATACGAGGAGCCGAAGGCTTAATCAAAGGCACGGCTTGTCGTTGCATGTTCGATCCCATCAAAGCACGTGTATTATCATCATGCTCCAAGAAGGCGATCAATGAAGTCGAAAGCGACACAATCTGTTTCGGAGAAATATCAATATGCGTGATCTCATCAACATCATATGACCCCGGCTCAAAGTTTTTACGAGCGGACACAAGATCATGTTTGAATTCACCAATCTCATTCAAATGACTATTCGCCTGAGCAATACACATATCCGCTTCCGCTTCTGCATCATAGTACTGGACATCATTCGTCAAATACGGACGCACCGGAACTTCTTTCAAATCTTTTACTTTCGTCAAAGCTTTGGCGATTTTCTCGTCAATAACATCCCCCTTCTTTACCAAGACTTTATCTTTATCTTTTATATTTTTTCCCGCTCGATGACCTATCGCCAATGTTCCATCGTTTTTAATTGAAAAAGCGATCGTCCGGTAAGGCGTTTCAATAAATCCATAATCATTTACTCGAGCATAAGAAGCCAAGTGCAAGACCAATCCAATATTCGGTCCCTCAGGCGTCGTCACCGGACAAATACGACCATAGTGACTTGGATGCACATCACGCACCTCAAAGGACGCTCGTTCACGAGAAAGTCCGCCCGGTCCCATCGCAGAAATACGACGTTTGTGTTCCAGTGCTGCCAAAGGATTCGTCTGATCCATGAACTGAGACAACTGTGAAGAAGCAAAGAATTCATGCATCGCCGCCGTAATAGGTCGGCAGTTTACGAGCTGAGTTGGTGTAATACCATCCATTTCGATGATACTCATACGATCGCGCACAATACGCTCTGTTCGCAAAATACCCACACGGAATTTGTTCTGAACAAGCTCTCCCACCGCACGAATACGACGATTCGAAAGATGATCGATATCATCCCCTCGTGCCATCGGGTCTGCGTTACGAATCAGAAGCTCTTTGATCATGGCAATGAAGTCATCGATCAAAAAGACACGACCTTCGAGATCACTTTTCGTTTTAAGGTTAAACCGTTTGTTAATCTTATACCGAGCAATGTGTCCCAAATCGTATTTTCTGTAATTTTGAAACATATCCCCCAAAAAGTTTCGAGCATTTTCTGGTGTCGCCAAGTCCCCCGGACGAATACGCCGATAAACACCCTGCCAAGCTTCTTTGTCCGTCGTTGAATCGTCTTTGGCCAACGTGTTCAAGATAGGATTTTCGACCATGTCTTTCGTTACATCAGTAAAAAGATCCAAGATCTCTTTGTCCGTTGCAAAGCCAAAGGCTCGCAAAAACATCGTTACCGGAATTTTTCGTTTTCGATCAACTTTTACCCAGACCAAACCACGTTTATCTGTTTCAACTTCCAACCAAGCTCCTCGTTTAGGAATCATTTTAGCCTGAAAGGTTCCGGCTACTGAAGAATTATCCAAAAAGAAGATTCCAGGACTTCGAACAATCTGAGAAACAATAATACGCTCAATACCGTTGATGATAAACGTTCCGTTCTCCGTGATCATAGGAATCTGACCGAAGTAAACGTCCTGTTCTTTGATTTCCCCTGTTTCCAAGTTGGTCAATGAAACATGAGCTCGAATCGCAGACTCATAAGAAAGTCCTTTTTCTCGACAAAGCTTAATAGGGTTTACCGGATCTTCGATTTCATATTTTGAAATTTCCAATCGTAATTTTTTCCCCGTAGCATCTTCAATAGGGTTGATCTCATTCAAAAGATCTTGAATCCCTTCTTCAAGGAACCAATGATACGAACGTGTTTGAACCTCAATCAGGTTCGGAAACGGAAATTCTTTTTGAGCATCTGTAAAAAAATACCGACCGCCGGCCTCTTTCGTAGGCTTAAGTGACGGAGGAAACTTGATAGACTTTTTTGTCGTTACCATGCGTAAATGAAACTAAAAGAAGTAAGAAAGCACAAAATACCAGAGAAACCTTCTTTCCATCCCCTCGTGCAAAGGAATGGGTGTTTCGTTTCTTTGGCTGCTAAATGGTGATGATTTTAGAGTAAATGCAAAGTCATTCGCGCGCGTGATTATAAGGAGAGAGGAGGTTTTGTCAAAAGAAAAAACAGATTAATTTTCTAAATCTAAAGTTTCATATTCCCCATTTTTTATATCTTTTTGTATTTTCATAAGATTTTTCTTTATCGCCTCCCGGAAAAACACATTTTTAGGCGACATATTTTTCCCCACTTTATCTTTTTTAGTTCGAATTAAGAGAGGAATAATGCATCCCTTATGATCGCGCATCATAAAAAGAACTCGACCAGCCCCACCTTTGGACGTAAGGGCTATTTTAAAAAATCGAGCCCTCGCAGGGGCTTTCCCAATGGACACTCCTAATCCACAAGACACTTTTCGTGCGGCTTCAAATATCGACTCAAGAGAAAACGCGCCTCCTACAGGCCCCAGCTCATGACGAACAATGAAATCTGGTAAAATAAATTTCATTTTTTATCAGCAAGCAAGTCGAATGTCTGGTCTGCCAAGTCCTGAATATCGCTGGACAAGCAAACTTCTTCCGACTCTCCTATGTGAATTGTTGAATTTTGTGAAAAATTTCGAAGCGCAGTTTTGATCACAAGAGTAAGAGAAACCCCTAACTTATCCGCTTTTTCAAAAGCTTCCTTTTTGAGTTCTTCTTCAATACGAATGGTGAGATTAGACATGATTGCAAAAAATAATCACCCCCATTATACCGCACTAACATTGTTAGTGCAACTAATCCAGAATCAGAGGATTCTAATCCTAAATACCTACTCCCCCTCTATCACAACCCCCATTCCATCCGTCGTAGCAAAGACTTCTGGATAATACATTTCTTCGACTTTCGAAGGCAGAACTTCAAAAGATCCTGGCAGTCGCGTTCGAATCAAGTACTTGATTTCATACACGCCAGATCCCATGTAGTCCGCGAAATATCGAGCTTTTTCATGATGAAATTCCTGATGGACAAACTGTGGACGACACCAGCCATAACAATAATTATTACCAGACCCTCCTCCCGCACTCGCGAGAGACTTAAGCGACTGATCCGTATTTTCAAAATCAAAGTTTACTATTTCGGCTCCTGACGGAATCGGACTTTCAACCATGACTTGCCGATGAGACTGGCTCGTTGAAACAAGAAGTCTCACAACATAATATTCACCCACTTTGAGCTCTGTTTGTTCTTCTTCAAAGAATTCATCCTCTAAGGCGTGAATTTTTCGTTCAATCCAAAACCCACGGCTTACCGGCGCCAAATCTTCTGCCCGGAAGGTTTCTTGCAAAACAACATCTCCATAGTAAGGTTTTTTATTTTTTTCCTGAAAATCGATGGATTCCACCGGATTTTTTTTGAGATCTATAACGTAATCTTTTTCTGATTCAAGCGTCACAAGCGTGTCTTCTGCCAGAGAAATCACGCCCCCTTTTGACTGAAGAGTAATGGCAAATTCCGCCCCTTGGTTTTCAACTTCTCGCTCCATGGCATAGTCTCCCAACACACGAAGAACTCTGAGTGCGGTATTCCCAGAAAAGAATTCTGTAGAAGTTTCACTTAAATATCGTACGACTTTAGAATGAAGCATTTTTCGGTCTTCACGTCGCACAAACTCTTCAAAGACCAAGGCCGTCAATCGTTCTTGTTGCGAATAAAAAGATCGATACCCCCTTCCTTCTTCCCAAAAAGCATACCGACTTTCAAGTTTCATGAGACGATCTAAATCTTCCCAGATCAATGCTTTTTGTTGGTGAAAACTTTCAGAAAGAACTTCCCCTCGTTCTTCCAACATTCGTGCTGATTTAAGCCACCAAACCTTGGCTTCAATCGGCTTTAAATAGCTCTGAAGCCACCCCAGATCCTTGGGGGTCAAAAGCCCGTCTCTCGCCAAAATATACCCCGCATGCTGCCGAGTCGTATCAGAAAAACAGTACTTATAATCCGTCGGCTGACATTTTCTCAAAATCTGAGAAGCCATCCAGGCACGCGCCGTCAATAAATGATCCTGATTAAGTCGCATTTCAAATTGCTCCCAAAGAGGCGCAAACTCCAACACATTCGCCGTTACCCACAGACTCGGCCGAGATGAACTTTTCCAAAAAGCATATCCCTGATTCTGAATAAAAGCTTCCTCAACATGATCTCTGGCTTCTTGAAGTTTTTCTTGATCGATCAATGGCGACATTTTTTGAAGTTTTTGGTCAAAATCTTTTTGAGCCAATATGCCCGTCCAGCGCGTAAAAGTCTGCTCGGTACAACCATAGTTATGCTGATCGGTGATATCCACCAAGGCTTCAAGGCGGCTTACCAGAGAAAGAAAGGTTTTGACCAAGAGTTTAGAGGTAATACTCCGCCCCAAATCAGGTTTTATGGATAAAGTGATCTGATCTTCGATTCTCCAAAAGTCTGCCGAAGAGAGCTGAACTTTCGGCGGGTAGAGCTTATTGGTCCGCGTTACGCCATCACTCAGACCTGAATCAGTCTGCACGGTAAATCCTATTTCAACTTCATGAAAGTCATCTTCCAAAGACCAGCCTTCTCGTGGAATCGTAAGCGGGAAAAATACGCGAGCCTCTTCTCCGACTTCTACGACCTTCACTCTTTTCTCCGTTTCAAATCCTTCTGGAAGCGCAATCCGAACAAGCACTTTTTCTTCTGAAATCGCATCAACTTCCCGACGAATAAGAACCCCAACTGAAACTTCGTCTCCCATTTGAAAAAAATTCGGCAAGATCTCAGAAACCAATAAAGGCAAAGATGTCTGAATCGTCGCTTCACTTTCACCAAAAGCATTGTCCTGCGTGCTCCCCACCACCTGAACCTTCCAGGTCGTAAGATTGTCCGGAAGATCAAATTCAAAGACACCCGCTCCCGAAGCATCCGTTCGAACCGTCGCAAAGAAAGCCGCCGTATCTTGGAAATCTTTTCGGGTCGTAATCGTATTTCCTCCTGGAGCAGCCTGCGCCAGAGATTCTTCCATCATCACTCCATCGGCCATAGCCGATCCCATGACCGCCATTTCTGATTTAAACATCATATTCCGACCGCCAGACCGACTCATCGCACTATTTTGTTGCGCATAGAGCTCAATCGATTCTATTTCTTCTGAAACCTTATCCAACGTTGTCTGGGGAATAAATTTATAAAGCGTATGATACGTCTCAATCCCAAGCGGCACTTTGGCCAAGAAAGTCTTCAAAAGATCTAAGGCCTGTGGAGATCGAAGTTGCAAAAGCGTTTCATCTACGACCATCACGGTTACTTCTGCCGCCACGCCCTTTCCGCCAACATTTGTCTGAAGATTTATCTTCACTCTGTCCCCCGGACGATATTGTTCTTGGGTTGGCTGAAGATCAATATCAAGTTCTCGATCAGAGTTATAAACCGGAATCTCTACCGATCCCTGACGAACCGTTGAATCCCCAGAACCATTAAGACCTTCAACCAAGAACGTCACAAAGACATTCGGCTCCATCCAAGGTTCTATCGGAAAAGAAACCGTTCCGGTTTCCCCGTCCAAATCCAGCGTTTCAAAAACCTCTCCCCGCTCAATCGTCACCCGAGAAAACGTGATAGATGTAAGATCATGCATCAACGAAACCAAAGCTATGTCTCCAATTTCATACTGATCCTTATCGGTAATCATTTGAGGCGTAAAAGATTCTTTTTCTGTCTGGACCGAACGACGTGCCCCGGCCACCCAAAAAGACACATCAGCTGAAGTTGGTCGTCCTTCCTGATCAACCGTACCCGTCACCCACCGATAACGACCCCCTTCTTGCGGCAACGTAAACGTTGTCGACCAGGCTCCTTCCGAATCCGTCATCATCGGTACACCGGTTTGTATTTTTTGTGAAGGCTGACGCGCCATCTTGCCCCACCCCCACCAATCAGGATCTTTCCACAATTCTGACGTGACTTCTTTATCCACCAAAGGATCCCCATCGAGATTCGTTACTTTTCCCGTAAAAGTCACTTCTTTTTGGGCCAAGAAAAGCGATTTGATAGGATCAAAATGAATACGGGCATCGGCCGGCTCAAATGGAATTTCTAAATTTTGGCTGGATGATTCCTGCACACTCGCCTCCACCGTGACACTCGCCCGGATGGTCCCTTTTTTAAAAGTATCATCTTCTCTCTCATCTACTTTAAAATGAATATCAAATCGACCCTCGGCATCTAAAACTCCTTCGCCCGACTTAATCTCAAGCGGCGTATTCTCACAAGGATTTATACGATCATACGATGCATGACGATAAATATCACAATGCTGCGTTTGGGTTTGTTCAATTTGATAGGTTACTTTTTTGCCCTTCAAGGGCCCTCCAAAAGCATAGTTCCCCAAGACCGAAAGCGTCACACTTTCTCCCGGAAGCACCCGATCAACCGAAGCGCTCAGATCCACAAGAATATTCGGCTTTCGGAAATCACCAACATAAAAAGAAATGCTCGCACCATCCATATTCGAAGTCGAAATATTTACCCGGTATTCTCCATGAGGAGCATCTTTCGGAATCTTCCAATCCGTATTCCAGGCCCCCTCAAAACTCATCGCCTTAAAGGTTCCTATTTCGTTGTACTGCGGCCCTTGTACACGAATATGCCATGTTCGAGGTGGCTCATCAGCCGCGACCGATAAAAGCGGAAAATGCTTCCCAAAAGATTGAAGATTTCGAAAAAGACCTTTAAAATAAACGGTTTGTCCCGGTCGATACAAAGGCCGATCCGACCAAGCCACCGATCGTCCCTTCTGCGAAGAATTTTTGTAAAAATAAGGATTGATCGATATCTGATCTTGCGATCGAGACGAATCAAAAGGTTTCTGAAAATCATGCCCACCAACCCCGATCAACCCTTCTGCTCGGACAAGAACCGCACGAAGCGATTCGGTTGATTTGAAGACGGTTTCAGAAGAACTAAAATCATGCTTAAATTTAAGTTCCGCCCTTTCCTTGAAAGCTCCATACGTTTTTACCTCATAAGATTCCAAAACAAAGTCTTGAGGAAGTTCTCCCTCATCACCAGGAAAAGACCTTACTACTACACGATGAGAAGAATCCGAAAGTTTTTGCATTTCTACGACAAAATCTGAAACACAAAAGGTTGTTTGGAATTGCCGATTATATTCGCGGCTACTCTGATTCATTCTTCTGAAAATATTTCCTCGAGGGAGGGTTTTCCCCAGAGCTTTTAATTTGAAAAAGTAACACCCCGATTGCAACTCATCTTGGTCATTCAAAAGATCTTCCTGCGGGAAGATCTCTTTTAGATCAAGCGAACGAAAACGTTCCCCTTCGAAAGAAGATTCAAGTTTTTCTGTGTGTGTAAAAAGTTCGGTCGGATCGGGCATCATCCGCTGGAATTGAACCTCGGTCGAATGCATATCCCCCGAATACCAAAACAGAGGATTCCACTCCGCATCAGGAGCAAAAACACTGTTCGACTCTGGCAAAAACACTTTTTCAAACGTCGTCGGAAATTTCACCTGAAAAGAATCACTCTTAAAATTTGATAACAAACTTCTTTTATAAATATCTTGTAAATCTTTTTTAACCGTCAGTCGATAAGAAGTCTTCGGATCCCAGTAGGCTTGCCCGATCGGAGGAAAAGAAAAGTGAGACCGAAATTCCTCTCGCTCGTCCTCAGGGAAATGTTCCGTAAGATACGATTCCCACACAGCTTCTTCAACGTCAGGCGCAAAAGAAACCTGCGCCAGAAATTCCCCCACTCGAACATCAGCCGAAGCCTGAATCGTAAGCGGCTGAAAAACATTTTCCGGTTCATGACTTTTGAGCGTCAAAGGCTGTATGGTCTGAAAACTTTTTCTTTGGCTTTGTAGTGTCGGAAGCGGCCCTTCCAAAGACGTTGTTCCCACCGAAAGGATCAAAGAATAACTTGTAGCCGACGACCAATCATCTCTTGGAATAAGCACCACTTTTTTCTTTGATAAGCGAGACACACTTTCTTTCTTTTTAACATCATAAACTTGCTCCTCCCCGTACTCTAAATCAAATTCCAAAGACGGATAAATTTCTAATTCCTGAATTTCATCCAGCGCAACCTCTTGATCAAAAGACAACACAAGCGGTTTTTTGAAAATCAAATCAGAAGCCTGTACGGAGGTAAGCTTGAGCCGTGGTGTTTCAAACGCATAATCAATAGCTTGCGGAACCAAGGTCTGAGGAAGCGTAATTTCATACCGAGTGGAAGCATTCCAGGCTTCTTTGGGATCAAACACCAACCCCGAAGTTCCCAGCATCTTCCAAGCGCCTTTATGCTCAGGCGTCATAGTAATAGATTCCATCAATTTCTTTGATACCGATTCTGGATTCTCAAGCGAGAACACCGGGGCGTCCCATTGAAAAGAAATCGGCTGTCTCCCCATAATGTCCGCAGAATCAGCCTTCGGCGAAACCAATATCAACTTTGCCGACGAAGTATTCACCGGAAGAACTATTTCATCCTGCGGTTTTTGAGAAGCCTCTTCAGATGTTTTTGGAAAAATATTTCCCTGCAACGGATCCACTTCTTGATAAAAGACAAAAGCCCCTATCACAGAGATAGTAACGCCCCCAAGAAGAGCCCATTTCGAAAACAAAAGGTTTTTTTTCATAACACTTTTTTCAAATTATAGTCTCCAGAAAAAAATACTCAACGACGCCCTTTTAAAACAAACCCCAAACTAAGTCCCCCAAAGAAGCCAGTAAAATATCATGCATGATTTCTACGAAAAAATAAAATTATCAGTCCACACTTTTATATCTCAAACGCATTTCCCCAGCTCGTGAATCAAGGTGCCGAATCTCAACTTTAAACAAAGATTCATCACTCGCTTTCACAAAAAACATCCGCCCGGGCTGAAGCTCCCTTCTTGATAATGATGGCAACCAAAGCAATTCACTCTCTACCAAATCATAAGGAACATCCTCGAAAAACTTTTCTATTCCAGCCACAAAAACATCCGCGCCTTTATGAATTCCTGCTTCCGAAGACTTTTGGCTTAATCCTGATACCTCTGGATCACCAGGCTCAATCCACAAGTCAGCATCTATTTCATATCCATCCTCCCAAACAGCCGGAGATAAAGATATGACTTCCGCTGTTCTCAAATTAAGAAAAACGGCCGGATACCCGACAAAGTCATCTTTTGTTATCGTTATTTCAGAATAAGAAAACTTCACATACCCCACATAAAGAACAAATACACCACACAAAACCATCAATACCTTAATAATATTTTTCCGGAGATAAGATCCATGAAGACTCATGTATTTTGAAATTATAATAAAAAAAGCCTCTTTAAGGGGTTGGTCTCACCGATAAATCGCTATCAACATCAATTTCAATTTCTTCATACTTATCACAATACTCTGGATGTTGTTCATAAAATGCAGATTTTCTACTTTTACAGTCCTCCAACAAAATGAGTCGTGCTTCTTCACCTTCAATAATTTCTGTATACCATGATGGATAATTACAATAAACATGCGTCGACCCCGTAATGAGATTCTTCGCCACTACATCATAACAAGAAGAACTATTAAAACCGCTGAAGTGAGCCGTTATCCATATAAAAATAAAGAGAGCTATTGAAATCAATACCCCCAAACTTCGCATGATTTTTAACCATCCTTTATTTTTTGAGAAGCCTTTAATACAAAAATAAATTCCAACAAAACATAAAAACCCAAAAACAACACTCATAATAAATGACAAGACACTCAATCTATACCAACTCACATAGATTGAAAGAATTATTCCTACGAGGAAATAAGTAATAACCAATGATTTTTTTCTATTTTTCAGCATGATTTAAAGTTATCAATATTTCTCAATAAAACAAATCACAGATGAAATCTAGCCTGTGATTCAGTAGTGCCGTGATTTCAAAAAGATCCCCCCAACATTAAATCGAGATTAAAATTTGGACCCCCGAATTTTTCATGATAAAAAAATAATAAGCTTCAATACCCAAATAGGTTGCAAAAGGTTGCAAACAGGAGTAAAATAAAACCAAATAATCATACTCTTATGGCCACTGCGGTAAAACTCCCCGATCACATCATCGAAGACGCGAAGAAGTACTCTCGCGCCTGCAGCCGATCAGTACCAAAACAACTCGAACACTGGATCAAAATCGGCCGTGCGGCTGAAGACAATCCTGATCTGAGCTATGAGATGATCCACGGAATCCTTTTGGGACTTGAAGATCTTGAAGCTGGGCGCGTATCGCCCTACGAATTCAATACTTCCCATGAAAATACTTCAAAGCAACACCTTCAAACGAAGTATTAAAAAGTTACACCCAAAAGAAAGAAATGCTTTAGACCAAGCAGTTTTTGATATTCAAGACAATCCCTGTAGAGGAAGCTTGAAACTCGGAAATTTAAAACATATCCGTGTTCATAAATTTCGCATGCAAAACAAACAAACCCTTTTGGCCTATATATTTTTCGAACAAGAAAGAATTATATCCCTGATCGACTTCGGCCCCCATGAAAACTTTTATCGAAATTTAGAACGATAATCTTCAAATGAAAACATTCACCAAAACAACTGCGCCTTTCTAATATCCTGATAGGAATACTTGCCTTTGAGTGACCGATGCAAGGCGACGATTTTAAGATCCCCTTTGGGACCAAAATCGTCTTCGTTTTTTTGTTCTAATAAAATTTCCTCAGCTTGTTTTATAGCTTTTAAAATTTTCTCTGAAGGACGAAGCTTATCTAAGATAGCTTTCGGTAAATCTTGCTTGAGTTTGCCCACATGCCGGATGATTGTATCCACTGTCATCTCCCGGATCTCAGCGATCGCTGACAAATCCCGCCCTTCTTCGAGCAAAACCCGCGTCTGCTCATACGTCGAGACTTTCTTCTCCGGAATCTTAAACACGCCCTGCTCCGCTTGATTGGAAGCAATAGCTTTCTGATCGGTCGTCCCCCCCGAACGCAAAACAAAATCATCAAACAACTTCTGTAACACGTCCCCAGATCCCAAAACCGCTTCACACTGATGGGAAAGCTCCTGAAACCGTTCATCGGCCTTGATCGCCAAACCATCCAGCTGAAACGTACGATCATTACAGCCTTTCAGAAACAAGCCTTCCCACGAACGCACACGCGACAACGCCACATAACCCTGTCCCGCTTCAAACGTCCGCGACAGATCCATTTCAGCGCTGTCCAGCGTCATTCCCTGACTCTTATGCACCGTGATAGCCCAGGCCAATCGCAAGGGCATCTGCGCATAAGACGCCACCACCTGACCGTATTCATCCATCATCGACCAATCACTCGGTCCTACCGTGATCGTCACGCCGTCTTCGGTCTCCACCATGGGCCATCCTTCTTTGTCATCAAACCCAATCACCGTACCCAACGTCCCATTCATATACCCCGCCTCATAATTATTTTTCACAAACATCACCCGCGCCTTTTCTTTGAGATACAAAATCTCAGGCGCCAAAATAGATTTTTTAAAAGAATCAACGATCGCTTTACTCCCGCGACTCACCGAAGCAAAAATACGCTGAGGTGTTTCAAGCGCATCAAGCTGCGTTTGATTCACCCGATCCACATCAATGTTATGCGTAAAAAGCTTCGTGACCGAACTATCAGTTTCCTGAGAAGATTCTATTTTTTCCTGAATAATCAGCTCCATATCATCTTGATAATCCTGCGTTCGAATCTGATGCAAAATATCTGACAAAAGCCCTTCGCTCTGACGAAACTGCTGCGTCAAATAACACACATTAAAACTGGACTTCACCCAAGCATCTGACATAAAAGCGAATTTTTTATGACTGGGCTGAGGAATTTTACTCACGGGCGGCAACTGAAAGAAATCTCCACAGACCACCACTTGAATCCCCCCGAAAGCATCAAAACTCACTTTTAAAAAACGAAGAATCTTATCAATGTTATTTAAAGTTTGGCCCGAAAGCATCGAAATCTCATCGATGATCAAGACCTGCGCCTTCGTCACGCGATCACGTACGGGCTTTTTCTTCGCTATTTTTTCAAGATCACGATCGGTAATCTCATCCCGAATCCCCACCCCGGACCACGAGTGAATCGTCTGCCCACTCAAATGCACAGCGGCAATCCCCGTCGACGCGGTCACGGCCGTTGGCACCCCACGATCACGAAGATACTGTATGTATTGATTTAAAACATACGTCTTCCCCGACCCAGCGGATCCAGTGAGAAAAACATTTTTCCCTGATTTAAGAATATCCAACGCAACTTCTTGTTTCATGCCAATCCACGATACAAGAAAAACCCTGTGTCACAAATATTTAAGAGAGATTTAATGTTCAAGAAAATTCCCCAACACGAAACCCCCCTATTTTTCGCGCTTGATAGTCAAAACTTCACCCACCCCCGTCGCCATAACTTCTGGATTATACATCTCTATTACTTTCGGAGCACTTTGTTCGTACTCCCCTTGAAGTCTTGCTTTCAGAATATATGAAAATTGATGAGTTCCCGGTCGCATGTTTTCAACAAAAAACCGAGCTTTATCAAAGTAAAATTCTTTGTGCGCAACCAAAGGCTGGCACCAACCATAACACACAGCTTTCGGATCTGGTTTTTTCAAACGCTTATCTTCGTTATCAAGATCAAAGTTCACCGCATCAGCCCCCGAAACAATAGTATCCTGAACCATGACTTGTCGATGCGAGGCATTCGTGACCACCTTGATTTGCACCTGATAGTTTTTACCAATCTCAAGTTCTGTTAAAGGCTTTTCACAATCCTCATCAAATAAATCGCAAATATTCCGTTCAATCCAAAATCCATGACTGACCGATTGCATATCTTTGGCCTTATGAACCTCCTGAAGTTCTACATCGAGGAAATATGATTTTTCATTCTCAGATTTATAGTTAAGTTTATATAATGCTCCTGGATCAAGCATCTCAGTAGCACTCACCGTCTCTATCGGAGTATTAAGTTTTCCCTTAAACGCATCCAGCCCCTCAGCTTCGATCACAAATGAAGCCGGGAAATTATTTTCTGGCAGAGTCTTTTGATAATCTCTCAGGGCGATCAAAATCCGTAAGGCCGTATTCCCCGATATGTTTTCATTGGTTTGTGAAAGATATCGCGCGATGCTGTCATGCAGTTCTGGATAAATATTTTCTTGCACCCAAGCCTCAAAAACTAATGCCGTCAGTCGTTCATTTTGTGTGAAGAAATCATACGCATTATTTTCATCTTTTTCCCAGAAAGCATAACGATCACGAATTTTCAGCTGCTGTTTTATCTGTGTTTCGATCGTCTCCGTAATTTTTTGAACAGAGGGCGAAACATTCTCTTTCCCCGCTAAGTGAACAGACTTCATAAACCAAATTTTTGATTCAAAAGTCTTGAGAAATGAGGATAAAAATTCGAGATCAGTTTTCTTAAGCAGTCCATCTCGCAAGAGTATGAAGCCCGCTTGTTGGCGCACCGTATCTCCCATGATCCCACAAAAATGTCCCGCACAAGAAGTCTTGAAAATTTCTTTTTTCAACCAATTCCGAGCGTTTTGCAATGCGAATGCCGGGAAGGGAGAGCCAGCGTCTGAGAAAGCCGGAGCAAATTCCAGTATATGCGTCGTGCCCCAGGGACTTGCCATTGAGGATCCGGGCCAAAAACCAAATCCTCCATTTGATTTTTGGTTTTTAAGAATTTTTTGCAAAGCTTCTTTTTGCTTATTTAGATCTTGTGATGATGTCTTTTTCCCAACAAGCGCAAAGATTTGATTTTGTAAAATATTCGAAGTCCAATAGGTCATCAATTGCTCTGAACATCCAAAGTTAGCCTGCTTCGCTCGGTTAACATACATTGAAAGATGTTCTAAAAGCGTTCCAAAAACACGCATCTTGAGTACGGATTTCAGGGCATCATTACTTGCAGAAAGCTCTGTTATACCGGCCGATTTTACGCGAACAAAGCTTGCTGCGGTAGAAGTAATCGTTGGCGGCACAAGTTTTCTCGCAAGCGTTATACTATCACTCAAATCTGATTTAAGTCCTCGAATAGAAAAATCTACGACAACGTTTTGATCTTCTTTCTGAAAAGATTCAAGGCTGTAGGGAATTTCAACATCAAAGAGGACCCTTTGTTCATCTTTTATTTTGAGGGTTTGTTCTTGTCGTATTGGATCCTGCCCCGGCATGGTCAGATCAAAGGTAACCTGAACTTTTTCTGATGGATAGGTGTCTGTATTTCTTCGAATAAGAAGTCCAGCCTGCGTCTTGTCTCCGTATCGGAAAAAATTCGGAGTAATAGGCGAAATAAGAAGCGGAAGCGTTGTCTTAAAACTTGATTCTCCTTCACCGAATGCATTCTCATCCGTACTTCCCACAGCCCAAACATTCCAAGTCGTCAAATTATCCGGCAGAGTAATATCAACTATTTTTTTCCCACTGGCATCAATTTGTATCTGTGAAAGCCATGCGGCTGTATCACGAAAATCTCCTCGGGGCTTATCAACACGACCGTCCCCCGCGGAGGCCTCTTGGTCCCCTTTTCCTCCCCCGCCACCAAAAGGATTTTCAAACGCCGATTTTATATTTTTTACTTTTTCATAGATCGCTTGAAGTTCTTGTTCCGAAACAAAACTTCCCGCGGTATGGAGCGTTTTTACACCAAGAGGAAGCTTTGCCAAAAGCGTTTCAGAGAGATTCAAAGGACGCCTTGCCTTTAATGCCAGAAGCGTCTGATCAACAACCGAAAGCGTTACTTGCGCGGGAGCTGGTTGTCCAGCGATACTCGTTCGCACTTCTACTTGAGCTGTTTCTCCCGGCTTAAAAGTGTCTTTTAAGGGAATTATTTGAACGTCTAATGCTCGCATTGGATCTTTTACCGTGACATCAATAGCCCCCCACTTTACGCGAGGCTTTCCCGTCTCATCTTTTCCTTCCAGCAGTACCGAAACCACCACATTAGGCGCCATCCAAGATTCAACCTCAAAACGAGCCGTTTGGTTTACCAGATCGGCCTCAAGCGTTTCAAGTAGTTCCCCCCGTTCGAGCGTTACATGCGCTCTGGTGATTTCCCATTCGGTATGAGGAAAGAGCACCGTTGCCCGATCTCCTATTTCATATTCATCGCGTTCCAAAAAGACCGGTAAAATATTATTTAAATTATTTTGACGAATCACATACGAATCTCGTTCGGGGGTCCAAACATAGAAATTCCCCTGCGCAGAAACGGCTCTCTTTTTCTTATCTTTTGCCGTTACACGCAATCGATATTGCCCCGCCGTTTCTGGTCGAGGAAAGATCCCCGAAAAGACACCCTTTTTATCACTCGAGAGGGTTTCTTCCTGAACAAGTTCTTCCACCCAATGCCATTCCCCAACATAGTCGCCACTGGCCTCTTTCCGGTCATTTCGTGCCCACTTACGCCGGATGAGTTCTGCTTTTACCTCTGTTTTCTTTGGAGCCTCTTCGAGATCCGTTACTTTTCCAGAAAAATTTATCTCTGTGTCCGTAACTTGATAAAAATAGGCCAAACGATCGAGTTCTAATTGATACTCAGAAGCATAAAAAGGAACCGAGGTTTGAAACGATGACTTCTCTCCTTTGCTGGCGAATACGGTCGCATCAATCGTTAAGACCTGCCATTGAGTTTCCGTGTCGGTACCCTCTTCTGATTCAAGAGAGATATCAAGATCTATAGGAATATGAAGATTTCCCTCTTCATCTAATGTTCCTTTTCCCTCCGTGAGAAGTTTGTCCTTTTTTCCAGGAGCCCTCCACCACCAATCACTCGGTTCATGACCAAAAAGCGAAACTTTATAATCAACAGATTTTCCCGCGAGAGTCCCCCCGAAGGCATATTCGGCCTTCACATTGGCCGTGTATTTTTGTTGCCAAAGGGCTTTATCCGTATCAAAAGATCCCCAGACCAAAAAATCAGGTTTTCTATATTCTGTAACATAAAGAGGAATCTTTACCGAACCATATTCAGAAGCGCTTTCCGAAGAATCAAAGAGCTGTATTTCTATGCTATAAGCTCCAAGCGAGGCATCGGAAGGAATTTTCCACTCGCTGGACAACCCCCCAGCTTTCGTTTGTGATTCCGTGCTAAAGATCTCCTTGTATTGTGGATCCTGAACCGAGATTTTGTAGGGTCGCTCAACACTTCGATCGAGCTCTTTCAGTGGAAAATTTTTGCCATGAAGTTGTAATTCTCGAAAGAGAGTTTCAAAGAAAACAGTGTCCCCTGGTCGATATAATGGACGATCTGAAAATCCAACTGATCGAGAATCCTGCTTATACTTCCAGGGACTAAAACTCACCGGGAGATCATGGGGAGAAAGAGACCGACTTGCCGACACAACCCCCCAAAGATCTCCAGATTGTGCCAAAAGAATACCTCCGAGTTGTGAAGATGAAGAGGCTTCAATTGAATCGTCAAAGGGGCCTTGTACTTTAAATTCTGATTGATTATAAGCCCCTGTATTTAAGACAGTATAAGAAGTATTAATTTGAAGTTTTTCTCCCTCCACCGTGTGTCCCCAAACTTGATAATCTCCATTGGCTACTTCTTTTGCTTCCAGCAAAAAATCACCCACTCCAAAGAGACTGACGACACTTCTTTCGTACAATCTTCCCGCACTATTTGCACTCCCAATTTTATATTTCAGCGTTGCTTCGTATACCCCCGAAGCTTGTGTCCCAATCGTTTCCGAAAAAATTTCACTCAAGGGTAAGGTCTCAACATTTTCCTTATCAAATGACGGCTTCCAATCGAGAGCTATTTCTTGTTTTGAGGGATGGGGCCAAACGCGTTCCAAGGAGAGCACCGGACTTATAATATTTCCTGAATATTTCGCGGAGTATTCCGGGAACGTTCCGGTTTGATACGTGGTCCATTTACTGGGGAAATATACCCCCTGAAGTTTATTCGGATATTGGACATTAAATGTTGACACATAATCATTGAGTAACGTCCGTCCATATTGATCTGTAAAATCTTTTGAGATACGAATAGTGTATTCTTGATGAGCCTTCCAGCGTTTCCCTACCGGACTAAGCCATGCGTATTGTGATTTATAATCAGTCGCTATGTTTTTTTTGAAATCTGAAACATAGTCCGTCCAGACCCCCGGATCAATCGGCTCAATCGTTAAGTGATCGAGTAAATCTTTTTGTGAAAACTTACTATTGGTTCGAATTGAAAAAGAAGAAAATACATCATTGGGGAAATACATATTCTCTATCAAAAAAGGTCTTATGGTTTGAAAAGTTGGCTTGTAACTTTTCTGCGAAATGGAAGCCTCGTATTCCGTGCTATTTGGAAGGACAAACTTAAACGTAGCATTTTCTGGCCAGGCTTCTTTTGGCGAATAGAGCAGTGTTTTTTTGTCTTCTTTTTTATAAGTAACCTCAAAATCTAACGCTGGGATAAACTCAACTTTTTGAGCAAATGCCAATGATACTTCCTGATTGAGGACAACTTCCAATTCTTTTTGTTCTATTAATGAATGATCTCGTATTTCTTTGATAAGAGGTTTTGCTGTTGTGAAATTGTAGGACGCCTCCGAAAAAGGAAGTGTAAAAACATAGTGGGTTGAATGTTGCCACGCTTCTTTCGGTTCAAAAAGAACCCCCGTCGAGCCTAACTGTTGCCAACTGCCTTTCATGGGAGGACTAATCTGGATTGATTTTTCGAGTGCTTTTTGAGAATCCCTGGTGTTTTGGAGCGCAAACAGAGGTTTGCTCCACATAAAAGTTACCGGCGTTTTACCGATGATATCCTTTGCATTATTTTCTGGAGAAACAAATACCAGCTCCGCATTATGAAGAGCTTCTTCTATCACCGCTTCTGGCACCTCATCTACAATCTCTTCTACAACCTCTTCCGAAAGAACTTCCTCTATAATTTCTACGGGGAGAGGCGTTTGCTTTTCAACCTCACAACCAAAAAGAAATCCGATGACCAAAAACATAGGAACACTGAGGAAAAATCGTTTCATAGAAAGAGATTAAAGCAGTAAAAAACTACTCTAATTCAACAAAAATTTCAATGGCGTCCGAGGCTTCGTCTTGTGTAACCGAAAGAATATGTCTTCCCGGGGTAAGCGAATGAAGAAGACTCTCTACCGGTTGATCGTCTAAAAAAACTTGATAGGGTTTGTGCTTTTCATCCCGTACTTTTACCGTAATTTTAGACTGAGGATGAAATCGATCTCCCTGCGATGGAAAAGATATTGAAATTTTCGGCTCAGAAATAGAGCCATTTTGATCAGAAGAAAGAACGAATTCCCCCATAGTCTCCGCACAAGACTGAGGATCCTCCCAAGCATTCCGACAAACCGTGACTTCTTTCCGCTCCGACTGCCAGTCAAAGGATCCCGATCCTTGAGGATGAAGCATCCGCATGATGGTGTGCCATAACGGACCCGCACCAGAAAGTCCCGAGCTCGACCGCATAGGGGTGCCGTCGGTATTACCGACCCAGACACCAACCGTATAATCAGTCGAAGTTCCCACCACATAGTTATCTCGAAAATCCTGACTCGTTCCGGTTTTTACTGCGACCGGGAAATTTAGTTCGAGGGCATTCCCTTGCGGAAAATTAGACCAACGTCCCGCATTATCAGAAAGTGCATGGAGGATCCATTCCGCCGTAGAAGGTTTCATTATTTTTTTTGATTTCGGAAAATATTGATCCGCTTCCAATAGAATATTTTGCTGTTCATCTTTTATCGTTGTAAAAAATCGAGCCGGAAAGATCTCGCCCCTTTTTAAAAAGGTAGAAAATCCACGAGTTAGGTCTAGAAGACGCGATTCCCCCGATCCCAAAACTAAGGCCAGTCCAATTTCTTTTGGTGTTTTGGAAATACGAAAACCAAGTGTTTGTAAGAAAGAATAAAAAGAGTTTACGCCCATATCACTCAGAAGATCTACCGCTCCAATATTATAAGACCCGGCTAAAGCTTCGCGATACCGAACCCGTCCATGTTCAATATGAGGATTATAATTGCGAGGAGCATAAGCCCCCTCCCCTTCAAGGAAAGATTGTCGAAGATCATCTACCGTTTCCAACGGAGATCGTCCTTGCTCAAGAGCGAGGGCGAACAAAAATGGCTTCAGGGTTGATCCCATTTCTCTCTGTGAGGTCGTTATGTTCACAGCGCCCTCTATCTCTGCATCAAAGAAATCAACCGATCCAAGCATCACTCTTATATTTGTCTCTTCATCAAGGACAACAACGCCCGAATTAGATACATTCCGTTGGTCCTTATCAGGAACCATTTTACGAGACATATCGAGAATCTGACGGTACCAATTTTTATCAAGCGTCGTATAGACATGGAGTTGTTGCCTATTTTTCGGAAGAACGTCTCCCAACTGTGCCTTCACCCAATAAATAAAATGAGGCGCGGTTATATCAGATGATGCAGCAAGATTCGTCAAAACAGGCTGATCTTTCCAATACGTACTTTCTTCATGAAGAATAAGTTCTTTTTCTTCCCAAATCGACAACACAAGATCTCTTCGTTTTTTGGCTTTCTCCGGATGATCTATGGGATTCCACCCCTCAGGACGAGGAAGAATCCCAATCAAGAGTGCTTTTTCTCCCGTAGAAAGCGCTTCGAGTGGTTTTGAAAAATAAAATTCTGAGGCCTGAAAAAACCCACTTACTCCTTTTCCCAAATAAACCGATCGAGCGTAATGATTAAAAATTTCTTGTTTTGAGTATTGAGACTCTAAACGAAGCGCCAGCATAATTTGTCGCATCTTGTACCACCCGTTTCTTTCGTCATTTTCTAAATAAGATTGACGAACCAATTGCATGGTAAGCGTAGAAGCCCCTGAAACGATGCGCTCTTGAACATGATTTTGGTAGAAGGCTCTCGCAATAGATTTTATATCCACGCCGATATGTTCATAAAATCGTTGATCTTCCACCGCCAAAACCCAGGGCACAAAATCACTCAAATCGGACTCAAAAGAAGCATCATAATCCTCCTCCGAATATAAAATAACACCCGATCTATCATAAAAAACCCACTTCGTTTCTTGTGGCAGCACTAAGGGCCACAACAAATACAAAGCCATCAAAACAAGAAGGAAAAAAAATCCTAACACAATTTTCTTCATATGATCGCACAGTACCACGCGCACGAAAGAAATTACAGTAAGGAGCTCTTCAATGGGCTGATTTCGCGCACACAACTCCCTAATATTAACTCAGTATTTCACAGTATTTTATCATTTTTAAAATCAATTTTTTTCTCTTTGTAATACAGATCTTTTATCAGGGCCTTTCCCAGTTTATCAACACTTACCAAGACCGTTAAGCCCCCTCGTATTCTTTCGACCTCCCGTCCTCTTTTTTCAGGAACAAAATACTTTCCGATACCAAGCTCAACAGCAGCCCCTCTCCATCCCCCCTTTCCTACGGCCCCTTTTATATACAAGGCCTCTTTAGGCATCTCTAAAGCCAATCGATCCAAGGTCGCCAGGTCTTTTTCGTCTTTATTAAGAATCAGGTAAAAAACATCTCCCGCAGAAAGCTTCTCCTGCGCAATGAATGTTTTAACTTTTTCATTTCGCTCAATTTCATAACGCAAAATGACATAATCTCCCCGCAAAATATCTCGGGGGTCAACCGGCACTGTTTTCAAAAAAACTTCTTCTCCAGAAACAAGCGTATATTCATTAATGATGATTATGCCCGAAAAACAAAGGACCAAAGCCCCCAAAATACTAAACAAAACTTTCGGACTAATTTTATTATTTTTCTCCATTTATATGTATTTATGAATTATTTTCTGCCTGAAGGCCTTCTTTTTTAAGCGTTTCACAGTATTTAGTTCCCTTGATATACCCATAAACCAAAAGCATCAAAAAACATCCAAATAATACCAGGGAGATTCCCATTTGTTGATAACTCCAAACCCAATCAAAATATTTAGCAATGAGGAAAACCCCTAACCAAAAGAAAGTCGTACTTCTCAGTACTAAATTATATTCTTTATTCGCCAACCACATAACCAAAAACACCGCCCCTAAAAATAAAATATGTTGAAAAATTAATGATCCCATCGAGCGTCCTAATAAGGAAAGCTCCTCATCTAAAGTTCCGACAAATAAAGATAAAAACAAAAGCTTAAGAGAGACGAGTGCGAATACGCTTAAAACAGGGGCGAAGTTTTTTCCGACGGTCTTGCGAACGAAATAACTCACCGCTGCAATACTGAAAGGTATGAGCGTAAAGATCCGTATCAACTGTTCCTCATCAAACCACCAATGAAAAAAAGAATTATCATCTAGCAAATAAAAAATACTCAGATAGAAGAGGGAAATCGTTATAAAAGCGAGAGATTTAAATCGAAACAAAAAGGTGACCGGAATGGTAAGAATACACCACCAAACAAGTAAGCTCAAAACGGAGCCATCCATATTGTATAATTGTCCCAAAAGAGCGATCGAGGCTCCAATGAAAAGGGTCCCGAGAAATATAAAAGCATCTCCTATTTTTTTAAAATCTTCCTTGATATAACTCAAATAGTATCCGCCCAAAATACCCACGACGGGCATAAGCAAGATAAAGATTAATTTAAGAAGCTTGGGTAAGTAGGCCCAATTACTGGAGATTAATAAAAGAGCGCCAATCCCTATGAACAAAGCTCCAATCGTGGCAAGGATTTTAAAGAAAACTCCCGTGGAAGTATTTTCTTCTACATCTTTCAGTATTAAAACTTGTTGCTGTTCACTAATAATCTTTTTTTCTACCCAGCTTTATACAGAATGATTTATTTTATTTTTAAAGGACATGTCAGAAAGAAAATGATAATTAAAAAACCTTGCAAACTCCATGATAGAGCGCCGTTTAAATATATGCAAAAAAATCTGGCGGAGAGAGGGGGATTACTTCGTGACGTCGTCGCACAAAAAGAGTGCAAGCCCTCTTTTCTTAGCTCCTCGTATCGAACCCGGGTTCTCATCCACCACTCAAAAAGAGTCTGTCGCTACCCCCCTCCGGGGGATAAAGACAGACTCTCCTGGCGGGGTGCATCATATTCGAACCCTTCTATTTAAGCCTTTCAAGCCCCATAAGGCTTAACAAGATTCTAAACTCGGCTTTGTCCTAATGCCCTTTCCTCATAGTGAATAGGTCACGTTTTCACCCTTAAAATTTATAAAAACTTCAGATCATTGACTTTGTCAATAAAAGTTTCTTGACGACTCTTTTTTGGCAGTCTATACTTGTGACTGCTAATATTTCTTAATCTTTATTCATCATGAGTACAAGAATCGTTCGGCATCGGCCAAACCAATCTCCATCTCCTTTTGACTCTAGTCTAGGAAATTTCTTTGGAGATTTCTGGGGAGCTTCCCCATTTTTTCAAGATCCATTTTGTGAAACCCATGGATCAACCAAATATCAAATGACTCCTGCCATGGATGTTTGTGAAGAAGAGCATAAATTTATCGCTCAAATGGACTTACCAGGTTTTGATCCTGACGAAGTTTCGGTTGAAATTGAAGATAACGCTCTTATCATTCATGGAAAAAGAGCGTCTTCATCTGAAGATAATTCTGGTAAATACCTCAGAAACGAGCGAATGAGTGGATCGTTTTACCAAAAGCTCCAATTTCCAGCTTCTGCTAATTTAGAAGAGGCAGAATGTAGCTCTAAAAATGGAGTATTAACGATTGAAATCCCCAAAAGGGAGGAAAGTAAACGCAAAAGTCTTAAGGTAAAGCTTCTTAAGTAAACCTTTTGTTCCCAGTCTCTCTATTTTTTCGAGAGGCTGGGATGTTTAATTATTTTCTAACCTTTTTAATGATGAAAAAAATAATACCAGCTTTTTTGCTATCTTTCATCTTACTCACTAGCTCTGCACAAGCATTTTGGTGGGATATGGATAGAGATCGTGAAATGAGAAAAGAAACTTACCAAGATATTTGGAATGATCCATTTTTTGATGATCCTTTCTTTTCCTACCATCGCAATTTTATGAATCGTTGGCACAGTAATTTATCGGATTTTTCTTTTCCGAAAATTTCTATGGCCAATAACTATCCACTCGATTTAGAAGAACAGGAAGATCAATTCGTAGCAACGATTGATATTCCACACTTTGGTCCAGCGGACATTGAAATAGAAGTTAAAAATGATCGTTGGCTCATAGTTCAAGGGAAAAAAGAAGCGAAAGACGAGTCAGAAAATGAGGAAAAAAAGTATTACTACCGCGAACGCTCAAGTGGAAGTTTTGCACGTCAAATCCTTCTCCCTCATCCTGTAGACAAATCAGCTACAGAAGCCAAATACAAAGATGGCACGTTTACGATAACCTTACCAAAGAAATCAGTTGAGCCAATCTCAACCGATACTATTCCTATTATTACTGATTAACGCTCTACAAAATGATTGAACTCAAAAATATACAAAAACGTTATGGAAATTTTATTGCCTTAGATGGAGTGACTTTTACCATAGAAAAGGGAAAAATAACGGCCTTGCTTGGGCCAAATGGAGCTGGGAAAACCACTTCTATGAAGATTATTACTGGATTTTTAGAAGCGAGTAGTGGTCAGGTCGTGATTGATGGAGAAGTTTTAACCGAAAAAACCAGAGAACACCTCCAAAGCTCTATAGGATACCTTCCTGAAAACGCTCCGCTTTATCCAGAACTTAATGTGTGGGAACACTTAGACTTTAGTGCCAAAATACACGGCATTCCTGAATCTGAACGAGAGAAACATATTCGAAGTGTCGCCAAATCTTGTGGCTTAAGTGAAAAACTTTACTTCGATATTTCAGAACTTTCTAAGGGATATAAACAAAGAGTTGGCCTCGCCCAAGCCATTATCCATGATCCAGATATTTTAATCTTGGACGAACCCACCACCGGACTTGATCCCAATCAGATTTTAGAAATCCGAGAGCTCATTGCTTCATGGAAAGAAGATAAAACAATCCTTCTCTCGACGCATATTATGCAAGAGGTAGAAGCTATGGCTGATAATGTAGTGGTGATTAATAACGGTCAAGTAATTGAAGAAAGTGAGAAATCAAAACTATCTTTTGGGAGTAATGAAGCTCAATTCCACATTGCTATTGAAATTGACGGGAAAGCGTCTGATATAACTAAAGCCAAAAAATCTATTGAAACAATAAAAGAGGTAACTCAAGTAGAGAAAACTGACCACATACTTCTCCTTCATGCCGAGAGTGACTGTCGAGCAGAAGTGGCTCGAAAAGTCGTTCAGGCAAAGTTAGATTTAATCGGTCTTTCATTGCAAAAAGCTTCGCTCGAAGACATCTTTAGACACTTAACCCAACAACAAAAATGAAATCAATTTTAGCCATCATTCAAAAAGAATTTCGTATATTTTTTAACTCCGCTATTGGGTACGTCTTCTTGGCTGTCTTCTTGAGTTTTAGTGGTTGGATGTTCTTTCGAACATTCTTCTTACTCGGGCAAGCGGACATGCGGGATTTCTTTCTTTTATTACCTTGGACGTTTCTATTTTTGATCCCCAGCTTCACCATGCGGTCTTGGTCAGAGGAAACCAGGTCTGGAACAATTGAAACTTTATTTACAAGTGGAATATCCCCCATAAAAATTGTCCTAGCCAAAGCCTCTAGTATTGGACTCTTTCTCTTACTAGCTTTAGCCCTAACGCTTCCTTTTGCCTTATCGGTTGCGTGGCTTGGGAATATGGATTGGGGTGTAGTTTGGATTTCTTATCTTGGAGCATTACTTCTTGGATGTGCCTATATTTCTATTGGTTTACTCGTTTCTGCTATCACGAAAAACCAAATTGTCGCCTTCTTGATTTCTATCCTCGTCTGTTTTGCTTTTTACATTGTAGGAGAAGGCTTTATAACGATTTTCTTCCCCAGCTTTATTGGAGAAATTTTAGGACAAATTGGTTTAGGAGCGCACTACAAGTCTATGATTCGTGGAGTGATTGATACCAGAGACCTTATTTTTTACGTCAGTTTTATCAGCGTGTTTTTACTGGCTAATATGGCTTTTTTATCCGCTTCCTTTTGGCCAAAACGTCTTTTTTGGAGAAGTGCCACAGCGGTTACGGTGCTAGTCGCTATTGTACTTAATATTGGGAGTCAGTTTGCATTTGCTCGTTTTGACGGAACGGCCAATAAAAACTACACACTCTCAACGGCTTCCAAAGATATTTTGCAAAGCACCGAGAAACCTATTGCTATCAAAGCGTTTATATCGAGCAACATCCCAGCTCAAATACAAAGCCTATCTCGAGATGTTCAGGATATGCTGGACGAGTATGAATCTCGAAGTGGCGGGAATCTTGATTTAGACATTCTTGATCCAAAAACGGATGAAGAGGCTCAAAGTTGGGTACATCAATTTAGTGTTTTACCGCTTCAATTACAAGTCATTGAACGTGACCAACAACAAGTCGTACAAGCCTATTTAGGTTTAGCCGTGACAACCGAAGATGATTCAAAGACGGAGTTCTCTGAACGATTCACCAAATTTGAAACCCTGCCAGCTATTACAGACTTGAGTGATTTTGAATATCAGCTTACTTCTGCCATCAAAAAAGTTTCTACGGAGCAACTCCCAATTATTGGTTTTTTAAGCGATCACGGAACAAAAACTCTTAGCAATTTGGAACAAAGGTTTCGAGAAGGTGGTGAAGATGAAATTCCATTGCGAGATGTCTTATCTAAAAACTACGAAGTACGAAGTGTAACGTTGGAGGATGAAAACCTTTCCGAAGTGCAAACTTTGATTATTGCTGGAGCAACAGAAGATTTTACCGAAGAAGAATTTGAAACTTTACGCTCACTTTCTGCAGAAGGAAAAAATATTATCTTTTTGACCGATACTATTAACGTACTCGGATCATTCACCCAAAACGCTACGACTGATTTTTCTAATATCCTAGATGAATATGGGATAGGCATTAGAACCAGCCTTATAGCTGATGCAGTAAATGACAATGCTAGTTTTTCAGGAGGATTTTTCCGTATGAGTCTGCCGTATCCTTTGTGGGTAAAATCGGTTGATTTGGCGAAGGAGAATGCCATTACTGGAGATCTTCCGAGTGTTACCTTCCCTTGGGTGAGTCCGATTGATATAAACGAAAAAGATAGAGTGAATATTGAGGTTTTGGCGCAAAGTTCTCCTTACTATCAAGAACTTCCAGGAAAACAATTAAATAAAGTTCCTGTCGAGAGCGAAGAGGATTCGGAAGAGGGCAAATCTGAGGAAGGAGGTAGTGAAATACCAACAGAACCTGAGATGAAAGAAGTTTGGACAGATACGATGATCTCTCTCGATCCACAACAAGAGTTTGGTATTACCAGAGAGGAGAGAGAACCACTTCCATTTGCCGTAATGGCACAGAGAGAGGGAGAAGGAAAATTTCTATTGGTGTCTAATACTCGATTTATTACCCGAGAATTTGTTCAAAATTCACCTGAAAACTTAGTATTTATGAGTAATGCCATTGATGCTCTAACGATTGGAGAATCTTTGATTTCTATCCGTTCTAAACAAATTACGGATCGACCAATTAAGCTTATCTCTGATGAGGCAAAAGCAACTATTCGTTGGGTTAATGTTCTTATTATGCCCATTTTGGTCGTGATTTTTGGACTCGTTCGACGATGGCTACGAAATCGTCAAAAACAGATGAGCGTACTTACTTAATTTCATACAAATGGAACTTATAAGAAAAAAAATCGAAAAAATAACAAAATATACCGACTTTGTATTCACGATAGTCATTCTAACCTCCATTCTGGCGTTAATTATATACAGCGTCAGAATGGGGATAGATCTTTTAATGGCGAGTTTTGAGCCTGACTTTAACAACATTATTCATAACATTGCCTACATTATCGTACTTTTGAAAGCCTACAAAATAATGGTTTTCTACTTTAGATACCAAAATTTGAGCATCAAGTATCTCGTTCAAATCGCTATCATTGCACCAGCTATTGAGGTTATATTTGCCATCAATAATCAAAGTCTGTGGGTTAATATTCTTTATGCGCTATTTAGTCTCGCAAATTTATTGATCTATATCATTTACAATGAGGAACTTGATAAATTTGATGTGATTGACAAAAAGTCGGTTGACCATACTTTTTAACCTTAAATAATCATGAAAAACATATCGAACAACAATACATTTAACCTAGATTCAAAATTTATTTTCAAATCCCTCAAAACTCGCGGGAGAAGTATTCGAGATATAATGACAGAGATTCAATCTTATGAAGATGAAGAGGCTTGGGAGGATGATAATTATTCTGTACTAGAAAATAAGGAATATAGGGCGAATAAATATCGCCCTTAGTGCCCACTCTAGATAGGTATACAAGTCTCCTGTGAATCAAAGATTCTCTAACGGTTTAAAAGGCTCAAACAGGCAAAAAGCCCGAAACACTATCCACCATAGTGAAGAGGAATCAGGTGCCATTAGTGTATGTTCTGGCGGAGAGAGGGGGATTACTTCGTGACGTCGTCGCACAAAAAGAGTGCAAGCCCTCTTTTCTTAGCTCCTCGTATCGAACCCGGGTTCTCATCCACCACTCAAAAAGAGTCTGTCGCTACCCCCCTCCGGGGGATAAAGACAGACTCTCCTGGCGGGAAGCATCGGTCTCCTACCCTTTGCCTTGCATTTTTATCATACTCGCCTTTGAAAATGAGACAAATGAGACACTATAAAAAAGGGGTGTCTCAATTTTTATAATGTTACAAATGTTACACCGTAGAAGGTGCATTAAATAAGGAAAAAAGTCCTAGACTTTAAGACCCAGTTTGTCATTAATTGAATACAAAATTTATTCAATAAAATGACTGAATTAGAACCAGAAGCCAAATATTGCCTTTATGCTCGTAAATCATCCGAATCGGATGAAAAACAAGCCTTATCAATCGGATCGCAAATAACGGAAATGAAGAGACTGGCAGAGAAAAAAAAGCTAAACATCGTTGAAACGATTCAAGAGAGTAAATCAGCCAAAGACTCAGGACAGAGAATTGGGTATACCAAGCTGATGGAAGGACTCAAAGAAGAACGGTTCAATGCGATTCTGACATGGGCTCCTGATAGGTTGAGTAGAAACGCAGGCGATCTTGGGAAACTGGTCGACCTAATGGATCAGAAAGTTTTAGTGAGAATCCAAACCAGTGGGCAGACATTTAGTAACACGCCAGATGAGAAATTCCTGCTGATGATCCTGTGTTCACAAGCAAAGCTAGAGAACGACAATCGAAGTAAGAACGTAAAACGAGGACAACGGACTAAGTGTGAGAGGGGAATCAGACCTGGTAGACCACCGATTGGGTACAAACTCGTACGAGGCGAAAAATTTGGAGAGCCAAGCACGATTAAGATTGATGATGAACGAGCGGACTTCATCTACAAAATATTTACTTACATGGCGTATCACGGTATGAGTGGTCGAGAAATAAAAGAAGCTGTAGAAAGTGAGGGGTTAAGAAATACGAATGGAGGCACTGTAGGATTTAGTGCGGTGTTCAGGATTCTGAAAGAACCATTCTACTATGGAGAATTTATGTATGGAGGTGTGAAGTACCAAGGTACGCACAAGCCAATAATTACTCGGGAGCTTTTTGATATCGCTCAATCTAAAATTCGAACCAGTAGTAAGGGCAAATGGGGTCGCAAAGACTTCTTCTTCAACAAGATCTTGAAATGTTCCGAATGTGGATCGGGCGTAAGCGGTACCGATCACATAAACCGTCACGGTAAAAAATACACCTACTACAAGTGTAATAAATATGGTGGTACCAAAAGCTGTAAGTGTAAATATATCCGAGAAGAGAAACTCTTCGAGTCAGTGGCGAAGCTTATTACAGAGGTAAAAGCCGACCATCTCAGGCTTGATAGAAGAATTGAGCAAGAGATAGCCAAAATCAATCGTTATCGACCAGAGAATGAGCCAATTACGATTCAGCAGTATTTGATAGGGATACTGAAAGATGGATCAAATAGAGAGAAGATCGAGCTGCTGAGAAATTTTAAGGATCACTTGGTACTGAAAGACGGAGAGCTCTTCCTGAATGCTTCTAAATCTTAGAAAGTTCATCCCAAATACGCACCATCGCAAAGGTGTCCAACTTACAATAAACTCTTAAATCCTCTGCTATTTGGTCTTTTTCTGATTGATCTTCCAGATCAAAAATCATTTCCTTCCAACTTTTACAGGCCATTCCACCATTCTTAATATTTAATGAGTCGTAAGTAAGTTCAGGACATAGAACGGGAAGTACATATTTAATCGAGGTCTTTCCTTTTAGGTTTTTGTCTACGTAATACTGAGCCTTGAATATATCTTCAAGATCGTAGAAGCGATTATTAATACCGTGCAAAAATTCTGATAGATCAGGGAAAGTATCTGCTAACTCGGCATTTCTTCCTCCTTCAAAGCTCTTATTCCAAACAACAACTGATCCAGTATCTCCTATATCATTTCTTAGCTGTTCAGCTAAGCCTCTCATTGGATTAGAGTTTTGTGTGTGTAAGAACTCTTGATGCTCAAGATCTCCATATGGTTCTCGTAAAATATGCAGTGAATACTGAAACGGAACTTGTTGAAACGGGAAGCAACCATCAAAAACAGGAATAGCTGATGGGTAGGTTTCGTAATCTAAAAAATAGATTGGAAATTCTATTTTTTCTAAATCAGCTTTAATTTTTTTTGTATTAATTGAGGTTTCACCCGTAATAGTAGAGTGAACTTGTGGTTGTTGGGTTTTACTTAATTTGTACTCAAGTGGAATATCTTCAATTTTGAGCCAGCCATTATCAACTATTTCTCGAAGCTTCTTTTTACTTGAACCAATCCGGCAAATATCGTGCACCGAATACTCGGGGACTTGTGGATGACAATATGAAAAAGCAGGACACTGATTACTCCTAGATTTGTAAATACAATCACAAGCCCTTGGTTCCTCCGTGCGTAGCATCAAAGCCTTTGCATCATTCATTTGAATATCTATATTACTAGATATCTCGGCTATATTTATCGTGATGTCTGTAGTCTGAATAAGAAGACTTGGGATAATATCTCCATCCTTTCTGAATTCTTTATTCAACTCTAGCAAATTGACTTGTCCAACCTTGAATCCTGATTTTTCCATGATGAATTTTTGGAAGCAAGCATCTGCATAATGTTCTTCTTTCTTAACCTCTTTGGAAGTCGTTCCTTTTACCTCATTAATAATCCAATAGTTACTCGCTTCATCCCAAGTTAAAACATCTACCATTGCATAAAAGCACTCGGCCTCGAAAGCGGCTTGAAAGATTATTTTATGACCTTCTTCTAAAAGTTTTTGAGTATCAATAATCGCTTGTTTTTGTTTCGTCTCGACCATCATGCCTTCTGGAAAAAGTTTTCGTGCCCATGCCTCTGCCTCATTCCCTTGATCAATTATCTGTTGAGCGAATTCATCAACAACTTGATCTTCTAAAACATCTGGTTTGTTCTTCCAGAGCCAAAAATACTTTGGACACTGCAAATACTTAAGAAAGTCGGATTTTGAGAGACTTCGTTTCACTTTAATTTATTAATTATTTTTTATTAAGGGAGTCGCAGAATCTCAAGAACTTTTTTATTTCACTTTCCTTGTCCTGAAACCAATTAGTTGACCAAATCCTATACACAATAAATCCAATATTTTCCAGCTCTTTTTGCCTATACATATCGTGTGCGTGAGCTTCTTCTGATTGATGATAGGCCTTCCCATCGCACTCAAGAACTATTTGGTTTTCATTACTATTAATTAAAAAATCTAAACGAAATCCCCCTACATTATGTTGTTGAATAATTTCTGAAACATCGAAATGTTCTAATAATTCAGAATAAACCTCTTCTTCGAATGGGGATTCTGATAAACCATCATTAGAAAAAATAGCCCTAGGCTTTTCATAACTATTCTCCTTCAATTGTCTAAGTATACTAGCTGCTAAATCATTATCATGACTAGAAATTGCTTCAGCATAGGAAAGATACGCATACAAAATACCTTTTTTGTTATTCCCTTCATGTTTGATTAGTTCGGCATATCCAATATATTTTTCTTTTGGAATAGAGGTACAAACATAGAGTTTCTTTTTTGCACGTGTAACAAGCACATTTAATAATTTATATCCTTCTATCCTATTTAACCTGGCAAAATTTTGAGTGAATTTCCCATCAGGTTTTATCCCGTAGGTTGTTGAAATAATTATTATATCTTTTTCATCACCTTGAATATTCTCTAAATTTTTAACAAATAAGCCTCTTTCTTTAAGTTCTTGTGCTTTTTTTGCAAAATCCAAATCGTTTTCGGCACACTCGTTTATAGCTTCTGTAATCAAATTTCTTTGATTAATATTAAAAGTAGCGATTCCTATCGAGGGATATTTTCCATTATGGTCAGGATGAATTTCATTGCGGATTATATTCAAAACCTCAGCTACTTCACTAGGATTGGTATTTGATTCATATGTTCCACCTATATGTCTAAAGTCAATAGGCTTATATGCCTCCGTTTCAGGAAATGAAATCAAGTTTCCACCGTAGAAAGCACAGTTTGAGAACTCAATCAAAGCGGGATGGTTAGATCTATAATGAAAATCGAGATATGATTTATTAATAATTTTCAAATCTTCAGCATATTGAAGAAGCGACTCACTCTCAGCTAAAACAGCATTTTCATCATCTTCGCTAAATAGCTCATCATCATCTTTCGTATCTGTTTCTAAAGGATCTCCCGAACTCTGAAAATAGTTCGAAGGAGGCATTTGGTGTTGGTCTCCAGCGATAATTTTATATTGTCCTCTGATCAAGCTGGTAAATGTATCAGAAACTCTAAGTTGACTAGCTTCATCGAAAATAACAACCTCAAACAAGCCTTGTTCGAGTGGAAATATTGCATTTACAGCATCTGGATTGATCAAGACAACAGGGAAAATTGTAGTAAATAAATTCAAATCAGTTTCAATCAGTTTCCTTAGAGAATTTCTCCTGCCAAATGCTTTATTTTTTCTTAGATTGTAAAGTGCATTAAAATTATGATTTAAATTACGAAATTCATAGGCTCTTCTGTTTTCCCAGATGTATTTTATTTGTCTTATTTGTTGCTCCTTAAGTTCGGACCCCAGAACTTGCAATTGATTTAGTTTCGCATCAGATTTGTTAAAACCAGCTGTATTAGAATCCTCATAATGCAACAATGACCCACGATAATACCATGCTTTAAAAAGATTTTTCCACTCTTCTGTTGGAATTTGTTTTAATGGCCTGATAATTTTTTGTTCAATCTCATTACATTTTAGTATAAAAAACATCCAATTATGGAAACTTTCATATCCACCTATATGTGATTTAGTCCGGTTTATTCGAGATTCAAAGTCTTGATAGTATTTTTCAAGAGCATCTTTAGAACCCAATTCCTTGTAACTATCTATTTGAAAATCAAAAACAGAATCTAAATTAATTTTATTCAATTTTGACTCTAATTTTTCAAGAGCATCTTTTGTTTTTCCCACTTTCTTAAGACCAGTTCTAATAGTCTTTGTTTTTTTGAGATTAATATCAGAATCAATTGATGCTCCTAAAAAATCATCAAGTTCTTCAAATTCTTTAATTTCTAAATCAACAAAACCAAAAGATGACAGCTGTTCGAATTGTGTAGAAATCTGTTTGATTAAACTGATGATATCCTTTCTTAATATTACAGCTTCTTTTGTTTTAGAGCTGAATATTGCCCCCATTGAAAATGAAAAATTCTGCCATGAACCCTTCTTATTAAATTTCTCTCCGATAAGATCTAATCCTTCTTTGTGAGATTTTATCAGTAATTCCAAATTATGGATGGTGCTCTCCACTAGTTTCGTTGAAGATTCTAATGACTCAGCATTAAACAAAGAAACCTCTTTCAAAGCATAGGAGCAATCTTCTGTATCATCAATAAATGAATTAATTTCAACAAGAAGAGTCGAAAAGCCATTGATATCATTCTTAACTCTATCCTGTGCAGACCATTTATATTCTATCTTGAAGAGATCGGACTCTAAGTTTTTGAAGAGTATTTCAGAATCAATTTCCATTTCAGAAAAAAGGAAACTTGCTTCTTCCACCTTATTCAGATAGTTCACATATTCCTCATGTTGAAAATTAAGAATATCGTAATCTAGCTTCTCTAAAAAAGCATCAAAATGATCTGATTTAGAAAATCTCAAATACAGCCCAATAAGCTCTTTCCATGTAAAATCTCCAAATATTTTCGCAAGTGGTTCTTTATATTTTTTATTTAAATCGTTCTTAATATTCTCAAACTTTTTATATTTTTCATCAAAGTCAAGCTCATGAAATTGTACCCACTCAGGATTTTCTTTAATATTACGTGCTTTTTCAATCACCTTCCTTCTGTCTTTATTAACATCATCAATAACAATTGAAAAATTCCCTAGTCCGGCGTTTTCAAGATTTGATTGAATAACATCAAGTGCCGTTTTCTTTTCACACACTACTAAACATTTAGCTTTATTTGCTAAAGCATTCGATATGATGGCTGTAATACTTTGGCTTTTCCCAGTACCAGGTGGACCCTGAATTAATTTTATTTCATCTTTCATTAAAGTATTAATAATCTCCTCTTTGCTGGGATCCATCTCAACTGCAGAAACTGTCGATGTTTGGAATCTCTTTAGTATTAAATCTTCACTTTGAAATTCCTCAAAACGATCTAGCAACTCTTGAGTAGAATTAATAATAGTTTCTTTTTGAGAGCGATATATACCAAACACACCACTCCATTGAATCCAAGGTTTTGAATTAGAGATTGCCTCAAAGGTTTTAGTATCTGGGCATTTTTCAATTTTTGATTCTAAATTATCAGGCTCAGAATTTAATTGAGATAAGATATTCTTGCACAGCGAAATCAGTTCTTCTTTATCCAGAATACCATCTTCCAATATTTCTTTTGGAATTTTCCCAAGCTGAATAGATTCATCTTTTGAAAGATGCGAAACCAAAAGTTCATTTAATTTTATTGGAGAATCTTCATCCTTCTTAATCGTCCATGTATTTTTATTTTGATATGATCTTTCAATATCCAAATGCCAGATAAAAAGTGGAGCTTTAATTATCTTAGAAGGATCATTTTTATCTCTTTTAATTAGAAGTGGATAACCAAAACCAAAATTTTTAATCCCAAATTCAAGAAAATTATCATTATTCTCAATAACAAGGGTGTTTAATCTTTTTGCTAACAACACTAACTTCTTCTTTTCATCTTCTTCTAATTCTCCCAGATCAACTTTATCAAAAGTCGTTGTAAACGAAAAACTATCTTCACTCAAAAGAGTTTCAATGAATTCCGAAGGAATATTCTTATCAATTTGTGAAAGTTGGAATAAATCTAATCGAGTAGCAGACCTTCCGGGAACGCAATTAAGATGAATTGAACGAGTATTTCCAACCTTAAGCTTTTCTAGCAGTTTTTTTATAAAGTTCTTATCAAATTTGATCTCTGAAATTTCATCATCCATTCTACTCCTAATTAGTTGAAAAAAGAGTACATAAATATTGCTTTTTAATAAAGAAACATTTCAGAAACTACCCCCTTGCGATTGCTACAAGTTTCCGATATCTCTCTTTACGGTTCTCATAGAGAATAAAAACTCTTTCAATAGCAAAAAAACAGAAAATTGGTAATCTTAAAGAGATGGCACAACTCTTTAAAAAACGACGACTTGAAAACAAGGCACGAGATTTTAAAATTCCTAATTTTAAATTAAAAATTGCCGAAATTGAAAAATGGAACAAAAGCTATAAAGAGGGTTCTTTGCAGAAAAAAACAGAAAGCCAGTGCGAGCAAGCCTTCAATCAGAGTTTTTTTGAAGTTATTTTAGGTTACACCCCTTTCCCTGCTTACGAATATACATATGAACCAAAAGCAGATGTAGAAGCTACAGGGCAAAAGCCAGATGCTGTTTTAGCCTACTTCCAAAAAGATGGAGAGACTCCGAACAGAGTAGGGGCGGTCGTGGAAATTAAAGATGTAAATGTAACACTTGATCGACCACAAAAACGAAAGAATCCAGAAACACCAATTCAACAAGGATTTCGATACAAAGGACAATACAAGAGATGTGATTTTGTTATTGCTGCAAATTTTTATGACATCCGTCTTCTCAAAGATAACCAACTAGATTATCAACAATGGACACTCGACTCACTTGTTGATCCAAAAGATGACTATTTAAACTTTCGAACCTTTTACTTTCTTCTTTGTGCTGAAAACTTATTAGCAAAACGAGGCGATAGCAGAACAGAGTCCCTCCTATCTGAAATTCGAGTAGAACAATCGATTATTACAAAAAAATTCTATGCAGAATACAAAGCCCTTCGAAAAGTTCTGATCAAAAATATTTTTGATAACAACGAGGAGGCTCGTTCAAAAGAGAAATTTTATGAAATAGCAGTCGAAAAATCTCAAAAGATCATTGATCGCCTTGTCTTTGTAGCCTTTTGTGAAGACTTAGACCTTCTTCCTGAAAACACACTACTGACAGTCGTTAAACATGCTCAAAACAGCTTTTCAAATGTGTGGGACACCATGAAAGGCTTCTTTAATGCAGTTGATAGCGGAAGTATTAAACTAGGAATCCCTAATGGATATAATGGAGAATTATTCAAACCAGACCCTATTCTTGATAATTTAAAGATTGATGATGTTATTTGTGAAAAATTTCTAGAAATTGGAAATTATGATTTTAGTGAAGATTTGAGTGTGAATATTCTTGGTCATATCTTCGAGCAATCTATTAGTGACCTTGAAGAACTTAAAGCAGTAGGGACAAGCGAAGTTGTAGATGAAAAAAAATCTAAAAGGAAAAAAGATGGGATATTTTACACGCCAGAATATATCGTGGACTACATCGTCCGAAATTCTGTAGGAGCTTATTTACAAGAAAAAGAAGCTGAAATTTTAGAAAAAAATAAAGTTAAAGATGATATTAACGATAAAAATTATCAGAAACGTTTACAAAAGGCTTATCTTGAATATCGAGAAGTTTTAAAAAATATAAAAGTTCTTGATCCTGCCTGTGGAAGTGGTGCATTCCTAGTAAATGTTTTTGATTTCTTGCTTTCTGAGAATGAAAGGGTCGGGGAAATACTAGGGCTAAATAAAGGCGTTGCTGACTTTAGTTCGGTATATAAATCTATTCTACAAAATAATATTTATGGAGTGGATTTAAACCCAGAGTCAGTTGAAATTACCAAGCTTTCTTTGTGGCTTAAAACTGCTCAGAAAGGGAAAAAACTTGCGACTCTTGATAAAAACATAAAATGTGGGAATAGTCTTATTGATGATCCTGTAGTTGCAGGAGCTCGAGCTTTTAAGTGGGAAGAAGAATTTAAAGATATTATGGATAAAGGAGGATTTGATATAGTGGTTGGAAATCCACCGTATGTTCGTGTTCAACACTTACCGGAAGATGATTCTAAATATTTTTTTAAAAATTATAAATCTCCATCAGGGAAGTTTGATTTATCAATTTTATTTTTTGAGCTAGCTCTCAAAATATCTAAAGAAAGAGGTGTTTGTTCTTTTATATCTTCATCGCAATGGATGCAGACTAATTATGGAAAAAATATTAGAGGAATTATTTCTAATGGATTAATCAATATCGTTGATTTTGGGGCATTACCAGTTTTTTTAGATGCAAGTACTTATCCTGCAATATTTAATTTTTCTCGAAAGAAACAAAATAAGTTCATATACAAATTGATATCCAAGACGTCTGACTTAAATTACTTTGGCATAGAAAGAGCTCCTGAGATAACTGTAAACACTTCCAAGTTAAATGCGGAACCTTGGAACATATCTGGAATAGATTTGTTAAATATAATAGATAGAAATAAAATTCAATTTTCAAAACTAGGCAAAGTGGCTCCATCCTTTATCGGAGCTCTTACTGGCATGGACAAAGCCTTTGTAGTAAACAAAGAGACTATTGAGTCTGAAAATCTAGAAAAAGAATTAATTCTTCCCTATGGATTTAGAGGCGATGAAATATCTTCTTTTTGTAAAGTGAATACAAATTATTATGTGATTTATCCGTATGAAAACATTGAAGGTAAAACTATTTTGATTGATGAAAAACAACTTTCTAGTAAGTACCCCAATATATTGTCATATTTATCAACTTTCAAAGAGGACCTTCAACAAAGATTAGATAGCAGAAAAAAATACGCGGAAGGTATTCAATGGTATAGATATTTAAGACCAGGAAACTTTGAGTATATTAGACCTAAAAAACTTCTTATAAAAGGAGTTTCTAAAAAAATGATAGTTGGCTTTTTAGATGAAAAATCTGCTTTTAATGGAGCCAACTGTCCAGCAGTAATACCCTTTAGTAGTCAGGATATAAATTATTTTATAGCTATTTTAAATTCAAAATTAATTACATATTTTTTGAATCAAATATGTCCTAAGAAATTAGGCGGATATTTTAGATACAATGCTAAAAACATTGCTAGTATACCAGTCATTCAGCCATCGGCGAATATTCGAAAATTAGCTGATAATCTGGTATCTAAAATATCTAAAGATTCCGAAAACAAGATAGATCTCAAAAATAAATTTTTTACAATTCTCAAACACGAATATCAAATAGACAAAATTCCTAGGAAACTACAAAAACATTGGGAGCTAGACTTTGATGAATTTGTAAAACAACTAAAGATAAAAAAGCTATCTCTTGATGCTAAATCAGAATTATTAGATTTTTTCGAAAAAAATAAATCAGCAATTTTGGAGCTCAAAACAAAAATTGATACCACAGACAGAGCGATTGATCAGATGGTATTTGATTTGTATGGACTAACAGAGAAAGAAGTAGAAATTGTTTTAAATAATTAAAATAAAATGGACTTACCTGCATCACTTCAAAAATTCGAAGATAATTGGGGTCAATCACCAATAATTCATGAGGATGATAATGTCTTTGTCCTTAAATTGTATGTTACGCACCGAGATGAAAGTACATTTCAGGAGGGAAGAAGAAATACTGTAGAGATGATGATACAGCGGACTGATTTATTTGAATCAATAACCTTTAAGAAAGATGATATTGATCGTGCGAGTAAGTGCATATCTTTCGAAAATTTCACACTAAGTGGAAGTCTTCGAGTTTTTGCCGGTTTACAGAATATTTCTAAGAAGAACCTAAGTCTTACTGACGCCTTGCCCCAAGCAGTAGCGGCTGACCAGACTGAAGTCCTAAATTTCCCTAAGTTTAAGAACTATTTAGATCACTTGTCAAAAGTGAAAATAATTAAAACCAAAACATCTAAAGTAGTAAAAGATAAATTCGATGTCTCCAACGATACGGATGTTACAACTTCAGCACTGTTCTCAAATCTAGGCTACATTGTTAAAGGCTTTGAAGGGAAATACCTTAGTTTAAGTAAAGGAGATAGAACATTTATAAAAAATTTCATTAATGAGCAAATATCCGAAGGGGCTTATAAACTCACTGTTGTAGAAACTCTTCCACTATACCGCGAGAGTATTAAAGAAATCTTGAAAATTGGGAAAAAACTTCTTGCGCTAACTGGTAATAAAACTCAGTTAAAAGCTTTTTCTTCTCAAAACTTAGACGAAGTTAGAAGTTCATTAGAAGGTTGCTGGCAGTTGTACTTTGAAAAGTATTTGAGGGTCATGCTCATGACTTATAAAGAATTTTATCCTGAGCAAGTCTTTAAAAAAATTGATGGGTATGATAAGGATTGTCGCCCTGATTTCCTTGCTGTTGATATCTATAACAATATTGATGTAATTGAAATTAAGACCCATAGAACGATTCTTTTTAGAAAAGAAAAAAATCGCGACTCGTACTATCCATCAGCAGATTTAAATAAGTCGATTTTTCAGTTAAATAAATATCTTGATCTCAAGTCTGAAAATATTGATTCATCAAAAATAACGGGAGAGTACACACGCTCTTTGATTGAAAATGACAAAGTTTACAGACCACGAGGCTTATTGATCATATCTTCTCTTGCTCATATATCATCTGAGGCAACTAATGATGAGCTTACTGCAAGACTAGAAAAGGAAATAAAGAAGATTAAGACCACGTATCACAATATAGATATTATATTGTTTGATGAGTTATTAAATAATTTAGAAAACTACGTGCAATACTTAGATGTTAATCTCAATCGAAATGAAGAATAACCTAGGATTAGTTTAATAAATTACAAAGTGCTCTTAGTGCACTCTTTACCAATAGGGACAACACTCCTACCCTTTTGATGACTCTAAAGGCTTAAACAGGTCTTAACACGCAAAAAATCATAATGTCCCACTCTCTATAGGAGCAGATCACTATGACGTATTAGTGCATTGTCTGGCGGAGAGAGGGGGATTACTTCGTGACGTCGTCGCACAAAAAGAGTGCAAGCCCTCTTTTCTTAGCTCCTCGTATCGAACCCGGGTTCTCATCCACCACTCAAAAAGAGTCTGTCGCTACCCCCCTCCGGGGGATAAAGACAGACTCTCCTGGCGGAGAGAGGGGGATTCGAACCCCCGGAACCCGAAGGCTCACACGCTTTCCAAGCGTGCCCGTTCGACCACTCCGGCACCTCTCCGCAAAAAGCCACAAGATTGTAACCAAACAAAAAGTTCCTGCAACCAACTACTTGCGAAACTTGGCTTATTTATGGTATAATTAAGAGAAGGGGGTCAATTTATTTTTGCCCCACAATTCTCTATTATGCATTTATGAATACTTCTACCACTACCAAAATCCTTCCCGAAGAAGCCATTCTTCTCGATAAACTCCTCGAAGCAACTCCTGAAAAATCAGCCGAAGTTGAACGCTATTTAGCCTCAGTTCCTGATTTTCAAACACATCCAAGCACTCAATACGATCCCGAAATATTTGGAGCCTTTCAGAAAAAACTTTTTCAACAAACAAAACTTCCCAGCAAAGAAGAAGTCGTTATCGCCACTCAAAAACTCATAAACAAAAAAGACCTTGACCTGGAAGACTTTAAAGCCGGAGGAAGCATGGCGCTTTCGGGCATCATTGTCTCACTGCTTCAAGAAGCTGTGAACCGACCCGATGAATTCACCAATGAGCATCTTCGTGCCACCACCGAACTCATTGCCACCCGCAATCAAATGCGAACCAATGAATATAAAGCCCTCGAAAACCTCTATCAGACGTTCCTTCAGAAAAATATGGATCGTTTGAACCAATCTTAACACCTCTCCCCTATGACTGCCGCCCTTTCTTCTACCGCTGAATACTCAGATTTCATAGAAAACGATCCGGAAGCCCCTTCGATTGAAACACTTCAAGAGGGCCTTCAGAGATTTCTTAACGAAGACCCGGATAAACGCGCAGAAATACTTGAAAGATTAGATCTCGATGCATCTGATGTAGAAGCATCCAAGAACGAACTGGAGACAATGAATACCTCCCTGTGGGGTAAAGCTAAAAATGCCATGGGAAAGATCAAAGAATTTACAAAAGACAGCCTTAATTTTGTTTGGCGTCACAAGTGGAAGATTGCCATTGCGGTTCTAATAACTGCCGCCGTGGGAGTCGGTGCCTATTGGCTTTGGACGCTTGCGGCCGACGTGACCATTGGTGCTTCGGCGATTCCCGAAGTTGTCGCGGAAAATGCCATTTCTACCGCCCAAGATGCCGTACAGAGTCTCCCCACTGAAACCGTACAAGACATCGGCACTATGGGAATCACCGAACTAGCCGGAGAAGCCCCTGCGGTCATTCCGTCGGCACCAGAAGCCGAAGCTATTCGTGAACAGTTTTCCACAATAGAACGCTATATCGGTGCGACGAACGCTGATAAGCTCCCTCTCCCTGACGGGCCCGCTATCCAAGAAGGCGTCAGTGCTGGAGAAGCTCTCGCAGATCTTCTGCTCGACGAATAATTCATCACCATTTCTTACTCATGGGAGTTGAAAAAAATGAACAACCAAATTTTAATGAAAAAAAAGATGAATTAATTCAGCTTGCCAGTCATTTTAAAGGACGATTACTAGAGCTTTTCCGTCGAAGAGATATTTTACAAAATATTGAACTTCTCTCCGATAACGAAAAAAATAATAATCTCAATCAACGTCCGGGAAACAATGTTGTCCTCCGAACGGATCAAGGGAGCGGCGAACGCTATGTTGATATTTATGGACGTCGACCGATTGACCAAAAAGATCAACCCGCAGATCCACGCCCCGAAAGAGCTCACTTTTTATTAGACTACTTGGCACTTCTCGATCTATCCATTGCTGAAACAGAGTCTCTTATAAGACGAATTGAACACTGCCAATCGCCAGAAGAACTCAAAAAAGAAGATGCTGAACTTCATATGATTTCAGCCACCATTAACGAATCAATAACAAAATCAATAACACGAAACGAGCTCCTAACGCTCATGAAAGCCCTCAAAACACGAACCCGAGAACGAGAACAACGAGAACTCTACAACAATCTTTTTGCTCGTGGAGACAGCGAAGCTCTTTCTGACGTCATCGGACATGCCTATGAAGTTTATTCAGAAGCGGGAGAAATGATTGTTCACGAACCACTTGCAAAACGTCAAGATTTTCTCAAAGCACTTCGCATTAATCTTTCTGTCTACGAAGCTATTGCCAATGGAACCTACCTTGAAGAAGCCCAAGAAGATATCGAAGCCGCCGCACAACAAATCGAAAAGGGACAAGGCCCAAGCGTCGCAAAAAAAATAATGCAAGCTGTTGCCAAACACATTCCTGAGAACATAGCACAACATTTCTCTCGAAATAGCAGTGCTCTCACCAATACGAGCTATCAACTTTTAAAATTATTTCACGCGGTTGATCCCAACCGTCCCATTTCTTCTGAATTCATTGAACGACTCAAGGGGGCCGCCCAAAAAGAACTCTTTGCCCTTCAGCATTCCGTCGATGGACAAGTCATACAGCGCTTACAGGATGCGTGTGAAGATCTTTATTTTGAGGGAGAACTAGCCAGCAGCACTGACACAGAAGAGCCGCTAACTCCCGCCCAAAGAGCTCAATTTATCGAGGCCTACCGCCCCTTCATGTTAGAGGTTTTTGATCTCCAACAAACAGCCGTAGAAGTTCGAAATCGATCCCTCTACGAAGTCGTAAGTCTCACCCACGGAACAGAAAATTCTATGATCGACACAAAAGAAGAAAACGGAATGCTACAAACAGTCGATGAAGAACTTCTAGACGGACAAATTAAGGAAACCTTTGGAGAAAAAGGAAACTGGGTCTACCAGAAAATTGACAATGCTACTGAAAATCTAGGTCCCGAAGGAAAATCTGCTTGGCGTATGCTCCAACAAATAGCCCCCTTTAACTGTCTCGGGCTGCAAGACATTCCCCTCAAGGACTTTGACGCCCTCCGGCAACGATTCGAATCACAACTTTCTACAAAAGAAAAAGATCGAAAACGATTCTCTTGGTATAATTCTAAAACGAAAGAAATCGACCGCTTCAGCTGGAACGAAATCGAAGACGATGAAGAGAAACGAAGTGAATATTTCCGCCGTTTTGCCTTCACGGCAGATTCCATCCATGTTCAGTCCTACTGGGAACGTTTATCCGATCAGAAAGTCCCTGAACCACTCGCTTTTTGGGATCGCGTAGAACAAGCCGACTCGGAATACATAGAATTCGCTCGACGGATGACCGTCAATCCTGATGCTATATCAAAAAATGAACGTGAAACGATGCGCAATCGCATTCTCTACAATGAAATTCGACGACATCGCTCACTCCTTGAAACACTCCCTGATGACCCCCAAATTTTTCAAGCACTAAACGCCAACAAAGTCCTGTCACATTTTCAGCTGGGAGGATTTAGTCCTATGGCTACCAAAGCCGTGGAAGATGCCTACATAGCCGCAAACGAAAAACTCATTCGTCTAAACTTAAAACCCTGGATGATACCGAGTAGCTCTACTGCTCCAGAAAAAGCAACGCAACAAAACATGTCTCCTGATCTCTCTCGAGTGCAACAAATTCAAGAATGCCGAAATATTATTGAGGCCGTAAAAGCCACTCCCAATAGTGGCGATTGGGAACAACTTCAGTATCGCATTTCCGCCGATTCGCAAACCGTTCGTATCTATCGACACGAAAGCGAGATCGAACGAAATATTACACGCATCGACCCTAAAAAAGATGCCTGGCAAATAGAAGGACTCTCCCCGCAAGGAGATTTCTCACTCCAACAAGCCATTCTTCTCGCAAATTTCATCAATAGAATTCAAGAAATTGTTAACCAACATCCTTATTACCAAAGGCCTCAAAAACACGATCCATTTCAGATGGACGGAGAAACAAAATCTGAACGTATTGATTTAAATCCTTCGGGCTTGCAGATCAACGGAGATACCGAAATACTCGCCAATCCACAATGGATTCAGCACTATGAAAAAATGGGCTTACCCCTTTCAAAAATAACAGCCGCACTGAATGAAGCGGTATTATTTCAATCGGAACCGCCCGAAAATTTTCGAAAAGAAGAACCCCGCCCGTTTCAGTCTCCAGGGACCCTGCGTCGAAACTATGAACAGATTATCGAAAATCTAAAAAACGCACCCAAAGAACGACCGTGGAGTCAACTCACCTACCGTGTCATTGATGACAATACGATTTCGATTATCCGCGGGGACAGCGGCCTCGAAAGAACGATTTCACGAAACCCAGAACCGCCACATCGCTGGCAAGTGGAAGACGTAAGCCAATCCAATCTCAGTCTCCAACAAGCAGTTTTACTCGCTGATTTCATAGGTCATACACAAGAAATCATGAGCAATGAAGATCTCCCCAACAGAGGCCATGGATTTTCCGCAAGGAAATCTCAACAAAGCCATGACGTTCTTTTCCGAATTGGACTCGGAGAACACCAAATAAAAATAATTCTTAAAGGAGAGCAAGGGTGGGTAAAATACTACCAACAAGCGGGGCTCTCCCCCGAGTTACTCAGCCAGACACTCAATGAAACCATTGCCTTCGGACAACATGAATCACGAGCTCCAAAAAATTTCACCCCACAAGAACCCGATTACAACCTCGTAGCAACAGACCTTCAAGCAAGCTACCGAAGTGTCATCGAAACCATTAAGGATGCTCCTGTTGGAAGATCCCTCGACCGTCTGCTGTATCATATTATTGACGACAACACCGTGCGTATATACCGAGAAGAAGAGGGGGGAACCGAACATGAAATAACACGTAATCCAGACAATCCTACTCAATGGAGTATTGAAGATATATCTGGCGAATTTTCCTTCCAGGAAGCCGTAATGATGGCCAACTTTGTGAACTTTGTCCAAGAAGTCGTTCATGAAAATCAGGACGAAGCCGGCGAATACGTCACTCCATCTTTTCACCGCGATGGAAAAAGCAATCTCGGAATTGACTGGGATTTTCCACTGTGTGACATTGAGATACTCAATGCAAAAGGAGGCTGGGCAGACTACTACAGCCAGGTCGGTCTCACAAGCGAAGTACTTGTAAAAGCCCTTAATGAAGGCGTAACCTCCGGCAGCGGATCAGCCCCTCCCGAAGAGTTCAATGAAGAACGTCCTGATCAATCACTGTCACCAGAAGCACTTCATTCGGAATACAAAACAATTATTGAAAATATTAAAAACGCCCCCATTGGAGATGCCTGGAAAAAACTTGATTATAAAATACAACCCGACAATCGCCATATAATAATTTCTCGTACTGACACTGGACACGGCCGAACATTAGTACTCCTCAAGGATAATGAGCACTGGCGCATTGCCGGATTCGGAGAAGAACTCAGCCTCCAACAAGCGGTTATGCTGGCCAACCTCGCTAACTGGACCCAAGATGAATTCATCGGTTACCATGAAGGGAAAGGTGATCCTGTCATCATGCCCGCCTTTATTTCTCGGGATGAGCACGTCCTTTACTGGCGATTTGAAGAAGACATACTTTCTCCGGCCTGGATGGAGTACTACAACCAAGCGGGACTAAGTGCCGAACAGATAACACGGGCCCTCAATAGCATGATGCGATTGCATTAAAGTAAGGACGAATTCTCATTCGCCCTCACTCTTTTTTTCGCTACTCACTCTGATGCTTCCACAACTCCGCATATTTACCCCCTTTTGCCAGGAGTTCTTTATGCGTTCCCTGCTCGATAATCTTTCCCTGATCGAGCACCAAAATCCGGTCCATCTTTTGGATGGTCGAGAGTCGATGCGCGATGACGATCGCCGTTCGATTTTTCATGAGTCGCTCCAGCGCCTGCTGAATCAAGCTTTCTGATTTCGAGTCCAATGCACTCGTCGCTTCGTCCAGAATCAAAATAGGTGCGTTCTTGAGCATAGCTCCAGCGATCGCAATCCGCTGACGCTCCCCTCCTGACAGCTTCACGCCGCGTTCTCCCACAAGCGTGTCATAACCCTCTGAGGTCTTCATGATAAAGTTATGCGCATTGGACTGTTTCGCAATGCCTTCAATAGTAGCCCTATCAGCTTCCAAGTCTCCGTACTGAATATTCTCGAGAATACTTCGATGGAAGAGCATCGGCTCCTGTGGCACATACGCAATGTGCGAACGAAGACATTCCTGCTCCAGGTCACGGATATCCTGACCATCAATCAAAATCTTCCCCGCCGTCACATCCGAAAACCGTAAAAGAAGTTTGGTGATCGTCGATTTCCCCGCCCCGGATTCACCCACCAGACCAATCTTTTCTCCGGCTTTAATCTTCAGATCAAAATCCTTGAAAATAGAATCCGAAGCCTCTGCATAAGAAAATCCAACGTTCTGAAACTCAATTTTACCACGAGAAGTTTTACATTCGATCGTTTCTTCACGATCTTGAATCTCAGGCTCCAAAAGCATAATCTCCGTCATTTCTTCCGCTTCAGAAAAAGCACGATACAACTCCTGCAAAAATCGCCCCACTTCCCACAACGAACGCATAATATTCGTTAAAAAAAGTTGAATCATCACAATCTCTCCGACCGTAATTTTTGACGCCATCCAAAACTGAAGCATGAACCACAAGAAGGTACATTCTAAAGCCATCATCAAAATCGTTTGAATCACACGCCCCACCGTATTGAGATGCCAGAGGACCCGACGACGTCGAAATCGATCTTGTATAACATCCCCAAAACGAAGGTTTTCATACGCTGATCGCGCAAAGGTTTTAACCGCGGCAATATTCGTCACGTTATCAGCCAACTCTCCCGTCAATCGCGAGTCAGACGCGGCATCCTCCAGACCGTATTTCAAAAGATACGACGTATAAGAAAAAATAATCGAGCAAAACAATACCGTCCATCCCAACAAAATCCATGCCAACAGGGGCAAGATAAAAAACAGGACTCCAATAGCACCGGCTAAACGCACAAAGTTTCCCCACACATCAAAAATAACTTTATCCGCGACCGTCTCAAACGACGAAACAAAACGCTTGGCTTTATTCACCAAAGCCCCCACAAAGTGATTCGCAAAAAAATTGAACGAATGCATCTGAAGCTTGGAATAGACAGTGCGTTCAAGATCTTTAAGCACACGACATTCAAATTCAATAATCGCACAGTCAAAGAGTCTCCACACCAAAAGCAGCAAAACATACGTCCCCACAAAAGTCCAAAACCAAGGACTCAGCTCAGACCAAAAACCGAGCTTATCCGCACCTTCAAAATGCGTCATAAGATCAATAACCTGTTTGATGATGTACGGAAAAGCCACTAAATTCAGTAAGATTCCAAAAGGAAGCAAAACAAACGTCGCTATCGCCCACCATTTATGATTTTTGGCGTGCTGGAAATAGTATTTGAGTGTCTGCCGGATATTAGTTTTTTGCATAATTGGCGATAAGAAAGTTATCTGTTTGGAGAAATCCTAGTTTTTTATAAAGTTTTTGAGCCGGAACATTGTCATGCAAGACAAAAAGAAGTCCTTCTTGCTGTCCCTGATCAAAATAATGCTGGCATAATTTACTGACGACCTTTTGACCATAGCCTTTTCGTCGGTGATCCTCATGCGTGATCACCCCTCCGATCTGGAAAAAGTGATCACTTAATCCATGAATATTGGCTTTAGCGACAAGTTGATCCTCCTGAAACAAAAGGAATTCTCGCTCCGGCGTCACGCGCGAAGCCTCTACCTGTCCCAAATCAGCAATAACAGAAATATCAGCAATAGTTCCAGGCCGAGCATCACCGCACTCAATCCCCTGAAAATCCTCTTTTTTCAGCTGAAACACAAAGCTTTCATGCTCTTGTTCTGGTTTAATATTTAGTTCTTTAAGGAAGTCGACGGTAGGACGTGCAAAACGCTCAAACGCCGCCACACATTCAATTTCAAGTCCCGTTTTCACTGGTTCTTTTACAAGACATTCCAATAAATCTAAATCTTCAGTATGCACCACAAAATTTTTATGGGTGCGAAAATAAGTCACCAAAGCGATAAGCTTTTCCTCTTGAAAATAACCCCAAAAATCAGCCCGATCAAAAGGATTTCCAAGTTCAAAATTTCCGAGCACAAAGAGATTCTCTCGCTCATGCACTTTTGCATAAGCCAGAATTTGATCAGTATGAGCAGCCGTTAATTTTTGGATCATCATCAAGTCATAAAAAAATCACCTCAAGTCGTTTGAGGTGCCTATAAATCAAAATAAATTATAAAATCACCTCGCCGAAACCCGGATCTTGCCGGTTTCAAACATTACGAAGGGGGCAACTGGATAATTCATAGTAACCTGAATTTAATAATAATTTATAAAATGTCAAGGACGTCCTGCAACAAAGGCAGGACGACCTCAAATAAAATTACAAAACACGTCTCTACAAAGAGAAGAACAATGCCATCAAAGGCGCCATAAGCGCAAGACTCAACAAAAAGCTCAAAATAATTTGATACACAATAGTCGAAATAGCACGCCCCGTCGAAAACTGCCCCAAGGCTTTCAAAGCTTTTATATAAAGACCCACTGAGTAAATAATAAGCGCCGCCACCAAGACAAATACAAGAATAACATAGACCGGAGATGTATCACCACTCGCTATCACCCCTCCCGTAGCTTGAGCCAGACCAAAAAGAACAAAGCCTACTAAAACCGCAAAAATAGAAGCAAAACTTCCCAACAGCATCTGAATATGAAAGGTTTGTACCAACGATCCTTTTCCCTTTGCAAATCGCATACAACCAAAGAGAACAAGCGTCGCGAGCAAAGCTCCTCCCGCATTTGACACCAAGCTACTTAGAAAAGTCGCTCCCAATACTGCAGGCGTAAAAACCGATTGAAGCGTCTCTGCATCCGATTCCGGCGCGAAAGACATGGCGATCACAATGTACAAAAAACTCAACACAAGCATTAAAAGCCAGTGAAAAACTCCTTTCTGCCAAGTCGACGTACGCATTTCTTCTTCAAAAGTTTGGGTTGGAGTGCGAAGAATCCCCAACCAGGTTTGAAAAACATTCATGTGGAAAAATTAAAAATATGTTTCCATCATAACACTTATCGTTCAGGTCTGACAAATATGTTTTGTCAGAGGTAATACTAAACACCTTTAAATCAACCACTCCCCATGCGCTATCCCCACCAAAAACCACTGACCATCAAGTTCTTCAAAAATCAAATATAGACTTTCCCATTTTTGAAATTCTGGATACGAAACTTCTGGAAAATGATATTCAATGATCGTCGCATCAGGAAAGGCTTCTGGAAGATTAAAAATACCAGCTGAACGACGTTTTATCGGAGTATCTTGCACGATCTCAGGCGCCACTGAAAAATACCTCGTCGCAAAATATTTCCGCACATAATCAGGAATCGAAAAAGAAATCTCATTTCCACGCCCCGCGGTAATCCCCCAAACATGCACTGACAAAGACTCAATCGCTTCAACAAATGCTTGCGACGTAAAAACTAAATCCGTCGGACTCGTGTGATGATGTGGCGAAAAATGAACCCCTTTTTCTGGATGAATATACGTCACCAATGACTCTAAATTTCCCGATTCAAGTATCACGAGAAGTTTCTCTTAACGGTGTGTACTCAGGCCCCCCTTCTTGATCATCCGGCAAAATCCCCAAAACATGCCGCTCCCCATCCTCTTCTATCAAGATAGATTGGTCAGAACGCTCCAAAACATCAACCGCACTCACAGCCTCACCTTGAGGTTCTAGAGGCTCTGATTGATCCTGCGTCATGAAAAGCCCATACACATACACACCTCCAAAAAATACGAAGAATATCAGCCCAAAAGCCACCTTCCTCCATCCCTCTGCGCCATTTCCTGTAGATTGTTGCATGAAATTACTCTACATGAAACCGATGTATGATTCAAAAACTACTTCCGATCACCCCACTTCTTCCAACTGACCAAAAGCGGTGCGGCCAAGAAGATTGAAGAGTAGGTTCCGACCACGATTCCCAGCGTCAAAGCCAAGACGAAGTAGAAGATAGAATCTGCGCCGAAGATGAGTAAGGCACATAAGGGCAAGAGCGTTGAAATAGATGTATTAATCGATCGCATAAGTGTCTGTTGAACAGAGTTTTCTACGGTGTCCTCAAACGTCTCATGGGCTTTTTGCAGACGAATATTTTCTCGCACACGGTCGAGAATAACAATCGTGTCGTTGACCGAGAATCCCAGTGTCGCGAGCAAGGCCGTAATAAAAGAGAGGTCGAGCTCGATATCTCTTGTCGCCCCCAACCACACGAAAATTCCCAAAATGATCAGAATATCATGGAACAAGGCCGCAATAGCCACGCCTCCAAAACGCCAAGGATTAATCACCGCTGGAACTTTTCGGAAGGCCCAAGCCACGAAGAAGATAATTCCTACCAAAGCGGCTAGAATCGCATAAAAAGCTTTTGTCTTAAAACTAGCCCCCACCGCACTATCAACTTTCCGGTAACTGATTTCTTCAAACGTCCCCACTGATGCTCCCAACCCAGCGGAAATAGCTTGAATCGATGCATCCTCCATATCCTCAAGCGTGATCAAAAACTCTCCCGCCAAGGCCCCTTTTTGAATCAAGGCTTCCTGCGTGAGGTTTTCTTGATCCGCAAAAAATAATTGCAACTGTTCTTGTGAAACAACCGTTTCAACACCTTCTTCTGCCACAACTTCCTCAAAATTTAAATGCCAACGAGCGCCTCCTGTAAAATCTAATCCAAGATTAAACCCAAACACAAGGACTGAAGCTAAGCTCAGCAAGACAAGCCCCGTTGAGAAGCCAAACCAATACCGACGATGTTGAGTGATGTTCATAACAAGAAAGTGTTAAAAGTTGAGAGGAAATTATTATTTTCGTTCTCTGATTTTCGCCCCCACAGAAGATTCTTTAGAATCCCCAAATCCAACGCCAAAGAAAGCTGGATTTTTAAATTTTTCAAAAATGAGAATAAACCGAAGCAGCGTGTAAGAAATAGTAATCGCTGTAAACAAAGATAAGGCCGTTCCGACCATCAAGGTAATCGCAAACCCACGCATAAGTGCGTTTCCAAAGATAAACAGAATCATACAGGTCAAAAAGGTCGTCACATTAGAATCCCAAATAGCCGGCCAAGCACGATCAAATCCAAGATCAACCGCCTTGGAAAGACCTCGTCCCCGACGGATTTCTTCTTTAAACCGTTCAAAGATAAGAATATTTCCATCGACCGCCAATCCAATAGAAAGCGCGATACCCGCCGCCCCTGCAAGAGAGAGGACGATCGGACCGTAAAAACTCTCCGGCCAAATTTTTAAGATCGTAATAAAGAAACTCGCATACAGACTCAAGGAAACAGTGGCAACCACACCCGCTAAACGATAGACCGCTATCATAAAGATCATAATACCCAAAATACCAAACGTTGCCGCCTTCAGGCTTCGAGAGAGCTGATCAGCTCCAAGTTCTGGGCGAATCGTCATCTGTCCACTCAAAATCACCGGCGCATCAATCGCTCCCAAATTCAAGCCACGCGCCAAACCCTTCGCATCTTCGGGGGTAAAATTCCCCGTAATCTGAGCATCTCGTCCAACAATCTTTCTTTCCACACGCGGTTCAGAAAGCATTTCTGATCCCACATAAATAGCCAAACGACAGACATCATCATCACAACGACGAGCCGATACACGACCGGTAATATCCGCGAACATTTTCCCGCCTTCCGGACTGAAATGCAACGTCACAAAAGGTTTTCCAACCTGATCCCATCCTACTCCAGCCTGATCAAGCTGGGGTCCACCGAGCTCTGTTTTTTTCCAACGAAGATTTTTTTTGTTCCAAGCAATCATCTCATAACCAATTTTCATTTCTGAAGTCGATTCTGTTTTCTCTTCTTGTAAATCTAAAACATCGATCACATGAAATCCAAAATCAGATTCTACAATCTCGGCCAGAAGCCCAGGGCCTTCGGCATTAAAGACCGCATCATTGAAAGATGGGACCATTTGTCCCGGACCAAATTCGCCAAGATCTCCACCGCTTTCTTGAGCGGCACCTTCGGTTGAAAGTTCTTTCGCTAGATCTGAAAAATTGTCCGTCCCTTCTTCTTTCAACTGTGCCAAGGTATCTTCCGCCGCTGTACGCGCCTCATCCGCATCGATGTAAGCATTTTCAGAAGCACGAAGCGCTCCCTTATACCCAAAAAGGATATGACGGGCTTTCGCCATAGGAGGAGATTTTTTTTCACGAGCCTCTTCCCCGTTATGCGTCAACTTAACAATCGCCAACACAGACTCAGGAGTCTTTGTAACTCTTAACTCCCCATCAGCCGAAACATTATAGACCAGCTCCGTTTGCGTATCAGCGAGTTCTTCCAAGACATATCCTTGCGTTGTAGCCGCCAACACATCCCAAAGATTTGGATCTGAAAATTCATCCTTAAATCGTGGTTCAAACACTTCATGCGTAACCCCTTCTCCTTGAGTTAATTCAGCCACTCTCTTGTCCCAATTCAGTCCATTGGTCGTCACAAGTTCTCCTTCAATTTTTCTGCGAGCTTTCTTTTCTTCGTCTGGTACTTCTTCAAAAAATTCTAATCGATTATCTCGCTCCGCTTCTTGTTTGGTTTTAGCAACATTAGAAGAAGGCGGCATCTGAATCAACACATGCTCTTCTGCATCCACCTGCGAACGACGAACGGTGATCTCTCCCACACCCCCTGGATTCACACGACGCTCTAAAGCATCTCGAACCGATTCGGAAATCTGTTCAAGGTCCACATTATTTAGCTCATCGTCATCAGAATTCTTCGCGATCCCATCAGAAAGATCAATCCGATAATCAAGCTCCGTTCCTCCGGCGAGGTCAAGACCTAACGTGACTTTGAAAGAACTCAGCTTTGAGCCCAAATACCCCTCTCCCCAAATAGAAGACGGTAATGCGATGGATACGGATACAAGTCCTAAGACCGCAATCATACCAACGCGACGAAAAAGTTGTTTCTTTTGCATGAGATTAAAATACATTCAAGACCGCCCAATCCTACATAAAAGTTAGCTTCCGTCAAAAAAGAAGATTTGACATTCTGTTAAAAATAGGTAAAAGAAGCTCACTTAAAGAGAAATTCCCCCATGCCTATCCGCTCCTATGAAAAAACCGCCATCATTATAGCCGCTGCACATCTACCAGAAGATGTTCTGAATGCTATTACGTCCAATACGATCGTTGAACACGTACGGGGAATGATCGACGAAACTATTGCTGAACAAGTCGATTCACTTGAACCTATGACACGCTCCATCGCGGTTGCCATCAAGAGAACGATCTCCGAACAATATCGATGGACGCTTGATACCGAACAACTCGGGATCACCGCTCGTTTTATCGCCATGAATGTCATCGAAGAAATAGAAGCTGAGAACGTCTAGAATAAAGTATCCTGAGATTCTTCTTCCGGCGCTTTTACTTCAACGCCCTCCAAACTCTCCCACACCTCAATACCGAGCTCTTGAGCTTTTTTAAGTTTGGACCCGGCTTTAGCTCCGGCCAACAAGATATCCACACCTTTTGAAATACTACTCAAAACTTTTCCACCTCTATCACTAATAATTTTTTTTAACTCATCGCGCGAGTAATCTTCAAACGTCCCGGTAATCACAAATTTCTTTCCCATATAAATCTGCTCTGAAGCCGGTTTTTTATCCAGCCATACTAATTCAATCCCACCTTCTACAAAATCTTGTAACAACTTCTGTGTCGCCGCACGATCAAGCCAATCCAAGAAACTTTCAATCACTTTTTCCCCCAACCCATCTACTTCTTTTAATTTTTCACTTTTTAATTTTAAAACTTCACCAACACTCTCCAATAAAACATCGCCACACTCATCACGCACAAAATCAGCCAATAATTTTGCATTTTCACTCCCGACAAGTCGTATCCCCAACGCGGCAAATAATTCTGCCAGTGTCATGAGCTTTCTTTTTTCAAGCGACGCCAGAAGATTCATGATTTTCTTCTCTTTAAATCCTGGCAAGGCCGCCAAATCCAAGGGCTTAATTTTCCAAAGATCCGCCGGCGTATGAATCAGTTCTAAATCCAGTAACACATCTACCGTCTTCGTCCCCAATCCATCAATGTCTAAGACGCGTGCAAAGTGATACAGACTCTCCCGATTGCGAGCCGGACAAGACGCGTTATGACAGCGCGCTATTTTTTCACTCACATCAAGTTTTTCTGCACACTCCGGACAATGTTCCGGAAATAAAATCTGTTTTTCTGCCCCCGTTCTTAAGTCTTTTAAAGGCTCTAAAATTTCGGGAATAATATCCCCCGCTTTTCTAATAATCACCGTATCACCGATCATCACTTCTTTGCGCGCCATTTCATCGGCGTTGTGCAGCGTCGCCCGAGACACCATCGATCCATCGACCTCTACCGGCTCCAAAATCCCCACTGGCGTAATAGCACCCGTGCGCCCCACCTGAAAATGAACGGCTAAAAGCTTCGTGTACTTTTCTTCCGCAGGAAATTTCCACGCCACGGCGTATTTGGCCGTCTTGGCCGTGTAGCCCATCCGCGCCCGCAATCCCAGATCATGGACTTTGACGACAATGCCATCCACCACATATTTCAGATTCAAATCTTTGCGTTTCTCACTCCACACTTCACAAAACTGAATAACGCCTTCTATACCAGAAAACACTTTGAATTCTTTTTCATGCGGCAACCCCAAATCATCAAATAAACCAAACAGTTCTTTTTGATTTTTCGGCTTCTCAAACCCAGACCCCGACGCCATATCATACAAACACAATCTTAATTTACGCTGAGAAGCCATCTCCGGATCGAGCTGACGCACGGTCCCGGCCGCTAAGTTTCTTGGATTCGCGAACTTCTCCTCCAAATTTTCATTTAACTTCTCAAAATCACTCGGCGCGATAAAACACTCTCCCGCGACTTCTAGATCTATCGTTTGAGGCAAGACCAGCGGTAGATTTTCACAGGTCTTAATATTATGCGTCACATCTTCGCCCGTAGCTCCATCCCCTCGCGTCAAAGCTTTGACCAGCACCCCCTGCTCATACCACAGTGTGATGTTCAACCCGTCTATTTTTAATTCACAAGAATATTCTACAGCCTCTACTTTCAAAAAACGCTTCACTTTCTTATCAAATTCTCGCAACTCTTCTCCCTCAAAAACATCTCCCAGTGAATACTTCTTTTTTCTGTGATCGACTTTCGGAAGCTTTCCACTCAGTGGCGCTCCCACTCTTTGCGTCGGTGAATCAGCCGTAATCAAATCCGGAAAATCAGTCTCAAGCTCAATCAGTTCTTTCTTCATCTGATCTCGCACAGATTCAGAAAAAATCTCCCGATCCTCATTAAAATAAGCCTTATTCGCCTCCCACAACTTCTCTCGAAGCTGATCTATTCGCGCTTGTGCCTGGACTTTTTCCATACCCCTAGAGCTTACTTTTCACCCAACATTAAAACAAGATTAAAAATTTTACAGGATTCAAAAAAAGAAGAATGTGACCTGTAGGGGTCGAACATTGTTCGACCCTCATCACGGGCTGAACAATGTTCAGCCTCTACAAATACCCATTATTTCTATGAACCAAGAACCCCGACGCAAAAATTCACTTCGTTGCAAAAAATACAACTATTCTTTTTCTGGAATTTATTTCATCACCCTCTGCGTCCATCCAAAAGATCGACCAAAAAATATTTTTGGAATAATTCGTGATGGAAAAATGAAATTAAACAAAAAGGGACAAATTGCCGAAAAATATTGGAATAAAATCCCCTCATACTATAAAGATGTTCAATTGTGAGAGTGGGTTATCATGCCCAATCATATCCATGGCCTCATTTTTTATTGTCCCGAATTTTGTCCGGCGATGAATGAGCTTTTACCACGGGCTGAACAATGTTCAGCCCCTACAAAACACCTTCCTTCAAAAAATTACGGACTTCTTTCGAAAATTGTAAAATCATATAAAAATATTGTTACCAAAGAAATTCGAACATTCGACCCAACGTTCTCCTGGCAACGATCGTTCCACGACCACATCATTCGCAATGAAAAAGATCTTCAATCTCATTGGGAATATATTTTAAATAATCCCATTGCCTGGGAGATGGACAAACTCAATCCAAACTTTGATCACAACAATGCCCAGAGAGAGCATAAAATCAAATAATTTAACTCTTCTTCGGCTCAAAAAAGAAACTCGCAATCAAGAAGGCGACTGCCGGAAGAGGGCTCTGCCCTCTTCCATAACGTTTAAAGACACGCGTAGAATACGGTTTTCTTTACTACAAACCAAACCGAGACAAAAAAATAACACGGAAGAAATTAAAATTCCTTCCGTGTTATTCCCAACTATTACTTTTTAGGAAGCTTTTTTAAAAATATTTCTCAAGGGATTATCTAAATTCCGACCCTTGGTCTCAACATTCTCAAGACCTCCACTCTCGAATTCATCCCCCTCACCCGCTGTCACATTCTCTCGATCTCTCCCAATAACAACATCTGAAACAAAACCATCTGCATGCATATTTTTAACATCTCCACTCGCTTCCACAGAATCAATATGCCCATCGGCATGTACATTTGTAACATTGCCCTCAGCCAATTTTCTACTCTCAGGATCATTCCCCACTGATAAACCATCAATAGAACCCTCTGCAGAATGACCAATGTCCTTACTCACCGTCAAATTATTAATATTTTTGTCCACTTGCACATCATACACTTTACCCACTTCCAAATTTGCAGCACTCCCTTTTATTCCTACCCTATTAATTCTATTTGCCTTTAACCCGTTAACATCACCTTTTACCAAAACATCATCTACATTATCAGCAACAACATCTTCCAGATCACCTATGAATTCTACATGTTGAATATCCGCTCTCAAATCAGCCCCATCAATCCCTCGCATTCGATGCCCTTTTAGATTCGCACCTTTCCAATGACGCAGCCCCAAATCCTGAAGTGTTTCTACTTCATGCGTATTCAAACGTCGCCCTTCCTTAATTTTCTTTCGTGCCAAAAGACATGTCTCCCACGCATCACTCTTTTCAGAAGAAATAACTTTTTGCAATCGCTGTAAGAAGGAAACGAAGGTTCGGTCCGTGTCCGTTTGTTCTGCAAAAATATCACCCGAAAAAACTTCCCGAAGCTTCGCAACCTCTGCTTCATCGGAAAAATCAAGATCGAGTAACCTAGATTTAAGTTTATCCTCAATCGGCTCGAAACCAGCATCTGGTGTTTCCATATTTGTTTTTGTTTAAAAAAGTAATAAAACAATAGAACATTATACTCCAAGGAGGAGGAGGAGGAGGAGGAGGAGTCAACCCATTCCTTTAAATTTACTTTTTCGGCTCAAAAAAGAAACTCGCCACTAAGAAAGACACCGCTGGCATTGAAAACCAAAACTGATAGTAATCAATCATGATCTGCGCAATCAGCGATTGTTCGTAAATCTGAATATCTTTGGCAAAAATCATGCCCTCTACAAAAGAGTGGCCTGATAAGTAAATCAGTCCTGTTGCGACCAAAAGTGTCGCCGACAGCGCGGCAAAGGCCATATGAATCCCCATCCGAGCCGCCCAGTGATCATGGTAATCAAGCTTGATCTGAAATCCGCCCTTGATGACAAAAATCACAATCGCCCCCAATAACAAAATAATACGAATCGCAATAAAGACATCCGTCTGCCCGGCCCCCAAAAGTTTCCCCAGCCCCGGGGACGTATCAATCATCCACTTCAGAAGTGCCGCGACCCCGTCGGCCGTCATGATCGCAATATAGATAGAGATAATCAGCTTGATCGTCTTGTCCTGCCCCAGCAAAAACGCATAGGCAAAAAGCATGGTCAAAATCGACATCAACACAAGATTCCACGTCAGGGCAAATTCCATACAAGCATTATAAAGAACAAAACTTTCCCTGAGAAGAGAAATATTTTAAATATTCTATTTGACAAAACATTTATTTAGAATATAAAGTCACCAGTTTCTTCGTTTGCAGCGGCATGAATCACTTCATAGCCCCTCACGAGAGACCTGTTCTTTTTAAACTGTTCAAGAGAGATATTGTTTTGTTTTGTCTCGTGACGATCGATGAAAATTTAAGTTCAAAATAATTTGAATCTTCCTCGATCGTCGCGAAAGACGGTCCTAGCCCCTTGAAGGCTAGCTCGCCACAACAAAGCAATCAACCCTAACAGGAGCAAAAGCCATGGCGACCAGCCTACTACTGGCATCGCTCCTCTGGCTCACACCAGTTGATCATCAATTTCGATCCAGTGACGCGCCCCAGGCGCTGATCTACTCGGAACTGATGCCTCCCATCTGGATCCAGCACTCGGAAGGTTCAATGCCTTCCATCTACAGTGTTCCGGACCCATGGGAATGGCCGGCAGACATTTCTATGTCTGGCCAAGATCGACGGGAGCCAGAGGTCCCGCCCAATTAGGGGGTAAATCCCCGAACAAATAAAAAGAGCAACAAAAAGGCTTCAAGCGATCATCGCTCCATCCGGCATTGCCGAGACCAGGAGGATCCAAACAAGCCTAGCTCGCCCGCGACCACCCTTGGTCAACGGCGAGCTTCTTTTTTATAGGGCTTCATTTATTTTAACTCATTCCCTCATCAACGACTCAATTCATCAACCCCAATTCATTGATTCTCCCCTCTAAAATCGCTATCTTTTTCATCGCGTTGGCCCCCTCTTCAGCCTATGAAACAAACACTTAAATCAATAGCCACCGGACTCCTTTTGCTGGCCTTTTCGCCCTCTCTCGCGCTGGCGAATGAAGCCTATGAGCTCACGCTGAAAGTCGACACCCCTGAAGTTCAACTCGGACAGCCTTTTGATATCATCATCAATCTCAAACAAGCCGCGAACAAAGAAGCCGTCCCGGCCATAAACAATCTCCAACTCAAAGGCCTCTCCGGGCTCAAAGAACTCGGCGAAAAAGTGTCCCTCACGACGCAGAGCTTAGATGGGAAAACCGCTTTTTTTGGAGAACTCACCAAAACCGTTATTCCCCTTAAAGCCGGTCCCATAACGATTGGCCCGGCCATTCTCCCTCTCAAGGATGAACAAGGAAAAGAAGTTCTCCTCGAAACAGAAGTCGTGGAAATAAAAGTTACCCATGCTCCCCCAACCATCACAACGCCTCCACCCACGACCCCCATTACACCACCAAATACCCATCCCGCAGCCCTCGACCCCACTCCGACAGAAATGCCGGCTACCGATCTACCTGACGATCTTCCCATACAAACCGATGAGTCTTCTAATGCCTTTTTCTGGGGACAGCTACTCGCCCTCCTCGGCCTTTCGGGATTTCTTTATGGTCGTTGGTACCGACGCACCATGGCCCAGCGCGCCCAAGACAATGCGCATGAACCGCTCACCAAACTCGCAAAAATCAAACCATCCAGCCCTTTTCCAAAAATAAATGATCCCAAACTTTTGGAAAAAGTGCGACTGATTACACATGATTTTTACATTCAAGTCATGGACGTAAATCCTCATACTATGACCACCGAAGAGATCATCATTACCGCACGAGAACGCGTCCCCGAAAAGAAACTCCAAGAACTCCTCGAAGTACTCAGTCTCCATGACGAGCATCGATTTTCCGGCCAACCGGTAAACTCAAAGGCTCTTATCGCCGCCCTCGAAAAACTTTTCACCGTCTAAATCATTAACTTCTAAACGCATGTCCTCCCTCGAAGCCCTCACCAAAAAAGTCTCCGATCTCCAAGCCCCGATCAAACAAGTCCAATCTGAGATGCAAAAGATCATTGTCGGACAAAAGACGCTTATTCACAGACTGCTCATAGCTTTATTCACAAGAGGTCATATTTTGCTAGAAGGAGTTCCAGGATTAGCCAAGACAACTGCCATTGTGACATTAGCCAAGGCCTGTAAAACAGACTTTCAACGTCTTCAATTTACGCCGGACCTACTTCCCTCTGATCTCATTGGATCTCGCGTCTTTGATGCGAAAAAAATGGAATTCTTTATCAAAAAAGGACCTATTTTTTCCAACTTTATTCTGGCCGATGAAATAAACCGAAGTCCCGCAAAAGTCCAAAGTGCCCTCCTGGAAGCCATGGCCGAACGCCAAGTGACCATTGGAGAGGAAACCTTTCCGCTTCCGAATCCTTTCCTCGTCCTAGCAACACAGAACCCCATCGAACAAGAAGGAACCTTTTCACTTCCCGAAGCTCAGATGGATCGCTTCCTGCTCAAAACGGTACTGCAATATCCCACCCCAGAGGAAGAAATCGAAATCCTCAATCGTATCGAATCGCTCAACTTTGAAGACGTGAACCCCATCCTGGACGTGAACCAGATTTTGGAAATTCAAAAACTCGTCGATGACATCTTTGTCGACGAAAGCCTCAAGAGCTACATTACCAATCTCATTGCCGCCACACGAAATCCAGAAAGCCATAACATGGAAAAACTCAAAAATCTCATCGCCTACGGAGCCTCTCCTCGTGGAACAATCGGTCTCATGCGAACGGCGAAAGCCAATGCTTTGTTGGATGGTCGTGGCTACGTAATCCCAGAAGACGTGAAGGCTATTGCCTACGATGTACTGCGCCACCGTATCGCCCCGAACTACGAAGCTCAAGCCGAAGGCGTTACTTCTGAAGACATCATCACCGAGTTACTCAAACAAGTAAAAGTACCTTAAAAATCATGAATCCAAAGGATCTGATTAAACGTATCCGTCGACTCGAAATCGTGACCAATCGTAAGGTAAATGATCTCTTTGTCGGAAATTATAAATCGGCCTTTAAAGGTCGGGGGGTCGAATTTGCCGATATTCGGGAATACAACGAAGGCGATGACTACCGGACGATCGACTGGATCACGAGCGCCAAGCAGAACAAAATTTATGTCAAAACCTACCAAGAAACCCGAGAACTCACCACCATGATGCTGGTGGATCTTTCGTCCTCTATGAACTTTGGATCGGTTGAAAAGACCAAACGAGAAACAGCTCTAGAGTTACTCGCCATGCTGTGCTTTTCCGCCCTCAAAAACAACGATAAGATGGGCGCGATTTTTTTCACCGACAAAATCGAACACTTCATTCCCCCCAAAAAAGGCCAATCACAAATGTGGCAGATTCTTCGAGAAGCCATTACGCGTTCAGAAAACAATCATTACCAAAAAAGTGATATCGAAGACGTCTGTCAGTTTCTCAATACCGCCTTCCCCCATAAGTCTATTTGCTTCTTGATCAGTGATGAAATTCAGCCCACCCCAGAAGCTAAAAAACGTCTCCATGTCACAAACCAAAAGCATGATTTGGTTTTTTTGCGCATTGTTGACCCTCTCGAAAAAGGCCTTTCACAGGGAGGTTTAATGATAGCCTGCGATCCCGAAACAGGCGAAAACATGCCCATTGATCTCAGCAATAAAAAAGTCCGAGAACGCTACAATGCTCTGCGACGACAAAAAGAAGAATCCTTATCCAAACTTCTCAAGTCTACTCAAATCGACACCCTTGAGATACTCACCACCGAAACGCTTTTCAAAAAACTCTTCTGGTTCTTTAAACAACGCCAAACTCATTAATTAAATGCTCGATATTCATCCGATAAAACCCGCCATAGAGCTTGCGTACTTCACCAGTACGGAAACCTTTGTGCTCGGACTTATCGCGATGGTTGTCGCCTGGTTCCTCCTCCGTCCCTGGTGGAACACGCTCTTCTTTTGGCGGCGTTGGACCCGAAAAGCCAAACCAGAAAAAATACTTTCCCCGCACGAACAAGCCTTCCAGTCTATTACTGAACTCAGGATTTTTATTGATCAGGGACACCTTCAAAAATTTATATTTGAGGCAAGTCAGATCTTAAAAAAGCTTCTTTCCGATACGCATCAGGAACCTTTTACCGAATCTACCACCAAAGAAATTCATATACATTTCCAAGAACGCGATTGCTCACATATATTTCAGCCTTTTTTTCTCATCGCCGATGAAGTGAAATTTACCGGTAAAAATATATCAAAAAAAGAAGCGCAGAGTCTCGCCGATAAAATTCTCAAACTTACCAATCCAAAAATTGGATAATTAATATGTACTTTGCTCAACCCTGGTTTCTTCTCCTTTTACTTCTCGTCCCACTCTGGGGCGGTCTGCAATGGAAAAAAAGAAAAAAAACACACGGAGTATTCATATCCACCTTCCAAGACCTGAGGGAGGCTCAAGGATCTTCTTGGAAAACATGGATCCCCAAAATAAAAACACTTCTCATTATTGCGACCCTCATACTGGGGCCCATCACGCTTGCGCGTCCCCAACAAGTCTTTGACAAAAGCACCGTCTCCAAAAATGGAATCGATATTCTCTTTGTATTAGATGTCTCGGAATCCATGCTGGCCGAAGACTTTGTCCCCAACCGCATCAGTGCCGCCAAAATATACCTCACAGAATTCATCGACCAACTTACTTCTGATCGTGTCGGAATTCTCGTCTTCGCCGGAAAACCCTTCACGCAGTCCCCCCTTACTTTTGACTACGAAGCGCTCAAATATTATCTCCAAGATATTTCCATCGCGTCCATCAATCAACACGCTATTGGATTAGGGGGGACCGCCACTGGAGACGCCCTCCTCACGGGCGTCAAACGTTTTGATCCCAACAGTGAACGGACCAAAGTGATGATCCTTATTACTGATGGAGAAACCAATGTCGGGATGGATCCACTCCGTGCTGCACAAATTGCACGAAGCCAAAAGATTAAAATCTATCCGATTGGAATCGGCCGCAAAGGCGGTGCGCGTATTCCTTTAGGCTTTCGCCCCAATGGCGAAAAAATATATGCCCGAACCCCGAACGGACAATTTGCCGTCACCCATCTCGATGAGGAGACCCTCAAAGGCGTCGCGCGTATCGCCGAAGGCGAATATTTTCACGCCGAAGGAAACAAAGCCCTTCAAGAAAATCTCGCCAAGATTCGAGAACTCGAAAAATCTGATATTGAAACCGAAATCGTGGTCCAAGCTTCCGATGATTTCATGCCGTGGCTCCTGGCACTTTGTAGCGTTATCAGCCTCTTTTTTCTGCTCGAGTTTCTTTTTCCCATGATTATATAAATGGATATTTTTGCCTATTATCAATATCAATCACAAGCTCTCATGGCTCTCGCTGTAGGAGGATTGATTTTGCTTTGGGGGCTCTATAATCATTGGAAATGGAATAAGAATCCCCTTATGAAGATGCGAAACTGGAACCCCAAAAAAGGACGGATTTTGTTTCAAAAATGTTGTCTCGGACTGGCCTTTGCTCTCATGATCGTCAGCGCCCTCCGTCCACAATGGGGCATTCGACAAGAACTCATGGAACAATCTGGAATTGACCTTGTTTTTGCCCTCGACGTTTCTAACAGTATGCGCGCCATTGATTTCTCCACCGAAACCCAACTCCAAGACCGACTCATGATCGCCAAAAAAACATTAATGGAGTTCGCCCAAACCAGAACCGGTGATCGTTTGGGGCTCGTTATTTTTGCCGGAGATGCTTTTGTAGCCTCTCCGCTGACCTTTGATCATGATATTTTTCTGACCTTTCTCGATCAAGTCAGTCCCCGCGATGTACATATCCAGGGAACGAACCTCGCAGAAGCGCTTCGCGTGTCGCTTCAACGCCTTCAGGGAAGCACCAGTGAGGAAGCACGAAGTCGCGCATTAGTGCTTGTATCAGACGGAGAAGAAACCATTCCCGCCGAAGCCGCTGCTATGGCCAAAGCTGCCGGCGAAATAGGCATTCCGATCTACACGATAGGTATCGGATCCCTCGAAGGCGTTCCAATCCCCGACCACATCGATGTTTTTGGACAGATCTCCTACAAACAATTTCGAGGCAAAACCGTGTTGACCGAACTCAATGAAGGAACCCTCAAAGCCATTGCCGAACTTTCAGGCGGAAATTATTTTCATGCGGGAAACCAAGAAGACCTTCCGAAACTCATGGCTCACCTCGAGACCCTCCCCAAAAGCATCCTGAATAAAAAAAGTGAAGATACTCATATTCAACGATATCAATGGTTTACCGGCGGTGCCTTCCTCTGCTTTCTTCTCTTTTTGTGGCTCCCAAAAGGCCGGATCGTCTCTCGTAAATCCAAAAGCATTTTATTGCTCTTAATCGGTTTTTTACTCACCGGATGTTCCAATGAACTTGCTTTCAAATATCATCTCAAAAAAGCCAATGCCACCGCCATCGACAATCCAGAAATGGCGATGCACCTGTATGATAAAGCCCGCGATCAATTCCCAGCCCTGGCCCCCATTACCCAAAACAATAAAATTCGACTCGCCTACGACAACGAACAATACCATGAATCACGTCTGGCCTGGGACAAAGTCATTGAAGAATACTGTCATTTGGAAGGCGGAAAAATAGATCGATACTGCGGACCGATTTTTTATAATCTGGGCAACAGCATCTATCGCATCAGTGAAGAGGTAGAAAAAAAAGCCGACCGAGAAGCTCTAATGGAAGAAGCCGCTACCGCCTACGAGACAACTCTTGAACTCAATCCTCGAGACAAAGAAGCCTGGGAAAATCTAGCCTTTATTCGAGAACTCCTCAACCAACCACCACCGCCCCCAATGCCCGGTGAAGGTGAAGGCGATACGGAAGGCGGCGAAGGGGGGGATGATGGAGAGGGCGAAGGTGAGGGGGAAGGCGAGGGAAAAGGCGAAGGTGAAGGGCAAGGCGAAGATAAAAGTGAAGACTCTGAGAGTGAGGATGGAAGTGAAGAAAAAAGTGAGTCTGAAAAAGAGAGTGAAGAAAATTCTGAAGAACAAAGCGAATCTGAAAATTCTGAAAACCAAGACAAAGAGAATCAAGATTCAAAACAAGACCAACAACAAGGCGAAGGCCAAGGTGAGTCTCAACAAGATCAGCAAAACAAAGATCAAGAGAATCAACAGAATCAAGAAAATACGGGTTCAGACAAAGAGAATCAAGATCAAAAGCAAGACCAACAACAGCAAGGTCAGGGCGAGTCTCAGTCAGACCAAGAAAAACAAAATCAAGAAAAATCTGAAAGCAATCAAGAAAATACGGGTTCAGACAAAGAGAATCAAGATCAAAAGCAAGACCAAC
>ENA-UOXV01000075-UOXV01000075.1-marine-metagenome-genome-assembly--contig:-NODE-75-length-114631-cov-15.958307_pt1 | contig 114631 bp, 68 predicted proteins | sample MGYA00238165_ERZ766961 | MGnify/ENA primary metagenome ERZ766961 (study PRJEB28924, sample SAMN03173240) | marine metagenome | biome: Marine; feature: Water; material: Subsurface seawater | place: North...
AATAATAATAATAATAATAATAATAATAATAATAATAATAACAACAACAACGGAGATAATGATAACAGTAATAACGAGTTAGCGTCCGATTTAGGCGTTCGAGGGCCGCGACTAAAACGTCCCACGCACAAAGCGTGGATCTCCCCCATCGCGAACAACACTTTAAAATACAAACACATGGCCACCATCGCGCGACTCGGATCTGTGGACTCACCCAACGCTCGATTTGTCGTCGCGTGGCAAGGCGCGGAAGACAACGAAGGTTCTCTCACGCAAAGAATCTACCACGCGTTTTCGAAATCCTCAACCGGCGAGAAGTGGGGTCCGGAATTTAAAATCCCCGCCATTGAAAACGGCAACGCGCAGTGGTCGCCGGTGCTGCACGTGGACGAAGACAACAACGAGATTTTCTTATTTTACAGCGAAAGTCGAGAATGCATTCGAATAGCACCTCAGGAAGGGGATTTTAACCCATCCGGCGTACAAAACGACAGGCAATTACCGGGAGGTGACATCATGATGACGTCGTTGAAAGTGCCGACGTTTGAAAATTACGAGTGGTTGAAATCGGTTCGATGGGCGCCGCCGAAAAAGATTTTCAGGCAAGGCGATGTCGGCAAAGGCGTCGGGCCAATTCCGAAAGTCATCGCCAATCCCATGATTGTGTTGCGTTCTGGAGTGTGGTTGCTCCCGTATTGGCGAGAACCGCACGACGCGCCGCCGTGTTCGAACTTGTTGTTAACGAAGGGCAACGCCGGAGTCTTGAGGTCGAGAGATAACGGTAAGACGTGGAAAGCGTACGGGAAGTTGGACCACCCCAGGACGTGGTTGATTGAAAACACGTTGAGCGAAAGAGACGATGGGTCGGTTTTGATGCTATTCAGAACGAAAATTGGCGTTTTGTATGCCTCGGCTTCGTACGACGAAGGCATCACGTGGACGCCCCCGGAATCGACGGCGATACCAAACCCAGATTCGAAAATCGTTTTAACTCGATTGCACTCGGGCGCCTTAGCGATGGTTCTAAACGCCCACGGAAAACTGAAAGGTCAGAAACGGCACGCGCGGACGTTTCTCGACGTTGCAGTTTCCGGCGACGGCGGCGCGACGTGGCGAAGGATCGCGAGATTGGAAGACGAGTCGCAATCGCCGCTGGTAAGAAGTCACTATCCAACCGCGATTGAGGCGTTTCGAGAAGGCGGGACGCGGTTGTTGATCACTTACAGCAAATTTTATTTCGGTTTAGGTGGATTAGACCAAGCGATCCAGGAGCAACGCCCGATGGGGATTCGACTGCAATCCATCAGTTTGAAATAAGAATAGTTCTAGAATAGTACGAACTGTAATAGTAATAGTTTAATAGTAGTAGCCGAAAATACGTATTTAAACGTATGATTATATCATATATATTAGTACCAGGTAGTCTTAAAACCATAGTATTATTATTACGTTTTTAATCTAAGCTCGGATCTTCGGCGATAATCTTCTCGATGGACGCGACGTCTTCCGGCTCGTCCACGCCGTGCGCGCAGTGATTCACGCGAATAACTTTAATCTTATACCCGTTCTCAATCACCTTCAATTGCTCCAAATCTTCTTGCATTTGCATCGGCGTCGCCGGCATTTTCGGGAACAGTTTCAAAAACTCTCTATCGTAACACTGCAAACCTAAATGTAACCAATAATCGAACGATGTATCCACCTCGCCTTTCTTGTTGTTCGGGAGCATACCTCTGGAGAAGTAAATCGCGTACCCGTTCACATCGGTAATGCACTTCACTCTCCCTTGCATTTTCACTTCCTCGTGTTTCAACGGCGTCACCGGCGTGGAATACACGCACTCTCTCGGCGCGTTCTTCAACGCCAATACGACTTCATCGATAATCTCCGGTTCGATCAACGGTTCGTCGCCTTGGATGTTGACGACGATATCGTACTCCCCCGCGGTTCTCTCGCAGGCTTGCGCGCACCGTTCCGTCCCGTTCGGGATCGCTTCGTCCGTCATGACCACGTCCCCGCCAGCTTTCACGATCGCGTCTCGAATTCGTTCGTCGTCTGTGGCGACCACCAGTGCGTCCAACTGCGTCGCTTTCTTCGCTTGGAGATACGTTCGAACGATCATCGGTTTCCCAGCAATCATAACGAGCGGCTTCCCCGGGAATCGTGTGCTCGCGTATCGGGCGGGAATGACGCCGAGAACTTTCGTTCGCTTCTTTTCCTCTTGCTTTTCCTCTTTTGGCGCCTTCTCGGCTTCGGCAGCGTTGGTTTCCGCGTCGTTTACGTCCTCTTTCGTGATTTCAATCGCCGCGTTGCCGGTGCGCTTTGAATCGAATTTCTTTCCATTGATGCCTTCTTGGTGCTTCTGGAACCCAAAGATACCCGCGAGTGCACCCAACGCAAACGCGAGTATCGATTTCATGTTAATATCGTGTCCTCTTTGTCCTCTTTCTGTGCGTGCAAGTGGTGGTTTTCGCGGGGTAAATAGTGAGGTTTTTTGTTCCAATTTTCCCTTGAAAGCAAACTATTAATAAGGAAGACGAAGCGACGAAACGCTTTAGACGACGATGACAATGACGGGCGGTATGAGACGATGAGAAGTATCACTATTATTAGTATGCAGAGAGTTATACATATAGTACACGCGCAAAAGGTGGTATTTCTGCATCGTCGTGAGTATCTTTGTTGTTGTCCTTTCTTTTCGTAGCGTTCGTTTACACAAGTCGCTCCTTTCGTCGCGAGCGGTGTGCGGAGTACGCGCTCAAACATGTTCGAGTATATAACATGTTAACAGAAGAGCGCGGAAACGGCCGCTAATACTGCGAACCCTGTCGCGAATGGAGCGCTCTTTTTCGCGGAGGAAGTGGTCGTCGTCGTCGTGGCCGGTCTCGATCCGGCGAGGGAGGTTACCTTCAACGTCATGTTTTCTTCGCAATGATTTCCAAATCTGCAACTTAAATAATGCGTTCCCACGGGAACGCTTCCGGCCAATGCGGACCAGTTTGAGTCTGCTTCCGGTGCCATTTGTGATTCACCGCCCGCGCATCCAGCGGCGTCGTGGAGCCACACGTCGTGCGTTCCAGTCCATTGAATTTTTAACGCTTCGTCGCTGTACAGATCGATCTCTTGCGCTTCTTTTTTCCAAGTGATCACTTGATCCGCGGCGGAAACGAAGAACGCGTTCATAAAGGAGAGCAGCAAAAAGCAGATTAAGAATGCGTTGTTGTTGTTCTTCATCATTTTGACTTGACTTTGGAACGGGACTTTATGTGTTTAGTATATACCATGCGCAGGAGTTTGCGAGATTTATGACGTTATCTCCCAAAGGTCAACATATTAAGCTTGACCTGCTGAGTCACATACGTCGGCGACTCAGCAAAAGCTTTTAGTAGAACCGGCCAAAAGCGACGGCGGCAATAATAAAAATAACAACAACAACAACAACAACAACAACAGATGATGACTTTAAGGGGGATGCGTAGTAGTAATAACGATGGTACACTTATACTTGATCTTGAGATGGAAATATGAATTTCCGTTTTGTTTTGTTTTCAGTCGTAGAGCAGCGCTTCGGAACGAACGTTCGTTCGGAAGTACACGCAATCAGACCATCATCATCAGAATAATGATTTTAATGTGTTCTTGTTGGTTTTGTTTTCAGTCGTATACGATGAGCAGTTCTTCGGAACGAGTTCGAGTCGTTCGGAAGTACGCGCAATATCAGACATCTCTTTTTGTTTTGTTTTTGTTTTTTCCGTTGAATTTTAATTCAATTAATTAAGCGGAAGTAAACTTCGTCACCGCCTTGGTCCCTTCCGACACCGCGTGCTTGGCCAATTCGCCCGGCAAGATCAATCTCACGGACGTTTGGATTTCTCTGCTCGTCACCGTGGGTTTCTTGTTGTACCTCGCCAATTTCGCGGCTTCCGTCGCGATCTTTTCGAAGATGTCGTTGATGAACGAGTTCATGATGCTCATCGCCTTGCTGGAAATCCCGGTGTCCGGATGGACTTGCTTCAAGACTTTGTAGATGTAAATCTTGTACGTTTCGACCTTCTTTTTCGAGGACTTCTTGGCGCCGCCTTTGACGGTCTTCTTCGCTGGTTTCTTGCCGGCCATTTTTGTTATGTGTGTGTGTGTGTGTGTGTTTACTAATGGCGTCGTAGTGGAAGGAACGGTCGAGAAACGAGGGTCGAAATTTTTGAATTGTTTGCGTTTGCGTTGGTTTTTTCTAGATTCCGGACAATTAAATTCTTATTGTTGAAAAAAAGCAGAATCGAACGGATCGTAGCGTCTCGTGTGCTCAATCAATGGGCGCGAAAAGTGTCTCGCGTGATTAGAAGTGTTGTTATTCGTCGAATGAGAGCTTTTGATACCTTTTAATGCGGTATTGATCACTCGAGACTAAGAATACTGCGTTGAACTCGAAAGAAGGGTTCGAAAGATGCATCGAGTGGTGCGACTCTTTTTCATTTCCCTCCGGAGAGGCGCATTTTCCTCATTTTAAACAAACAACAACACACACACGAAAATGTCTGGACGTGGTAAAGGAAAATCCTCCAAGAAAGCCGTCTCGCGATCCGCGAAGGCTGGTTTGCAATTCCCGGTTGGCCGTATCGCGAGGTAGTTCATGTGTATCGTTTACATTTTATTACATTATTCGATGATGATGATGACGAGAGCGCGATGTGGATGAATTGGAAATGTTGGAATCGTCCGTTCCTCGAATAAGAATTTGAAATTACAAGCGCTGACCTTTAAACTCTTCTCTCTCTGATAAAGATACCTCAAGGTTGGCAAATTCGCCACCCGCGTCGGCGCCGGCGCCCCGGTCTACTTAGCCGCGGTGTTGGAATACTTAGCGGCGGAAGTTCTCGAACTCGCCGGGAACGCTTCCAGAGACAACAAAAAGTCCAGAATCGTACCGAGACACATCCAACTGGCCATCCGAAACGACGAGGAATTGTCCAAGTTGTTAGGGACGGTCACGATCGCCTCCGGTGGGGTCTTACCGAACATCCACTCGGTCTTGTTGCCGAAGAAAGGCAAGAAGTCTGGCTCCGTGTCCCAAGAATATTAAATTTAATATTCGAAACGCGCGCGCGGAATACGGGTAAAACAAACAAAAACTCTGGTGAATATCTTCACCAACCACGATACTCTCTGATTGATAAGATCTCTATTATTATTATTATTACACATTATTTACTCGCAAAGTCTAACGGGAACGCCGTTCGGACTAGAAACTCTACTTTCTTGTGCCTCCTCGCGCTGGCCATGCCTAAAAATTCCAATTCTGAGCAGGCTCGCGTGAAACGCGCTTGCAACGCCCAGACTTTACGCTTGTCCAAACCGAACGTGTGTTTCTGCTTTTTCTTAGAATTCGTCGGAGGGGGAGGAGGTGCTTCAACATCCTCTTCTTCTTCCTTCTCTCCTCGTTTCGTCCTCTTCTTTTTCTTCATCTTGTCTTGGTCTTCTTTCAACAACAGTCCCAACTCTTCGTCGCTCGTGTCTCGGTGCTCCATGATGAACCGACGAAAGAGCTCAAACGCGTTGGCGCTTTCGCCGCCAAAATTTTCCAACAATTTGTAACATAAACACGGGTCCGGTAAGGAGGCGGAAATCTCTCCCGATTTCGGACAGCACTGACACTCCAACGCTTCGGATGGGTTGGATAAGGCAGTTTCGAGAGCCATTCTCGGCGCCGCCGAAAAGGTTTCTCGAGCGGCGTCGGCGGAGGTGACGCAGAATATTTTCTTGCCCGGTAATGATTCTGGAGGTTTACTCGCGTAGTTTTTGACTACCGAGCGAACAATTTGCTCGAAAGTTTGCACCGGTGTTAATGATGATGATGTCGTCGCCGTTGTCACATTCGTCGTCGTTGTCACATTCTCTTCTTTCTCCAAACGCGCTAAGAGCTTCGAAAATTGAGCGCCTTCGTTGGCGCGTATTTCCTCGTGTCCCTCGCACACTTTCGCGCAGTCTCGGCACAAATCCTTCAACGATAGCGTTGTTATAGCAGATGATGATGATGCCGCCGTCGCCACCATCGGCGCTGCCGTCGTTATCTCGTTATTATTCTTTACATCGCTCACCGCTGCTCTCACCGCGCGTTCCACTCTGGAAGATAAAAGCCGAAGAATCTTCTCGCCTTCAGTCACAAACGCTTTTTTCGTCGTCGTCGATTTTTCTTGTTGTTCTTGTTGTTCCTGTTGTTGGTGTTCGCGCGCATTCGCCGCCGTCATCGCGCTGTTCTTCTGCTGCTGCTTTTTCTTTGAAACGAAGAAAAAACTCGGAAACGCGCAGTCTAGTAAAACATCCGCCGTTCTCGACCACCGCTGGTACCCGACGCGTCTCGAAATCAACGATAAAACGTCCAGACCAATCGCGAATTTCTTTCGATTTTCTCCAACCTGTAACATATTTTCCGTGAACGCGTTGAAGATATCATCGTTCGTTTTGCCTTTAGCGCCGCCTTTATCTTCCTTCTCTTGTTCTTCTTCTTTTCCTTCTTCCTCGCCGTGCCCTCGAATTCCGGAGTTTAAGAACAGTTCTTTCAACATCTCGACGCTCTTTTGATCTTTTCTGCTCAATATCAACCCGCAAAACCGTTCCAAGTACCACTTCAACGCCTCTTCGCTACCGTTGGAATACAATTTTTCGCTTTCACGCAGTAATTCGCGGGTCTCTCTTGGTCCTTCTCCATTCGATATATGCTTCGTCGTATCCGCGCTGTAGTCTCTCTCGTTCAAAATCTTGTTCACGTAGGACAACCGCTCCGTGGCGAAGTGATTCAAGTATAAAACTTTTACCGACCTCCGCATGGTGGTCAACGAGAAATCGTGCTCCATGAATCTCGTGTGCAAGTACGTCAACGCGTCGTTACCTAAAGCCGGGTACAAGGTTGGATCGAGGAAGATTTTTTCTCGAATTTCTCGCGAGGCGTCAGTTGGCGCAAAGAGTTTGAAGACTTTCGGTCGCAGTTTGGAAGCGGTTTCGGACGGTATCGACCGCTGCAAAGCGCTCGTGTTGGTGGCAATACCCAACAATAAGATAAACGGCACGTCGCGGTGGAAGGAGGAGAAAGAGGCGAGTAAATCGCTCAAAGCGGACGACCCTTGAAAGCCTTCGACGTCCGAGACTAAAACGACCACCGGACGCGGGCGACCGAGAATTTTTGGCAGCGTTTCCACGCGTTCGCGACGTAAACTGTACGACGGTTTTTCAGTGTTTTTATCTCTCGTGTTCATGCCGTTGGCGTTGTTATTGTTCTCGTTTGTTGTTTCGTTGTTGTTGTTATGCTCCTGCTGCTGCTGCTGCTGCTCCGGGCCGCCGACTAAGGTGGACTCGTACCACCTCGCTATGTGCCTAACTGTTTTTACTCCACTACCACCACTACTCGCCGCCGTTTGCGTCGAACCTCCGCCGCCGAGATGATGTTCCCGCGGATTCAAAAAATCCTCCAAGGAAACGCCGCCCGGCGCCGCGTTTCTACTCTCTAACTGTCTCGCCACGAGCGACACGCAATCCCCTAAAATCCCTCTCGACGCCGCCGACGACGCGAACGTCGTCGACCCACCGCTCGAGTTGTTCATCCCACCGCCACCAATACCACCGCCAAACCCGCTCTTCCTCGTCTTGACGTCTTTCGATTGCAACAACGCGCAGTGAAAATCGCTCTTGGCTAAAAATTTTGCCAGCGACGCAAACGTCTCCTCGTGATCGTCCGCGTTTACGCCCCCGGCTAGGACTAAACCCGTCGGCAGAGATTCCGCAAAGTGAGGTGGTAACCTACTTCTTCTTCTACCTTTATTCTTCTTATCATCTTCTTTGTTTCGTCGAATAATGTTGTTCTCGTTGCCGTCGTCCTCGTCCTCCTCCTCCTCCTCGTCTGAATCGTCATCATCCTCATTCATCATCCCGAACGTTTCCGAATCCTCCAAGCGTTTCCGAAACGTCTCTTCCACGTACTCTTGGATTTTCGAGAACGCTTCTAAGTTTGCTTCTCTTAACACGCTTTCAAACTTCCGGTTGATTTTCCTCCAGCACTCGCCCATGGCTTGTTTCCTCTCTTCCACGGAACTCGTGTCCTCGTCTAAACCAACTTTCCGGAAACTCTTCTGCGCGGACAAGGTGAGCGCTTTTTCTCTCGTTTTTTTATTCCTGGCTTTCCGGAGGGTGAAGCAAGACGCGTTTAACGCGTCCGTGGTCAACGCGTTGACGTTGCTCTCCGTTGTTTTCGCGTTCGTACCTCCTCCTTTTCCTCCTCCATCCCTGTGCGAAATCATCATCACTTTCGCCTTCTTGATGGTAGTGTTGGCCTTATTCGTCGTCGTATTCGTGCTCAAGTCGTCGTCGTCCAACACCGACGGCTTCTCGCTCCTTCTTTTGGAGCGCATTATTTGTATTCTGCGGTACCCAAACGAGCAGAGTTTGGTGAACAAATCGCGCGTGAATAAACAATGAAGAGATTTTGAATTTTCCCAAAGAGCGGCACAAAAACTTTGCGCGTTTCTCAATCGAATACAAACGACGACGTGTAAAGGACGATTGCAGACAGAGATACTGTCACGAATAAGAACAAAAATGGCACCACCGAAACTGAACAAAGACGGCACGGAGCGGAAAACGAAAGCATCGAAACAACAACCAACAGGAGGAACATCAGGAGGACCGACGAAAGCGCAATTGGAAGCGCAAAGAAACGCGATGCGAGAAACTTTGAAACAGTTGAAAGAGAAAAGAGACGCGGAGGACGACGAAGCTTTTGAAATTGGAAGCGTGTACGACCTCGCGTTAGGGTTGGAACTGTGGCTCACGGATAATTCAAAGGTACGACCTCGTTTAAGAGCGATACGCGGCAGGTTTCTTGTTTGATTGGAGATCCGGATGCTTTTGGGTGGAACGCACGTGCGAGAGGAACGCGAGGAGCGCGCTCGCTGACATTTTCTTATTCTCTCTCTCTCTCTCTAAATTCTTCTCCTCGCGAAACGTAAACACAAAACGCTTTCGATGACAACAAAATTAACAGGTATTTCCGGAAAAACCGTTGAAGCAAAAGCTCGATCGCATGCTCCACATTCAAAAGCAATGCGTCGAGAACGTCAACTCGGACAAGGTGGACGTGGAGTCTCTCTTTTGGGAGCTCGCTTCCTTGTACGTCATCGTGAATCGCGAAGCGGCGAGACCGGAGTTGAACATTCAACGACCTCGGTTTACGATGATTGCGCCGAAAGAAAACTACAGAGATGATCCTACTTTAGATAAGAAAGAAAACGAAACGAGGAAAAGAGCGACGTATTTACCCGCGGTTGCCGAAGACGACGAGGTGAGCAAAGAGGAGGTACAACGGCTGTTGGAGGAAGTGGAGAGAGAAGTCGAGAAGAAGATCAACGAGATGATGGACGGAGGAGGAGGAGAGGATGGCGGAGACGGTGATGGTGGTAGTAAAGGAGGAACTGAAATGGAAACCGAAACTACGCCGGGAGCGGCGAAAGCGGAAGACAAAGAAGACCAAGAAGAAAAACAACCGGAAGTAGAAGACGAACGCGAAAAAGCGGCGGAGGAAAAGGCGAAAGAGGAAGAAGAAGAACAAAAAGGAGGAGACGATGATCGGGAGATGACCGACGCTCCTCCTCCTCCTCCTTAGCGTCTGCAATACTCTTTATACTCACATTTTTTTCCTCTCAAAAGTACTCTCTTTTGCTCTTGCGTTTGCTTTCTTTCTTTTTTTTGCTCTCGGTGTTGTTTGTTGGGGTTTTGAAGGAATTCTCGCATCTCATTTTGCCCCTTCGACGCGTTGTTTTTACACCCTCTTTCCACCGCTAAAGCTTCCGACGACGCGCGACGTAGTACACTCGACCACAACAAAGCTTTTCTCCTTTTAGACGCGAGTGTTTTTACGAGCGTTCCTCCTCGCTCTCGCGCTCTTTCCAGAGAGAGAGAGAGAGAGAAAGAGATCACAACACTCATTCTTATAGACCTTTTTTGCGACTTGAACGCAAAAGCCCTCGAGTTTCGAGCGTCTTTTTCAACCCACACCGGCTGTTTTTGCCCCAAAAAAAAGAGAAGATCATCATCATTGAACGCGCGAAAATTCTCGCGCGTACTAAAACACTTCTTTAAGCGCGTTTCGAGAACAAAAGCGAACGAAAAAGTGTTCCACGAGAGCGCGAGAGATTCTCTTTGTGTTGACGTCGTCCTCGCGTTTGGAAGAAGCGTTTTATTAAGAAAACTTTTTGAGAGAGACAACAGAGCGAGAGAGAGTGCGAAAGAATTTCATTCGTGTCGTCGTCAAAACTGAGAGGCGTTTTAGACGAACGCACATCGGATCAGAGAAGAAGACGAAGATCAGAGAGACGCTTTGAAATCATTCGTTCGTTCGGAGACTTCAGCCGATCGGGAAGCGCGCGACTTTCTTTTTGCTCAACGAGAGAACAACAACAACAACAACAAAGCGAGAAAAAAAGGGAGACGTTCGAGAGAAAAGCGCGGGGTTTTAAGAGAGATCAATCGCATCTTCAAATCTCTTTCGCCGCTTCTTTCTGTGTTTTCTTGGCGGGGGGTTCGTCGGTCAAGGAGGTTTTTTTTTGAGAAAAAGACGCTCGAAGCGAAAAAAGAGGAAAGAAAGAGAAAAAGAAATAATCGCCTTATACGAGAAGAAAGACAACACCGCGACAACAGAGCAGCGGCAAAAGTCGCAGCATTCGTCTCTCGTATTATATTCGTCTCTCGTATACGTCGTTTATAAATAAAGTCACAGAACAAAATGGAACCGTATTTCGCGCGACGCGTAAACGCGGGGACGACGCCGTCTGGAGAGAATACGACGAATACTACTACGAAGAGTAATAATACGAATACCGAAAAAGACGCGGGAGAAGAGGAGGAGGAGGAAACGCGGCTGGCGGATGCGGTTGATGACGCGAAGGAGGTGAAGAAGAGTCCTCCGCCTCCAGAAGAAGATCAGCTTTTTTTGCAGGGTTCGAGAGAAACGACGACTTTAGCGGGCGAAGAAGGGAAGACGATGACGACGATGACGACGACGGAGGAGGAGATTGCAGAGCCCGTGGACGTAATCGTCGTCGGCGAAAAAGAAGTTCCGACGAAACTACCGATTTCGTCGCCGTCGCCGTCGTCAAAGGGGGGGGCTGCTGTGGAGGAGGAGTCCGTCGTTCCGAAACTCCCCTTTCCCGTGTTAATCGCGAGTGCTGCCACGACAACGACGACGACCGATAATAATACGGGCGGCGAGAACGGCGTCACCACGTCGGCGGCAACGACGTCAGAAGGAGGCTTAAATGAAGAAGAGGATGTGAACTTGGCCGTATTTACGAAACGAGGCTTGAAAAGGCAACGAAAATACACGGATGTGGACGAGAACGGCTTGACGAAAAACGGAAAGAGGAAAGGCAGGCCGGCGAAGGACGTTACCGGCTTGACCGTCCAAGAGTTGAGAGTTCAAGCGAGAGAAGATTCGCTCGCAGCCGGAGTAGGTAATTCTAGGCACCAAACGTGGACGACGGAGGAAGATGAGCGCTTATGCGCTTTGGTCGAGCGATTCGGGTCGAAGAAGTGGTCGTTTCTCGCGCAACTTATGGTGGATCGCAAAGGGAAACAGTGTCGCGATCGGTATATTAATCACCTCGCGCCGAGCATCAAAAGAGGTGAATGGACCGTGGAGGAAGAGTACATGGTGGTCCAAGGTCATCGCGTGTTAGGGACGAGATGGGCCGCGCTAGCAAAGGTTGTGCCCGGGAGACCGGAAAACGCGGTGAAAAATCACTGGCACGCGTGCAGAAGGACGAAATTTGAAGCGAAAGCGTTGTTGCGACCGCTGTATCGATACCAGTTGATGGAATTGAATACGATAATTGAACCACCCTCAGAGGAGAGTTTGAAAGAGGCGAAAGAGAAGCTCGGCGATGAGTATCCGCCAGACGGACCGGTCGAAACACCGAAGGAATCTTTCGAGAACGAGACTGAACAAAAGACGTTCGAAAAAAGGTTGGCGAAGTTGGCGTCGAAGAAGCAAGTGAGAGACTACGACCCGGTAGACGACGACACCGAGGAGGAGGAAGAAGAAGAAGAAGAGGTAGAGGACGAAAAATTAGATTCATCGGAGGCGGAGGCGCTCAGGGAGAAGAAAAGACTGGCGAAACTGCTCAAGGAGCATCAAGAAAAAGAAAAGCGCGAAAAACAAGAGCGCCAGAAGCTCTTGGTCGAACAACAACGCAAACTGATGCCGAAGAAAACCAGAGCTAATTCTCGCAAAGCCAAGTCTCTTTCAGGTGCGATAAAAGAAGTGGACGCCAAAATGGAAACGAACGCATTGGTGAACGCGGTAAAGAGCGAATTGGACAGCCAAGCGGTGGCGACGGAGGCGGCGGAAGGCCTTCTCAAAGGCCTTCCCGGCAACGCGCCCGACGACGAGAATGAAGAAGAACACGCGGCAAAGAGTATTTCCCCGGTAATGATGGCGCTAGGCCCAGCCCCTCAGATGCCGAAAGTGAAAGTTCAGGAACTCCCGTTGCCGAAAGTGAAAGTTCCGGAACTCCCGTTGCCGAAAATTGGCGGATACATCAAATCGACGTGGAAACAACCGGAGCCGTCTTCTTTGAATCCCAAGTCAAAAGGACGGAGGGCTCAAAAGTATAAAGACAACGAAAAGAAGAGGAAGGAGGAGAAGATGAAGAAAGGTACGATTAAAGAATCCGATTCGGATGGATACTCTTGGCGCAAATACGGAGAAAAAGAACTCAAATCGGGCTCCAGCACCAAATCGTATTATAGGTGCGCGCGTCTCGACTGTCCTGCGAAGAAAACCATTGAAAGGGGCATGACTGTGTACACCTACGCGGAGCACACGCACGATAAACCGAAGGCATCGTTTAAACCGGAGGCATCGTTTGAAGACGCCGAGGACATGAGAAGACACGAACAAGAACTCGATTTGATTTTAGCCGCCGCGGAAGAGATGGATGGAGGAGCGAGCATGGAAACATCGGAAGAAGAGTTCACGAGGGAAGCGGATCTCGACTACGAGGAGCCAGAAATTGACGAGGAAACTGATCCCGTCGTGCTCGAGCGGCGTCGAGCGAAATGGCTCGAACAACAGATCTTTGGCGATGCCAAGAGAACAAAGTTAGCGCCCGCCGAAGCAGCTGCGTTTCAACAGGATTTTGTCGGAGACCAACAACTGAAACAGAAGAGAAAGTATACGAGAAAGGGTGAGGGGGTCAAAAAACCGGGTCCTGGTTCCGAGAAAAAGTTCAAAGTGACCAACGCGGAATATCAAGGACCGTGCATGCTTTGCGCTACGAGACTCACGCCGTGCTGGAGAAGCGTCGGAAATTTAAAGTTGTGCAACGCGTGCGGTATTCGCATTTACCGCGATTACGCGGTAGAGAAGGAGGAAGCTGCCGCGCTCTTGGAACTTGCACAAGGCTTAGGTGCTGCAAAAAGCAAGCAAGAAGCTGTCCGCACGGTGAACAGGAGACTCCCGGGGAGGTGTAAGACCGATCAGCAAGACCTCGAGAGATTTGCTTTGAGCAAGTATCCGAAGTTACAATTAGTGCTAACGACTAATCTAGAAACGATCGGGATCGACTTGCCGGCGAAAATGAAGGTTCACAAAGTGAAAGCGCAACCGCGAAAAAACTTCCAAGCGCCGATTGCATCGAGAGTGCCGACGAAGAAGCGCACGATGATCAACTACAGGAAGCGCGTTATTACGCTCGACGAGATTGTAAACAACGACGACGACGACGTTGCGGAGGCGGCCGCAATGCTTCAACTACAACAGCAGCGAGGTACGCGTGCCGATCAGAGCAACAACTATCTCTTCTATCTTCCGATCAAAAAGCGCAGAGACGCTCGGATGAACGAGAACGGCACGTTAACCGCGATTGACACCGTCTCCGGCGAAGACGTTCCAGAGTACATGGATGTCATGCAAAAATCTGGCGGTACCGTGCGAAACCCGCTAAGTTTATTGGCGTCGTCGGTTTCTTTACGACTGGACGATATTGATGAGCCGGAATCGGTGACGCCGCCGGCGACGACCGAAGTACTTGCGTTGCCGACAACGTCGGCGACTACTACCGTCGTCACCGCCGCTGCGGCGGAAAAATCCAACAACGACGTCACTACGCCGTACGCGGCGCAAGGCGAGGCGACAACAATAGCAGCAACGACGACTGAAATGACGACAGTTGACCCACAATTAAGTTCGATTGAAAACAAAGAGCAAAAAGGAACGACCGTCGTCACCCCGGCCAAGCGAGAGCAACCGCACGCCGGACCAAGAGCGGCGCCCAAAAAACGCACCGCGATTGAAGATTTTATCGAAGTCACGGAGTGGCCGTTGGATACCAATCGATGCATCAACGCCGCCCGATCTAGAAACACTTCTTTAGAAGTCGCCTCGCTGACGACCAAAGCCGCTTGCGACGGGCCAATTCAACTGAGGGGCCCGAACGTTTCCATCTCTCGGGACAAATTGGTCGCCGGATTGAAACGCATCGCATCGAACGCGCGCGAAAAAATCGCCAAGCAAAGAATGAAACGCGCGGGCACTGATCCAGAGAGCTTCCAATCTAATCCTTTAAATCGCTCAAACGGACGGTGTGCAATCTCCATTCGCCAAAATTCGTGCAAAAAAGGTGATTTGCAGATGATCATCGTCTGCTCTTCGGAAAATTTCCGCGACGCCATCAGTTGCGCGGAAGATTGCGCGGTGCAAATAAAAGAAGATTTTGATTTTGAGAGCGTCGTCGACGCGCCCTAAAACAAAAGCTACTACAATAACTTAGAAAACGATACACTTAAAAGAGGATTGAACTCCTCCTCCTCCTCCTCCTCCTCCTCGCGAAAGCGATGGACGAGAACACTACTATTTGGGAAATAATGAATACACTGTACTGCTATAAAATGAACAAAAACTCTCTCACGCCGCAGCAGCCCCCGCCGTTTCTTCCTCGACTTCCATCATCAACTCCTCCAACCTTTCCCATTCGGCAAAATACGCGTCTCGCTTCTCTGTCTTCTCGTCAATCTGCTTTTGCAATTTCATTGCTTCGCCGACGTCCGAGCCGCACGCGAGCGTTTTCTCGGAAAGCGCTTCGATGTCTTTGTCCAAAACTTCCATAGCTCTTTCAATCTTGTCGATAATTTTTGGAGCGTTCGCGGCTTCTTTTCTTCGTTTCTCTTTCGCTTTTCTTTCCGCAGCTTCGAGTTCTTTCGCTTGTGCGACAGCTTGGGCGGCTTCGTCGTTTTCATTTTTATCGTCGTCGAGCGAGCACTCTTCCACCTCGCAATCGCGAGCGTACAAATCTTGAGCCGTGATTGCTTTTCCTTCCGGCCATAATTCGACCTCAATCGCTCTCGTTTCGTCCTCTCGCATGTCTTCGCCGCCTTTGCACCTTACCACGGTCGTCGGCTTTAATCGAGATGCGAATCGCGGGTTATGCGTGACGCAAATCACGCCACCTTTCCAATCTCTCAAAGCGCTCGTGATGGCGTCGATGCTGTTCACATCCAAATGATTCGTCGGTTCGTCCAATAATAGGCAATCGACTGGTTTCAACATGAATCCAGCCAACGCGACGCGCGCTTTTTCACCTCCAGAGAGCTCACCAATGGATCGGTCAATGGCCGCGGTACCGGTTATGCCTAAAGAGCCTAGCGCAGACCGAGCCATTTGATCAGTGATCGTCGCTCTCTTAGACCCGATGCCAGACCCAACTCTGGCAACATCGAGAACGTACTCTAATCCCGTTTTATCCAAAGGCAATTTCTGCGCCAAATCTTGATCAAAGTATCCCAATTCGCAGTCTTCAGACACTCGCAACTCGCCCGATTTCGGCGGTATGACTTTGGCTAACGTTTTCAAAAGCGTAGATTTCCCGGCGCCGTTCCGTCCACAAATTAAGATCCGGCTCTCTCTTTCGATTTCAAACGTCGCGTTGGTCGCGATTGGTTCGTCTTTACCTTCGTATCCCACGCACAAACCTTTCGTCTGAATGTACATCCTCGTCGTGTTTGGCGGATCCGCCAATCTCAACGAAATGTTGTTGTTGTTCTTGTTCTTGCTACCACTACTGCCGCTACTGCTGCTACTACTAGTGCTACTATTACTATTCATTTCTTCGGCTTCGTCCACGTTCATCGCCCCAGCCGTCTCGGCGTCGATTTTCGCGTCTTTCAAAATCTCCAGCGCTTTTTCCAACTTTTTCTCCTTATCCTTTGCCTGCTTTGCTTTCGTCGCTTTCGCGCCGTACGTGTTTATAAACGTCTCTAACTTTTTCGTCTCCCTCCCAGTTCTTTCGAGGATCTTCGTTGCCTCTTTCGCTTTCGCGGATTTCGCTCGCAAATACTGCGCGTACGAACCGGGATACGAGACCAATTTTTTATTCTTCACCTCGACGATCCTCGTGCACACGTCTCGCAACACCTCCTCGTCGTGCGAGACCAAAAGAATAGTACCTTTGTACTTTTTTATCCAATTTTGCAACCATTTCTTCGCGTTTGAATCCAAATGATTCGTAGGTTCGTCCAGCAACAAAAAACCTCCGTTCACGCCCGTCTTCTCGCACTCCCCCGCCTCGCTCAACAACAACTTGGCCAAACTCACGCGCATCTGCCACCCTCCCGATAACGACGCGCACGATTGCGTCGCCCACGTCTTCTTATCGAAACCCAAACCGGACAAAACGCTACTGATTCTTTTCTCCGCGTTATCTCCGTCGACTCTTTCCCACTCGGCTCGCGCCTCCGCTTCCTCCGCCGCGCTCGCGTGTAACGCGTATTCTTCATCCTCGCCGCCGTCGCCAAACAACGTCTTCTTCAATCGATTCAAAGTCTCCATCTTCGACGTCGCCTCCTCGTATATCGTCAGCGTCGATCCACTCGTCCCGGTTTGTTCTAAGTACCCGAGCTGTACGTTCGGCGCAATCGCACACTCCCCGGAATCGTGTTCCATCAATCCTCCGAGAGCTTTTAACAAGGAGCTTTTCCCGCAGCCATTTGGACCAATTAATCCACAACAGTCCCCAGGTTCACATCTGATGGTTTCATCCGAGGAAGTCATGTGCAATAAATCCTCCGCGCCGCGCGATAAGCGGATGTTTTTTATGCTCATAACTGCGCCTGCCGTGTCCCCGCGAGGGAGTACGTGAGGATTGTTTGATGATGATGAAGCTGCGCGTTGGTGTTCGCTTTTGACGGCGAACTTGCGTTTGTGTTGGTGTTTTCCCCTACGTCTGAGGCTGCCACAACTGCGCGAGAGGGACGATTCAGACGACGATGCGAGCATAGCAGTACGATGATGATAACAATGCCGCACGAACGATCGATGATGAAAATAACTTTGAGGAGACTTTGAGGAAGGTGAGAACAAGAGGAACAGGGAAAAGGAATTCTGTGTGGGACAACAACACCTAAAAGTGAGGCATCGAGCGGAGTATTCGAAGACAAAGTCCGGATGATAAAGTCTTCTCTAATACAACTAGTTCTTATTATTCGTATTACGTGCTGCTACAGGCAAAACATTGCTGCTCTAAAATGTGCGCACCTGCGCTACTCATCTTTCTCTCTCGTCCTCTTCTCGATATGTTCGAGTTCTCTCAAGCGCGTGCTGCTCAGTTTACTCTCAAAATCTCCATTTTCCGATGATGTTTCCTTCCCGAGCACGTCGAGTACGATCAATTCCAACGGTTTAAACCCTCGCTTTTTCCTTTCTTCGTTGATCTTTTCCGCGCCTTGGACGGTTTCCTCGGAGACGACTAAAGCGTTTACGTCCTCTCGAGTGGCGGCTATAGGCCAATTTTCATCCAGAGGGCCAAAGTTTACTTGTAAACCAACCGGCGCGGCGGCTTTGACGAAGTCTTTACAAAACTGTTCTCGCCGTTCGTACGGTTGGAGATACTCTTTGTATTTTTTGTTCTCCAGCAACGCTTCGCCGGTGATGCCGACGTCTAAGCGTTTCTCGGTCACCGCGACCGCGGCGGCTAAGAGCCATCGGTGACCGGCGTGCGCGTGGTCGAACGTGCCGCCGACGCAAACGTTGTCGAATCGTTTTGTAAAAGCATTTCTCTGCGTTTTCTCTTCTCCTCTTTTTGCACCAGAAATATCATCATCATCATCATCATCATCATCATCTCTCCTCTCGCCGTCCCAATACGGCGAATCTCTCAACACCACAATCGCGTCTTTCGCGCACGTCGCTTCCTCCCTCGCGATGGAATCATAAATCATCTCGAGTATAGGTAAAACGTCCACATTTGCATACAAACTCGATATCAAAGCCCCATCGGTATTAATATTACACTCGCGTTTGTCTTTGATCAAACCGTCGAATTTGAAGTTGATTCGAATTGACCGACTTCTCCTCGTCACGAATGGAACTTTCGCTTCGATTTCTTCTCTCACGGATGCGTACTGTTGTTGTTGCGGGACGTGAATGGTTACCACGCTTGGAATTTCCTCCTCTTCTTCGCCGTTGTTCGTGTTCTTCTCCTTTTCTCCTTCTCTTTCGCTCGTAAACGTCATTCGTAATCGTAATCTCTTTCCCCGGGGCTGTCGTTTCCCCGTCGCCGTCAAAGCCGCTTTAGAGAAGCGTCGTATCGAAGGACTTTGTTTAATCGAAAACAGCTTTAATAAATGTGTGTGTTATGTATATCTGCCTCTTTTCGCGGAGCAGTCGATGAAGAAACTCTCGCGTAAAGAAAGAGAGAAGAGATGCTCTTTCTGTAACGAATACGTTTTAGGGGAAATGTCCGCACTTTAAAAATGAGGATTTCGTGATGACATTAATGACATCGCAGCATCCAAACGCGCGTCTTTCTTCTCCCAGAAACGCTCGAAACGCTCAAAGTAGTTCTCTCGTTTCTTCGAAAAGGAGGATTTTCTCGATCGTTTCTTCGAGAAAGACGACGACGAGAGTAAAGTCTTTTCGAGATGAAAATGACGTTGAAAGTTACCAAACCGTCGCCAATCCACTCGAATACACCGCGACGGAACGCGAAGCGATGGACGGGAAAAACTCTTTACTGTGGCAAAAACTCTCACCCGCGTGGCGCGTTTTATTACTCTCGGACGGGTCGGTGACCAGACACTTGAGCGTTTTAGGAGGGAAAGGTTTTGTTAATGATGATGATGACGACAAAGATGGTGCAACGAGCAGCGCATTAAGTGAAAGCAACGTGAAAGTGGAAGTGACGTCGATGAAACCGTGCGCGCGAGACAAGTCTCAACCGGAAGATGTGGTGAAGATTAAAGGACCTTTAGTACAGCGAGAGGTATATTTGAGATACGAAGACGATTACGATGGAAACGACGGAGAGCCGAAGAAGAATAAGAATCCGAATCCTCCTCTCGTGTACGCGTGCTCGTGGTGGAACGCGAACGCGCTGGAGAAGTTTATGAAAAAGAGAGAGGAAACGATGTGGTCGAACTTACGGAAGGAAAACGTGGAGCTGTATAGAGAGGTGAGGAGAGTGTATTTAGGGAAGAACAGGAGGTTGGCGAAAGCGTTCGGATGCGAAGATTTGGACGAGGCGATTTGGGCGAGGCATTACATCTTTTGGAGCGGGGGCGAGCCGGTGACGGTGGTATTCGAGGCGTTTTCGCCGAAGATTGAGTTATAGTTTGATTATGATTCGATATGTTTTTATTCGTAGTACCGAAAAAACAAAAAAACCAGAAAAAAGCATGCAAGCAATAGTAGTAGAGTAGTAGTAATGGTAGTAGTAGTGGTAGCGTGGTTCTCCTACATGCGCAGATAATAGATGACTAAAAGCACTTTCCTCTGGCGGTGAAAACATCATCATCGTCCAAAATCTTCTTCTTCTTCTTCTTTCCACTGAATGAGTTCTCCAAACCCCGCGGCGGAGACGAACTCGTCCGAGTGAAATAAACCGAGATCACCGATGGTGCCGTGTTTCAACGCCACCGATTTCAAGCGAACGTCCAACTCTTCTTTCAAGAGGGAATAGTAATTCGCGGAACACAACGAGTGTTGCGCTTCGGCGCCGCCGCCGGAAATATCAATTTCTTTCGTTTTCACCCGGTCGCCGAGGTCCATGCGGAGCATTTGGACCAGTTTCGTGACTTGAGGAAAGTAGTGGTTTTCCAAGGCGGTCATTTCCCACAGGGAGGATTCCAACGCGCGAGATTTCGCCGGGTCTTTGGTCGAGAAATCGTACGGGTCCTCGTCGAAAGATCTTCGATGTATAGTATTATTGGAGGACTTTCGTTTCATCACGTTTTCATCTCTTTCAGCAGCAGTATTATCCTCCTCTGCGTTGTCAATATTGACACCGCCGCCGCCGCCAACCACATCTCTGTCTCTGTGAATTAACGGTAAACACGATTTTGGATGTCGTCGCATCAAGTTGTGAATAAACGACACGCACAACATCGCCCCAGCCGGCGGCGCGCTTAAACTTAATCGTCCAAACTTTTTGCAAAACGCCGCCGCACAATATCCAGGCAACGCCGGCGATTTCAGAAACACGTCCGCTAACTCGAAGAACGTCCTCCTGCCGTTGGCATAAAACGAATCTTCGTTGATTAAATTGTACAATCGGTCGTAGAATTTTGGGTATTCGAGGTTGTGTCTCGTGACGAGGACAAACAACGCGTGTAACGCTAACATGCCGATTAAACCGCCGACGTTTACGGAGGAGACGCAGAAATCGCACAACAAAACTGGATTGACGTGGTGCGGTATGACGTCGAGGTGAAGTCGAGCGAGAATTTTCCGGTAGACGTCTTCCGGGAAATTTGGAAGACGTAAAAACGCAATCCAGGCGTCGCTAAATGCTCTTCGTCGCTTCACGCCGTCCATCCAGCTTATTTTCGAAACAACATTCGTCGTCGTCGTCGTCGTCGTCGCTTTCTCGTTCTCTTTCTTCTTCTTTTTTATGTCTTTCTCGTTGCTTTTCTTCCTTCGTTTCGCTTCGTTTTGTTCGTCCAAATCGAGCGCTTGCGAGGGCATTCTGCACCACGGCGTCGTTTCCGCTTCCTCGTCGTCGTCCTTCGACGCGGCGGCAGCTTTAGCTAAATCTTCGCTCGACAATCCGAGCATGGCGGCAAAATCAACTTCTTTGCTCGTCAAATTTGTTCCAGTCGTCGTCGTCGTCGTCGTCGTCGCGTTGTTGGTATTATTATCATTACTCTCGGGATCGTAATCCTCGAAATCGACGGACACGTTCGAGATGACGTCGTACAAGTTTCTCGCTACTTCCGCGCTCGTCGCTTCCACGCCTTCCTCTTCTTCTCCTCCTTCTTCTTCTTCTTCTTTCGTCTTCTTCGAACGACCACTACTGTTTTTGTTATCACTCGCCAGCCTCCCCGCAATCCTCGCCACCGCTTTATACGCGTAATACTGCACGTCCACCCTCCCCAAGTACCGTTTCTTCAACGTCCCGAGCGTCGCGTCCGACCACAGCTTACTTCTCACGCACTCCTCCAAAGCTCTCTCGAAAATCTCGTTCTCGAAATGACTACCACTGCTCTTACTCGAAGACTTCTCGTTCGCCGCCGCCGCCCGAGCGACTTCCATCAACCCCGAAAACGCCACCACCCTCGTCCGCTCGTCTGCCGCTCGGTCCTTCGCGCAGACGTAAATCATTCTCGATACGAACAGTTTGTAGTTTTTCAACAACCACGCGCGATATTTTATCTTGAGGTCTTCCTCTTTGTTCGTCGCGAACGTCGCGTTCTCGCCTTTGCCTCCTTTGCCTCCTCCTTTTCGACTAATTAAATCTCGTTTCGCCTGTTCCACGTCGCCTCGCGCGAGTCTCTTGCAGAAGAATTTCTCCAGGGCGAGAATGCACTCTGTTTTTCCTTTTTGATGCAACGTTTGCTTTTTCTTTTCCTTTTCGTCTTTCTCGTTTTCGCGATCATCGACTTTGAAGGTGTCGTCGTCGTCCTCTCCTCCTTTCCGTCGTACACCTGGCGGCGGCGAAGATGAAATCAAAGCGGAAAGCAAACGGGAAAGGTTGTTCAGTTTCGTCGCGTCCGTGTTCAGTTCCACGCCTAATTCGCGCAATTTGTGCTCGATAGAAGTGTTGTTCGCGGTAGTCTCGGTGTTCTTTGTCTTCTTTTTCCGCTTCATGGCGCGCGTTTGATGCGACGAGAGCGTTGCATCAATGGGGAAAATGCGGACTCGTTTGCGCCATTCGATGCGCACTTCTCGACACGTGTACGCGCGATACCACACGCAAAAGAGAGATACAAACGCAATAAATCATGGCGGAACACTTAGCCTCAATCTTCGGCACGGAAAAGGACCGCGTGAACTGCCCGTTTTACTTCAAAATCGGCGCCTGTAGACACGGCGAACGATGCTCGAGATTGCACAACAAACCAACCGTCTCGCAAACGCTCTTGCTGATTAACATGTACCAGTCGCCGGAACAAGCGCGATTACTCGGCGGAAACGCGCAGGGCGCGCGTGCTTCCGAACCTCAAGACGTGCAAGAACACTACGAAGACTTTTGCCACGATATTTTCGAAGAACTCGCGATACACGGGGAGATTGAAGAGCTCAACGTGTGCGACAACTTAGCCGATCACATGGTGGGAAACGTGTACGTGAAGTTCGCGGACGAAGACGACGCGATGAAAGCGAAGCAATCTTTAGACGGGAGATATTACATGGGACGACCAATCAAGTGCGAGTTTTCACCAGTGACGGATTTTCGGGAAAGCACGTGCCGACAATACGAAGAGAACACGTGCACGAGAGGCGGGTATTGTAACTTTATGCACGTGCGGCCGATTAAGAACCAGACGCTGGCGCACGCGCTGTTCGGGAGGTACGGGAAGAAGAGGCAGGAGAGGAGAGTTTATGGAAATCGAGGAGGAGGAGGAGGACGGAGAGGAGACAGAGGAGGGCAGAGAAGAGATCCGTATCATAGAAGAGGACGAGATCGCGGGTACGGCGGCGACCGACGGAGAGACGATTATTACAACAGAGACGACGACAGAGAACGACGACGAGGAAGATCGAGGTCGAGATCGAGAGACCGAAGAGGCGGTGGGAGAGACTACAACGAAGACGATCGTAATAACGACGATCGAAGAGGAGGAGGCGAGAAAAAAGCCGCTGGATTTGGCATGAGCGATGAAGAGAGACGCGCTATGATTGCCAGCTTCAAAAGCGAAGAGTAATAATTGAGGAAGAGAAACAACACGCACACACAACTTGTGAAAGTAGTACTTGTACCTTTGCTTATTATTAAAGAATTCAATTCGCTTTGTTCTTGTTTGGTACACCTAGTAATTTGTTTTTCATTTTTTTACACTCCTATTGTATTGTTTCTTCTTCTAATAGAGAAAGGCGTAAGGATCGAAGTTCGCCTGCCAATCGTCGGTGACATTATTACTATGATGATTATTCAAATCGAACGAGCCTTCGTCGTCCTCTTCGCAATAATACGCCTCTCGGCTGATTGGATCTTTTCGATCGAATATAACTCTTCCGCACCTACCCACTCTCGCTTTGCATCTCTCCTTCAACTGCCCCAACGGTAACTGGAACCGTCTCAAAGCGGAACCTAACGGGATTTTCGCGAACAACATCTCGATGTCTGGAATCTCCGGCGGAGGTTCGTATAAAACCACCTCTTTCCCGGCTTTGTGTTTCTTGGCATCCTCGGCTTCTTTTTGCTGTCGACTTCTCTTGTTTTTATTCAACAACGCTTGCTTCTCTCGTTTATTCGCGGCTATGATTTCGCTCTCGTCCGGTTCGGTGACAATCGCCCAGGTGTTATCGTTCGCCTTGAAAATCTCCAAGTTGCCGTCGCACAACGCCACGTTCTTCCCTTTGATCGGTAACTCTGGCAACTCTTTCTTCGCTCTCTCTTCGTCTTCTTTCTTCGCCTCTTTTTCTATCCTCTCCATCTCCGATTTCGGTTCGTGCCTCAAATCAATCAATAACTTTTGCGCGGCGCGTTCCACCTCGAAAATTTCGTGCTTACGAGTTTCTCTTCTCTGCGTCAGCTGCAACGCCGCTCTGGCGACGACCAAACTATCCCTCGCGCGTAAAAGTTTCTCGTAACCAGCGACGTCGTTTTCTCTTCGTCTTCTCGTTTGCGGTCTGTGAATCTTCTCTCTCGGACGAAACACGTTGAACGGATTGGTATCGTTCGGCGCCGGAGGCGGCTGCAACCTCCTCAAACACGGCTTTTGCGTACTCTTTCTCTTCTCCACCCAATACTCGTACACGGCGACGATGACGGATTGCTTATTCACAATCTCCGCTAAAACTTCCACCGCGCTATCTTTCGGTAAATTCGACGTGCTCGCCAACGCCGCGCACCGATCTTGATACGATAACGCGCTTCCTTTCTCCTGCGCTTGCTGCGCGGTCACCGCCAAAACTCTCTCGTTCGCCTCGCCGCACGCCAACTCCAATTTCCACAACATCCTCTCGAAATCGTCCTCGTCCAACGGCACGTGGGATTCTTTCTTACTGCTGTTATACTTCTTCAACCAATCCTCGTCGTCGTTATCCAAATCGTACTCCACCCCGTCCGCCGTCGTCGGCGTTTCCAACTCCGGTCTCCCCGCCGTCGCTCGAGACCGTAAATACCTCTCGTCCTGTTCGTAACTCGGTTTATAATCTTTCTCGTACCTTAAACCGACTTTCAAAACTTCCGGTATTGGAATTTCTTGTTGTTTCGTCTTTTCGTTTTCTTTCGTTAACACTTCCTCGTTCTCTTTGTCCAGTTGCTTGTGCGCGTGCGAGACCTCTCGAGAGACGATTTGGTCCTCCGCGATCGCGTTCGGATCTCGCACGATGGAGAGTTGCTGCGTGACTTCGATCGGGCGGTTCCGGTAGGAGCGCTGTTGCGCCAGAGATGCCATCGCGTTCGAGTTTACTGCGCGCTTTATTAAAAGCTCAAATCGTCTCTGCGCTTGACCTAATTCAGAACAGAATGTGATCTCAATATGATTTCCTTTTCTATACTTATGTGTGTGTATAATAAATCTCTCTCTCTGACACGCACACACAAACGCACGAAGTACTGCGACTCTCTTCTGCACTGGTGCACTTGATATATACTAAAAGAGAGTATTAATAAGAAAGAGGAGGAGGAGGAGGACGGATCAAAGTGTGTAGAGGGAAATCGAATTTTGTGTTCGTTTTTTTTTTGAGCACTCCTTTTAATTTAGGGTTTTTGAAATGTGTTCAATGTGAAGCAGCAAATTTTTCAGTCTTTTTTCACCAAACGTCTGTGAAAGGAAAGAAACCTGTAGGCTTCACTTTCCTCGGCCAACGGGTGGTACGTGTACACCTCTTTCTCGGTGACTTTCTCACTTAAACGGTTGAAATAATGGAACTGCGTCGCGTTGTGACTGAAACCGTACAAAGAAACTTTCTCTTTTGACGAGCACGCGCGTAACGCCAAGACGACGCCGGCGAAACCGCTGGACGGTTTGAGCTTTCTTCTGTCCACCCAATCCCAGACGTGACACCAAAACTGAGGGTTGAATACGCGCTGGATGTGCGTCTTTTCTTTACCATGTTTCGAGAATTGTTTCTTTTGGTACTCGGAAAAGTGGCGGAACGTTTTCTCGTCGCGGGCGGTGAAGACGAGCATTTCGTCTCGCGGTTCCCGGAAACCGAGGTTGTCGATGTTTTGAACGCGGATGGTGGTTTTCTTGCCGACGTGCTTTTCGTAGCCTTTCGTCGGCGCCGCGTTGAAGCGGATGACGGCGTCGTGGCTATCGATTTCCGCTCCGTAGGTGTGGTCGAGGAGAGAACCAGAGTTACCGACGACGGCGCATCGGCGACCGAGCGTTTTCGCGTCTGGTTTTACACCGCCTCGGGTGTGGACGTCGTCCTCGTCTGGAATATATTCCGAGAGTTCCGGGACGGCGTCGCGCAATTGATCGTACGATTTTACTTGCATGACCGGTTTCCCGCCGCACGTTATTTTGTTTCGCTTATCGTCGTCCGGGTCGATATCGTTTAGCGTCGATTTACTCAAGAAGATGTCCACGTCGGTATCCAGGAGTTTCTTCAGTTTCGTGCCTCCGAGACGATACGTCGCCGCTTTGAGCACCGCTTTTTGCATCGGCGTCGGTTTCTGTTCCGGAGAGTGTTCTTCTACGTTTTCGTGGCTGCTATTACTAGTACTATCCTCTGCCTCTTGTGCCTCCTCCTCGTGCTCGTCCTCGTCGTGTTCGTGCGGCTCTTCTCTCTCTGCTTTAAGCGTCGGCGCGTTCGAGCTTTCCGACGACGACGACGCCGAAAATACTTTGGGAGAAGGTTCATTATTTTTTTCAGCGCTATTACGCTCGTCCTCTTCGCCATCATCACCGCTATCACTACTTTTCTTCGTCTGCACCCCTCCCCGCGGCCGTTCCGGCGCAATCCTCGGCTTCACCGGAATCACCCTTCTCTCCGTCACGTACTCCGCATCCGCTCGTTTCAACCGTTCCGGGATCTCAGGCACAAGAGGCAAGTCCTTCGGCACTTTCCGGCGACCTTCAAACATCAACGAACTCTTCCTCGCTCCTCTTCCATCTCCTCCTCCTCCGTCTTCTGTGCCGCCGACGCCGCTAATACTATCACTACTACTACTACTACTACTACTCAAACTCAAACTCAAAGCCGCCATCGCTCGTCTCGACGCGCCGCCGATCAAAAATCTCGGTCTCGGAAGTAACGCGCGATGATGCGTCAACAAATAGTCCTCATCGTCGTCGTTGTTATTATTGTTCTTCTTCAACGCTTTTATCATTCCGTCGCTGCTAAAATCCTCCTCCTCCAACTCGTCTTTCTCGTCTTTCTCCTCTGTCCTCCTCCTCTTCCTCCTCCAAATCACTTTTGTTCTCTCGTCTCTCACGCGGACGTACCTCGCCATTTCTCTGTGCACAGACTTCACTTTTTCCGTCAAGGACAAATAGTTCTCGTCGTTGTTGTTCTCCTTTTCCTCCTCGTGCATCATCCGTTGGTGTTGGTGCAGAGAAAGAGACGAGAAGAACAGACATCCCGCGAGGAAGACGAGGAGGAGTTTCGGGAACCGGAACGTGCTTTTTAGAGCATTCTTTCTCTTTCTTTTCGTCGTTTTGGATGCAAGCAGCGAGGACTTTTCGGAGTCCAAATCATCGTACGTTTTGTTCTCGTCGTCGTCGTCGTCGTCCTTTTTGTTGTCGCCGCCCAAGAAGGAGCGGCGCATAGTTTTTAATGAAGATATCGAGGAAAATTCGACGCATGTCTTCTAAGAAAAAACGTTCAATTAAATTCTAATGCGCACGCGTCTGCTCTCTCTGTTACGACTACTTTACTACAAATACATTTTCTTGAGACTCTTCTTGGTGACCAATGTCGAACACGTCGGACACGGACCGGACAAAGAAGAAGAGCTTATTGTGTTGTTTTTATTGTTGTTTGGCGCTTTCTTGGCTTCCGCGCTGCTTTTCGCGAAGACGGCGTTGAAGCACTTGTAACAGGCAAAGTGGCCGCAGACGATCGATTGGAAAGGCCGGTCGCACTTGGAGGCTTTGCAATGGTCGCACGAGGTTTTCTTTTTTGCAGCTTTTTGCGGAGCTTGAGATGAGGAGGAAGGTTTGGTGGTGAGAATCGATTTGAGTTCTCCCGAAATGGAATCTTCTTTTGGCGGTCTCGCGAGGCGTCCGAAGATATTTTCGACGCCGGCGTCGATTTTCGGTTTTGGAGGAGGAGGAGGTTGCGATGATTGTACGAGCGGTGGAATCGTTGCTGCTGTCGCCGCCGCCGTCGTCGTTGTTTTCTCTGCCATTTTCCGTTTCGCGTTCTCCTCGAACCCGTCGTAGGCTTTCTTTGCCGCGTCTTTCAACGCCAAGCTGGTTCCGATGGCTGCCCACAAAGTTGAAGGACCGACGCCTCGTTTCTCGATTTTGCACAATTTCGCGAGCGTTTTCATGGACTCGTGCAGCGCGACGTCCGACGAATCCGCGCTGACGGCACTTTTCATAACCTCGACAAACTTCGGAAAATCTTCCGGCGGGAGTTCGGCGCGCGCCCTTTTGACGAGCTTTTGTTTCGCCAACATCGCCTTATCGACGACGTTGGCGTTTCCGAGAGCTCCACTACCACGAATATTACCGACGCCGCCGCCGGCAAGCTTTGTCGTGTTGTCTCTATTGCCACCGGATTTGAGTAACCTGGACGCTAACGAACCTCCACCGCCGCCGCCGCCGCCGCCGCCGCTAAATAAAAAGTTTCTTCTCTCCTTTTCCTCGTCCACCTCGTTCTCGTTCTTATTCGTATTATCATCATTATTATTATTCAACGCGTTCATGAGCGCAAACGGTAGCGAGGTATCTGAAGCCCGAGATTTCTTCGAAAAGTTGGTATCTCTTCGAGCGTGGTGTTGTTGTTGTTGTTGTTCGCCGTTAGTATTGCTGCTCTTTTTCTGCCGTTGACCCGCAAAATCCGCCGTTTCGTCGTTCTCGCTTTTGCGTTGGAGGAGCGGTCCTTTGCGTTTCTTCTTCTTTGCCGATTTCTCCGCCGCGGCGAGCATGAGCGCGCTGTTCGGGTTCCCGCACCGCTCAAAAAACGCGGATAAACTTTCTATGCCTCTTTCAAACGTATCGAACGTTTGCATCGCCGGTCGAAGCCATAAACTTAACTGACTCTGATGATTTCGATACGCGAATCGCTCGTCCGCTAAGATGACCGCACCAAAGTCGTCCTTATGACGGATGACGCGTCCTATCGCTTGGTTCGTCGCGCGCATGGCGGTTTGCGAATACCACTGTTCTCCGCTCGTAATGTTGCAACTTTGATGCGTGTTGTTTCGTTTGTGAACCATTATGGCGGCGTCGAGAAATTCGCGCTTGTATCGAACGCGCGCCGAGGCTTTCGGCGCGTAGGGGATGCCGGTCAAAATAACCGCGCGTCCCGCTTTATCGGCAAAATCGATGCCTTCGGAGACTTTTCCTCTGCAGACGGCGAAGAACATAGCGCCACCTTTCGCGGCTAACGTGACGGCTGTTTCGTCGTCCTTCGCGCTTCCGTCAGTATTCGTCAAGCCTACTTTACTCCAACTGTTCGTTTTCGAACGTTCGAGCGCTTTGTTGAAAGACTCGAACGCTTCTAAAAACGCATCGCTCTCTTTCGGTTCCACGACCAACGTTTTCTTCGTCGTGCGCGCGATATCGTTCCAGATGGACGTTCTCGTCTTCCAAAATTCGATGCATTTTGCCATGACGCCATAACTCGGGAAGAACACCAAAACACCGTCCGGTGTCACGCGAGCGACGCGCAGGATTAACAACCCGAGCTCATTCTTATACTGTTCGGTATCTCGAAAGCGATAGCTGGAATTCAAAGAAACCGCATTCGACGGTCCTTTCAAAAACGCGCCGGCCCAAACATTTTCTTGAGGGATGACGTGCGGATTCTCTAACCGAACCGGGAACGGCGCGCGAAGCTCGGAGGCGAACGAATCCATCGGCGATAACGTCCCCGAGGCTAACAAGAGCGATTTGACGCCCAATTCGCACAGTTCGTTCACGATGACGCCTGGAACCATGCACCAAAAAGACATCGTCGGTCCTTTCGCGAGTCGTTTGTTTTCTCTTCCGTCGTCGTTTTTCTTACTCCACGTGCTGCTAAACTCTTCCTCCGGAGGTCCCACGCGCGAGCGATAACACTCGATCAAACCTTTTTGTTTCGCTTCAAACGCGCGGTCGAGAAAATCTTTGACTCTTTCCAGACCAGCGCCAGAGCCTTTGCCAATTTCTTCAGCTCTCATTGATACTACATTCGCCGCGTCTTCGCACACTTCGATCATTTGCGCGTACGTATCCATATTGATGTTCACCTTCGCTAAAAGATCAAATATGAACCACCCGTCTCTCGACGAAGGTAACGTTTCGCCTTTCCTCACTCGCTCTTGATCTTGCGCGCACACGATTGCAATTTCTCTCTCCAACGCCGCAAAGATACCACGCAAGGTCAAATAATCGCCCGCGCTTCGAGTCGGATACGTGCCTGTTTTCTTCGAATCTTTTTTTTCCTCTTTGGATAATCCCTCCATGCTTTCCTCGATCATGCTATAATACTGAAACGCGGCGTCGGCGTCTTTAATCGCGTTCGCAACGTGCACCGCGGTCAAGTCTCTCGAGGCGGCTTCTTCGCACGCCGATTCCGCGTTGTGCGCTTCGTCAAAGATAACAATCGAATTGTGCCAATTCATCACGGTGTCACCTAATGCACGTTTTCGCACTCCCGCGTCTAAGATGTACGAATACGGCGCGAAAATTATCTCCGCGCCTCTCGTCATCTCTCTCGCTAAATAATACGGACACGGACCATTCGCTCTCTTCCCTTCTTTCACCAAATCTTCGATGTCCATGATTGAACCCTTTCCTTTCCCGTCGTCATCGCCGCCGCCATCGCCGCCGCCGCTTTTACTACTCTTACTACTTAAAACGTCCTCGTTTGGTAGTTGACTCAAAATCGAACCCGCTCTTTCCTTCGTACCAAAATCGTGGTGGTTCGTCGTCCTTCCGTACCCGAGACTTCCTCCGTTAAACTCCCCTCCCCATTGATTCGCGAACCACCCATTCACGACGTCAATCCCAAACACTCGCTCCATGTGCGTACCAACGTTCCTCTTCTTATCACACTTCCCGCTATTGCACGCGATTTTACACAACTTCTCCGCGCCTCTCTTATTCCCATCGCCCATCTTCTTCGCCGCTTCCGCGACCCACTCGTTGACGCACAACTGTTTCCGCGAGCCGACGACGCTCGAGCGCGGCGCGTACTCGGTCGCTTTCAATTCCGAAATCACTTGTTGTAACTGACTGTGCGTTCGAGAGACGTAGACTATGGTTACTTTCGATGGTTCCCCGCCTGTATACTCCTCTTTCACGCCCTTCGTTCGCTTTAACTCCAAATCCTCCTCCTTTTCCTCCTTTTCCTCCTTCTCCGTATCTTTCCTTTTCTTCGTATTCTTCTTCTTCGTATTCTTTTGTTTAATTCGTTGTTTTTCCTCGTGCTCGGCGAACGCTAAAGTCGCGCAGAGTAAACACACGGTCTTCCCGGTCCCGGTTGGTGATTCTAACAAAGCGTTCGTGCCTTCACGCAAGGCGAAAAGGATCTTTTCCATCATGACGATTTGCGACGGGTACGGCTCGGGAAACGGAAATTTTACCGAATACGAAACGTTTTGGACGATGATTTGTATCGGAGGAGAATGATGAGAACGACTTTTAGGAGGAGGAGGAAACATTTGGTCCTTCCGTAAATATTCCGTCTGAAAGAGAGAGAGAGATTGTTTTGGTGGGGTGTCTTCTTCTCTCTCGCGGGTGTTGGTGGAATTTTGAAATTTGTGTGGAGAGTCTTGAGCAGATTTTTCTCTTTCTATAATATGACTGATATGTATCGCGATTATTGGGGTGATTATTACACGCGTTCTCAAAACGCTTTCTCTCTCTCTCTCTCTCTCTTTGGTTGCGTCGTCGTTTTATCGTCGTCATTCTTTTGTATCATGATAATATAAATGTGAGCGGCGAAGAAGCCGGACACCGCCCAAGCGAAAGATGGTCGGTATCGTCGCTCTCATCATTGTAACTCGTTCTCCAGATGCGAGTATTCGAACAGAAAGTCCGGTTTGCTTCGCTGACACCACCCTCGGACGCTTCCGTATTCGTCCCGGCTTACGGCGTGGTCGAAGTAGACGTACGCGCCTTGCTCGAATTCTTCGTTGGAGACTTTCGGTTCCTCTCGTCGAGCGAACCAGGCGCTGTATTTTTTGTGGAACCGCCAGTTGGCGCGTTTCAACTCTCGAGCGGCTAAGTACTGTTGAGGGGTGCCTTGTTGGTGGTAGAAGGAGAAGAAGAGCGCGTCGGCGTCTAAGCGTTCGAATAAAGCCGGGTTTTCCAAAACTGGGTATAAATTGTTCCCGTTGCCGTCGAGGAGAGTGGTCGGGTAGGAAGGCGGAATCGGCGCTTGGGGCGCGCGGCGAACGCGTCTGGTCCAGACGCCGTCCGAGGCGGACGGGAGAAGTCTAGAGGAGGCAGAAGCTTCGAGGAGACGGAGACGCGAGGACGGGTCGCCGTGCGCGACGGTAGCCGTGGAGGCGGCGCTCGCCCCTCCTCCTCCTCTTTGTTGTTGCTGCTGTTGTTGTTGCTGCTGCTGCCGTTGTTGTTGTTGTTGCTGTTGTTGTTGTTGTTGTTGTTGCTGCTGCTGTTGTTGCTGCTGCTGTTGTTGTTGTAGCGCCAAGGTGGAGTTGATGCTGTTATTGCTCGCGTTGTTTATGGATTGGGCGCTACCGGATCCGGATTGCATGCCGCTTCCAGATAATCCTCGTCGCATGGACGTGGACATTTCATTCAACGATCGCGCGCCTTGACTCGGGTTGTCGAAGACCTCGTTCGCAGTAAACGCCGCGTTGGCGGCTTCCGCGACGGATTGTTGTTGATTTGCGTCGGATGATAACGGTCTCGGTCCAGGTGGAAACGCTTGTTGCGCGGCGTTGCCGTCTTTGATACCTCCCGGTCCCGGTGGCGCGTTGGAATTGTTATTCGGTCTCGGTATGGGTTTCCCGGCGGCGGCGGCGGAACCGCTCCCGACTGCGGCGTTATTCCCGCCGTTCCCAGACCCCACGCCGTCGGCGTCCAAACCTTTCGGCGCGGGAAACCGAGATCCCCACTGATTGACGCTTTGTTGTTCCTGTTGCGCAGCTGCCGCGGCCGCGGCTTTCGGACTCAACACCGGCGCCGGCGGTACCACTCTCGGCTTTGGCGGTTCAATCTTCGACGATCCTCCGCTCAAGGCTGTTTGCAACTGCTGCGGCGATCCGGACGAGGCGTCTTGTCCGGACTCCTCGTGTAACTGCTTCACGTTCGTCACCACTTTCACGCTTTCTTTCGTCGCCAACTCTTCCAAATTTAAACTCTCGTACATATCGTCCACGACGTCAAACTCGTCGAAATCTTCTTGATTCCTCTCCAAATAATCTTCTATCAAATCCCGCACGTCGTCCGCCTCTTCCGCCGGCAACGTCTCGTTCTCCACCAATCGCATCATGATTTCCAAATTCAGCGTGTGCGCCTTGTGTCTTTGCACCGACTCTTCCAATCTGTTCACTTTCTCTTCGTTCCCGTTGTTCGTATTCTTCCCTTTCCTTTTACTCGGTTTCGCGGCTTCCAACTGCAACACCTCAATCTCCGCCTCGAACGCGTCCGACTGATTCGACAACTCCTCCACCACCGTGGACAACCACTCCTTCGTCTCTCTTCTCCTCTTTTGTTCCGGAGTTTCGTTTTCCATCTTCTCCAATCCGTGTTTACTAAACGCTTTCGTCTTCGATTGCCTTTCGACCATTTTAAACCTCTCCATGTCGATTTCAATTTTCCGCTTGTATTCGTTCAAAGACGTCTTGTCTTTAATCGCGGTATCCGCGGACCAGTTTTTGATCTGGTCCCGGAATTTTTGCAGTTTTTTCAGCTCTTTCTTCAAGTCCGCCTAATAATAAGAATAAGAATAGAATTGTGTCAGCGTCATCCGAACATCGAGAAATAAGAGGAAAATCGAGGTTTTTGCTCCTCTTTCAGGAAAGAAGAGAATTCAATTTTCAACAATTGGGGGAAAACCAATCACATATCAATATATCCTTTCCTTTCCTCTCTCTCATCGAGCGCGCAAAAAGAGAGAAGGACAAAACGCTCTCCGTGAAGAATTTAGTTCTCGTTCTTGAAAAGAGTCTTTCTTTTCTCTTTTCTCTTCTTTGAAACGTGTAAAAAGAAAAGCAATTAAAGATACAATTTTACAGTTGTACAACAAATTGCGCGGCGGAACAAAATGGAAAATGCAATCGGTGAATAATAGTACCTCGTATTTCTCCTTCAAACTCGAATCGCACTCCTTCAACCGATCGAAAATTTGCTGAAACACCTCCTGCTGCTCGTCCACCTTACGAAAGGTCTTGTCGATTTCAGCCTGGAGCTTACGTATCGTCGCCATGATGATTTGTATTCGATTCTCTTTTTTTGTGCGTTAAAAGTGCGAAGAATTGGAGGTGAAGTGACCTGAAAATACTTCGTCCGAGCGCGTACGTACCGCAGAGAGAGATATAGTACAAAGATTAAATGTGATGGTTTTACAACGAAAACAACCTACAAAACAGAAATATGCCGAGATAGTATTGTTATTGCGTCTCTTTCTCTTTCTTTCTTTCTTTCTTTCTTTCTTTACGCTCTCGTTCTCCTTCTTCTCCCTTTCGCCATATGCGAGAAAGGAGCTTCTCGCCAAATGCGTTTTTTACTAAACGCGATGGTTTCTCTCTCTCTTTGCACCCGCAAAACGCGCTCTTTTTATCGACTCTGCGACGACGAGTAGTTTTGTTGTATTCGAAACAACTTCTACTCTGAATGTTTACGCCGGCAGAGCGTCACTTTTTTAGCGCGCGCTTTTCGTCGCGTACGTGTACAACTAACTCCTCTTCTTCTTCTCTTTCTCGTTTTCCCGGGAAAAGCCGCTTCGCTTTGCCCGGCGCCGATTTCGCGAGAGGGAGAGAGAGAAAGAGAGCGAAAGACGAGAGCGACTCCCGGACAACAACGTTTGTCTCGGAGTTACCCGCACCCTCCGCCGCTTCCATCATCCCCACCACCAAACATCTCCTTCTCCGCTTCCGCGACGCGTTCTTCCAACATCTCCACGATCTCTTCCATTTTAATCGGGAGTGTAGATCCTCCTCCTCCTCTCGTCTCGAATACTGTTCGATCTCGAAACTCCACTCGAAAATATTCCTCCTCTTGGTTTTTTTCTTCTTCTTCTTTCTCGTTCCCTCTGACCATGACCGATGGAAACGCCATCTCGATCGCGTCCGCCATCTCGATGTACGTGTCTAAATACTTCGTCTCTGGATGGTAGAGAATGTCCACGTGTAAAGGATCCGGGGCGGATAAGGAGTTGCGTCACGCGTAGTGGCGAAATTGTTGGTGTTGGTGATGATGATGATTAAGTGGTACGCGACGGGGAAGAGAAGGCGTGGAAATCTTCTTCTCAGCAGGCGATGATGAATACGAATGGAAACAACTACGCGTTGGTGGTGTCACCCCCGGAGAAGTCGATGATGATGATGATGATGATGTTGTTCTCGTCGTCTGCGGAATACTACCGATGCAGCGATGAAGAACGCGGCCGAAACTGCTTGCGCTGCTTTGACCTCCACTCAATAAAGGTGAAGAAGCTGCAACAGCAGCTCGGAGCGCTCGTTCTTTGCTCCTAAACATCGTCATCAAAGACGTCATTAGTTCTGCGGCATTTTATCCAAAATGTGTCTCAGAGATACGAATACTTTTATAACTCTGTAGTATTAATAGTACGGGTTCAGACGATGATCAAAAACAACAAAATAGATTACGATGATGATTTTAATCTCTGGTGGTGGACCGTCTCCTCGTATCTCGCGTTCTTTCTCCTCTTAATAGCACGGTTTGTGGTGCCACATTCAGGGGAAATGTTCCATTGGAAACCAAATGAAAGAAGAAGAAGATTTGCAATGAACCATCGAATTTGCGGGGCGATGCACTTACTCGTTCTCGTTTTCGGAGGTGTGCATCTTATGCTTTTGTCCTCCTATAATACGTCGTCGTCGTTTACGTCGTCGTCGATGAGTCGTCTTGCGGTTGTTGCATTTGACCTCGTGTTAGGTTTGAGCGGGATTCTGGTCACGCGCACGGCGGTGAAGGATTTCGGCAAGTTGCACTCCCGAGTGCGAGAGAGACGAACAAAATCGAGCGGCGTGTTACACGAGACGAAAACAGTCGCGACGGAGGAAATGGAAGAGCACTTCTTTTACCAAATGGTAAATTTGACGCAGGTTTTGTATTTGCACTTTTGCGAAACGTGCGACGGGAAGAACGCGCGAACGCTGGCGCTCGTATTGAGCACCTGGAGCATTTGGCGGTATCGCGATCGGTTTCCGGTGAATTCGTTTTCTCGAAACTACGAAGGCGGCGAAAACGGAAGGTGGTTTGAATCCGTGGAGAACTTTTTGTATCGAGCGAAGAAATGGCAGTACGTGTTTTACAAGACGTGCTTGTTGCACGGGTTGAACGTTTCCAGCGCGATTTTTGGGAGTAGTCGTAGTAGTAGTAGTAAGACGACGACGATTTTGACGACGCACGGCGAGCGCTTTCAACTGTATTGGTTGTGCTTGAACGCGAGTTACGTGATGGAGTTCTTTTTGCAGACTTTGGTGAAGAAGAAGTACGGCACGCAGTCGAACGCGTTGTTGATGAATCAATTTTTGATGGTGGTTTCCTCGCTTTCGGCGTTTCCGGTCGTCGTGCACAGAGTACACCCGATTGCTTTCGTTGCGGCGTTGGCGTTGAATTTTCTCAATCGGAAACAGGAAACGGCGAATGTCTGCTTAACGTGTGTGGCGTGTGTCGTATTTGATAGGTTTGTAAAAATATAAACGCGTGCGCGCGCGCTAGATTAGTAGTAGATGTAGTAATAAAGTTGATTCATCGCTTGACGTGTTTAATCGCCCTCTCGATCTTCTCTTTCGCTATTTGGATCTCTTTTCTATCTCTGTCGTCTAAAAACTCCCCGCCGTCCTCTTCCTCGTCCCGAAGCATTCGTTCGGCCATTTTTAGCAATCGAACCGCTTCTCTTCCATCTCTCGGCGTACTTCTCAACAACCATCTCGAAGCATCGTACAACTCTTCGATTTCTTCTCTGCGCCTTATTGTTGTTGTTGTTGTTGCTGTTGTTGTTGTTGTTCCCGTGTTGCTAATTTCTCTCTTCGCCGCTCTCGCTCGGTCACTCTTACCCGACCGCGTCGTCGACGGCGCCTCGTCCGCGCCATCATCGTCATCATCATCGTTCCTCTTTTCCTCATCTTTTCTCTTATTACTGCTAGTATCATTCCTCTCGTCCACATCCACTTCTTTCTCTTCTTCTTCTTCTTCATCATCATCATCATCTGCGTTATTCCCCCTACTGCTATACACCATCTCCATCGCGCGTTCTCTCGCGTTTTCCAACGTCTCCCTTGCCCGAATCGCCTCCAAAGGGCAACACTCGATCGCTTTTTCGAATTCCCCTAAAGCTTCTTTCGCCGCGCGTTTTTGTTCTTTTCGACGTTGTTCCAGCGATGATAAAGAGTCCTCCTCCTCTCTTCTGCTTTGTCTTCTTCTCAGCAACTCCAAACCTTTCCTAAAGTGTTTGTCCGCTTTCTTCGCGTCCCTCTTTACATTCGTTTTGCTTTGGGGAAGGCGGAGGTCAAATTCGTGACTCGTAGTCGCAGTCGCAGTAAAAGCAGTACTGCTCTCCTCTCTCACCGCCAACGCGTGCGCGCTCGATTGTATCCGACTCTCCAACGCGACCATCAACGCGTCCGCGTCCGCCGAGACTCGTTTCAGGGACGTCACGACCGTCGTCGATGTTTGCATATTTGATTCTTTTTTTTATTAATTGGTGTCGTTGTTGTGAAGGATGATTTTCGAGACACACGCGCAGCACAATCCCCTAAAACTGAGGAAAATCGCCTCTAAATGACGCTTCTTTTGATGCACAGTTATGCGAAAATATAATTTCAACGCAATTAGTACAGCGATGATCGCTCGCAGCTTTTCACTTCCTTATTATCGATCTGTTTGGCGATGCGTTTCGTTGAATCCCCTGCTAATACGTGTGTTGTTAAAATTATTAAACGAGAAAACGCTCGTTCGTTTTTTTTTTTGCTTCTTCTTCATATTTTTGTATCTACTCTAAAATACTAACAAACACCTAATACACACACACACACTACTACAATCATGGCGTTAACTCGATCTTTACTCACGCCGTTCTCGCTGTCCCAGATGGCAGAACAAGGTGGAAGAGGAGGAGGTTTGTTGTTGTTTCGATCGTCGTCTTCTCGTACGTGCGGCGGCAAAAGCGCTTTCAATTCGATTTTGAGAGGAGGAGGAGGATTTGGAAGACCTTCTTCGAAGAAAGCTTTTTCCGCGCAAGTCGCGCGCGCGGAGAGCGAACAAGAAGGAGGCGGACAGATGGAGAGACAACAACAACAACAACCGGAACAGCGCGTGTCGATGACGTCGTCGCCCATGAGAGGCTTGCTGAGTCGCATGTTGAGCGATCCGTACGGAGGTAAAAGATATGCGCGTTTCGTGTTGTTCTTTTGTCTTCTCTTTGTCTTCTTCTTCTTTCTCGCGCGTATATCGCGCAAAATGCGCTCTTTTGATTTTAGATACAAAAACTGACGCGAGAGATACGAATCTAAAATTTTCTCCTTTATTTTCCTTGAATAGGAGCACTCGGCCCGCGACGCCGAAGAGGAGGCATGATGGACACGTTTCTGAACGACCCGTTCTTTCGCGACACCGAGGCCATCACCTCGTCCTTTCTGGACTCCATGATCCCGAAAGACACGGTTTCGAACATGAACCAATTCGATTTCTTAGTCGACATCGTCGAGAAGAAGGACAAGTTTCACTTATCCGGTGAGCTTCCCGGGTGCAACGTCGCCAACGTGGACGTGAAAGTCGATAAAGACAACAACTTACACATCAGCGCGATGAAGTCTATCAAACACGAGGAGGACGAACAGTCACCGGACGGCTCGGTGAAGTGGCACGCGATCGAAAGGTCCTCGGGTAAAGTCGAGCGCATCTTCGCGCTTCCGGAAGCGGCGGACGCGGACAAAATCGATTGTTCGATGAAAGACGGCGTGCTTTCCATCGACATCATGAAGAAACCCGAGTTTGTCGGTGAACCGAAAGAGTTGAAAGAGAAGGAGATGAAGAAGATTCCGATTAAAGGCGCGTGACTGTTATCGCGTTCGAGGTTGTGATTGGATCGTCGAAACAGACGGACAGAGAGACAAGAGAGACAAGACAGAGAGACATACTTCAATTTTGAAAAGAAAAAGACAGACAAAACAAACAAACAAAAAAGAGATACAAAACGTCACAAATAAAAAGCGCGCTTTTTTCACACGCATCAATCAGAACAACAAGAACAAGAACAAAAATGTCACTCATTCCTCGCGGATTCTGGAACCCGTTCGTGGGCGAACAACGCGCCGGAGCGGCTGGTCCTTTGAGCGGTGCGTGTATTGATGATAACCCCTTAAGCGCTTTTTTATTTTCGTATCTCTCTTTCTTCTTCCGAGTATTTTTTCCCAAGCTGTTGTGGGTCTCTTTGAGCGCGCGCGCGATCGAAAGAATAAAGCGCAACACTTTCCGAACGACGGAGAAAAAGATCGACGAGGAGAGCGTTTTTTGTCGCACGCATATCGCGTTTCGTCGATGCGATCATCATCCGTGATCGCTTTTGTCGATGATGAAGATTATTCGTTGTTTTTCCTCCCTCCGAGAGTGTAAATAGAGACCTCTTATTTCTCCCTCTTCTTTGTATCTACTCATACAACAACGCTTATTATAGGATTATTCGGCCGAAGAAGATTTACGCCGGACCCGTTCGATCGCTTATTCGGTGACGACGACGCCCTAATGACGAGTTCATTTTTGGACTCGATGATCCCACGCGAACATATTAGCGACATGAATCAATTCGATTTCGTCTGCGATATCGTCGAGAAGAAGGATCGATACACGTTATCGGGCGAACTCCCGGGTTGTAACGTGAAGAACGTGGACATCAAGATGGATAAAGACAACAACTTGCACGTTTCGGCGCACAAGTCGACGAAACATGAGGAAGAAGACCAGTCTAGAGATGGGCGCATGAAGTGGCACGCGATCGAAAGGTCCTCGGGTAGAGTCGAACGCATCTTTACTCTCCCGGAAGGCGCCGATCCCGAGAAGGTCGAAGCGTCGATGAAGGACGGGATTTTGACTATTGACGTGAAGAAGAAACCAGAAGCGATCGGGGAACCGAAGGTGGAAGAAGAAGGGATGAAAACTATTCCGATCAAAGCTCAGTGAGGGCAAACGCCGGAGAAAGACGAGAGGGGAGGGCAAAAAGGAGAGGAGGATGTTTGCCAAGACGAAGGAGACGAAGAGGAGGAGTCCAGAAAGGTGGAGTTTTTCTCCTGGCATAAGAGGAAAAAGGAGAAGGATTGAAAAACAGACAGAGAGAGAGAGACACGATAAGAAAGAACATACATTTATAAAACACAAACAGACGTGAAATGTAAGCACATATACACTCATTTTTCTTAAATACGTATATTATTTTTGTTACCCGACGACGACTTCATTGTTGTTGTTGTTGTTAAATTACTCCCACTCGATGGTACTCGGCGGTTTGCTCGTGATGTCGTACACCACCCGATTCACTGCTCTGACTTGGTTTGTGATTCGATTCGAAACTTCTTGCAAAAACTTCGGTTCGAACGGGTACCAATCTGCAGTCATACCGTCGTTACTCGTGATCGCTCTCAGACCGACAACGTGACTGTGCGATCTTTGATCGCCTTGGACGCCGACGGATTTAATCGGCAAGTGCACCGCGAAGGCTTGCCAAATCTCGTCGTATAAACCAAACTCTTTGATGGCGTTGATGTAAATCTCGTCCACTAATCTCAACGTTTCCAACGCGTTGTTCTCTGTAACGTCGCCTAAGATTCTCACCGCCAACCCAGGGCCCGGGAACGGGTGTCTCGCCACGAAATTTCTCGGCACGTCCATGATTTTTCCTAAACGTCTCACTTCATCTTTAAACAACACTCTCAACGGTTCAATCAACTCGAAGCCGAGTTCTTTCGGTAAACCTCCGACGTTGTGGTGCGATTTAATCGTGTGCGAATGTTTTTGATCCGACCCGGGTGGCGGACAGGATTCGATCACGTCCGGGTATAACGTCCCTTGGACCAAAAATTTCGGCACGACGCCGGTTTTCTTCTCCACCGTTTTCTTGTATTCCTTGAAGCACTCTATGAACTCTTTCCCGATAATTTTTCTCTTCCTTTCCGGATCGGACACTCCTTTCAACTCGCTCAACATTTTCTCCGTGATATCCACGCAATCCACCGGCAAGTGCAGCTCGTTTTTGAACATCACCATCACCCGTTCGGCTTCTTTATACCTCAACAACCCGTTATCGACGAAGCAGCAATGCAATCGATCGCCAATCGCTCTGTGCACCAACGTCGCCGCGACGCACGAGTCCACCCCACCACTCAACGCGCAAATCACGTGATTAGTCTCGCCAACTTTTTCTTTCACGATTTGAATCTGCTCTTCCAAAACGTTTGCCATGGACCAACTTCGTTCGCACTTTGCAATGTTAAACAAGAAATGTTTCAACGTTCGCATCCCTTTCTCGGAGTGCGTCACCTCTGGGTGATACTGCAAACCGAACAAATTCTTCGTCTCGTGTTCAATTGCAACCACGCATCCTTGCTCGCTCTTACCGATGCATTTAAATCCGTCCGGCAACACCGTCGCCTCGTCCCCGTGCGACATCCAGACGTTTTGCGGCTCAATATCTTCGCCGAACAGTTTCGTGTGCGTCGGAATATCCACCACCGGCATCCGCCCAAACTCACCTTTCCCTAACCCTTCCACTTTCCCTCCCAAGCAGTGCACGATCAGTTGCATCCCGTAACAAATCCCTAAAACTGGAATCTGCCTCTTCTCGCACTCCTCCCAAAAGCCATCCGGCACAGAGGGTGCGCCTTTCACGTGCACCGAGTTTGGCCCGCCGCTTAAAATAATCGCGGTTGGTTTGTTCTCCTCGAACACGCGTTTAAAAGTCGCATCCCCGGGGAGTAAAATGGAATACACTTCCACCTCTCTCACTCTCCGCGTGATGAGCTGCGTGTATTGCGACCCGTAGTCCAGAATCACCACTTGCGACGTGACCGCTTGCGTCATTTAAGAGATGAGATGAGTGGAGTTTTCTAGGATGAATCCTTTTTCACTAAAACTCGTTTAATAAAACGAACGAACAAAGCGTCGTGATTATTATTCGAAAGAGAGAAAGAGAAAGAGATCTGTCTTCTCGCCTCGTTTAATGAATCGTGAACGTGCGTTACGTGTGTTACGTGCGTCACGTGTGTATTAAATAATAAGGAGACTTGCCTTTTCAAAAATTCAAAAATACTCATCAAAGTAACATTTTTTGTCTGTGTCATCTCACATCATCTCAGATGTTCTTTTTACGCGTCTTTTATGTCTTCTTCATCCACGTTATTGCGCACTAAGTCCCACCTGGCTTTCTTTTTCTCCATGAATCTTTTCACCGGGGTGAAGTTTTGAATCAGTTTCTGTTGGAAGAGGGAGATTTTTTGCTCCAAAGAAGAATGAAGAAAAGTACTTTTGTCGTCGCTTCGAGGAGGACTTTGAACCCGAAAGAGGAAGAAGAGGCTGTGGACGAAGACGTAGGCGATGGCGTAGGCGACGCAGGAGTAGATGAACTTGTCGTCGTAGTTTCTTACTATCGTCGCGTTGGTGGTGACGAAGGTGGAGTGCGACGACGACGTTGAAGACGCCGCCGTGGTCATGGCGGTACCGAGACATTTACCGATTTGGTCGACGTAGTAGTTCAGGAAATACGCGCTCTCGATGCCAACAGCTTCGATGCCGTTGTTCGTAGCGTTCCAAACAATAGCGCTTCTCAAGCGCAAAGAGAGTTCACACAAAGCAGTAAACGTCGCCGATAAGAACAGCTCGGAAAATGCCTCGTGGTGCCAGAGTTTGTAGCAGAAATTTTCGCGAGCGACTTTGTCGCCGGAACATCTTTTCGCCGCTCGGATGTATCTCTCCGCGGAGATTTTAATCGAAGTTTTGAGTTTTGCATAGAAAAGCATATATTTTTCGTCGTCGTAGTCGTCGTCGACGTCGTCGTCCGTGGTCATTTCCAACTTTTTTACCTCCTCCTCGTCGTCGTCGTCAGTTAACGAGGCTTTTCCTGGGGAGGAAAACAAGGCTCTCGTGGGCATCGACGTCGACGACATCGGCGTAATTGGCGTAGGTTCCGAATACTCTCGTTCTTGTTCTACTGCTATTATCACTTCTTCCTTCTTTGGAGAAGGATGAACGCTCTCTACTTCTTCTTCTTCTTCTTCTTTGCCGTTGTCTTCATCGTCGTCGTCGTCGCTACTATTACTACCACCACCACCATCACCGCAGATTTGTTCATCGATTAGAATTCTACTCGATCCGGGCGAAATTCCATTCGCCGAGGCGTCCAGCAGTGCTCGAGTGCGTTGATCGTTGCATATCTTTTGCAACCGTTTCGACGCCTCGGAGATGAACAGAGCGTTTGCGAACGCCGTTTCGTGCGTGTTATCATCACAACTCGCGTTGAAATCCACCGGAGAACTTTTCGGCGTCCTCCCGCACTCAAACTTGGCAGTATCTGCCGCCGGCGACAAAATATCCTCCGCAGCAATAACCGTCGTTCCGTTGTTCGGATAGTTCCACGAGCTAAACATCGTTCGAAGTAACGAAAGCACCGGCGACGTCGGAATCTTACTTTGATTTTGAGTATTCGCATACGTCGTCGTCGATGATATTTCTGGCGTGAACGTGTTCTTTTCTTCTTCTTCTCTGTCGTCGTCGTCGTCTCTCTTGTTAGTATTATTACCGCGTTTGTTCGTGGTCGTCATCGTGTCGCTTTTCTCGTCGTATCGCCCGAACACCATCGAATTATTTCTTCTCGTCGTATTATCACCACCACTCGTTGCGTTCGTCTTATTCAACGAAGGCGAGGCCATCAAAATCGCGTTCGCGTCCAAACACTTCAACGGATAATGGTGATGATGTAAATGACTTTTAGTCGTTGTCGTCTGAATCGTTGATGATAATCTGCTCTTATTCGGAGAGTTTGGCGTGAATACCATCTCTTTATCTCCTCCGTAATACTGCACAAACCCGAACGGTTTTTTAACCGCCCCCCCCAACATTCCATCCCTTCGAAGCGTTGGTGATGCATTCGTCGCAGAAGTAGTCGTCGTCCCTAAAAACCGATCTCGCGCGACGTTGTACTCCGGCGAGTCGTCCACGCGCTTGTCCACAATAGGTCGCATTATTTTTTATTATTAAGGTGTTTGATCTGTTATGAAGGTATACCGATAACAAGAACGAGTGAAATGATGATATTTTCGCAAATATTTTTATGAGGAGGACCTTTCCCCTTTGAAAAAGTTGAAAAAAAACAGGAATTTAACACACAGAGAGAAGAAATAAAAAGGGATAATAGAGAATGATGGTATTATTATAGTTTGCCTGCGACTGATATCGCCGCTCGGCTAAAAAAAAGGCATCGACGAATACCCACAACGGGGATCGAACCCGCGGCCATTCGCTTAAGAGGCGAACGCTCTACCGACTGAGCTATGTGGGCAAGGGGTGTTTCTCCCCCCCTCTCATCGTATCGATGAGCACAAAACAGTCGATTTTCGAATAGGGTTGGAAATTAACACTAATAATCATATTTGTTTTAGGGTGTCTGATGAAAAGAAGTGTGCTTTCAAGTCCCATCCTTGGCACGTGAATCTCGAAATAAACGCGGTCGATGTGATGTATACGTCCTACTCTGTGACTTAGGGACGTTGGATGGTACGCGTACGCACAGATGCACACACCAGAGGATCTCGATTTTTTCTTGTTCTTTAAAAGTTGTTGTTTTTCAAAAATTTTCCACTTCTTTTCTACTTCTACTAATACAACTACTACTACAACTACTACTACAACTACCAGCTAAACTGAAGTCAAACTATCACAACACCATTACCTTTTGGAGAAGGCTATACTATATTAATTACAAAACTCAATCACCGCCTCTTCAACTTTCGTCGAAATCTTTTCGCACGTCTCCGCGTCCGAGGCTTCGACGTACACTCTCACGATATCTTCCGTCCCGGAAGGACGAACGAAAGCTCTTCTGTTGTTGTTTTTGACACACGAATCCAACAAAAGTATCTCATCGATCCTTTGTTGTAACCCTTCCGGTTTCAAGCACTTCCTCTCGCTGTCGAAACACTCAATCACCGTTCGATCTCGCACCTTCACTTTGGTTTGTTTCGTGGGCAAATCGCGGTACATCGCGTGCCACTCCTGGAACGGCATGTTCCCTTTCTTCCGCAAAATCCCTTCAATTAACAATACCGAACTTATGGCATCGCCGATGGCTGGATTTATCGTTTGAATGGTTGCTTTTAACGTCAACAAAGCCTTCAATTTCGTCGTCAAAATGACACTTTGTATGTGTTTTTCTTCTTCTTTTCTCAAGTGTTGTTCTACAGACATGCGCGTTAACTCATCCACCAACTCCTTTTCAATCACTTTAACAGCCTCGTCGGAAAACAAAGCTGTCCCGTGGCCGTTGGACTCAAAGTACACGCCAATGTCAAAGTGTTCTTCGGCGGCTTTGTGGACGTTCTTTACGCCCGTCTTTGCGCACACGGTTTCCACGCCATTCTTCTCGCAAAACTTCGTAAACGCCCCGTTGCTATACGCCGTGTGTGCAATTCCGAGCGATATCTTGTGCGCCAATCCTGCTAAGAAGAGTTGTTCGATGAGAAAGAAGGCGATCAAAATCGACAGTTTATCGCCATCGCACAACATAAAATTTTGTTTCTTTGATGAATTTTCTCCTTCTTTTCCTTCTTCTTCTCCTTCTTCGATTGAAAAATACACCAATCGATCGCAATCGCCATCGACGGAGGCGCACCTTTGATTTACGAACGAGAGACGAGTCGATGGTGTTTCCGGCGCTCGTTGGTTCTTTTGAACGAAATCAGACCCGCAATTGAGATTAACTGGACCATCGTTCGGACCATTTTTCAAAACCAGCGCAATCTCTTTCGTCGTCGGCGTCGGCGTCGGCGTCGCGCTACGACGACTATTTTCACTACTACTACTATTCTCACGAATCACGTCAAACAAAGCCATCAACTTTTCAAACGCGACGAAACCAACGCCATTGGCGCAATCTATGTGTAACGGAGGCAAGGTCGTCGCGTTCGCTCGTAAACCCTCGACGACATTTTTGCCCTTCTTCTTCTTCTCTTCGTCTTCCTCGATCAAGCTCAAATACCCAACCGCCAGGCGCTTGAAATACGCCAACTCTTGCGTCGCCGCGTCAATCTTTTCCCACAACGATCTCTCCGTCGCATCTTCATCGTTCTTCTCTTCCTGCTGCTTATTATTTTCATAAAACGCCTCCACCGCTTTCCCGTGCGCGTACACGAAATAGTGCAACATCGGCGTCGTGACGACGCCTCGATCGCAAATCTTCACCGCGACGCCGGATGATCTTCCGCCGAGCGCTCTCGCGCCCTCTTTCGCTTTTTCCACCAGTCGTTCCCCGCTCTCTCTCGTGTCCCGGCCGAAATATACCACCGCCGTCTTTTTCGCATCCTCGCGACTCGTTTCCAAAAACGGCAACTTTTCCTCGAAACAGTCTAAAGCGTTTTCCAACTGCGCTTCCGTTTTCGCGTTGCACATCATCTCGCACGCGTGTTCGTACGCTTCTCCCAATACGTTTCCGTGACCGTCGACAATTTTCAGACCGTTATCGGAAGCCTCGTTGTGCGACGCCGTGACGCAAATCCCCGCCGCGGTAAAAGGAGGAGCATCGTTCGAGTTGTTCGTCGCGTTCGTTCGGGAAAACGCGGCGACGCAACTCGCGATGAATCCGCACCGGAACGCGATTAAATCCAACGCAGCGTGATGGCATCGAAACCCAGCCGTGCCGTAGGAAACGTAATTATTCGAAGAAGAACATTTTGTCTCCTCGTTCTCCTCTTTCCTCCTGCGGTCTTTGTCTTCTTCCGAGAGTAAGCAGAGACGGATAAAGTGCCTCCGCGTATCCAGGTCGATGCGTTTTGTCCTCATTTTTTGTGCGGACAACAACAAAAGAGATGATGTGTGTGTGTTGTTCATGTTCTCGTTGGTGTTCGGAAAGAGCGCGCTCCGGCCTGTCCGCGACGACGACGACGAGGAGGCGTCTCACGAGGACGAGAACGAGGACGAGAACGCGGGGTGAGGGGGAAAAGCAATTTTGGAGAAAGAAGAAGAACACGACGAAAGTAATTGTAACGGCAACGCATCATCAAAGCGCACCCGTTGCGGGTGAAGATGATGATTCGCAAGAACAACAAATACTTTGTGTTAAGAGTAGCTTTGAGAACGATATCACGCGGCTGAAACCACCGTCTTTTGGGGGGTCGTCGTCTTTATCCTCCTCCTCCTTTAATTCCTCTGTGTTTACGACAACGAAGAAAACGAGAACGAAGAAGAACGAAATCGTCCAAATGTCCTCCTCTGGAAAGAAAACAAAGGACGTGATGAGTTATGCGTACGACGAATCGCGCGTGTTCGACGCGACCACCATCCTTTTCTCCTTAATAGGTTTCGATATATTCTTCCTCGTTGGTTTAACCGTGTGGGTGAACGGCTTGAAACGGAGGTACGAAAACGCGATATGGAAGATCAAACGGTTGGAATCGGAGAAGCGAGACTTAGCGGTGGCGTTTAACTTGGAGAAGGCGGATTTGGTCGATCCTTTGAATACGAATGCGATGAATAACAACCGCGGGCGAAGAATGGCGAACGCCACGGCGGCAACGGTACCGCCATCTCTGGGAGGAGGAGGAGGCCAATCGGGGCCCGCGAGCGCGAACGACGTGCTCCTCCAAGGCTTGAAAGCCGAACGCGACGCGTTGAAGCAAGCGCTGAAATCCGTCCAAGGCGAGTTGCAACGGTACGCGAAGGAAAACGCGACGTTGGAAAATGAGCTCGAGAGGGCTTTGTTCGAGGTGGAGAAGTTAACACCGATAGATTGATTCATAGTATTTTCGATGCATTTTCGATGTTTGTTGTAGATATATCGCCGCAAAAGCGCACATCAAGTTTGTACGTATACTCTGTAATACTACTACTCGTATAAGGACGAATGAGAAATTTTTCCTTTTTCAACCACTCGCAAAAGTCTGTTTTCTGCATAAAATTTGACGCTTTAGCGCTTATAAGAAAAAAAATGCCCGCAGCTTTACCAACCGTGACGGTTCAAAACGGGAACGGCGCCTCTGTCGCGCTCCCGGAAGTTTTCACTTCGCCGATCAGACCGTACGTTTCTTCTGAAATCGTCTTTTTTATGGTCGCGTCTTCGAGCGCGGTCTGTCGTTGCGTTACATGATGCGCTTGTTTTTTTCGTGGGGTTTTCGATTTATATGCGGAAAATTTCGCGAACGAACGCGCTCTAAAGCCATGAGACGCGACCGCGCTCGAAGCTTTTAAACGATCGAATCGCGCGTCACAAACACCATTCTAACCGATTCTTTCCTTTTCCTTTCCAATTATTTTTATTATTATTAAACAACAGTGATATCGTCAATGCCGTGCACACCGGATTGAACAAAAACTCGCGTCAAGCGTACGCCGTCTCCTTGGAAGCGGGTCACCAAACCGCCGCAGAGTCCTGGGGTACCGGTCGCGCCGTGTCTCGTATCCCGCGTGTTCCGGGTGGTGGTACTCACCGCGCCGGTCAAGGGGCCTTCGGTAACATGTGTCGTGGTGGTCGCATGTTCGCGCCGACCAAGACGTGGAGAAAGTGGCACCGCAAGGTGAACTTGAAGGAGAAGCGCTACGCCGTGTGCTCCGCGTTGGCGGCGTCGGCGGTGCCGGCGTTGTTGATGGCGAGAGGTCACAGAGTCGAAAACGTGCCGGAAGTGCCGTTAGTGTTGGACGATTCCTGCGAAGGTACGACCAAGACGAGCGAGGCGATTAAGATTTTGAAGGCGTGCGGCGCGTTTGACGACATCGAAAGAGTCAAGGCGTCCAGAGCCGTCAGAGCGGGTAAGGGTAAGATGCGTAACCGCAGATACGTCCAACGTAAAGGTCCGTTAGTTGTATACGCGAACGATTCGGGTATGACCAGAGCGTTTAGAAACATTCCGGGCGTTGAGTTGTGCTCGGTTGACAGACTCGGTTTGTTGTCTTTGGCGCCGGGGGGTCACTTGGGTAGATTTATCATCTGGACGAAGAGCGCGTTTGAAAAGTTGGACGGTGTCTTTGGCACCAAGGCGCAAGCCAGTTCCTCCAAGAAGGGATGGAAGCCCCCGGCGCACATCATGACGCAACCGGATTTGAGCAGACTCATCAACTCTGACGAAATCCAATCCGTCGTCAACGCTCCGAAGACTGGCAAGACGAGAGCGCACGCGCCGCTCAAGAGAAACCCGCTCAAGAACAAGGCGGCTATGGACAGACTCAACCCGTACGCGAAGGTTGCCGCGGAAATGCGCCAACGCGCGGAAGCGGAGAGAGCGAAAGCGAAGGCGGGCAAGAAGGCGGGCGCCCGATCCGCGGTTGGCCAAAAGTTCTACGAAGCCATGCTCGTCGAATCCGAATACCACAAGGGTGGAGACGACGCCGAGTTGTTCGAAAACTACAAGTTCTGGTTAGGCGAAGAACAAGTGGAAGCGAAGCCGGAATAAATAGACTTGCATCTAGTACCACAATTGTTATATCCATCGTTCATACAACAACAATAACTACACAACTCATCTATCTGCTCGAAAGTTTATCGACGATGGCCGCCGGGTTTGGGATCCAACTCGTCCCGCTAAAGCTATTCCACTCGCCGCTTATGTTCTCTTGCGGATCGAGTATGTCCTCAAACCACATTCTCCTTTTTGAATCCCATTTCGGGTCGAAGCTGGCGATGACTGGAACGATTTCCCATCCTAACTTTTGTCTTATTTGATCCGCTAAATTTCTGGCTCTATTCTTCTCAAACTTGATGCCCTGATCGTAACTCAAGGCGAAACTGCCTCCTTTGGGCGCATCTCTCGCGGCTATCCGAACGTCCACAATCGCGTCGTTGTCTAAAAAGTAAAACTCGGCGTCAAAAACGTCGCTTTCGTTTACGACGATGTCCGGGTCTTTCACCCCGCCCGGAACGTCGAACAATCTCAAAACAATCTTCCCATTGTTCACGTCGTATTCTATGCAATCCCCGAGAGGACCTTTCATTTCCGGCATGCTGCTAGTATTCAAGTCTCCTCCACCTTTCTCTTCCAACGCCAAATCTCTCAACGCGCTTTCCCGCGCTTTCTTTCGCATGGCTTCGATGCCGACCGACGCGCCTCGCACCGCCGTCGATACTCTCGAATCTCTCCCTTCGTCGTACGAAAAGTACCCCTCCCCTTCCTTATTCCCTAACGCTACCATCACTAACTCTCTCATCGCGTTCGCTTTCGACATGGAAAACCCCCACGGATTGAGAAAATGTCCTTCGTCGTCGTTCGTCGTCGAGACGCAACTTTCGCTCACTTCCGGGCAGCTGCTCAAATATTGCACGTCTTTCTGAAACGCGTCCGGGTCTTCAAACTTTCTTATTTTCACCGTTTCCGCGTATAAAGTCGTTCGTCGGTCGTCCTCGATGTTGGTCATGTTTTCGTTTGCCAACGCTGATGATGAAGACGCAAAAGTCGCTGCTGCCACGAAGACTCTCCTCAAAGCACTTCGGCGGTTGAGATGATGGTTTTTTGCATCATCGTCGTCGTCGTCATCATCATCACTTTTCGATGACGACGAAGACGAAGAAGAAGAAGCTTTCGTCGTCAAAACCGCCGCCGTGCGATGACGACGACCACGATTTTGAACACCACCGCCAAGGGAGTTGCTCGAGAGTAAGGAAGCGACTTTGTTGAAAGAAGAAGAAGAAGAAGAAGAAGAAGTAATCATCGCTTTTTTTGCGTGGTTATAAAACAACAGATTTTGAAGATTTTTAATGAGTGAATTTCAAAGGACGAAACCGGCGAGGATCAAAATAACCGGCGCGACTCGCGGAAGCCTTTCTCGAGCGCGTTCGAACCAAGTGCAGTCGTCTTGACTTCTCTTGGCATCTTTGCGATTGATTTTTTTAACGCCTGTTGCCCTGTTTTGGTTTTTGTTGTTGTTGTTGTTCTCTTTCGTCGTCGTCGTCTTTGCTGCGCGGCTGCTGATGCGTTTTGCCTTCGTAGTATTGTTGTTAGTCTTCGTCGAAGAAGAAGAAGAAGGAAAGAGCAACCTGCGAGTGCCGAAAGTATCTTTCGGGTTCACTACAGCTGGTCTTTTGAAGTCCTTCTTGTCGACTATTTTCATCTTTTGTTTCGTCGCTTTACTCAAGGAGGAGTTCACTATTGGCGGTTTCTTTTTCGTTTCGTTTCGTCCTCCTCCGTTCTTTCGCCACCGGTTGAACGGACTCGCGCTGCTACTGCTGCTCTCGCCGCGACTAGTATTCCTCGACTTCGAGCCTTCTTTTCTACTACTGCTATTACTACCGTTATTGCTGTTGTTAACATCATTAGATCGAAACCTGGTCGTCAACCCTTCCAATCCTAGGCCCTTACTCGCCTCTTTTCTCTTCTCTTTTTCCATCGCTCTGCTCGCCACGAACACGGTTTCAATCGCGCGGTTCCTCCCGATTTTGTCATCCAAACTCCACGCCATCCCGGCGGTGACTCTTAACGCGGCGCCAAAACTCGCGCTCGTCACCGCGTCTACAAATCTGCGCATCAACTGCCTTTCTTTCGCGGTTGGATACCTGCCGTCTTTAAACTCGTCGTTCACGTGGCCAAACACTCCGCTCAACGCCAACGCCCCCAACGACTTCAAGTTCATCCTGTTCGTCTCCTCCTCGTCGTAATCGAGATCAAAGTCGTCCGTATCTAACACCGCGTCTGCCGTGAATAACGCTTCGTTCGCTCTCTCTAACGCCGATTTTGCATCGTTCGCGGACGTTTGCGTGTTTCGTAAAAATCGAAGCTTCTCCTTCCTCTTGAAACCACCAAAACCGTTCCTCTTCTTGTTCTTCTTCTTCTTTCTGCGCGATTTCACCGTGTTCGTATTTCTGATCTCTCTGTACGTTTTCACTGAACTCCTCAGCATGTTGAGGAGACACATCGCGGCGTGCGCGAGTGAAAACATGCTTTTCCCGGCACCGTCTCCACCCGGAACGACGAGTCGCGTCGTCGTCTTTTCCAAAATCACCGTCGTCGTTTTGACGATTGATTTCACCGACAACCACGCGGAGAGCGCGTGCAACGACGCAAAGGTTAAGTTTATGTTGTCGTTTGTGTTATTATTATTATTCGATTTTTCCATCGTTACTGGTTCTTTCTTCTTCTCGTCGTAACCACCATCTTCTTCGTCCTCGTCCACGTGTATGTCGCGCGCGTTCTTTTGACGTCAAAAGAAATTTTTCCAATACCCAACACCATCACCACGAAGAAAAACAACCTACGAGACACGCCAAACACGAGTGCGCTTCTGCGCGCGAGAGAGAGAGAGAGAGAGACGAAAGGAAGAAAAATGACGACGACTGCCCTCTGTGCTCAGGACTTGATGGTAGAGAGGAAGATTTGGCGACACGTCAAAGCTTGGGAGCGCGAGATGGCGGATTTCGAAGCCAAACCAAAAGGGAACACCCCGTGGATTTGGGATTGCGTCGTGCCTGGCAAGCCGGGGACGATATTTGCAGACGGGCGATTTCCGGTGGTGCTTGACTTTCGAAAGTCTTCCCACATTGGTCTGCCTACAGCGTACGTTCCGGAGGAGTTTGGCAGCGACCTTGAAATACGTGAAAAGCACTTAAATAACCAACAATTTGATGGCGTACCGATTAGCTGTGATAATACAGTGTGGGGTCTCTACGCACTTGCATTGAGATGCTATGTACCGCCGAAGGAATCGAATACATCGATTAAAACAATTTTACTCAAAGTTCAGGAATCTAAGTTTACCAGCTTTGAGAACTATGACGACAAATGTTATGGAAAGGAAGAATGGACGCGTATTATAGCCAAGTACATTCCTAACGTGGATGAAAAACGAGGAGGAGGGAGTCCGAATGCAGTCCTACCCACCACGGCGAATTCAGCGGTTTCAAACAAGAGAACGAGGAAGGAGAATCATCGGAGTGCAACGACGATCAGGAGAGAAGTGCCAAAAGAGTTGTGGGAAGAACAGGCTTTTAACTGGGACGATTATTGCGTGTTGACCTCTCGCGCAGACGACATTGAGAAAATAATGAGAGAGTATCCCAATTTGAGAACGCCTTGTCTTTGTCTAGATTGGGACCAAGTTGAAAGAAACATCGGAGCAATGTTAAGGCTGGTCAAATGTGTTGAAAATTGGCGACCGCACGTGAAAACAACAAAAATGACGCTCGTTTGGAACCTTTTGCTAGAGAAAGGCGTCTTTAAATTTAAATGCTCGACGATCAAAGAGCTGCACTATTTACTTGCTACCATCGAACATCACGAAGTAGCGAAACAAAAGAAGGAAACGACGACGAAAAGAAGGAAGAAGACAACAGCTTCAACGAAGCAGAAGGACGCATTAAAGTACGATGTTTTATACGCGCATCCGCTCGTTTCAAAAGAGCAGTGTGAAGACGTAAGAACACTCGCGATGGAATATCGCATGGTGAAAATTAACGTCTTGATTGAAGCGGCACCTAGATTAGAAGATACCACATTGTTAAAGCTCTTTCGTGATAACTGCTTAGTTGATTGGACGTCGATGCAAGACGATACCATGTTACCAAATGTTGGATTTTTTCTCGATTTCAGCAACGGATTCGACCGAACTGGATTCAGTTTACTGGATCCTTCTGAGGTGGACAAGACGTTCTTTGAAGAGCTCATGTCTCACGCTTGGAGTCGAAGTCGCTTTTCAGGACTTTCTGTTTATGAAGGTCACATCGATGATTGCGTTGGATACGACAAAGACAAGTTGAAAGCAAGAGAAATGAAATGGAACATCGATGACGAAGCAATCGTAAATTTTCTTAAATTTCATAAAGAGCAACAGTCGTCAAAGGTTGGTACGATGGTGAAGGCAAATAAAACAGCGCAACCGATTGAAATTGTCACCTCTGGTACTCCTACATTTATTCACGCCCTGGACAAATATTTGAACATGAAAACCGGCAAAATGGATCGTCACGAAGGAACGTTTTACGGGAGAAAAATTCTGAGAACTGTATCCCCTGGCACTGTAGTGTTCTTTGATCATCGTTCACACACGCAAATATGCCAACAAATGCGCGATAACAATATATATTTGCGACCAGCACTGTATGTTGCCGCCAAGGTTGTATCAAAACCTGGAAAGAAAAACGATCGAATGTTTACATGCAACGCGGGATCAAAGTCGATTGCCGCCGAAGCAGGCTCTCCCATAGCAATTGTTGCTGCTAGTACAGGCAAATTATCTTTCAATGGTGCGACCAAAACTATGACTGAAACGTTTTGGAAACAAACCAAGTGCTCAGAAGAACACCTCACGTTCGAGGTCGTTAGGAATTTTATCGAAGATGGTGGGGCACCACCGCCGGTTGAAAAAGGTGAAACCATTTTCATGGTCCCTCGTCACGTGTGCCCAACTGTCAATCTCCATGAGTGCATCAATCTACTTTCTTATGATGATGATGCACGAAATAAAAACTTTATTCATCGAGCAAAAATAGATGCGAGAGGGCACGATATGGATCCGGTGGAGAACCACCTCGATGAGCTCTGCGAATCTTTCAGTTTGAGTACCTACAAAGTGGGAAAATTTATGTAATTTATGCAATCACAATGCGACTTCCGCTGCTATCGCTATTACTACTACTACTACTACCACCACCACTACTACTGTTACTACTACCATTACCTTCTCTTCTGCCTCGTCTGAAAAGAGCATCGAGAACTGCGCGCACTCTTCTCGAAATTTCCGCCTTGAATGTTTCCGAGAGTAATCGTCTGCCTTCGCTACTGTTGAGCGCGTCGAAAGCGATTTTAAACCTCGGAATTTGCGTCAAGTTTGCGGCATCGTTCAACACGCGAAGCAACGACGCGAACGCTAAGCCTCCGATTGCATCGTCGTACGCTAACGTCCGAGCCGTTTTTCTCAACACTTCGCTTTGGTTTGGATTTTTAAGCACCCGACGAATGGCTACCGGATACACCTCTTTCAACACGTTGAACGTCCCGTCCGCGCTTCTCGCCATGCCTTCTAATCCGCCCAACGCGCGCGCGTTGTTGATAAAATACGGCGGTAATTGAAACTCAAAGCGAGGGACTAAAGCGAGCAAGGCGAATAAAAGTTCGTCGAACCGTATCTCAGGGACAATCTTCCCCGAGCCGGATTCCGGGAATTTCAGCGTTTTGTTCGCAGCGTCCTCTAAGGCGTCTTCGAGGTCCTTCATCTTCACCGCGTCGTTCATCACCGATGGTGGCACTAACATCAACTCGCCAAACAAATTCGCCACTTTCCTGTAATCTTTCTTAAATACCATCAGCGATACCGCGGCGACTAAACCGTCTCGGACTTGTTCCGGAACCGTTGAAACCAATCCGAAATCTAAATACGCCAACCCGCGATTATCGGGAAGTTTGATCAAATTTCCTCCATGCGGGTCCGCGTGCATGACGCCTGTTTCGATGAGTTGACTCAACGTACACGCGATGCCTAACCTGACCAACGGTAAATCTTTCGGATCGACTTCGCGCAATTCCCCGGACGTCAACGGCGTCCCTTCTATCCATTCTAAAACCAACACTTTCTTCGACGTGTACTCCTCGTACACTTTTGGCACTTTAATTTCTAGCTTACTTTTCCGTCCGCTGTTATCGCTGTTACCCGCGGCGCCGTTCACGACGTCGTCCATCTTTGCCGTTCCTTCTGGGCCGTACAGGCTGTTAAACTTCTTCACGTTTTCTGCCTCGTTTTCGAAATCCATCTCCTCGAACAATCTCGACACGAACTCGTCCACCGCGTCCACGGCTTTCGCCTCCACCAAATTAAACTTTTCTAAATACGACGCCGCCAATCTCAACAAGTACGCGTCCGCCTCCACCTGTTCTCGGATGTTTGGTCTCTGCACTTTCACCGCGACCACTTCTTGCGTTTTCAATCGACATTTATACACCTGACACAACGACGCCGCCGCCACAGATCCTTTCTCTAGCATTTCCTCTACGTTCTCTATGTCCTCGTATAACTCGGGACTTTCTTCTCGAATAGTATCGATCGCTAACTGATCGCTGAACCGTCCCATGTCGTCTTGCAACTGCCCGAGCGCTCCCGCTAACTCTGGTCCGACGAGATCCCCGCGACTCGCCGCCGCCTGCGCGAATTTCACGTACGTCGGACCGAGTCTAGAAATCGCGCTCGCTATGGACTCGTAATCTTTCTGCGCGTATTTCGCCGCGCACCGGACGAACGTCTGCACCAACAGTTGCACCCGCTTCGCTATTTCAATCAAAGGCATACGCGGTTGCTTTTGCGTCAACACTACATTCGCTCTCTTTATGTTTCTCCTATTCCTCGAAGTGACCACATCCAAAGAAGAAGACGAAGACGACGAAGCGTTCTCTCCTTCTCTGTTGTCCACAAAAATCGCCCTCAATGTTCTCGACCGAAGAGGAAAAACCTCCTCATCACCGCCTTTCTCTCTCTCTTTCTTAGTCTTCTTCTTAAAAGCGAAGTTTGCGTGCGTTCTTCGAATACCGCTCTCGCTTAAAGAAGACGATGAAGATGCAGAAAAAAACGCTCCAACATATCTTCGTTTTCCATTTCCTTTTCCTCGCTTCCATTCTTCATCAGCGCGAAGACGGCGCATCGAAGATAAAGAAGAAGACTTTAAAGAAGAAGAAGAGCGACGATGAGAAGAACGCGCCAACAAAGAAGAGGGGGCAACGAAGGAGACCATCCTCTCTCTTCTTCTTTAAAGTCTTCTTCTTCTTCTTCTTCTTCTTATCTCTGTGTTATAATAATGTGTTCAGTTCTTTCTTTTTTGCGAATGAAGAAAAGACAAGACGAGACACAAGACTTTGGTGCTTTTTTTGACTTTTCTGCTTCTTTTTTTTTTCTTCAAAGAGCTCACAAAAAAGTGTTGGTGTTTTGGGATAAAATCTTCATCATCATCGCGATGAGTTTCCAGTCGTTCGTGGACATGATGCAAGGAGGAGGAGGAGGAGGATTTCATCAGCAAAAAAGCACGACCTCTTCTTCTTCTTCTCCCTCGTCGGTGGTGGAAACAAACGCGATACCTTTGCAAGCCGCTTCTGCGCAACAAAATCAACAACAAATAAAGACGAATACGAACAAAAGAAAATTTCTGAAAACTAGTCTCATCGTCTGCGGATGGTTCGCATCGACGGTGCTTTTGATTTCCTTCAACAAAATCTTAATGCGAGACGGGAGCAAGTTTCGATTGCCGATATTTCTGACGTTCATGCACATGTGCGTGGCGTACGTGTGCTGCGAGATTGTGCTGAGTTTCAAAGAGCGGAGTTTAGTCGTCGCTGCGTTTAATAGTAGTAGTGGAAGTAGTGGAAGTAGTAGTGGAAGTAATAAGAGTAGCAATAGCGCTTTTAGAGTGAGCGCTCGACAGCAGTTGCAATCGAACAGGCAGTTTTGGAAGATTTTTGCGTTGAGTCAAACGTTCGCGGTGTCCATCGTCGCCGCGGTGGCGTCTTTGGAGTATTTGGAGGTGTCGTTCGAGCAAGCGATTGCGGCGTGCACGCCGGCGGTCACGGCGTTTATGGGGATGGTGATTTTACGGAAGAAAGAGCATTGGCGGGTGTGGGCGAGTCTAACACCGGTTATTTTGGGTGGGATGGTCACCGCGGGTGCGGAGCCGACGTTTCACGCGAAAGGTTTGGCGTTAGTTTTGGCGAGCATGGTCGCCAGAGCGACGAAGAGTTGTTTGCAAGAGTTGTTGTTGAGCAGCGCGGAATCGGAAGGAGGCGTTAGTAAAGACGGAGTCGTCCAACAATCGGAAAAGTTAGATTCGTTGAATTCGTTGCGATGGATGAGTTTAATGTCCGTGTGCACGTTGCTTCCCGCCTCTGTTGAGTTCGAAGGCGTGTGCGCCATCAAAGCCGCCTTACGATCTGCTTACGAAGAAAACGATTTAGCCTGGGCGCTCTGCGCCAACTGCGCAGGCGCGTTTTTAGTCAACATCAGCCAATTTTTAGTGACGCAACACGTCGGCGCGTTGAGCATGCAAGTTCTCGGTAACGTAAAAACCATAGTCACGGTTGTCTTTTCCGTGGTTATATTCAAAAATGTCGTCGGTTTACGATCCATGCTCGGGTACGCGTTGACTTTAATCGGATGTTTCGTATACTTGCGAGAGAAGCGAAGACGGGAGGCGATTGAAAACAACAACAACATCAACAACGAGCTCGTCGCACCTCTCGTCGGGAACACCGAAAACCAGGTTTAGTCGTAGAAGAAGAAAATGATATAACAGTGATGTCTCGCGTAGAATTGATTATTCTTTTATTTTATTCCTTGTTGTCTGCCCCCTCTCAGTCGATTCGACAGAATTTTATCCGAATACTAAAAAAGGCCACGAACAACACGCAAGGAAGAAGAATCGAAGAGGACAACAAATGACGACGACGTTTGCTTTGTTGGTATCGTCCTCCTCCTCGGCAGCGACTGCAGTATTTAAAATCGGCGGCGGCAAAAATAACAACAGTAACGCGCGTCGTCCTCGTAATCAACACACAGAGCGAAGCCGCCATTTGTCCCCAACACAAAGGAAAACGAGCACACGAGCGGCGAGTTTACCACCGAGTCGTTTCAACTTCACCTCGTCCAATCAGAACAACAACAGCGAGTCCTCCTCCTCCTCTTCCTCCTATCCGAATGGTAACAGCCATCGTTTGTCCGCGATGGAAGAGGAAGGCTTCGCCGGGAAATCCGCCTTCTTTGAGGAGGCTTTATCCGAACAGGAGCGAACGAGGAGTCGAATGTTCAACACGGAACCGCTGTCGATGGTCACCCCAACTGCGAGACAGGAGAGCAACGGATCGGCGAGCACGTCGTCGTTTACGTCGTCGTCGAATAGTAATAGCAGTAACGAGATAGGGACATTTTTCAAGCACGAACCGAGGGAGAAGTGGAAGAAGAAGAACAAGTTCCCGGTTTTGTTTTACTCGAAGGAGCACGAACCATTGGCGAAGAAGATCGCGGAGTTGGAGGAGTTTTCGGTGGAGTTGGGGACGATTAATTGGGAGTCCTTTAACGACGGGTTCCCGGATTTGTTCATCAACGACGCGTACGATATTCGAGATCGACACGTTGCGTTCTTGGCGAGTTTTCACAACCCGGAGGTGATTTTCGAGCAGTTATCGATTATTTATTCTTTACCGAAGATGTTTGTGGCGAGTTTTACGTTGGTGTTACCTTTCTTCCCTACTGGAACTGCGGAAAGAGTCGCGGTGGAAGGCGAAGTGGCGACGGCGGTGACTTTAGCGCGCATGCTGTCGTCCACGCCACCCAGTCGCGGCGGACCGACCAGCGCGGTTATCTTTGACATTCACGCGTTGCAAGAACGCTTCTATTTCGGAGATGCCATCTTGCCGTGTTTTGAAAGCGGCATTCCGATGCTCTTAAAGCGATTACAGAAATTAGAAGACGCGCAGAACGTCGTCATCGCGTACCCAGACGAAGGCGCCTATAAACGCTTCCACTCGTTCTTCGATCGCGCCGGGTACGAATCCGTCGTCTGCACGAAAGTTCGACAAAAAGAAAAACGAATCGTAAAATTAAAAGAAGGCGAACCGGCTGGCCGTCACTGCGTCATCGTGGACGATCTCGTCCAATCCGGTGGAACGTTAATCGAGTGCCAAGCGTTGCTCCAAAAACTCGGCGCGACGAAAGTCTCCGCCTACGTCACCCACGGCGTTTTCCCGAACAAAAGCTGGAAACGCTTCACCAGCGAAGGCGCCGGGGGGCAAGGATTTTCCAACTTTTGGATCACGGATAGCTGCCCGATGACCGTCAAAGACGTGGAAGGTTTGAAACCCTTCGAGGTATTATCTTTAGCACGGAGGATTGCGAAAGCTTTGCAAATCTAATCATACATGTTATGTTATTATTTTGCGTACTGCTGTGTATTTATGTAACCATCAAAATCCGCGTCATAAACAATCTTTGATCTTATTAATACTCTAAGTCTGCTTTTAATTAAAGAAGGAGCAATGCTGCCACCCTCTGCCTTGTTGCTAAAACCCTCCTCCTCGTGTACCAACGCACTCACTTCTGTTCTTTCAAGATCGAAAACATCGAGATTAAAAGGAGGAGGGAAAGGAAGACGTCACGCGTTCGTTAAAACGCAAAAAGCGTCGTCAAATTCATCAAATCGATTCTCGTTCGACGAGTCGGACGCGATGGAAACCGGCGAGTGGTCCCCGTACGAAGTCTTAGAGGTGGATTCAAACGCATCCGCGGAGGAAATCCGAATCGCGTATAAAAATAAGATGAAGGTTTTTCATCCCGACGTCGTGAAAGATAAAAACAGTAACGGTAAAGCTGCTTTTGAGATTAATAAAGCGTACGTGCTTTTGAGCGAGAAGCGAGAGCAAACGAACTCTCTTCTGTCTGCTTTCTCTCGAAGCAAAGGAGGAAGAAATAACAACGGGAAAACAAAAGAGCAAAAAGAAGGCGTGGTTGGACCTATGTCTGAGTATTTACTCGCCGAGTTAGTCGTGTGCGGATCCGTGGACGAAGGACTGAGCGAAGAGTGTTCGATCGACGTGCAAGAAATCATCGTAGACGAAATCCAACAGTTTTGCAGCGTGTTGGCGTTTTCGAGCGAGATGCCGTTGCCGATGCCTATTCAGGTGGATAGGTTAGAGAACGGCGTGAGAATGGCGTTCGTCAGGTGGGATTTTGACACGAAAAATCTGGAACAAGTTGGAAGTTTGTGGTTTGAATACGATACTGACGACGGGATGGTGAAGATTGCTCGACGGTGGCAAAAAGGAGAAACGAGAGGAAAGAGAGACGAGTTACCCGGCGAAAAGAGAATTTTAGAGGACTTTTACGAACAGTTCAAATATTTGAAGAGCGTTGGGATGGACGGTTTGAGAGGGGAGGATGAAGATGGGAACGCCATGGCCACGAGGGAGAAAGAAGAACAAAAAGGAATGAAAGGGGCACTCGCGATGGCGATGGCTTTCGCTTTGCCAGTTCTTCCAACGCCTCCAACTTTCGGGAAGAAAGTAACGCCGGGCGGGGCATACAGCCACTACGCGATTAAGAAGAACCACAAGATTACCGACGTAGACTTAGGCTTTTGATGAAAAAAGTCAACTAGAATTAAACTAACTCCACAAGGCTATTGTCCCCAAAGGTCATCTTACTCTGCTCGAAAAATGCCTTTCTAGCGTTGCTAATATCGCTACTACTAATGCTACTGTTGCTGCTATTTTTACTTCTGAACGTTTGGTCTGCGTGAAACGCAATCGCCGCCGCGGTAATTTCTTTTGTCACTTTATCGTCCAAATTACCTACGTCGCACACGCTGGATTGAATGAATGATTTTTCATCCAAGAAATCAAAGTGCCCACAATCGAGGGTGAAACCCCACGGCTCTTCGCTCTTTTGTTGATACGTCTTCTTGGCTACTTGCGCTGCTTTAAAAAAATTCGCGTAGTTTGATCCCAAAGGAGCGCACTCGCCGCCTTTCAACCCGCCAATAACTAACGTAGCCGGCGGCCCAAATTTTTTCTTCTCCCTATCGTCGCTCTCCATTCCCATGACCGCTGAGGGAAAGCCAGGTCCTAATGGTGCGTACTGCGTGTTATCTACCGGATCTACCAACGCTAAACATTTTACGCGCTCGTCGAATAAACTCTCCAAAGCGGAAATCTTCCCGCCTCTCGAGTGCCCGATTAACAACACCTCCTCCGAATCTACAATGTTCGACAGAGTCCCGCTCCCGTAACTCGCCCACGTGATCAAGTCCTCCAACAAAGACGCACTCACGACGTCATCTAGCGTCTCATTTATACTCTCGCTCTTGTCGTATCTCAGAACGACGTAACCGAACGAACACAATCTCCGAGCGAGGAAATCGTACGATTCCGCGTCGACTAAAAATCCCGGCGTGAACACGGCGAGCGGGAACAGCGCTTTCTTCGTTATCTCCGCGGGGATAAAGGAGTCTTTTTTCGCGGCACTACTAGTACTCCCTTGCACGGGAAAGAGCTCGTCTGGATTCACCGGAGGTGGAAATGGCACCAACGCTTTCACCGACAACCGACAGGCGATGCCCGTGCACAACGGATACACGGAAGCGGAGACGTGTTCCACTTTCGGTAACTGTCGAACGGAGAACGGTCCTTGTTCGAAGTATTTCTCTATATATGCCGATGATGATGATGTGTTTGTGTTCGTGTTGTTCTCTTCTTTTGCCGTCGTCCTCGACGCCGTCGTCGTCGTCGTCATCATCATCGCCACCGCCGCTCGTCTCGTCCAAAACGCCTTCGGTTTCAGTCTGTCTCGTAACACTTTTTCTCCCGTCGTCATCGGCAGCGGTCTCGTCGTCGTCCGTACAAAAGTGGTTTCATCCTCGTCCTCGTCGTCCTCGATGGTAGCAGTATTATTCACGAGTAAGAATTCCTCCCTCGAAGCAGCTCTCGTCGTCGTCGTTTCCCGTCGTCGTTTCTTATCGATGATGGTTTTGCCGCCACTCGAGGGAAAACGCAAGTTCCCTGAGGTGCAGGATGACATTCGTCTCATCCTCCTTTTCCTCCCCCGCTTCCTCGCATCAAGAATCGCAGCAGTAGTAATACTACTGCGAGCAGTAGTCGTGGTCGCATGAGCAGCCGTAATAAATGGTGTTGATGTCATCGTCGATGTCATTATTAATATTATTGCGCGTGCGTTTTGTGTTGCACATCCCCCACAAAACAATTGAACAACGAGAGAGAAAGAGAGAGAGAAGAAGGAGACTGAGCGCGGTTTTCAAAGAACCCAGTCGCGAAGATAAAAGAGCACTAAGAATTGCACTAAGAATGGGGGGTTTACACTTAATCGGTTTAGGTCTTGGAAACGAGAAAGATATCACCGTCAACGCGTTGGAAGCGATTCGGGACAAATGCGCGCACGTGTACCTGGAAAATTACACCTCCGTTCTCGCCGCCTCTCCTTCAAAGCTGGAAGAGTTTTACGGGAAGAAAGTGACCATTTGCGACCGCGCGTTCGTCGAATCGAACGGCGTGGACGGGATGTTAACTCAAGCGGAAAAAGAAGACGTGGCGTTTTTAGTCGTCGGCGACTGTTTCGCGGCGACCACGCACTCGGATTTAGTGCTGAGAGCGCACGAGAAGAAGGTGAAAGTGAAAACGTATTACAACGCGTCGATCATGAACGCGTGCGCGGGGTCTGGATTACAGCTGTATAATTTCGGGAAAACGGTTTCCTTATGTTTCTTCACGCCAACGTGGAAACCGGATTCGTTTTACGATTCGATCAAGATGAACAAAGTAAACGGCGGTTTGCACACGCTCGTGTTGCTGGATATTCGGGTGAAAGAACCGACGGTGGAGGCGTTGTGCACGGGGAAGAAGATTTACGAACCGGCGAGGTTTATGAGCGTAAGCACCGCGGCGAGACAGATGTTGTACGTGGAAAACGAAGTGAGGAAGGAAGGGGTGTACGACGAAGATTCCATCGTGGTCGCCACGGCGAGAGTCGGTCAAGAGGACGAGCGGTTCATCAGCTGTACGCTGAAAGAGATGTGTCGAGTGAACGCCGGAGGGCCGTTGCACTCTTTGATTTTAGTCGGAACGGAAGTTCACGAGTTGGAGGAGAACATGTTGAAACATTACCGAGCGAAACCGGAGGATTTTTATCCGGAAGGAGAAGAGCCGGAAAGTCAATATTTAGAAGACGGAGTGTTGTAGAGAGAGCATAGCAAAGTAGCGGCAAACAATAGAGAGCACAATAGGAAGAAAATGGGAGGATGCAAGATAAATCCTACTACGATAATAATGATACAGATCCCTATGTAATTAAAACAACAACAACGAGAGACCTTTTTCCACATTCGATACGACTACGAGATGAGTGCGCTTATCGTTCGCGTTCTTCTACGCCGCCCGACCTCTCAAACATTCCGATTTACACCTATTCGAACACTGATCGTTCCACGCCGGCACGGAGTGCGGATTCGCACAAATCACCCTTTCGCACGCCTCGGCGCACGAATCTGTCGCGGACATTCCGCACACCGTCACGCACGCGTTCGACGTCGGTTCCTAATAAAAAATTGTTTGTATTCGTTTTATTGAGGTCAGTTTTTGCGTGTTTTGAGAGAAGGAAAAAAGAACAAAATTTCCCAAATTTCAAATTTTCGATGCGATGATGACGCGCTTTTGCAATCATCATCATCATCATCGCTTACAGACGATCGATTCGATTCCATTCCGTTCCACTTTTTATTCGTCGTCGTTTGCGTCGTCGTCGTTCGATGATCTTTTCCATCGTTACTCAAAAGAAAACAATAATAATTTAAGTGTTTTTTACCTTTGCTAACCCCCCCATTCGTTTCAACAGTCGATCCGACGCGCACACGCGTTCGCACGCGAACGAGGCCTCGTCGTCGGTCACCGTGCCTCTTCTCTGCTCTTTCTCTCCTTTCTTGTTGTTGTTGTTGTTCTCTTTGTTTTTGAATATGGATTTGACGACTAAGAGCGCGCCGGCGCCAGCAGCCGGGGCACCCACCAAGTAGGGGTTCACCATGTGTCTGTTTTGTGGCGATTCTTCTGAGAAAGAGGAGGAAACTCGTTTTTATCGCTTGATTTATGACGAGTATTAGTATTACTAGTAGTAGTAGTAGTATGCCCTCGCTATTCGAAAACACGTTTTACTAATGCGTTTTAATATTGCTATCATCTAATATATCTAAACACGCGCGGCGATTCACATAATAATATCGATCGAGTATTATTATTATAAGATGCCGTTGGAAACGCGTTGGAAAAAATCGTATTGGCGAGTACTCCACGCGTCCATAGAATCGGAAATCATAGCTAACATGATTTCCGCGACTTGCTCTTCCGTTCTGCCGAGGTTGAATCGTTTGCGTAAGTTTTGGACAACTTTTGGGCCGGCTTTGAAGCACGGACATCCCGAGTGCGCCATCATTTCTACGAGGAGTAAGATGCGTTCCGCGTGTTTGCGACAGGCCAAGTAGCCTTGGATGCACAAGACTTTGTAGTAGTTGAAAGCTTCTGAGGCGACGCCGTCGGCGTCAGAGTCCATGAGTTCCAGATATTCTTTGGTGAGTTTAAAGGGAGAGGATTCAAAGTTAATGCCGCCTGGGGAGGTGGAGAGCATAAAGTTGAAATCGATGTGAATCAATCGGCCGTCTTCTCGCAAGAGAATGTTCCCGTTGTGACGATCTTTGATTTGGAGCAAATACGTCAAGATGGAATAGCCAGCTAAACTCTCCACGAAATTTCTTTGCGCGACTCTGAATTCTGGAGACCCGTAACCGTTGTAGATGGATTCGAAGTGTTGTTTTAAAGTAGAGCCTCGAGGCGCTCTCGATTTCACGGCGTGTAAACTCGGCGCGTCTGTGACGGCTTCGATAAACGCCGTGGTCGTCGAGGTGGTTAAAACTTCGTAATCTTTGATCCACAACGGTAAGCCAGCGTCAGCGTAGATACCCGCAAAGGTTCTCACGAGCTGAATCGCAAGAAGCTCTTGGCGACAATTATCACCCGCTTTGACAATGATTGGTTTCAAACACCACCCAGGTTGGTTCCCGTACGGCGACGCGCGTCGAATGCGCTCGACTTTATCGATCCATCGCTCGCCGAGACCACCGGCGGAACGTTTGTGAAACTGCAAAGAAGTTGGCGATGTTGGCACTGATCCCAACTTAGACTGATTCGGCTGAAAGTTTTCTTCGAATTCGTCGATTTCGTTGTCATCATCGCTTCCTATGGTCCCTAAGAACGGACCAAGCTGCTCCATGATTGACCCTCCCCGAGGGTTTCTCGTAACATCTCTCGCCTCGGCTTCTGGCGCCCAGTTCGCATCGTCAGATCCGCGACGCATGCGTCGGGCCATTTGTACTAAACCAACATCCGAAGGCGTTCTTGCATGTCTCGAATTCGGTTTCGCCGAAACTTTCGCCGGATCGACGATGTCCGCGACTTTCGGTTCTTTTTTGGACCAAGACGTGCTAAAAAACGAAGACTTCTTGTGTTGTTGTTGCTGCAGCTTCAATAAATCCTCCTCTTTTTTCAAATGTGGAATCTCCAGGGCGACATGGACGGTGCCCGAGTTTTCGTCGATATCGAGATGTACTCGAACAACAGCGGTAGTTTCGTCCCAAACTTTCGCTAACGCGCTATCGATAGCCTTGGAAACCGAATCGTGGTGACTCGTCATCTTGTCTATGCTATGAATACTGTTAAAGCCCATGGGCACGCACCCATCTTTCACAGGCGAACCGACTTCGTTCGGCGAAGCCACCGCGGAACCGACCTCTTTTATATCAGGTAAAAGCATCGGCGATAACGAATTTGAAATGAACGACGAAAAACCTCCGGCGAGAGATTTTGGGTTCCACGAGTTCTCTTGCTGCTGACCTTGCGGGGGTTGCTTTTGCGGCGTAGTCTCTGCGCTCGGTGGAACCGACATTGCTTGATCTTTATGCATCCGTAACACTGGTCTCGGCTTATCGAACGAAAGCCTTTGCTCGGCAATTTTTGAAGCCGCCAACTCTAACGATTCCTGCTCTCGTAGAGATCTCGCGAGGAATTCCTCGTCCGGTACCGGAAGCGTCGAGGCATCGTACGATCCCGCGCGACCGTGGCGACGTCCACCACCCATTGGAATATCCAAAGCACCAGACTCGCCGAGCGAAAGCAAGGCGGAATTCTTGCGTTCGTGACCTTGTGCGCTCATCTCCGAGGCACCGTTATCATCAGCGTTGCTCGCGTGCACGAATGGATTCCTTCTCGCGTTTGAACGAGATGAAAACGAATTATTACTACTCATACTATCGGCTCGGTCGTCTGCTCTCATTCCTTCGCTGTAACTATTTTCTCCCCCGGTATTGTTGTACTCCGCGTTTGGTCGAATGACTTCGAAACAAATCAAATACGGAGCTTTCTCGCGCGAGTTGAGTAACATGGCTTCTTGCGCGGGAATTCGAACGATTCTATACTCTCCAATAGCACCTAGTGGGTACATAACACCAGTTCCAGACGGTACGTTGACCAACTTTTTGTTCACCTCTTCGATGCCATTTCGTAACGCGTTTTGTCTCGAATCCACCGGAAACGTCTTTGCCAACTGACTGGAAAGACCGCAGAGATTCTCCGCGAGATCGGACGTTTGATCGAACGTCGATTGTCGACGCTTTTTTTCGCGTTCGCGGACTTTTTGCAAAGCGGCACTTTGAAGCTGCGGCGAATCCGTCCTTGAGTCGCCTCCAGAAGCGAGATTGTTAGCCTTCGAAGGAGACGACGAATAGCTTTTGTCGTGTAGCTTCGAAGAGCTGGTGAGTTTACCAAAGAGCTGACTGAGAAATCCTGTGCTCGAGCTGTTACTTCCGTGCCCTTTTTCTAACGATTTTTGTTTTTGCGGAGGTGAACTCGGAGGCGTTTTCAACAATTTCTCTTCGGCATTCTTGTGTCCAAACAACCAACCCGATTTACTCGGCGTATTAGGGACGCTCAGAAGAACATCACCACTTTTTTTCTTGCTATTGTTGTTATTGTTGTTGTTGTTATGGTGGTGCTGCTGCTGCTGCTGCTGCTGCATTCCTTCTAAATTTGGTGGTGTTGAGGCTATATTTTGCGTGTGCAAAGATGAGTCTGACGTTGTATTCCCCACAGCTCCTCTTCCTCTCAATGCCACACCGTCAGTATTATTACCGAGCGCATACGCCGAATCGTCGTCGTCGTCGTCGTCGTCGTATTCCTCATCCTCACCGTCTTCCGAACCCGACGTGATCATATTATTTCTCGAAGACGACGGTGAGGATAGAGTGCTTCTTTTCAAGTGCCGGCTCCCTTCTCGACTCGTATCAAAATCAAAAATCTCCTCCTCGTCCTCCATCTCTTTGGTTTTCTCGTCCGGCAACCCGGGCCACTTCTCGAATGGTGAACGCCAAGTTCCACTTTCAATCGCGGCTTTATAACATCTAACTTTCAACTTTATCAACGGTTTCGGATACTTTACGTCCCCAATCGCCGCTCGTAACAACCATATCGTCTTACTTGCCAGCCGCGCCGACCGCGAACAATACGCGCAGACCACGTTTTCCAACTTTGGCATTTTACGCTGCGTCAATAAGGTCAAAATCTGGGACAAATACCTCTCCGCTCTGTCGTCGTCAAACATCAACATCTTGTTGCACAAATACTCGACTATATTTTCGTTCTTCGCTCTCCATAAATAGGAAATCGCGATCCATTCGTCGAAAAATTCCGACTCAAAGAAGCGCACCAACAAGTCGTTGGCGTTCGCCGGAGAGCTCATTTTCGCGCTCGGAGACGAAGGTCTGTTGTTGTTGATGATGATATTACTACTACTGCTCTGATGCGTTATCATTCCCGCGATGTTACTGTTCGAGGACACTCGTCCGGGAAATCCTTTCGTTCCTCTCTCTTTGACGGATAGATGTGAACTCGAAGGCGCGTTATTCTTCCTAGAAGAGGATTTTAAAGTGTTTTCGTCCTCGTCTTCGGTCGACCGGAGAGGAGGACGAATCGTCGCATCTTCTTCTTCTTCTTCTCCGGGGTGGTTGTTCGGAGGTGTGTTCAGCGACGATCGCGCGGAATCCGATTGGAACCACCCTCCAGTCGTCGTCGATGATGATGTCATTGAGAAGAAGAAGTCAAGAAGACGATAAAGAAGAAGATTTTGTCAACAAAGCGCCGTTCGTCGTTTTCTCTCTCAAACGTAATAAATATAATCTCTCTCTTTCGAACGACTTTCCGGTGGGGTAAAGCAATACTACTCGCGATTATTATTAAGAAGTTGATGTTGTTGTTGCTCTTAAATCCGAAACGCGCGCTGCTTTCCAAAGGTGTTTTGTTGTCACGAGTTTAAGCGAGACGTCAAAGTAAATCTCTCTTGGAGAGAGTAGAGAGATACAAAACTCTTATTCTCCTTTGTGGATGAAAAAAAACGTTCGTCGTCTGGTCAATTCCTACGGTCAACTCTCTCTCTTAACTCTTAAAAAATTCTCTCCTTCCTTTGTTCTGTGGTCCGTTTGTTCTCTCGCTCCTTTTTCGCTGCTTTCTGCCCCTCCTTTTCGGTGTACTCGCAAAAAGTCGTCGTCACTTTTAACACCACACTAGAGAAGCATAATTTATACACATCCAAAACGATGATGATGATGCGTTCTTGTTCTGCGAGGACTCCCCCAACGGTGGTGGTCGAGAACACCAAGAAGGTGCGTTACTGTTTTTGTCGTTTCAAATTCTCTCTTTGCGCTTTTGGTGTCGTCGTGTACGTCGTCGTCTCTCGCGTCTGCACGATCATCGCTTTTTTGTTCGGGGGAGATACTTTTTGGATAGAACGAGAGCGTTGTTGGAACCATCCCGCGACGAGAGTGAGCGTTCGTCGTCGTCGTCGTTGAGAAGGTCTTCTCTGAACCCTGTTGTTCTGTTCTTCGCGAGAGAGAGAGAGAGAGAGAGAGAGTCTGCGTTTGAAAGAAGAAGAAGACGGCGCGCGCGAATGCATTTCGATTAAAATTTCTTTCTTTCATCACTAATCTTTTGTCTTACGTCAACACACAACCATTTTTCTCAAATATAAAAACAGGCGAAGAAAAAAGTACACAACAACAACAACAACATCAAGAAGCGAACGAGTGTGGTGGCTGCTGCTCGCGCCGACGACGATGAATCGAAAGCGTCGTCGTCGTCGTCGTCTTCTGCTGATGAAAAATTCCAGAAGAAAGCAGTCGCGGCGGCGGCGGCCGCTGTCCTCGCGTTCTCCTCGGCGGAAGGCGCCGTGGCGGACGGATACGACGACTACTTGGCGTCTTTGCAAGCCGAAGGCGCCGCGCCAAGCGCGGTTGTCGTCGAAAAGGCGCCAGCTGCGACGACTTCTGATACTCCGAGAGAGACTGTTGCTGCGGAAGCGATGAGTGATGTAAAAGCGGCTCCAGAGGCTCCAGAGGCTCAACTCCAAGCGCCGCCGGCGATGCCGAAGCAACAAAAGCAAGTGGACAAAGAGTACGAACGCGCGATGGCAAGGGCGAGAGCGCCGAAGAAAGAAAAGTTTGAAACGAGAGGCGAGAAAGTGAAGAGAGAGAAAAAAGCGAAGGGTGCGCCGTCGCCGGCGAAGGAGCGACCGTCGTACGCGCCGAAAGCTACGAAGAACAACGACGACGAGAAGGATGAGTTTGATTTCTTGCCCGTATTCGCACTCTCCGCGGGCGCGGCTGGTGTCGTCGCGATTGGCTTGAACGCGACGGGTAAGAAACAGGAAGAAGAAGAAGAGGAAGAAGAGGAAGTGCCAGCGCCGATTAAGAGAAAACCGATGTTCACGACGAAGAAGACCGCGCCGCCACCGCCGACGCCGACGCCGGTGAAGAAGGCCAACTTCTCTGTGTTCGGGGGCAAGGCGAAAGAGCCGACGCCACCACCGCCGCCTCCCACTCCGCCAGCGAAAAAGCCGATGTTCAGTTTCGGCGCGAAGAAAGAGTCTGCTCCTCCGCCTCCGCCGCCGCCGCCACCGCCGCCGGCGAAAAAACCGCTCTTTAGCTTTGGCGCGAAAAAGACCGAAGCTTCGACTCCTGCCCCCGAACCGGAACCGGTGAAGAAGAAACCGTTTACCGTGTTTGGCGGCGTGAAGAAAGAGTCTGCTCCCCCGCCGCCTCCGCCGCCAGCGAAGAAACCAAGCTTTGGATTCGGCACTGGAATTAAGAAAGCGACTCCGACTCCGCCCCTGCCGCCGCCGCCGCCGGCTGCCAAGAAGTCTGCGTTTGGAGGCTTTGGTACAGGGTTCAAGAAAGCGACGAGTACGCCGACTCCACCGCCGCCGCCGCCGCCTCCAGCTGCCAAGAAATCTGGATTCAGTGGATTCGGTACTGGGTTTAAGAAAGCCACGCCACCGCCACCGCCACCGCCAACCCCACCGGCCGCTTCGCTCAAAAAATCGGCATTCCCGAGTTTCGGCGCAAAGAAATCTGCGGCGAACCTGGAGATCGAAGCAAAGTCTACTCCGGTAGCGGTTGCGGAGAAACCGGCGATGCCAGAACTCAAAATGCCAGCAATGCCAGAAATTCCGTCTTTACCGGGTAACTTCAAATTCCCCGAGATGCAATTGCCAGGTAGTTTCGAAATGCCGGAGCTTCCGGGGAACTTTGAGATGCCGGAGTTACCGTCTGCGTTCGGTGGTCTCAAAATGCCAGTCATTCCAGGAACGCAAATTCGAACCGCAGAAAAACCAACGACTCCGCCAACCCGCGTTCCAGTGCCGGAGGTTAAATCTGAAGCCATCAAAGCAGTCATCGCCGCCGTAGATAAAGAAATTGCAGCCATCTCGAACGAAGCGAAACGATCGAACGCGAAGAAAAACCGCGACCGAACTATTCTCTCGCGTTTGAACGCAAAAGATCGTAAGGAGTACTCGCAAATGACCGAAGACGCGTTAAGATCGAAAAAAGCTGTGATGAACATGAACCCAGCCGCGAAGGATCCGACCCCGGATACCTTTGTCGGCATCGAAGCGTCTGGTGATTTTTCCAATCTGGCGCTTGAAAGTGACATTCTCGCCAACATCGAAGCCGAAAAAGCCGCCTCGGCGAAAGCGACGAGAGATAAGAGACAAAAAGCTGCCGCCGCGGACGCTGCAAAAGTTCAAGCTGAACTCAAGAAGCAAACCATGGCCTCGGCGAAATCGATGAAAGCTGGCTTAGATGCCGGCAAAAGCGAGAAGAAAGCGGTGAAGGAACCAAAGGTAGTCCCGGCAGCTAAACCAGCCGCTGCGGCTCCAAAACCGACGCCAGTCGTCGCTGCGGCTCCGGTCGTCGTCGCAAACGACAAGAACGCCGAAGAAGCTCAAGCGTGGATTGATGCCTGGAAATCCAACGGTTCGAAAAAAACAACCGCGGCTGCGGAAAGTAGTAGTGATAGCAACAACATTAACGACGAGGGTGCGGACGAAGCGCAAGCTTGGATAGATGCGTGGAAGGCGAAACAATAAAAAGATCGACTTTGACGTTTTAATTATAACACACACACACGGATTATTCAACTCAGATCTTATAACTACGCATTAAAGCCTAAAGATGCGCGTATATATTGTGACGCGCAGTAAGTTGTTTGCAACACACAAAAAAAAAACGAACTTCCCACAAAGCAAAAATGCATTCGTGCACGTAATATAAATATAATACTAAAGGGACATGGCATCCAAGCGCCAAGCCATGACTCCTGGCCGTCCGGTGCGTCATCAGTATAATTCAGACGACGATTCAGACGATGGCGACGATTTGGAGGATGGCAATACTACATCTCGTGGACGAAGAAGAAGAAATCTTTTCACTCGCAAAATCCGATTATTTATTCAAACGAAACTCGAATCGTTTCGAGTGCGCGCGGAAGTGACTGCCTCGCATCAATCATCTGCCGGGAGGAGAGAGTTGATCGCTCTGTTTTCATTTTTATCCATGAGCATACTCGTCGTGTTCGCGCTGATGATTTGGTATTCCTTGGGTGGTGGGAGTTTTGGTTCCTCTTCTTCTTCTTCTTCTTCTTCTTTTTCGGTTGAAACGAAGCGTCATATGACGAGCGCGTTACCGAAAGAGATCGAGGTGAAGATTGAGCAATGGCAAAAGCTCGGTGGGAGACAGTTGTACGACCCGAACGATGGTGGTGGGATATTTCCAAAGTTTAAAGAGCAACAGCCCGCGGTTGTAAAAAAGCATTCTTCCGCTTCTTCCGGGACGACGCCCGGCGCCTCCTCTGAAGACGAAGACGATATCGTCGCCGTAGACATCGAGGATGAAGAAAAGAGTACCAACGGAAAAGGTGATAGTAGCGCGCACACGCCGCATGGGGAAGGTTGGAAATATTCCTCGTGGACGAAAACGTGGAAGGTGAAAGATATCGAGAAAACGGGGATCGAGAGCGAGGAAAGAGCGGTTTGGTTTTCGAGGAAGAGCGTTCAAAATCGCTTGGATTTTTCAAAGTTTATCGATTGTAAACGAGACGCAGAAAAAGATGACAATAACGATACGAAAACGACAAAACAAACGTCGTTCAAAGAAGGTGCGATGAAACTAATAAACGCCTTGCATCAAGAACAGTTGGCGGTAACGCAGAAAAACTACCAAAGAAACGGCTTCAACGACACCGATAAAAAACGCGTCGAAGAACTCTTCCCGCCGAAATCTCCGTTTGTAATATGGAAGAAGCATGGTCCATCCTCGCGATTGGTCCAACCGACGTGCGCACTGGTTGGAAACGGAGGGGAGCTTCGCAAGTTCAACTACGGCGATGCCATCGATAGTCACGATTTAGTCGTTCGATTGAACCAGGCGCCGACGATGGGTCACGCCATTTGGGTGGGAAGGAAAACTACCCATCGCGCTTTGAATCGATTATGGACGAGGCATTACACGAGAAGTCCGCACCACATCTATCGCGGATTCATCATGCCTATAGAGCGAAATTTAAGACTCGTCACTTTACGCTCAGATAAAGATGAGTTTACGAAGTTACACGATAAAGTCCAAGCGGAGAGGAAAGATGCGAGCGTGACGTATTTGACCACCAGTCCGATACGACACGCGAAATTTTTGCTCGAAAAGTTTCGCGAAGAAGAGTGCGTGGAGAAACACAAAGGTCCGTATTTTGGAGGGAACGTACCATCCACGGGGTTAGCTATGTTTATGGTGATGTCTAAAACGTGTAGCGTGGTGGATTTATACGGCTTTGGAGAGTCCAAATCTGCCGCTAAGGATGAGGAGGAAGAAGGAGAGGACGACGATCCCGCCGCGGCGTATAAATACCACTATTACAAAACCAGCGGCAATCGCGCCGTCGGCGACGACGTCCACTGCTTCGAGTGCGAACGTTTAATGTTGAAGAAACTATACGACCAAAACGTTATTTCGGGTTCTTTTTGCGGCGGAAGCGAAAAGCAAAAAGGCGATTACGCGTGCGGATGCAGGAAATTGAAGTGTCAGCCTCGCCCGCTGCTTCATTCTTCTTCTCCTTCTTCTGGTGAAAATAACGACGACGAAAACGGCTACTGTCCGGACAAAAACTGTCACGCCGTCGATGATCGAGTCGCGTTCACCGAAGACGAACTCGGTCGCGCGCGAAGAGAAGTTGAGCGATACGAACGCGACAGTAGAAAGAAGCACGAGAGAAACTCGTCGAACAAAGCTTTAAAGACGACGACGGCGTCGGAGAGAGCCAATCGAACTTAAATAGTTTAGTAGTTTAGTAGTAGTATAACAACAGCATAACAATAGTAGTATGAATAGTAATAAATAGAGCGGCGTGTAAAAGAAGTGTTGATGAATGTGTTTGTTATACCCTGAAATTTCACTCTTCTGTTCAAAAACAAATTTTTCTCTTTTGTGTTTGAAAATGAAAAGGCACCTCTCGATTCCTCACTTTCAACAACAGCAACGCGCGTAAAACGTCGACGTTGCTGTTGTTGAGTCAAAAAGTCACTCACTCTTCTCCTCAAATCTCATCGAGAGTCGATCGATCGAGCGCGGAATTTAGTCGTTCGTGTAAAGCGAGAGCGAGAATGGCAAACGTCGCGTCGCATCCGACCGCCGGGGTTCCTCTGGCGTTGACGTCAGGGGATCGATCTTCCTCCGCGTTTTTGCGAGAGAGGAAGAAGGAAATGCAAACCGCCGCGAAATTGCTCCTCGGAAAAGACGCGATGAAGTTATCCAGCGACTGGGGACCGGCGAATTTGAACTTGAGTTTAGATGTCGTGGATATTTTCGCGAATAACTATAACATTTTCGAGCCGGAAGTGAGAAGAGGGTTCTTTTACGCGCTGTTTTTCACCCGAGGGCTGAATTCCACCGCTGCCGTCCAAGGGAAATCGTCCTCGAAAACGTCGACGACGAATTCAAACGTTTTTGACGCGGTAATTGAATTGGGCGCGAAAGATCAAGATCAGTGGGTGCAAGCGATTTCAAAAGCGATCAAGAGTAGAAAAGAGAAAGAAAATGAAGAGAGCGTGTCGGTTGTGGACGTGAGTGCGTTTGTAGAAAGCGTGCCCGTTGTCTCGGACGCGCTGAAGAGCATTCGAGAGAAGTTGAAGAGTCTCATCGATCGCGAGGAGACGAAGAAGATGACTGGCGGCGATGAAGAGAAAGAAAAAGACGCGTTATTTTCGACGTTCAACAACGTCTACGCGCCGTTAGAGAGCTCGTATTTGAACAGCAGTAGAACTACCACTCGTGGTAGTAACTCCGATCAAACGACCTCGACGAGTAATAAACACTTCACGCTGAAAAAGTTGGAGAAACCGAGAAGAAAGTCGTACCTCGAAGTGAGCGCGAAACGCGTCAATCGGTTCGGGGACGTCATTTCGAACGTCGATTCGTCGACGACGGGTGCAACCACCACCGGTTCAACTGCCATCGTTTCTAAATCTCTCGAGAGCTCGTTTCAGCAGCAACAGCAACAAATGAAACCAAAGTCGTCCTTCTTACTCGACACCAAGAAGCGCACAATTTCCTCGCACGGCTACCAAGTTTCGGGAACGAAACGTACGTTCGAAAACCGCGATGGGTCTGCGAAAGACATGGAAAAAGAGAAAGAAATTAGACTGCAACGACTGAAGCTCATAAAAGAAAAGGAAGCCGAGAGGAAACGGGTGGCGGAAGAGGAGATGAAGAAGAGGCGCGAAAATTACAAAGCTTCCGTCGAGGCGAAGAAACGCGCCTTGGACATTCAAGAAAAGTCAAAAACGACCATCATCTCCACGCCAAGTCCGTCCGATCGAACTTAATAATCTCTCATCATCATTTCGTGATGATGTAAAGGGGAGAGAAACACAAACAAACAATTATTATATTATACAAACGAATCAGAAAACAAAACGAAAAGAAAAGAAACAAACAAAACGAGAAAAAGAAAAAGAAGAAAGAAAAAAAACGGATCCGTGTACAAAACAACAAGTCAAGAATACATATATTATTAAACATTTTAGAAACCAATAGCCACAATTAGCAACAGAAAGAGAGTTCGTGAGAGAGTAGTATGATCAAATCACAAACAAAAGGGCGATAATAAGGAAGAGTGTAAACCTTTGAGAGAAGAAAGAGTTTTTTAATGCAAACAAAAAGGATAAAAAAACTCATCACACAACAACAACAACACATCATATCATCGACACGCGCGGAAGAACTCTCACATATCATCATCACAATGCGTTCCCTTCGACGACTGACCAATCTCTCGGCCTCCTCGTCGCTCACTACTCCTACCAGTTTTTATAAAAGTTGTTCTTGGAACAATACGAATGCCGGGGGGGTGACTCTTCTGTCCTCGTCTCGGTTGATGACGACGACGTCTTCACCTCCTCCTTCCCCGAAAGGTTTTTACGAACTCCGTCGGTATAAAATCCCACCGGCTAAACGGGCGGAATACATCAAACTCTGCGAAGAATCCAGCCAATTGAGGAAGAAACTGACGCAAAACGGGTTTTGCGGTTTCTACGTTCCCGAAGTCGGCTCGGAGTTAAACACTGTCACGCACGTTTACCACTACGAGGATTACGACCACCGAGACAAAGTTCGTTCAGATATGCGCAAAAACGAGGAGTGGCAAAATTTTTTACGCAAGAGTTTAGGGATGGTGGAAGAGCAAACGAGCGAGGTGTACATCGAAGCAGCGGTGGCGACGAAGAGCGCCGGCTTACACGTGAATAGTTTTAAAGAGAAAGCTTCGAAAGATGAGGATTCCAACGCTTCTTCTTCAATCTTTGAGATCCGAACGTACACGTTACAGTTAGGCTACAATCCGATACCGAAGATGCAAAACTTATACGCCGAAGGTTTACCGTCTAAAATTGCCTCAGATACGGAAAAATTAAGCGAACTCGTTTGGATTGGATACGCAGACGTTGGAGATTTAAATAAATTCGTGGAAATTTGGAAGTATCCGAGCTACCAATCGCACATCAAAGTCAGAGAAGCGGCGAGGACGGCGGACGCTTGGCGAGAAACCATCGGGAAAATAGCGCCAATGGTGACGCATTTTAACACGACGTTGTGCAGTGCCGCGCCGTTTTCACCGGTAAAATAGATTATGATGATATATGCTTGTTGTTTGTAAATATACAAAGTGCTTTCTTCCTCGCGACTCTTCTCTTCTCGTTGCAACAATACTTGAGCAGATTCATTTTCAGCACTTTTCCTCCTCTTTTCGCTTCTCGCACACTTCCTCCACATTATCCGACACAGAAAAGTTTTTATTCGATATCGATTGATGACGATGACGATGACGATGATGACTCTGAATTCTTCGAAGAACAATTTCAGTAGTAGTTTTACTCGCTCTTTGTCTTCTTTAAAGTCTTCTTCTTCTTCTTCGAAAAAACCACAACAACGAGAACGGGGACGATTGCGGATTGTTGTAAACAGCGGCGACTTTAACGAGGAAAAAGTCGGCATCGTTCTCGTCGACCACGGGAGTCGCGCCAAGTCGAGCAACGAACAGTTGGAACGATTCGCGGAGATGTTTGAGATGATGTACGGGAGTACCATAGGTGGTGATTATAATAGCGATGATAATAATAGTTATAGTAAAGGAAGAAAATACGAAGTTGCACCGGCGCACATGGAGCTCGCGTCGCCGTCCATCGCGGACGCTTTTCGCGAGTTGATCGAGACGAAAAATTGTAGAAAAATAGTCGTCGCGCCATTTTTTCTGAGCCCGGGAAGGCACGTGAAAGAGGATATTCCGCGGTTAGTGGAAGAAGCCGCGGAAGAATACAGAGGGAAATACGAATTAGAGTACATGGTAGCGGCTCCGATCGCTTTACATCCGTTGATGACGACGATTATTCACGAACGCGTGGAAAAATGTTTAGAAGTGAACGAGAAAGGCGCCGGAGAGTGCGACGTTTGCGGAAGAAAAGATGCCGGGATCTCGTGCAAGATGAAGAGAGTATAGATGAGGAAATGATAGCAATGTAATAAGTAGTAATGCAGCCTTTATTATAAAAAATTAGTATTTATCGCGCGATGATGACTTCGTTCGTCGTCATCTTTGTCAGTCATCGTATTTTGATTTTTGTTCTGTACACTAGTATAGTTTTCTCCTCACTCTTTCTCTCTCTCTCTTTCTCTTTCTCTTTCGTTAAATAATTAATGGTTTCTTCTTTTTACTGTATGCCTTTAGGCTTTCCTAGCGGCGTGGAAGAGTTCTATGTATTCAATCGCAGGTCTGTTCCACGACCAATCTTGGCTCATGCAATTCGCTTGCAACTTTCTGAACGCATCGATGTCGTTGTAGAACATGTCGATACCTCTATCTAACGCGTAATCGATCGATCCTTCGTCGGTACCATCGAACGAGAATCCGTTCGGGGTCATGCCTTCCCAGGCAGCCTTAGCATGATCGTGCTCGACGTCAAAAACGGTATCGGCTAATCCACCGGTGCGTCTGACCACTGGAACGGTGCCGTAACGCATGGCAATGAGCTGCGACAAACCACACGGCTCAAACATGGACGGGACCAAAATCATATCCGCTCCGGAGTAGATGAAGTGTGACATGGTTTCGTCGTAGAACAGGTGCAACGCAGCCGTGTTATAATGCTCTTGCTTTAATTGATGCGCCATCTCTTCAAATTCTTTTTGGACTTTCTCGTCTGGTGCAGAGCCTAACAAGCACACTTGACACCCTCTCTCCAAAGCGCGATAGATTGCTCGTTTAATCAAATGGATACCTTTTTGATGCGTCAAACGCGTGACGACACCTATCATCGGAACTTCTGGATTATTGTATAAGTTTGATCTCGAACACAACGCTTGTCGTGCAGCAGCTTTGCCCGGAATGACTTCGTCTTCGCCAAAGAATTGCGGTAAGAACTTGTCGTTTCTCGGATCCCAGATGTCCGGGTCTATGCCATTTACGACGCCGTGCAATTTGTGCAAGTTTGGATTGACACAACCTTCGTGGGCGATCTCCTTGGCGTACGTTCTCGATACCGTGGTGGCAATCGCGCAATTATTCATGGCGTCCGCAATCAACGCTTGACCGTAGTGCAAATTGTGGATGGTGAAAATCACTTTTGGGTTATCCAAACCATACGGCGCGTAATCTTCGGCTAAAAACTTTGCCACCGGTGCCGTTTGCCAATCGTGGATGTGAATGATATCCGGATTCCTGCCAGATTGTAACATCCACTCGAGCGCGGCTTTTGAGAAGAATCCGAAACGTTCTTGATCAGTCATGGGAATCGAGAGGTAGTCCGTACCGTAGACCATGCCTACTTTAAACATTCCATTATCTGGGTCGATAAAGAACGTTTTGACGCCTTCGACGGTGCCAGAATATACGTGATTGTACGTTCCACCCCACTCAAAACCTTTCTCTTCTTTCAAGTCATCGATTAAATCATATTTCATGCAATCATATTTCGGCAAGACAACTTCGACTCTGTGTCCTTCGGCTTCAACCGCGAGCGATAACGATGTGACGACGTCGCCTAAACCACCGACTTTAGCAATCGGCGCCATCTCAACGGCAACTGACATGACGTGCATTGGCTTTTCGGCAGCCTTCGATCCATCCGAATTGATGCCTCCGGCGATAGGCAAGTGATAGTCCAAACGATTACGGTTATCGTAATTGTTACCGTCCTGATCGCAAAAGACGAAATCAAACATGAACGCGTCTTTCGGCGACGTCAATTCGACGGAGAAATAATCTTGCGAATCCGCCTTGCAGCTTGGATCTGGGGACAATTTCGTGATCGGTAACGCCTGTTCGTGGTTCCATCGGTTCCACCCGCCGACGACGGAAACGCCCGTCGCATCTTTCAAAGTAGTATTCTTTGGATTATAGCATAATTTGAAGGGTTCGCCGGCTTTTGGAAACTCTGGAATGGTGAACAAAACGTGCGCTCTTTGTTTCGCCGTGAGTTCTGCAGCTTTCACTTTCGCGATTTTCTTTAACTTCGTTCGTTCCGCTTGTCTCAACTCTTCCAATCGATCTTCTTCTTCTCGCTCTAATCGAAGTTTCGCGTAGATTTTGATGCACGACTCGATGCGAGATCTCTCCAGCATTTCGTTTGCTCCCGCAACTGGAACGTGGAAATCACCTCTATTGTTGTTATCGTATGCGCCGTTACCGTCGGAGAAGACAAAGTCTAAAATGACTGCTTTGCTCGGCACGGAAACATCCAAGTCGAACCAGACGGTAGAGTCACCGGCAACGGCCGACGTTCTTGCCTTCATTTCAAACTGCTCGGCACCATTCGACCATTGGTTAGTACCAAAATGAGCAAAAACTTTCGGTCTACCGTTCAAAACGGTGTTTTGGTTGCAGTACGAAACCGTGACGGATTGACCGGGCACCGGAGTCGCCGGAGACACCGTCCAGAGCGCATCGTTCTTCGGCGATTGACCATACGAGTGCTGTTCCATGCATCTGACCTTATCACCAGCGATTTTCAACGCTTCTGCCCAGTCTCTTTTCGCACCTGGAGATGCTTCGGATTCTCTCGCCAATTCTTCGTATTTTGCTCTCAAGTGTTCGATATTGTCGTCGTTCAAAATCTCCGTCTTTTCTTGCAATTTCTTTGCTTGTTGCTCTGCTTTTGCGTACTCAGCATCGGCTTTTGCTTTCGCGGCGTCCGCTTTGGCTTGTTCCTCTCTCGCGAGCTCTTCGATTCGGAGCTGTTTTTCAATCGCTTTCCTTTCCGCTTCCGCTTGAGCTTGTGCCTCAGCCTCGGCGATGGCCCGCGCTTCAGCTTCTCCTCTCGCCGTCGCTTCTGCCTGGGCCGCTTCTCTCGCTTCCATTTCTATTCTCTCATTTTCCGCTTGCGCAGTCAAAGCTTCTTCTTCCGCTTGTGCTTTCGCCAAGGCTTGTTCGCGTAACTTTTTCGCCTCTGCAGCTGCTTTCAACTCCTCCGCTTCTTGCCTTAAACGCATCAACGTTTCTTTCGCTTTCTTCGCCTCTTCCATCTTTTTCAACTCCGCCACGCGTTTAGCTTCCTCTTCCTCTTCCGCTTTTCTCTTCAATTCGGCTTCGGCTTCGGCGACTTTCTTGGCTGCCAACTCTTCCGCTTCTTTCGCTTCGCGGATAGCTTTGTTCTTCTTTGCCGCCTCTGCAACTTCGCGCTTGGCGAGTTCGTCTTCGACCATGCCCAACTCACGGACTTTAGCCGCTTCAGCTTGCTTTTGCTCGAGAAGATCTCGAATAGCTTGCGAACCTGGAGACTCGATCGTCGTCGTCGATGCTTCTGGGGCAACAGCTTCTTGTTTCTTCTTCTCTTCGGCGAGTCTCTGCAACCTCTTCGTTTCGGCTTCCATGGCTTTCAATTCAGCTTGCGCGGCGGCAATCTTTTCAGCGTTTGCGCGCGCTTCTTTTTGTTGCTTTTCCACGATTAGACGCGCTTCTTCTTCTTCCGCTTTTTGCTTCGCTTCCGCAAGCTGTCTCGCCGCTTCGGCCTCGTCTTTCGCTCGTCTCGCCTCTTCGGCTTCTTTCTTTTGTGACTCCAGTTGGTCTTCGATGTCCTCAATCGCGCGAAGATCTGATTGCATTTCCAAGTTTTCCAAAAGCTCCGACTCTAACTTTTCCACTATGAAAGCTCTGTCCAAGAACGGATCGTTAATACCCGAGCGAATCCCAGAATTCGTGTTCATGAAATCACCCGACTCTTCCAGATACGCCGCGTACTTTGCCTCCTCAGCCTCTGCCATCAATCTCGACGCTTCCAATTCTTCCGCTTCTTTTCTCGCCTGCTCTTCTTTCGCCAACAGAGCTTTCATCTCGTCGTCCATGACAACCGTGCCAATATTAACAGCCTCTTTATGCTTCTCCGCTTCCATGTGCGCGACTCTCGCTTTGCGTTCGTCCGCCGGTTTCGGTTTCTGCGTCGTCGTCGTCGTCACCGGGTTATCGTGCTCTGGTTCTACGTTATTCGCAGCACTCGTAGCAATACCTTTGTCGCTGTTCTTTTTCTTCAATCGTTCGTTTTCTTCCACTTGCGCTCTCATTTTCAAAAGTTTCTCGCGTTCTTCTCTCAAACGTTCCAGCTCTTTCCGAGCGATTTCTTTCGCGTCCGGCGCTCTCGTCTTCGTTTGCGATTGAATGATATTCGCGCCGTTCCCGTTCGCAACTTCTCTTTTCAACGCGTTGATTCTCGATCGCATCGCTCTCACGTCCGCCGCTCTCGGTTTCGAATCTGAATCTGGATCCAACATGTCTCTAAACTCTTGTTCCAAGTTCGCGAGCTCTTGAGATATCGTGCACGAGGAGGACGAGGAAGTGTCTGCCGCAGATGTCATCCGCGCGACGACACCAACTCCCCGTCGTTTTGTTTGTCCTCCTCTTAAACCGAGAACATCGTGATCGTTCGAGGACGAGGACGACACCACCACCACCCTCGTAAAAGGGCGACTGAGAACATTTTTCCTCCTCGTTAATTTTGTTCTTCCCCGATGAAGATTATCCGCTTTCGCGGTCCCGGCGTTGTTGGTAATCTTCTGAATCTGGTTTCGAGACGACGACGTATTCGCACCTCCCGTGGTAAACTGCGTCGTCGTCGTCTGAATCGTCGTCGCGCGCATTATTATGTATTGTTATTCTTCTTCTTATTCTTCTAAAAATGATAAACCTTCTTGCGGCGGAAAGCGCTTTTCCTCCTCCCCTATAGAGTTTTATATGAAGAACTGAAGAGACGCTTTATTATTTCTGTGGTCGCAGAAAGGCCTCGACTCCACAAAAACAGAATGGCTTTATCCACGAACAGAAAGACGAAAGGGAGAAACGAGAGGTAAAAAGAGAGGTGTCGAAGAGGATTCAAGATTCGAGAGGGGGCGACTCCCTGTCAGAAAAAAGAAAAAAAAATTTATAAAAACGTCTTTCGTGATGAAATCTGTTCGTAGTAGCAGTTGTAATAAGAGTAAGAGTATTAATATTAAATGTACTCGGGTAACTCGTCCAAAACTTGGTCAAATTCGACTCGAAATTCCTCCTTGCCACGGTTACTCGTTCCACTGACGTATAAGACTTTATTCCCGTCGTTCTTTTGGACTCCCCAAACTTGAGAGTGACTCAGTAAGGAGAGGAAGGAGGTGACGAGTAATCCGGCGAAACCGGCGTAGACGAAAGGGACGCCCGGGTCGGTTTTCAATTCTAAGCCAGTCGCGCCGGATATTTCTTCGACGACTAAGGAGATGTTGTCCACATCGATTGGTTTTTTGGAGGTTGGTCGTCGAACGCCGACGAAGGCGCCTTTGGAGTCGTAAATGGCGACGGATTGGAAGTCTCGCGCGACGAGGGAGATGCCTTTTTTGTTTTCGCTCGCGTCGGCGTCGTCGCCGATAGGGAGGAAAGTACCCCAGATTTTCCCTTTGAAATTGCCTTTGTTTTCCAAGTTAGCCATCGGTAACACGAGCTCTTCTCGTTTACCAATACTACTACTACTACTACTACTACTACTTCTGCTTTTACTGCTACTGCTGCTCTCGCTATTAGTATCACTATTCGTCGCGTCCACCTCGACTTTTGGTATAACCGTGACTCTCATTGAACTCATAGACCAATCCGTTTGGTACATAGTCACGCCTCCGTAACGTAAAGGCACGTTCACTGATATCACTTTGTTATCCACCTCGTTGCCTTTCTCGTCAATGACGGATAAGTTGGAATAAAATTGACTGACTTGACCGCTCGGTAAATAATCGATGGTGAAATCCTTCACGAAAACTTGATTCGTTTTCGCGAATTTCGGGACTTTCGATAACGGTGATCCTCTGGTTAACCCGTCCGCAATGGTAAAACTGGTATCTTCCGGTGCCATGATAGATCCACCGAGGCCGCCTAATGCGCTATACGCGCACCCGCCTAACGTTAACAGAAGCGCGAAGTGAACACCAATCGGCGCCAATCGCCCAATCAAACCTTTAAACGCGTATAAATATTGCTCTTTATCTTCCTCTCTCAAGAAAACTTGGTACCCTCGTTCGGCTAAGCTGTTCGCTAAATCTATCACGCTCGCATCTTTCACGCTCTCTCGTTCGTCCATGGTTTTCGAGTTGACTAAAAATTTCGGTTTCTTGATAAACTTCCACTTTGCGGCGACTCGCCACACCGGTAACTGTTTCGTCGCCGTACACGCCGTCAACGAAACCGCCAACAACGATAGTAGCGATAAGAAATACCACGTCGTATACACGTGGTCTAACCCGCTATTCAAAATGAATGTAAAATCCAACATACCGAAAAGCGGCGCGTCCTCGCCGACTGGATAATTTTCCACGTACCACGCGTAACTTTTATTCTGTTCGATGACGGTCCCTAAAGCCGAGAACCCCGCGATGGCGCCAAACTCCGAAATTGCTAACGGTAGCGAAGACACTCGCTTCAACGCCTTCTTAAACGTCTTTTTTATATCGCCCATTAGGAACTCGTTAAACGCTCGGTCTTCTTCTTCTTTCGTTTGCGTCGTATTCGTCCCGCGAATCGTCGGTTCGGGCGCTTTATTCTTCTCGTTGTCACCACCGTTCGCGGCGACAACAACGCGTCCTCCTCGCAACTTCTTCTTTCTTATGGTCGTAGTTTTATTCGTCATCATCATCTTTATCGTCGTCGTCGTCGCATCCCCGCTGAAGCGTATTATTTTGTGTTCTTCTTCTCCACCACTCGAAGAAAGAAGACAACAATATCGCACACTCCTCCTCCTTCTCATCGTCGTCGTAAAAGTCCTTCGACTCGTTTTCGACGACGATGAGAAACGCGACGACGAGTTTTGACGAAAACTTTGAGGACGAGGAGAATACGTACTACTCCTCATCATCTCACTATCTCTCCGTCCGGTGGTGGAAATGAAATCTCTTTGAAAGACTGAAAGACGTCGACGCCGTCACAACGCAAAACACAATTGGAATTAAAAGAAGAAGAAGAAGAATAAACTTTGCCCTTACTTAGTGTCTTCTTTTAGCAACAACAACAACAACTTTTTCTCCTTTGCGCGCGCGCGTATATACACAGAGAGAGAGAGAGAGCTCTGAATGAGTCCCGTCAACAAAGAGTTTAATACTACTACTACTAATTTGTGACGATACAATTTTGATGAGATTTTATTTCCAATACGACTCCTCTACTAAATACTACGAAGAAGACAAACGAACGCGCTTCATCAAGTCAATGAATACTACTACTCTATGTACTACTGTTTTAACGACTACTCCATCTCGGAACACTCGTAAATCAAACCTAAGTTATCGACTATTTTGTGCCAGACCATACACGACGGGTTCCCGCACTGGACCCAGGTCGTCCCGGTGGTTAAGTTTGCTTTGTTTACCTTTCGCTCGGTTCGCGTTTCTGTATTTCAACGCGTACAATCGGTTTTCAGAGAAAGAGAGAGAGGAGTACTACTTTGGTCAGAATCTTCTTACGATGCGTAATTACGAATGAAAAAGAGAGAGAATGAGAAACTTTGTTGTGAGAATGAAAGAAACGTACCGCACTTGTTGCAGGTGAATAACATCTTCGTCGCGCGTCGACTCGAGTGTATTGGTATTCCACCAACCTTCTCTTCTCCTACATTATTTTCTTCCGTTGTTCTCGTCGACGACGACTCGGCTTCAATCCGTAGCCTACTCGGCTGTTCGGATGCTAACGAAGAATCCTCGAGAGTATTATTATTATTCGTGCTATTAGTATCATTACTGCTGCTGTTGGAAAACGGAGACTCGGAGACGACTTTCCAAGAAGACTTTTGTTGTTCTTCCGACGACGATTCTTCAGACGACGATGCATTTGTCGTCGTTTTCCTTACGAAAGAACGATTCAGACGACGAGAAGAAGAAGAAGAAGAAGAAGAGTTTGTCGATCTTCTTCTTTGGAGGCGGTGGTGGTCGAGGTGGTGCGAGAAAACGCGAGAGCAGTGGTACGAACGGGACGTCATGTTTAATTCTTAGTCTGTTCCGAAGACGAAAAGTGAGGGAAATCGCGAAAAGACTTTTGTCGGACGCGATATCATAAACGCAAAGGGGTAAACGCGAATACGACGCGTAAGTAAGGTTAAGTACTCGTTTTCAACTAAAAAATCGCGCACAGCTCAAAGCGAAATGAACCCGGGCGTTTACCATTACATAAAATAAACACTATTATTTTCACTCTCTCCGTCTCTCGCTCTCTTTTTCTCTATGTCTCCGAGAGTTCTATTCTCTCGTCGATGCAAAAAGTTCTTCCTCTCTCTCTCTCTCTCTCTCTCTTTTCTCTGAGTGTTCGTAAAAGAAAACGCGATTTATTACAAATCGCAACCGTAAGCCGTTCAACTGCAAAACGCACACCCTCTTTCTCTCTCTTTCTAAATAATTCTTAATATTTTTAAATTAGATGATTAGAAAGCGGCGAGGATGGCGTCCGCCTTGGAGGCAGCCGCCGCGGCCAACGGGGAGGCGGTGTCCACGTCCTTCGATCGGATGGCAAAGTCAAGCGATTCGATGGTCTTGAACAAGTCCTTGGCGGCATCCGCATCACCACCCTTCTCCGCGACGAGGTTGTTGACGTCAAATCTCAAAGTGTACACAGCACGTCTCAAAGCGTTACCGGCTTGGGTCCAGTACTTCTTGTTGACGTATTCCGAAACTTCCCCGGACAAACGGGCCGTCGCTTCCTTCGCTCTCGCCGCAGTTTGTTCCGTGGACAACTTTTGCAAAGCAAATCTGGACGCCCCGTCGCCTCTCGTGGATTCGTTGATGTTCAAGTCACGCGCCTGTTGTAAGAGAAGAGAGAAGAAGAAGAAGACTTGTTGGTAAGAAAAAATTCCTCTCAAATAACGAACTCTTTTTTCGTCTTCCAACCGCAAAGAACAAACGAATCAATTAAAAATCGGATGACGCAGAAAATCTCTTTTGTTTCACCCAGTTTTGGTTGGTTTTTGCGAGAACTCTCTCTTTTTTCCTGGCTAAGAAGAGCAAAGAGCAGCGCGCGCGAAAGTTTCGGAAACGAATACGTTTCAAATCCAAGCGAAGGACGAAATACATACCTCGTAGATGAGCTGCAAACCACCAACGTTTTCGGCTCTCTTATCCGTGAGCTCGATGGCGTTCATCGCCAACGCCGGGGACGCTTGCAACGCGATGACAGACGCGGCGACGAAGGAGATGCTCTGTTTTTTTTCAATTTTTTGCGAAAGCAAAGAACAGAAGGAAGCAAGAAAGAGCGTTCCAGAAGAGAGTGATGATGGTTGAAAGAGAAAAATTCGGTGAGTGAAAACGCCCACGACGGATGCTAAAATAAACGTGGAATTCGACTCGAACGCGAGGAAAACGTAGCTAAACATCACTTTTATTCAAATCGATGCGAACATTCTCGTTTTTCCATTCGCGACTGCGTGTTCGAACCACCGATCGGCGCGCGATTAACACAAAAGAAATCAAGAGTTTTTTAGCGAAGAAATTTTCGTACCTTCTTGGCGAATTCGTTGGACGCGTGGACGCCGACGACAACCTTTTGGGACTTCTTGGCGGCAGATTTGACCGAAACCAAGTTGGCGGTGAACGATGAAGTTAAAGCAGACATCTTTATTCTAGTTTTTTGTGTGTAGTTATGGCGTTTTCGGAGCGAATTTGTTCGAATTCTTTGCGATGGTTTGGCACAAAAAAAGTTGTTCTCGAAGATTTCTTGGAATCTGATTCTGACAGAGAATTTTTGTTGGTTGGGCAAAAAAAAGAGAAAAAAAAACCGAACGCCCCACAGAAAAAGGAAACAAAACTCGGAGGACAATGTAGCTTCGGTGTGCGAACAAGACGCACGAAAAACGTGCGGAAATGAGAGTACTATCTATTATGAGTGTGGGTTCAAAGCGATTCTAAAGCGCGCTTTTAGCAGTGAGTGCAAAACGAAAAGCACGCTCTCTACTTTTCTAGTACTTGTTTTTAAAAAAAAGAGCCTCTGGCGAGATAAATTTTTATTTAACGCGTGCAATGACATTTTCCCGAGTCAAAGCGCACGTTTTGGGAATATTAATATATTATTCGATTTATTCGTTAAATACATTTACTAAAATCATATATTTACACGAAGTTTATTTATTGTTTAAATTTATTAATTATTTAAATTTTAGTAAGTGGATTTTAAATCCTTGTTTGTACATCATGAATTATTTCAACTATACCGTATCATGTTTTATATGTTTTATTATCCCCAGACTACTTATGATATCTTTTATATGGAGCATATTTCCGTTAAAATTAATAAAACAAATATAATCATTCCCGAACGTTCTTACCGAATTGAATGTTTTTTCAGCCATTTTATTACTTTACACGCGAGAAAATATTAATTGAACAATACATAAATGAAGGGAAACAGTAATTACGCTCATTAATTAGGGAAATGAGAATTAATTCTGAAAGAGTAGTAGAAAAAAAGGAGTTTGTGAAAGAAAAGCAAAGACGCCCTTGTTGCCTTTTCAATGCCACGTCAACGCGTTGGTAGCGATGTCGCACGAACATTAAAAGTTCGTTTTAAGAACCTTGAGTGGGACTATTACGATTTGAGTGTACATTACGTGTCTTCGTTTCAAAAATATATATTCGTCATGCGTGTTGTTTCTTCTAACTGCCTCCGCTCATCAACGAGCTTTTCGCGAACACTTGCCGCACCATATCAAATTCTTCTTCGCGTCGTATTTGTGAACTCAAAAGCATTCGCATTTCCTCTTCGACGCTTTCCTTCTCTTTGAACGCTCTTTCCGCGATTCGCTTGTAGTCGTCGCATTGCTCTTGCAAGTTTCGCGCAATGTCAATGATTTCCTCCTTCTCCTCTTTCACCTCCTCTAATAAGATCCCGTACCGTTCCACCTCACCGTTGGCCCAGTGCAACATCTCGTCCCTGGCAATAATCTCGTCTTTGCTACCAACGTGTGCTCGTTCAAACGCCATGCGTTTCGAACGTTCCGTTTTCAACTCGTTCTCCAACTGTATCACCCTGGCGTCTTGACTCTCTAAAGTCGTAGAACACTTGGCGTGCGCTACGGCGTACTCCTTGTTCTCTTTGGAAAGTTTTACGACTTCCTCTTTCAAGCTCGTGACTAACGCGTTCGAGTTCTCGAGCATCGCAGATTTTAAGTCCAGACTTTCTCGCATGTGCGCCACCTCCAAGTTTGCTTTCTTTGCGCTTTCCTCTTTCAAAGAAGCTTCGGCCAAGTCTGTATCCGCTTTCTTCACCTTTTCGAGTTGAGCAGCAATCGCGGCCTCTTTCGCTTTCAGCTCCTCTTTGAGAGATCCACATTCGTCGCTCAACTTTTCCTTCTTACTTTCCAACTCTGGCACCTCTTTCCGCAATCTCATCAACTCTTCTCTCATCTCCTTCATTTCATTCTTCAAACTTTCGTTGGTCGTCGACAACTCCTCTGCGAAACTCTCCGCAGTCACTAGCGCTTCCGTTTCCGTCGCTAACACTGAATCCAACTCTTTCAATTCCTCGAACGAAGCCTCCAAGCGTCTCGTGATTGCATTCCTCTCGTTCGTGACGTCTTCTAACTTCTTCGAGTAGTCTTTGTCCATCTCTCGTATCCTTCCCTGTAAATGTTCGATTTCGTCCTCGGCGGCGTATTCCAACTCCTCCAACGAACTGACTGTTTTCGAAACCTTTCGAATTTCCATCTTGTGTTCGTCGCGCATTCGAGATATCGTTCGATTGTATTCGTTTCTGATGGACTCTATGGTCGATTTCAGAGTGTTCACTTCCTCCAACGCTTCGGCTTCGCCACTCAGAGCGTTTTCGAGCGTTTTGCGATTTTCCTTCAACTCTCGTTTCAGTAAGTCCACTTCATTTTTATACCTGTTTGCGGAAGCGTAATTCAAATTCGAGAGTTCCGCTAACTTGGCGCTTTTCTCGTACATCTCCGACGTCTCGTGGTCGATTTGCTTTACCTCGTTCGTGACTTCCATCAAAGCACCGCTTAAAGTTTCGTTTTCACGTCGTTTCGTTTCGAACGTTTTCTTCAGCTCGTAGAGTTCTCTCTCTAACTTGGACGTTAACGTATTGCTATTGCTACTACTACTTCTATAATTATTGCTGCTGTTGCTATCATTATTATTATTATTATTATTATTCGTAGTCGTCGTTTGCATGCCCTCATCTTTCCTTTTCGCGATAGAAGAAGACACGTTTAGCTTGTTCCGCAAAATATGATTCATCAGTTTCGAAGAGGACGAAGGCGACGGTTTCGACAGTGGTCGCGAAGAAGGTTGTACTTGTTGTTGTTGTTGCTCGTCGATTTTCACGCTCGCGTTCCATTTCTGCGCTGCCGTTTTCTTCTTCTCTTTATCTTCCTCGTCGTCTTCGAGGGACAACAACGTCGACGTCGTTTCTTCTTCTTCTTCTTCTTCTCCTACCGTCTCGTTGTCGTCTTTTTCATCGTCCTCTATGATTTCTTCCACGTGTTGATGGCGCTGGTGTTCCGAAGCTTCCTGCGACGAAGATATTCGTTTTCGTTCAAAAATTTTCTTCTCTTCTTCAATCACCAACGCACTACTGGCGGTAAACCCAATATCGTCCAACATTTCCAACCAAGGAATAAACGCGTGCACGGCCATGCGATACGAAGGTAACTTGCACACCGGATTGTTCTTCTTGTTACTCTTCTTATCGTTATTATTCTCGCTTTTGTCGTTTTCCTCGCTCCTCAACCGTAACTCTCTCAAATGTACAAATTCTTCCACCAACCGTAAATCCGCAAAGTTACCAAACTCGTTCTCTCGAACATCTAGATATTCTAAATCCCATTTCCTTCCGTCTTTTCTCGCGACTTCGGAGAAGTCGCGTATTGAATTATTCCTCATCGAGAGCGTTTGGAGCGTATTCGGTACGTCGCGGATGCCCTCGAACGAATTCAATTTGTTCCCTTCGATGTGTAACAACTTTAAACTCTTTGGAAGTCGGTCTAAATTGACTACTCTTTCGATGTCGTTCTCGTTCAAATATAACTCTCGAACGTTTCGGAGTAGCTGAAAGTCTTCGCCGTCGAATGTCTGTAAAGTCGATTTTTTAACGAACAAATCTTTTCGGTTGCAGATGCTGACGATGAGTAAACGCGCGAGATTCTCCTTTTGGTTCAACGCCAAAGTTTTGATGTGCTCTGGAATCGTCGTAAAAGTCTTTTCGTTATTATTACTATTCGTCTTATTAAAGTCGTCGTCGTTTTCTTCTTCTTCTTCTTCTTCTTCTTCTTCTATAGCATCATCACTTTTCTTCCCCTTCTTCTCCTCGTTCTCGTTCGTTTTGGTCTCGATGATTTTGCTCATCTTTTTCTTCTTCTTAGTCTTCTTGTTATTACTACTCTTCGTCGTCGCATTCGTCGTCGTCATCATTCAAAGAGTAATACTCACACTACTATTATACTACTCATAAAACACACGCGTTGTTTAGAAGAATATGTTCATATTACTAACACTATTCTACTACTCTTCTGATGTGTGTTGTGTACAGTGGTGTTTTTTAACGTTCTTTTTTGTCTGTTTGTTGTGTTGACTTTTTTCTCCTTCTTTTTTTTTTTTTCTTTTTTTTTTTCTGGTGCAAAAAATGTGTTCACTCTGTCAGTCAGACACCTCAGAAGAGAAAAAAGCACAACAACGAAAGAAAAATGACAGTTGTTGTTTTGTGTTGAGATGATGATTTTGAGAAGGACGACGACGTTTACGCAGGAAAGAGTCGTTCTTCGAGCCGCCGCCGCCGCTGCTGCTGTTGCTGCTGCAGCTACTGCTGCAGCTGCTCACGATGCGTTTCTCTTTAATTCGGGGACGACACGAACGACGGAAACGATTTCGATATCATCACCAACGCAATTCGCAACGCATCATCGTCGTCATCATCAGCATCCTCGTAGTAATAATACGAATACGAATAACGACAACAACAAAAACAACAACGGTTTTCTTCTTCCAGGTCGTCTTCCATCATATTTTCTCCTCTCGCACGCCTCGTGTCTCGAAAAAGAAGGAGGAAGAGGAAGAAGGGACGCGCAGAAGAAAATGCCTTCTTCTTTAACGAAAGAGGAGAGAGAAAATATGGAAGACGTGGAAGTGCACATCGAAGGCGAAGAAGAAGAACAAACGACGACGAAAACGAACGGGAAAAGTAAAAAAGGAAGACACACGGCGCAATGGCGAGTGTATACCGACTTGGGACGCGAAAAATTCTTAGCCGGAGATATCGAGTTCGCTCTGAAATGTTTCGAACGCGCGTTGAAAGAAGCAAAGCTTGGATTTGGAGAGAAGGACGCGCACGTCGCGGCGGCGCTGAATAACTTGGCGGAACTCGCGAGGACGCAACGAATGTGGGAGAAAGCGGAAGGATTATACAAAGAGTGCTTGGATTTACTGAGAGAATTGAAAGAGACGACGCCAAATAGTAGTAGTAGTAGTAGTAGTAGTGATAGTAGTAGTAAAGTAGATAAGAGAAAAGGAGCAGAATATAAAGCGGAAGCGACAATAGCAGCAGCGTTGCATAATTTGGCTTCATGCATGTTGCAAAACAACAAGCCGAAAGAGGCGTACGAAAACTATCGAACGAGTTTGAACTTGAAGCAAGTCGTGTTTGAAAACGAGAACCATCCGGAGATTGCGCTGACATTACATCACATGGCCGAAGCGTTGCTCTTGTTGGAACGCATAGAAGACGCCATCGTTGTCTTGGAGAGATCGGTAAAAATAACCGACGCGGTTGGTATCGGTCACACGCCAACGGCATTTCGCCGAATGCGAAGGTTGTGTCAACTTTATGAAATAAAAAAGAGATTTGACGACGTGGACGCGATGAAGAAACGCATAGAGACGCAATTCAGCAAGCAAGTGTAAGTGGTGATTCAATAAGTAAGCGAGATAGTAATAGCGAATGTTGCGTATTATTTGTTTTATATCTTCTGTATTTCTTCTTACACTCGTATTATTACTAAATTTCTACTAGCCTTTTCCTCAGGCATCTTCTTGAGACGATTCTTTCTCGGCGCGCTGTTTCTCTTCGCTCTCTCTTCGTTCCTCATCGGCGAGGATATCGCACAAAGCGCGCATGGCTTCCTTTTCCTCCGACGTCCTCGGTCGTTTTTCTTTCTTCTTAGAAGATTTTGATTTCGCTTGTTTCGACTGCATCATCTCAATCAACTGTTGTTGTTGTTGTTGTTGTTGTTGTTGTTGTTGAAGATGCTCTACCGTCACGTATTGTTGCATCGCTATCTGCGTCTTCGACGCTTCCGCTAAAAGTTTCTGCTTTTGACTCGCCAACTTACGTCTTTGCTTTCGCAACGCAAACTTTTCCCTGCAAATAGATTTACTACTCGATGAAAACTCTTCGATTTTCTGAGGACGATGACAGTAGAAACACCATCGAAAGACGCCTTCTCTTTCTTTTAAGTTGAAACTGTCTTCGCGTTTGTGCATTTCGCAGCACTGTTGGACAACACCAACTAAGGAGCGACTTTTTTCGCAAAGTAATTCGCATCCTTGCACGCCGCAGGCGCGTCCAGAAACGAATTGCGACGCTTCCTTGTGGTTCGCGTTTTTGGCGTTCAGGATTTCTCTTTGTTCTTTCAAACTCGGCGTTATCGTTGATGTCGTCGTAGCAGCCGACTGCGTCGGGACTCCAATACCAGATGCTCCCGCTTTGGGCGCGATGCGACCACTATCATCGCTTTGTCTTTGAACTGAGACTGTCGCCCTTGCTCGTTCTTCGTCACCTTCCTCGTCTTCTTCCATTTGTTGATCCATCGAACCTTCCAATTGCTGACTCATGATACTTTTAAAACTCTCATTCGCGTACGGATACTTCTTTTGCTTCTCGAGGAGTTTTTCTTTCTTTTTAAGTTCTTTTCGATACTCCTTCATCTGTTGTTGCTTCAACTTTAACTGCAATTCCTCTTGAATCAAAGGCGCGAGCGCGTTGTTTCCTATGTTGCCGCCGTTCATAGCCGAAGAAAGAGAATTTAAAAGGCTCGGGGGTAACGATCCAGATGTCGCTTGATTCAACATGACTGCAGCGGAGGCTGCATTGGCACCAGAATTATTGAAATTATACATGGCTTGGACTTGCTGCTGTTGCAAAAACTGCAACGCTGACATGAAATCTTTCGGCGGATTTCTCATGAGCTCCTGTTGCTGCAGTACAAACTGTTGCTGCAAATTTTGCATCTGCATCAATTGTTGCTGCGCAAGCAACTGCTGAATTTGGTCTAACGTCAGCTGTGGAACTGCTATCGGTGCAACTTGCGCAGCCGGAACGGCACCACCACCGAGCGCCGTCATCATCGCCGTATTTGTATCGATCATATTCGTCCTCTTTACTTTCTTCAGCCGTTGTTGTTGCGTGGATAGTTCTCTCACATACGCCTCCTCCTCGTCGTCCGTGTCTGTCGGACTCCCTTTCCTCCTCATCCTTCGTTTTCTATTCTTTTCTTTCTTTTCGCCGTCTTCATCCGAATCCTCCGAGGTACCGTTGTTATTCGTCCCCGTCGTTGTGGTTTCAAACGTTTCCCCAGAATCCGTCGATCTCCTCCCTCTTTTCTTCGCCTCCTTGTTTTTGTTTTTGTTTTTGTCTTCTTCATCCGAGATCGATGAAGGTAAGGAATCATCGTCGTCATCATCACTCTCTTCTGATGTTGTTGTCGACTTTTTTTCGGCGATCGACTTTTCTGCGATCTCTCGCCCTTTCTTCTTCTTTCGCGCGGCCGCGACCGCTTTGATCGCCTCTTTCAGCATTTTCTTTTACTCTCCTTCTTCTTCTTCTTCTTCTTCTGTGCGGAGAGATCCGAGAGTGTTTTTGAGGCTTCTTCGTTGATGAATCGACGAACGAGACAACAGTTAAAGCGGGAAGAAAACGACGAGCGTTTTTCAAAGAGATTATTAAATTCGATTCTCTCTTGGGTCGTCGTCGACCGTTCTTTTGTCTGTCTGGCAGAAAAGGAACGGAACGAAAACAGAACAACTTTCTTCGTCTTCGTCTTCGTTGGATGACGACGACGACGGGGATGAGATGATTGGTGCGTCGTTGGAGGAAGAGGATGCGCCTTCTCACAGAGGGAAACCGACGACCGGGGAGAGACAGACCACCACCTTCTTCCGAACAACACAACAACGCTTTGTCTTCTTCTTAATAAGAATGAGGACGTTCCCCAAGAATAACGTTAGAAGGTAGAAGAAGGAGAAGAGACAAAAACGATCGACGAAAGGACAGGAACTTTTTTTTGTTTTTTGTCGAAATTCAGGTCGCAGACGAGGACTCTCTTTTTGTTCTCTCGTCGTACAGTTTTGGTTCTTCATTGAAATAGGCGCAAATTTATTACCACTGCTAATAAACAAACATGGGTAATCAAAGAGCACGAAGCAGAGGTCTCAGACATGGCACGAGAAACATGTTCACGCGCGGTTTCCGCCAAAACGGACCGAAGAACGCGACGACGTATTTGAGAACGTTCAGAGTAAGTGATACAGAATCCGCTTTCTGCTCGCGCGTAGTTGTTTTTTTTCTCAAATTTCGGGCGTCGAAAACCATCGATGTAGACGGGAATGCGTTCGTTTCTTCCTGGAATCAAATCGTTCGCGCGTACTCCGCGCATGTTTTGAGGCATTCGTGGAAAGAAACGGCGATATTTCCGTTCGTGATGGTGTTTTAAAGACACATTTCGTTCAATTTTCGTCGACGGCCTCGACCCACTACTTGTGGGGTTTCTTCCCTTGAGAAAAAAAAATCGCGCGTGCTTCCGCGCGCGCGTGTGACGCGAGGCGACGTGTTTCGAGCAGATGTTGTCGATGAATCGCGTTATTAATTATTGAAACTGACTAATTATTCTCTTTTTGATCCCATTCATATCACGCAGATTGGAGACTACGTTGACATCAAAGTTGATTCTTCTCAACACAAGGGCATGCCGTACTTGGTGTACCAAGGTAGAACTGGCGTCGTCTGGGATGTTACTCCGCACGCGGTTGGTGTCGAGGTGAACAAGCAAGTCGGTGGCAGAATCATCCGTAAGAGACTTCACATCCGTTACGAGCACGTGCAACACTCTCGATGCAGAGAAGATTTCTTAGCGAGAAGAAAGGCGAACGACGAGGCGCACGCCGCGGCGAAGAAGGCGGGTAAGAAGATTGTCACGAAGAGAGCACCGGTGGGTTTGCCGAGAGAGGGTTTTACTTTGGAAAACGTCAAGACGGAAATCTTGACGCCGATCCCGTACGATATCGTCAGAGAAGGTGTGCAGCTTTAAGAAGTTTTATGTATGTATGTATAAACACGCATAGAAAAAAACTTAGTAGCAGAACACGAGAGAGAGAGTTTTCGCGAGAAGGTTGGAACCGTTTTCTTTCGAGCGACTAGCGCTTGGAGAACAACACGGGGAAAAGAGCAGACGGGGAACTCGGGACGGACGGCTGGCATTGCACGACGTCGACGACGATTGGGGAGAGAGAGAGAGAATATATCTAAAACGTACTAAAATTTTAGCATTGAAAGAACTATTTGTAGACAAAACTTAAAAAAAAACGCCTAAAAAAATATACGGAACACACAACAAGGACGACGAGACACCACACCATGCGCGAAAGATCATCCGAAGAGGAGGACGAGAAGGAGGAAACCGTGCTGCGAGAAGAAGAAGAAGAAGAAGAAGAAGAAGTGATTGTGGACATATGCGCGGGTCAAGGGCAGTTGAAGTTTCTCTCTCGGGCTGCCAAAACGAAGACGAGCGTAACGCCTCCGCTTTTGAGAGAAGGAAACTCAATCATACTTGAAGTGAAAGATTTGTGCGAGTACGCCGAAGAAAACGAGGAAGAGAAAAGCAAAGTACCGTGGGTGGAACACAAATTCGCGATTGGAGACTCAACGCATCCGGAAGGGTTGGAAGAAGCGCTTTTAAAAATGCGGGTGAACGATATCGCCGAGGTGAGAATTTTTGCCTCCTCGGAATATCAGTTATGCGACGCGCTTTTACCCGAGATGCAAACGATTACTTTCACAGCTTTATTTGTAGTTAAAGTAGTTGAAGTTACCGACGATAGCGTTACAGATGATAAGTTTGCGATGTCGCACAGAGAACGGTTGGAGTACGGCGAGAAAATGTTGGAGCGCGGCCGCATGTTATATCAAACGAAGCGGTATCGCCGAGCGAAACTCATGTGGGATAAAGGCGCGGATGTCTTTTCGTTGAGAGAACCGCAAGGCGAATTCGATAAAGACGGAGAAAAGAAAAACAAAGAGTCCTTTCAAGTCGCGCATAAGATTTATAACAATCTCGCGATGCTACATTTGAAGATGGAAAATTATAAAGAGGCGGAAGCGTTCGCTTCTGATTCGTTGGATTGCGAGAAAGATAACGTCAAAGCGCTCATGCGAAGGGCAAAGGCGCGCTTGGAACTGCTTAAGTGGGAAGAAGCAGAGAAAGATATGGATACTGCGTTACAACTCGAAGAAGAAGCGACCGAATCGAACGTGGAAAAGTTAAAGCGCGAACTCGCTCCGCTCCGGAAAAAATTACAACTTCTCCGTAAACAACAAGATCTGAAAGATAAAAAAGATGGTTTCGGAAACGTCTTCAAAAAAAGCGAAAAGAAGACGTATTACAAAGACGACGAGATTGCTAAAGAGAACGAGGCATTTCCGTGCAAAGATTTGGCGACCACTCAGTTAGATTGGGACGAAGAGTTCAAGCAAATTGATATGGAAGAGGCAGAAGCGGTCAGATGGAAAGGCATGAAAGAACGCGAACACAAATATAACCTTTTGCGATTCGCGCACGATCCAGAGATTTATATGAACAATAATGCGAAGTAATAACAACGATAATGACGATAATAATATTTTAATTACACGCTTCTCTTCTACCAACCATCATCGCATCATAAATCAGTCTTCTTCTTTCGTGTCTAAACCCAAAAGCGTCGGCGTTCCTGGAAACTCAAACCTAACGTGCGTCGTCGTCAATTTACTCGATCCGGTCGTATCGAACAACCACTCCGCATCTTTAACCATTGCCGCCGGTATCGACCCGTCCGTTTTATTTGCATCCTCTAAGATGTGTTTCGCCATCTCTGCTTTCCCTTCCCCTACGGCGGCAAATACTTTTCGTTTCGCCATATTCACCACTGGCATAGAAAACGTGATGCGTTCGGGAGGCGGTTTCGGCGAATCCGCGATGGGTAAAATCCATCGCGCGTCGTTCACTTTCACCAGCGAATGATTCGGAAATAACGAACATATGTGCCCATCCGGCCCAAAACCTAACAACAACAGATCAAATATCGGCAATCCACCGTCTCCTTTCGGTAAGATTGTCTCCGATAAGCTCTTCAACTCTTTATCGTACGCCTCCGCCGACTTTGCGCTCGCGCCTTCGTTCGCTTCGTACAAACCGTCGTCGATGGCGTGCAAATTCTCTCTCGGGATTGGCACGTCCTTAAACAACGTCTCGTACGCGCCACCAAAGTTACTCTCTGGATCGTCTAAAGGCACGCATCGTTCGTCCACCCAAAATACGTGCCATTTCTCCCACTCAATTTTATTCTCCTCGTTTGTGTCCTTCTTCAATCCGGAAAGCATTTTAATCAAACTCCCGCCGGCTAATCCGAGCGTGAAGTACCCTCTCTCTTCAATCGCACTTCTCGCGCTTTCCGCGGTCAACTCCGCGATCGCTTTCGAGACTAACTCGGGAGTGTAATACACGGTGCACTCGGGAGCACCTTCCGGTTTCGGCGTCGATTCAAAGTTTTCCATTTTTATAATGTTTTTGTAACGAGTTGACCGATGAGATATTTTGGAGGAGGATTTGGAGCCAATTGACGTCGTTTTTAAAAAAGTAGACTTTCCTCTCCAAGAAGAAACTTGCGATAATGATGATAAATTCGTCGAGGAGACGATCATTAATACTAAGCAGCAGAGAGGACGAGGAGAGAAAGAAAGCGAGCGCGTGTGGTGCGAGTGCGCGCGCGAGTGATGCGTTTTGAAAGAGACTCTCAGCAGAAAAAAAGTTTTTGTTGTTTTTGTGAAAAAAAGTTGAAAAAAAGAAATTTTTCGTCAGTCTGCCGTCACTGATTAACACTCCTTTACGGGGAAACAGAAGAGAAGCAACTACTCATCAACGACACAACAAAACGATGAGCGCGGTAAAAAAGTTGATTCCTCTGATGGACAGAGTTCTGGTGGAGAGAGCAGTCGCGGCGACGAAAACGAGCGGGGGGATTTTGTTGCCAGAAACCGTCGGAAGTAAAGTACGTCGGATGAATTCTCATTCTCATTCTTCTTCTTTGTCTTCTTTAGTCTTCTTTTTATGAATTTCGATTTTGGTTTATCGTTTGCTTGGCTGAGAGAGAGAGAGAGAGAGAGCGCTCCACATTGGGAGGACGTTCTCTTTAAGAGCTGAAACGGATGATGATGATGGACGCGTTTTCTTTTTTTTATGATGAGTAGAGCTCTCGCTTTTCTGCGCGTGACTGACGATTGGATGATGTTTCTCTCTTTCTTTCTTGTTCTATTAAATAACTACAGCTCAACGCCGGCGTCGTCGTCGCCGTCGGACCGGGGCGACCGAGTCCAATGGACGGGAAACTAATTCCAAACGGTACGAATTTTTACTCACGAACAACATTAAGTCTCTTTCCTAACGATGACTTAATACTATTATTATTACAGGCGTTAAAGCCGGCGATAAAGTCTTGCTCCCGGAGTTTGGCGGTCAAGCCGTCAAGCTCGACAAAGGCCCGCAAAAGAAAGAGTTCCTCTTATACCGAGACGAAGAGATCCTCGGGATATTACAGGATTAATACTATACTCGCGATGATATCGTAATTCGTAGCAACACTAGTCGTTTAATAAACCTATTTAATGTAAGAGAGAGAAAAAAATAGAAAGGGGTGCTCAACTCTCTCACTATTCATCACAGCGCTTCTTTCAATCTCTTTTTGGCTTCACTCCTCAAAAAAATTCAAAGAAGGCAGTTTCGTCACAAACAGACGACAGCTCGTCATCTGGAAAGAAAATTAAAAAAAATCTTTCACCATCACCATGGCGGGCTCTCCGTACCCGAAGCGGAAGCGGATTAAAGAGACGACCTCGTCTCCTTCTCCTTCTCCAAAAGCGGTGGCGGCGGGTGCGGGTGCGGTTGAGCAGCAGCGCGACGATTTTGACGACGACGAGAAGAAGAAGAAGAAGAAGAAGAAGACGAAGGGAAAGACGAAAATCAAATCACACCAAAACGACGAAGAAGAAACTTTACGCAAAAAAAATCAAACGACGACGACGACGACGACGAGTCAGACGACGACGATTGGTTCTATCGAGGAAAAGGAAAAGGAGGAGGAAAACGACGAGAAGAAGATCACGCCGAGAGAATGGTTCGCGCTGTTAGTACACTCCTCTTCGCGATATCGAGAGCACTTAGAGCGCTTGAAATGCGACGACCGTAACGAAAAGGAAGAGGAGGAGGAGAAGGCGTTGGATGATTCTTTTTCCGAGGAGGAGGAGGAAGTTGAGAAGAAAAAAGGAGACGACGACGAAAAGAAGAAGAAGAAGCGAAAAGGAGTAGAAAAAGAAGAAGATGGAGATGAACAAAAACGCGAAGAAATAACGCCGTACAACGCGTTAGATTCCGGAAGTCTTTTGTTTGAAGACATGTGGAACGTGCGATCGAGAGCGATGGAGGAGTATACGCCCGCAGAAATTACAGCAAATAAACACGGTCGCGTCGACATTTCGTATCCTTCGAAGACTATTTCGGCGGGGCCGACAGGTACCGCGAGGGAACGCCTGAAGAAGATTAATAGATTCGAGAAGAAAGAAGAAGGGGAAGAAGGGGACGCATGGACCAAAGAATTCGACGGAATCGAAACGTTGGCACAGCTGTTGATACAAAAGAAGTCGCACTTGTCCAAGATTTTAGAGCCGGTGTGTCATAATGACTTTTTCTTGAAGGAACCGACGACGAGCGAACAACTCAGTCGGTTACCGCACTCGCACAGGTTTACTGAAATCTATGAAAGAGGATCCACGACCGAAGAACGCGTGGAAAGATTGAAGATGATTGCGTACGTTTTAAACTTGAAGCTACCGGGTGACGTTTGTCAGAAGAGAACCTCGAGTCACATTCGAGCATTTCAAGGGCTAATGAAGGAAGTGTTGACGCGTTTAAAGTCGCTGGCGTTTGCATGCGCCAGACACGAGTTGTTCGATGCCGTAGAATTTCTTTCGTTGGAATCAAACTTAGTCACGAAAGAGATGACGAGAGAAGAAGAGCAAATCAACACGGCGAGAGAAATTACGCTTCAAAACGCGCAGATTTTAACCGCGGTAATGGCAGTTATGATCAGTTTAATCGGCGAAAGCAACGAAAAAGAGTTTCAGACTTGGCAAAAATTAGAATACACGGGACACGCGTCCGCAAACGCGGAGGCAAGAAAGACAACTAGCAGCAAATCGGTCGGGACCACTAAATTAGATTTCGACAGCTTAAAAAGGTTGGCGCGAACGTTACGCAAGAAATTGTACGCGAGAAATACGATAACGGCACCATGGCAGGGAGAGATGATAACCGATTTTGGGGCTATGACGAATAAGAAAGAAGAAGGCGCGCTCGGAAAAAGATCGAGAACACCGATAGCGGCCGCCGGTGGCCAAGAGCCTGACGACGAATACAACGAATTAGAGGGGATGGAGCACGACCAAGCGATGAAAGGAGATGGAACAAAACTGCAGCAACAAACAACCACGACGAAGATAGCCACGGCATCTCTTTTGACGCATTGCTCGTATTTGTTTACGAGAAGCGATATGCGCTTGGAGGATAGCGATATTATAGGTCGATGTATCTATTCCATTCCAATCGTTTCACTCGCGGTTTCGCGGTTTCGAGCCTATGAACGGAACGATTCCACGGAAGGTATAAAAATACACAAAGCTTTTAGTGAAGTTTACAAGCTCGGCAGCGACATCGTTTCCCGTCTATGCGCAATGGCTGGAGATATATACGGCACCATGTTGCCAAAAAATTTAGACGAGACATTCTTCACCTCAGGAGAAAAGGTGATAGTGGCAGAGAATTTATCCAGGTGGTATGCGCCCGATTTTATCGAGAGCAAAGAGGTGTTCTTGTACTCGGAGAGTGTACAGATGCAGGATACATACGAATACGGCCAATGGTTATTGATGCCGCACTCCGAGACAAAAGCTGCATTTTGCCGCAAACTCGTTGCTTTCTTTGTAGCGGCACAACACGACGGGTTTTTCGGGAATTTTCATCCTCTTCCTCGGAAAGATATTTGTCGCACTTTGTGCATCTTAAAGTATCACAAACACTTAGTTGATGGCATCAAACGCGACTATGTGGACCGATTATACAGTCCTACCGAGGAAAGTGGCAACGTTGAAGCATCGTTACCGATGCGCGATAGGGCGGGACAATATGGACCAATTCTCTACAAGTTGATCGCAAAGTTGAGCATTTTGAAAGAAATGGCGAAAGAGACGACGGAAAATCTTGCATCGAGTACCGCAGTTCGAGAGAATAAGTGCGGCGACTGCGCGGAGCTCATTGTCAAAGAGACGAACATTTTACCGTTACTTCTTCAGCTCTTGCGCGATATACCGTCAGACGCAATCATATTGCAAAAGGCAACCGGTGGTCACCGCTTCATCGCACTCGACCTCGAGTTAGCGTCGTTGTTTGGAGCTTTATTAAGCAAGAAAGAGCAAGTTCGCGCGGAGGTGCTGAAATACGAGGAGGGCGCATTCGTACCATTGATAGTGACGAGACTGCTCGATATGCTGTCACCGCAATCGTCTTCCGCATCTTCCTCCTTGTCGATGGGACAATGGTATCTTGAAAACTACGAAAACGCCATGTGTGCCTCTCCGACGTATTGGATGAAGAGGTCTTTATGGGAACAAACGAATTTAAAGAATCAACAACCGAAACCGGGAATGAGCTCTTATCAAACGGCGCGAAAGAAAGGTGCCGTAACGGCGGAAATTATTCAATGCGTTTCCGAATGTGTTGCGAGCATGAACGGAAAAATAAGAGAGATCAACGACGAGTTGGACAAGCGCGACTTCTCCTCCGTATTGTTGAAATTGCTCGAACGAAAAGAAGGCAACGTGAAAGAATCGGTTTCGGCGGCAATCATCGCCATGGGCGAACATAAGAAAATAATAGGAAAGATTGAACACTTGATCAAGAGCTTCGGCAAGAACTTTCGCAACTCCGGTAATCCCAAGCAATTGCTCTCGGTAACTGAGCGAGACGGGCTGAAATCTATGATGCGCTCTGTCACAGAGTTAGTGAAGGAAACTCCAACCGTGCCGGACGTTATCAACCGCGTCGTCAGCCAAACTCGCATGGCTAGATGGATGGAGAGACTATGGCGAGAATCGGAAGAACATATTTACGACAATATGAAGAACACCGAAGAAGGAATGGCAAAATTGAAATCATTTGAGGAAGAATACAGCAAGGGAACTTTAGTCAACTGGCGTACTCTTCGGAAGGAGGCGGACTTGAACGACGCGCTCAAACAGATCGTCGGATGTTCAACCTCGGAAGTCCTGAAGTTTCGAAGTTGCTACGACGATGAAGACCAGAACATAAAGAAGACCAAGTTGTATAAAAGCGTTCGTGTTTACGCGCGAATATTTCGGGCGAAAGTCGCGGTGGGTTCTCTCGGCTTACCGGAGGGAAATCCATCGACGGATGTGGATGCGAGCGATCCAACGTTTCTAGCGACTGGGAAGTACCCATCGGTGCTCGAATTGAATTTAGTAGAAACGATTATATCTGCACTCGCGCATACGCGTTTAGAAGACGCTTGCGACGTCATGGTTGACGAAGGAATGGTTGAAAGCGTGAAATCGTTGATACAAGTTCTCTGTGAAATCAACGATCGAGTGGCAACATTGTTAGACGTCGTGAAAGATGAAAAGGATCCACGCATTGTTTCCGTCTCGGAAGTACTCAAAGAAGCGTGTTATTGCATGAGTTTATTGGCTAGTAAATCGTGTCATCAAGATCGCGTCGCAGACGCTGGGGTTATTCCAGTCTTGGTCCAGATAATCTCGAACTTTAACTCAAAGCAAAAGGAAAAACCGCACGATCCGGTCGCCATCACATCTTCTGTTGCGAGACGCGCCGCCGACGCCATCACGAACCTCGCGCACGAAAATCACGCCATCAAATCCACCGTGAGACACGATGGTGGTATTCCGCCGTTGATTTCCTTGCTGCATTGCGTGCACGACGTGAAAGTACAACGCGCCGCCGCTGCCGCCTTGAGAACATTGGCATTTAAGAATCCTGAAAACAAAAACCAAATCGTCGAAGAAGGCGCTTTGAAAATGCTCCTTTTCATGGTCCGCTCAGAAGATTCTTCGGTACACAAAGAAGCCGTCGGTGTGATTGGGAATCTCGTTCATTCGAGTTTACCCATTAAGAAACGAGTTTTAGACGAAGGCGCTTTACAGCCCGTCATTGGTTTGTTATCTTCCTCGTGTCTTGAATCGCAACGAGAGGCGGCTTTGTTGCTCGGCCAATTCGCCGCTACAGAGCCTAAAGATTATAACATGACTCGAATCGTCCAGAGAGGTGCCATCGCACCTTTAGTCGAGATGCTGAAGAATTCGGATCCTGGTTTACGTGAAATGGCCGCGTTCGCGCTGGGAAGACTCGCGCAAAATACGGATAATCAAATCGGCATTTGCTTTGGCACCGGTATTGGTCCTCTCTTGAAACTTCTCGATTCGAACATCGATGACATCATGTTGCACTTACGAGAAACAAATAGTTCGGTCAAAAAGCCGGACTCTGAGTTGAAAGTCGACGCGAGACGATACGTGGAGAATTTGCAACATAACGCAGCCTTTGCTTTGTACGGATTATCGGACAATGAGGATAACGTGCACGTAATCATCGCGGAAGGGTCGGTTCAACGTTTCCGCGACGCCACTCTTCTGTTGGAAGCTTCCACCACGTGCGTACAAAAAACGTTGCAACGTTTGGAAGACAAACTGACTTTAGATAAAAACAAGAAATGTCGAGAGTATTTGCAATATCTGATGACGACGGAGCCAAAACACGCGAAGAAGTTTCGCATTGCCGTCGCTTTCGCGCACTTGTGCAATAAGAAAGACATGCAGGACATCTTCCTCGAATCCGGAGGTTTGAAAATATTAATCGACGTTCTCATTGATCACGCGTGGAACAAAACTGGACACAAGTCTTCCGAAAACGGAGTGTCTTTCAGTAGACCTGGAACTACTAATATCGAACCGCGGCGATACTTCCTAAAGTCGCTCGCGTTTACGAAAGAAATAATGAAATACGACAATCCAGGTTCTGACTTCAATAAAAGTATCGTCGCGATTACAGAAAAATTAGCAAACGTCCAAAAATTGCACGGTCATTGCTTGACCGCTTCCTCGTTGCTCCCGTCCGGAGCGACTGGAGCGAATGTGCGGGAAACCATAGAGGCTATTTCTAGCATCGTTGAAAAGACGAAACGCGACGGTCTAGGGAACAACGGCCCGGAAGTTTTCTTAGACGATGACGAGTTCATGGAACTCGACGGCGACGACGCAGCAAACGAAATCGTGGCAAATAAGTATGTTTCGGAAATTTCCACTCAATTCTTTCCCAAAGATAACGGCGAGAAGGAATTATTCAAGGAGTGTCTCGTGGTCATGGATGGTGGCGAATATAAAGTCAGACTTGGCGATCGGATGTCAGGGATACCGGAAATGAAAATGAGCGCGAAAACCAAGAACCTTGATTTATGCGACGTCGTGTTCGTGTGCGCCTACGGTCGTCTAGAGTATCATGCGCATCGAATTGCATTCGCACACGCGAGCGAGAAGTTCTTGAAGCTAATAGAAGCTGGTTGTTTGCACGTTAAAAACACAAGAAACAAAAAGAAGGAAGAGAAAGTCTTTGGAGCGATGGTTGACGAAGAGGAAGATCCTGCACGCATGGTGATTGACGACGACGACGACGCTGACGACGACGACGACGACGCTGACGACGACGACGATGGCGACGACGCTGACGACGACGATAACGAAAAAGACAACGCGATGTGTCGAGTGAAGCTCGATTGTTCCCAATTTGCCTGCGAGCAATTGCTGTACTATTTGTACTCTGGAACATTCACTGGGGTGAGTCTCTCGCAACGCGAAAGTTTGCCTTCAGACTTCTCCACCTTAATACAGGATTACTACTTTGAAGTACTCAATTTGGCGAGGAAATACGATCTCGCCGGTCTCGTTCGAGAAGTTGAAGTGAGTTTCAAAGGCCTTTTTACCGTGCAAAACTACCTACGAATCATGTATCACCCGTTGTTGGAAAAATCGGAGGTGATTACTAAGCTCGGCTGGCAGTTTGCGTTTGAGAAGAGAAACGTGCATAAAATAATCGAGCTGCACGGTATGAACTACTACACGATGATGATGCACGATGACGAAGAAAAATTGACGAGCTGGTTATCAGATCGAATCAAAAATGCTCGCGACTTCACGCAAGGAGACGAGCAAGAGTCAGAAGATGAGTTGCCTGAAGAGGATGGAGAAGGTCCGGAGGAGGAATTTTTTTAAGAGAGGGAGCGCGAAATAGCGCTCGTTTTTAAAATCGAAAAGGTAGGAATATCTTCTCTTTTAATAACAATAAGTTCTACTATAATGTGAAATGCTACTACATAAGAATACACAACGCGTTGTTTTCTCTCTTTTATCTATTTATATATATGTATCTCCGAAAAGCTTCCTCCTCCTTTACGAGATGATGAGCGCTTTCTTAAGCAACGACCCCGCCGTCTCTGACGGCTGCGCCCCTTTCGCGATCCACTCTTTGATCGCCGGGGCGTTCAAGGAAGACTCTTTTTTGATCGGATCGTACCAGCCTAAGAATTCGATCGGTAATCCGTCGCGTCTCTTTTTGGAATCAATAGCAACTAATCTGTAAAACGCTTGGCGCTTTCTTCCCAAACGCGTAAAACGAATCTGTAATATTTTTTCGAAGAAGAAGAAGAAACAGGGTTAGGTTGAATTCCACACGTTGAGAGGAAAAAAAAGCGTGACGACGAAATGACGACGAGGAAAAGAAGAGGTATTGGTACTCACCACAACTCTGTTTTCAATCTTCAACGACGGAAACGCTTTCGCAGTTCTAATCGGCGCCTGTAAATGAGAAAATTTGGTTAGTTTTTACGTCGCGTGAGGTTACAAATCGCGCGCGCGCGCGCAGCAAATCCTCCTTCGGAATTTTTTTATCCAGAGGGAGGAGAGACGGCGGAAGAAAGGAATTTTCGCGCTTTGAAAGCGCACAAAAACACACAGAAACGACGCCCAAAATATGTACCTTGGCCGATAAGCCTTGCGTGGAGCAAACGCTGTTTGAGAAATTCAATCGAGTAGGGGCGGACGCTGCGAACGACATTATTATTTACGGTTCGTACTACGGGCTAAAGTGACGAATTTCGAGAAACAGGAGGAGGAGGAGAAGTGTTTTTTTTGGAGAGCAGAGAACAGCTTTTTTTTTTTCCTTTTTTTGAAAGGAACGCGAGGAAGAGAGCTCTGGAGAGGAAGCAATTTTATTTGAAGACGTGCTTCTTACTGCACACACTTTCGCGGAATCTCGCCATAAACTCTACGTTACGAAGTATCATCCACTAAAACAATGATCAACGCTGACGGAGATAACGTCGATTTGTACATCCCGAGAAAGTGCTCGTGGACGAACCGCTTGATCACGTGCAAAGATCACGCGGCGATTCAAGTGAACGTCGGGCATTTGGGTCCGGACGGGACGTACAATGGCAACTATTCGACTTTTGCCATTTCGGGTTACGTGAGAAACAAGGTACGCATTCGAAGAATTTGATCGTGTAATTGTGAAACGCTTTATTTTCGCGACGTTAAGGCGGGGTTGTTTGTAGATTTTCTGGGTCGCGAGTGGTTGAAAACCGCGCGATTTCGCGGATGATTTTTCCAAACCAAACAAACCCCACTCTCTCTTTTCTCTCTTCTTCGAAATCTCAACTCTATACTCACTCCTCTCTCTCCTTCATTCGTTTTAAAAAATCAACAGGGTGAATCGGACTGCGCCATGGACCACCTCTGGCAAAAGAAGAAGGGCAACAACTAATGCATCTTTGTATTAGTCTTTGCCTTTATTTTTAGTTTAACTTTAGAAAGAGAGAACATTAGAAATTTGGATTTGTTGTATTGAACACGAAAGAGTCCAGAACGTAGCACAAAAACGAAAACGCATACAAATCTTGTTCATCTGTTGATGGATTGATTGGTCACGGACACGCGCGCACTAATGATACAACATCACGATGACTACTTTACGACTACATTACTTCTTTTTCACCGGAGCGAAGAAACTGGCGATGGACTTCGGCTTGGTTTTAATCTCTTTCAAACCGCCGTCGGCGCCGAGTTTGAATATCGTCTTTTCTTTTTCCGGAGCGCCAAACTTCTTATTCACCGAAGGCGGCTTGGGAGGTAGCTTCTTCAATTCCGCGCCTGGGGTGGTATTATTTGACGCAGTTTTGCTAAACTTGTTTCGTATCTCGGCGTTCTCATCGTTCTTGTTGTTCTCGAACGTTCGCTTGAACGAATTGTCCGTCGCGCTCGGTTTTTGATGACTTTGCTTGTTCGGCGAAGAAAGCGGCGTGCGGCTTTTCTTTGAGGCGGAGGGTGGCGCCGGCGTATGCTTGTTTGCTTGCACTCCTTGCTCCGCAGCGCCGAGCATTTTAGCGATCTCTAAATCCTCCAAGTCTTCTGCGCTCAATACCGGTTGTTGTTCTTTTTTCTCGGGAGAAACGCCTACCATGCTTTGCGGATGCTTCCTCGGCGAACGTCTCAACGGCTGAGAAGGAGGAGGAACCGTTGTTGTTGTTGTTGTTGTTGTTGTTGTTGCTGCTGTTGCTGGCGGCATGGCTGCTACTACTGGAGCTGGAGCCGTGGAAGTGGCAACTTTCTTCGCCGCAAACATAGAATTGATGTTGACTTTTGGAATTTTCGGTCCCTCGTTCGTCGGTTGCACGTTATGCATGTTATTGTAATTATTATTGTATCTTTGTTGAAAGTGCGGTTGCGCGTGAGCAAACGGACGCCTCGCGATGGGATCCATTCTTCCTTCTGCGATTTCAATCGCAACTTTGTCCTCGAATACTTTGCCCAAAAAGTCAAGCTCGTCGGATGTCTTCCCGAGAAGCTCCTCGGGAAGCGGCGTCAAGTGCTTCAATGTTTTCTCCTTGACGTCATAAATCAACGCGTGTCTGAAGGTATAAACCGCGCGCTGCCATTTTTTGACGTAACCTTCTGGAACGTCAATCTTTGGGTCTTTACTCATCATTTCTAACGCGGTTTTTGCGCACCGGTCATTTTTGTTGACGAAAGCGTGGGCCTTTTTAAAACCAACATTTCTCACGTTTTCTAAGAAATCGCACCCGCTCATCGCGCAGAGACCCAAGAAGTCGTCGTGGGTCCAATTCTCGAAGGACAATGGAGAATTGGCACCTCTGGAACCTTTTCCTCCCGCGGAAGACTTCGAACCACCTTTTTTCTTCGCAGCAGTAGCAGTCTTTTTCTTCGCGTCTACGTTTTCATCCGACTCGTTCGTTCCATCGTTTTCCACGGTCATTTGACTCTCGTTATTGATCGTCATTTCACTTTCTTCGTTGTTAGTAGTCGTCATCTCATCGCTGGGTGTCGTCGTCGTCGTCGTCATCGCCGCAGCTGTTTTATTCATCAACACGTCCTCCAACAAAACTTCTTTACACGCCCCAAACTTGTCTAACTTGAAACAAACTCTCTCGCACCCGTAGGCGACCAAATCCGAATCCTCCGTGAACACCACGTCCACTCCACCATTTTCCCTCGATTGCCTCGCCAAATGCGCTATTTGCGCGTCCGCTTCGTACGGGGCTACGACGAATTCAATACCTTCTCTCTTCAACGCCACAATCAACTCCAGCGCCATCCTCGGCGAAATATCTAAGCTCTGCGTAAACATAAACGTCGCGCCTTCTCGATTGCCTTGTTCCAATCGCTCTCGTCCTTTCTGTTTCGCCTCTTCTCTCCTTTGTCGTCTCGTGCCTTCCTCGCTCGCTTTCGCCGGTAATCGATCGCCGTCGAACACAATCACCGGTTCCACGCCAAAAAATTTCAGCATCTTCGCCCTGTGGATGCAATAGTTCACGTACGGGGCGTCTCTGTTTTGTTTTACCCAGTAGTGATTTCCCGTGTGCAACTCTAACGCGCACGAATACGCGCCTTTGTGGAGCCACGAGTACGCGTCGACGGCTGCGCGCATACCTTTTATTACGCGTTCCATCCAATGCGTTTCGTTCGCGCGAAGCGGTTGGTTGATGATGACGTAAAAAGAAAGAGTAGATGGTGCGTCTCTGTGTCAGTTTTTGAATATCTCGACGCGACACGGGAAACCAAATCGGAGACGACGAAAGTCATTTTAAAAATGCGACTGCGCATTCATACCTTTAAACTGTTCCACTTGCGCGTCGCGGTAGTAATGCTTCAACTGTTCCGGCAATCCTTTGATTCCCATTTTGATGATGATGTGTCTTTTTAATACCTTTGAGTGCGTCGTAAAGGTGAGCGAGGAAAGTCGACGATGGTAGTCCTCTTCTGAGGAGTAAAGGCCTCTTCTGAGGAGTAAAGGACGAGCTCCTCGATATTTTATTTTTCTGTGGCGCTCTCGTCGGTTTTTTTTCCTTTTCTGACAGTCGTTTTGGCTCTCAAAAAAAAAAACTCACCTCAAAAAAAAAACGCCGCCACCTTCATTTTACCAAACGCTCTTTGAATTTGTCTTCTTGGTCTTGGTCTTCTTCTTGGTGTCTCTTCTCTGTTCTGTCGAGAGAAAGCGAGAGAAAGAGTAGTAGTATTAATAGTGATGGCGAAAACGCGGAGGAAAAAAAAGCGCACGCACGCGGTGAGCGAAGAGAACACAAACGGTGCGAAGAAAAATGTCAAATCGTCCTCAACGAACGTCCCGAAAACGTTCGTGGTGAAACGAGGGAAACTCTCGCACTTGGTGAAGAGTTTAACCGAGGACGTGAGGAAAATCATGGAACCGAACACCGCCTCGAAGCTGAAAGACTCGAAATCGAATAAACTGAAAGATTTCATCAACGTCGCCGGGCCTTTAGGCGTGTCGCATTTCTTGTTGTTCTCAGCCACGGAAAACGCGAAATACTTGAAAATATGCAAAACGCCGCGAGGACCGACGTTGACGTTTCGAATCGATAAGTATTCTTTAGAGAGGGACGTGAAGAAAGCGCAGAAGAATCCAAAATCGAGAGGGAAATCGTTTTTGAATCCAGCGCTGGTGGTTTTGAATAATTTTAGCACCGCCGGTCAAGAGAGCGAAAAGAAGCTGTGCGCGTTGACGTTTCAGAATATTTTCCCGGCGGTGAACGTTAAAAAAGCAAAGTTAAGTTCGTGTAAACGAGTCGTTCTGGTAGATCACGATAAGGAGACGAATTTGTATAGATTGAGGCATTTCCACGTGGACGCAAAGCCGGCGAAAGGCGATCGGAAGTTGCGGAAAATGTTAAAATCGAGAGAGGTGCCCGATATGGGGCGAATGGCGGATATTAGCGAGTTTTTTACCAGCGCGGCGAGTTCACCGGGGTCAGACTCGGACGTTTCCGACAGCGAAGACGACCCAAAAACGAAAGTCCAATTAGCGCAAGACTTGGATCGAGTGAACAAAGCGAAATCGACCGCGAAAATTCTTTTAAAAGAACTCGGCCCGAGACTGGACCTCGAGTTGGTCAAAGTCGAAGAAGGCGCGTGCGAAGGTCGAGTTTTATTCCATCAATACGTGGAAAAAACCGTCGAGGAAGTGAAAACGCAAGACGAATTGCGCGCGCAAAAAGAGCAGTTGAAAACCAAGCGACGCAAAGAACAAGAGGAGAACGTGAAAAGGAAAGAGAGAGAAAAAGAGAGGAAAGAGAGAGAAAAACCGAAGAAGAGACCGAGGTTGAGAGAGAAAAACGACGACGAAAAAAACGACGACGACGACTGGCCGGAAGAGCCCGCGAAGGAGTACAAAGAAGGCGACGTGTACGAAGGAGATAACAAGAACAAGTCCAAGAAAAAAGGCGGGTTTGGATCCTCTAATAAACGATAATAGAAGAGAAACATTATTGTACGTAGAAAAACGAGTAGTAATAGAGAAGAAGGAGTGTTGGAGAGTATTTTTGAGATTTGAGAGAAACAATAAAAACCAAGAAAATCGTCATTCTTATTGCCCCATCGGTTAAAGGTTTAATTACACAGCTTTAAGGAACACACACATAACTAACTAAAAATGGTACGTTCGTAATCTCTACTATGCGAATCCCCGCTTGAACGATGTCGGAGATTTTCGCGCGATGTTTTAGAGCGGGCCCCGGCGAGGAGGGCGTTTTGAAATCTTTCTTTTTCTTCGCCTAAAAAATTTTAGCCCCAAAAAAGAATGAGGCGAGATTTTTGCGCGCGTTTGGGCTTTAAAGAGATCGAGATGAAGGGATAAAACGCGGACGAGTAGTCGCGAATTGCGCGGAGAGAATGGTTGCTCGCTCGATGACGCGCTCGTACTCTGCGTTTCACCTTCGTATCATCGCATTTCAAGCGCGCGGAATTTTCTTTCTCTTTTTTTTCCTTGAGAGGGAAGGTCGAAGGAGGATGCAGAAGAGCAGCCCTTGATTTGAGAGTACTGACGAATACGTATCCTTCTTTTTATTCAACTCTTCTTTACCACTATAATACATCATACAGTCTGGAGAACTTGCTTGCACTTACGCGGCCCTCATCTTGCACGATGACGGCCAAGAAATCACCGAAGACAAGATCAACGCGGTCGTCAAGGGCGCCGGTATCACCATCGAACCGTACTGGGCGGGCTTGTTTTCCAAATTCTTGCAATCCAAACCGGTTGAAGAGTTGATCTCCAACGTCGGCGGCGGCGGCGGTGGCGGCGGCGGCGGTGGCGGTGGCGGTGGTGGCGACGCTGGCGGTGGCGGTGGCGGTGAAGCCGCGAAGGAGGAAGAGGTGGAAGAAGAAGAAGAAGACATGGGCTTTGACTTGTTCGATTAAACAACAACAACACACATTAGTTTGGTAGACCTCAAATATAAAAAGAGACGACACGCATACCACCTGTGTGGCGTGGTGACTCCACGCGTGTGATTGAAGAAAGTTTAGTAGTTTCGTATCCAAATGCTGCGTATACAATAGATTAGTTGTTTTCTTTAATTATATGGTATAAAGTACAATCGTCGCCGTCGTGTTATCAAAATCAACAACAATCAACAACAACGTATATTCGTTATTTAAATACTGTAGGAGAGCTAGTATTTATTATTCTCTCTCTCACATCTACTACATCACGGACATTTTTCGTCTGAGTCTGAGATGCACGTCCCGACTCCGGCTTGCCCTCGGATGGCTTTGTGAATGTTTCCGCCTTTTGTCATGTCAAAAACGACAATTGGCAAATCGTTCTCGCAGCACATCGTGATTGCCGTTTGGTCCATGACACCCAATCCTAACCTTTGAACGGTCTCGTACGATAACCTCTCGTATTTCTTCGCGTTTACATTTTGTTTTGGGTCCGAGCAAAACACGCCGTCTACTTTCGTCGCTTTTAACACCACTTGCGCGTTGATCTCCGCCGCTCTCAACGCCGCTCCCGTATCCGTGGTAAAAAACGGATTCCCCGTCCCGGCGCCGAAAATAACCACCCTCCCTTTCTCCAAGTGCCGCATAGCGCGTCTCCTTATGTACGGTTCCGCCACTTCTTTAATGCTCAGCGCCGACAACACTCTCGTTTGGACGCCTTTCGCTTCAATCGCGCCTTGCAACGAAATCGCATTCATGACCGTCGCCAACATCCCCATGTAATCCGCAGACGCGCGATCCAAATGCGCCCCTTCGTGGCTCGCGCCCCGAAAAAAGTTTCCTCCGCCAACCACGACGGCAATTTCCACCCCAGACATGCTCGCCGCAACAATCTCGCCCGCTATGCGTTCCACCACGCGCGGGTCTAAACCAAAATTTTGTCCGTCTTTCGAGGTGTTTCCCGATAACGCCTCGCCGGAGATCTTAAGCATCACTCGCTTCCACTTCGCGTTCGCCGGAGTCGTCTCGCACTCGTCGTCGCTCATGTTTTTGTTTTTATTTTTGTTAATGTTGTTTTTGTTGTTCTTCGAGGAGAGAGAGGTGGCGTCTTTACCCTTTGTTGTCTTTCCCTCGTCCTCGTCCTCAGAGTCGCTCGTCGCTTTTTTGTTCTTCGACATCAAGGTCGAACTCATGCTGCTAAAGCTGCTACTTTTCGCGGTCGTTTCAAAAGCTCCTAAAACTCCTCCTCCTAAGTTTCGCGAGCTTAACGTCGTCCGTCGTTGTCCGTCGTCTTCCGCATCGCCGCTCGTTTCAAAAACACCTCCTCCTCTTTGATTCGCTCTCGCGGTTAATGCAATTTTTTTGCCGCCGCCGCTTAAGGGGACGACGCTCCAGTTTCTTGCTCCAGATGCGAGCGCTTTCGTCGGGGTATTCTTAGCAGCTTTGCGAGAAGAGGAAGGAAAAGAGGCGTTTGAAGAGGAGGACGCGCGACAACTTTTAAAAGTTGATGTTGCGTTCATCTCATACGCTACTACTTTAACAACAACACAAAGAGAGAGAGAGAGAAAGAGGGGCAATTCTTTCTGAGGAAGAGGAGGGGGGGG